>Ga0209018_1000241_pt1 | contig 52834 bp, 48 predicted proteins | sample YNPBryBLVA2012_FD_185814 | JGI IMG/M metagenome (GOLD analysis project Ga0209018, IMG submission 185814) | Anoxygenic and chlorotrophic microbial mat microbial communities from Yellowstone National Park, USA - YNP Bryant BLVA 2012 (SPAdes)... ...
GCCAGAACCGTCGCGCAGATCAGGAACGACAGCCCGGCCGCCAGCACGCTCGCCCCCAGCAGCACCCCCCACCACGCCGGCCGAAACGCGACCAGAACCGCGCAGGGGATCCACACCACCCCCACGCCGTAGACCGACTGCGCCAGCGCCTCGGCGGCCACCACGCGCCAGGGCGCGAAGGGCATCGCCTTGACCACGTCCACGCGGCGAAGCATCTCCATGGAACCGGTGAGGGCAGCCGTCATCGCGACGTTCAGCAGCCCGATGCCCAGCATCGGCAGGGAGAACACCAGAACCGCCCGATCCAGCTCCCGGCGGCCCCCGAAGAAAACCGGCATCAGCGCGGCCACACCCATCACCGGGCCGAGCATCAGCAGGCCGCGCGTGCCGCCCCGGCTCTGGACCAGAAACTCCTTCCACACGAGGCCGGCCACGCCGCGCCAGCGCCGCCGCTGCCACCACCCGGCCGGCCGGACCTTCAGCTTCCCCTCCCTAGCCTTGTAGGCGGCGAGCGCCATCATGTCGCCGCGCCGACCCAGCGCGCGGGTCTCCGACTGGCGGAACGCCCTCGCGGCCGCTTGGTCGTACATCCAGCCCACCTGGGAGAAGGCCACCCTGAGCGAGAGCGCCATCACCCCGACCAGAACGCCCAGCGCGATCCACGCGGGGCCCCAGACTCCCAGGATCGGCGCCATCGTGATCGCCGTGGCGCAGCTCGCCGTGAAGAAAACCGTCCGCAGGATCGGATCGTGGGTGAAGGCCACGAACTCTCTGGTCGAGTCCACGCGCAGCAGGCCCCAGGTCGCGTAGGCCGCCACCGCCAGGAACACGGTGACCGTCGCCGACACGATCAGCCTCCGGTTTCGGTCGCTCCGCAGGTCGCTCCGGTTCACGAAGAGGCTCGCGGCGTAGGAGATGGCCACCCACGTGAGCGCCATCAGGATCCACGAGACCGACATCGCCCGTCCGACCAATCCGGCCGTCTCCGGGTTCGGCAGATTTCGGAACAGCTGCCGCCAACCGGTCGCAACGGGCCGAAACGCGATCAGCACGAGCAGCAGAGGAAGCAGAAGCGTGCCCAGGTACTCGCGCACGATCCGGAAGACCAGGACCACCTTCGGCGAGATCGGCGTCGGGAACAACACGTCGACGTCCGCGGGCTTGAACCCGCCCCTGTACGCGAAGATCCCCAGCGCCAGCAGGAGGCTCAGCGCGGAGAACGCCAGGAACAGGACCGCCTCGACCAGCTCGAGCGGGGGAAAGTCCAGCTGCATTCCGGGAGGCAGCGGGCGGTCCTGCCCAGCCAGCGACGGCCGGATGAAGAAGAGGAAGTAGTAGCCCGCGATGAACAGCAGGCCCAACAGCCTCCGGGGGGAGGTCAGGGCCCGCCGAACGCCGTTGACCAGCGTCCTACACGTCAAAAACACCAGGGGCCTGAGCGCTTTCATCGGTGAGCTTGAGGAAGACCTCTTCCAACGTGCCGGACTCGAGCTGGGACGCATGGCGAAGCTCCTCCAGCGTGCCCTCCGCCAGCTTCCGGCCGCGCGCGAGGATCACCACCCGGTCGCAGAGCGTCTCGGCCGTGTCCAACAGGTGCGTGGAGACGAGCACCGCGCAACCCCGGTCGCGCGCGCCGCGGATCTCCCGCTTGAGCTCCGCCGCCCCGGCGGGGTCGATGCCGATCAGCGGCTCGTCGAACAGCATCACCCGCGCCTCGTGGACCAGCGCGCACGCCACCGCCACCTTCTGCTTCATGCCCTTGCTGAGCGTGGCGACCAGCGCGTCCCGCTTCTCGGCCAGGCTGTACCTCGCCAGCAGGTCGTTGCGGATCCTCTCGTACACGTCGAGGCTGTCGTAGCACATCGCCACGAACCGCAGGTGCTCGTCGACGGTGAGCAGCTCATAGAGCGAGGGGACTTCCGGCACGAACGCCAGCGCGGCCTTGGCGCGGGCGGTTTGCCGCTCCAGGTCGTAACCGGCGATGCGGATGGCTCCCTCGGTCGGCTTGAGGATGCCCGCGATGCAGCGCAGCGCGGTGGTCTTGCCGGCGCCGTTCGGGCCGAGCAGACCCACGATCTCGCCGCCGCGGATCTGGAGGTCCAGCCCGTCCACGGCGCGGAACTTCTTGTACTGCTTGACGAGGCCGCGGACGTCGAGCAGAGGCGCGTCTTCCACCTCGCGCTGTTTACCCCGCGCCGACGGCGGTCCGCCCGCCGCAGGGGGACGGCGGCCGCCAGGCGGCTCGAAGGCCCGGCTGGGGCGTCCCGTCCGGGGACTTCCGGCGCCGACAGGACCCCGAAACCCGCCGAAGACAGGCGAAGGGCCCCGCCCGAAGGGCGGGGCCCGGAGAGGATGCGCCGAAGAACGCCTCAGCGGCGGCGACGGCGAACCGCCAAGCCCATCAGGAACGGCAGCGCGGCCAGCGGTCCGGGAACCGCAGGCACGGAGTTCACCTCCATGTCGTCCACCACGAAGTGCCCGCCAGAGCCGGTGTACCCCTCGTGGTGCACGCCTCCGTAACTGTGGAAGCCGACCCAGTCCAGCCCGCCCCAGTTCAGCACCACGTGGGTCGGCCCGGCCGTGTCCACGATCACGGTGGTCGACCGAACGACCGAGCCGAGCCGGTAGCCGACGATGTCGACGTTCAGACCGTCGTTCCAAGCCCCCGTCAGGTACAGGCCGTTCAGCGTGAACGTGCCCGACGTCAGCCCGAAGCCGATGTCGCCTTCGTAAGCGCTGAGGGCCACATTGTTGCCCGAGGTGAGGCCGTTGCCATAGCCGCTGGGGTTGCCCTCGTAGTGGAAGGCATCCAGGGACCAGAAGAACTCGCTCCAGTTGAAGCCGCCGAAGCCGTCGGGAATCTTCGCACGGTCGGCCAAGCCCTCGAAATCCAAGACCGTGGCACTCACCACCGGAGCCAGGACAAGCGACGCGGCGCAGAGCGCCAAGAACCTTCTCATGTTTCCTCCTTTCGGGATTGACCCGAAACACGCAACATCCTCATTGTACGGCAAAAACCGTTCTTTTTGGCCACGAAAGACAGTCCAAGCGTGGCTCCGCCACGGGTCGGGCCTTTGGGTCCAGGTTGAAACCGCCTCCGGCGAACCCTGCGCCGAGCGGACGCTCAGCCGCCCGCAGACGCCCCCTCTGCGGCCAGCCAGCAGGCCGTCCAGCCGTCACCGAACCGCGCCAGCTCCGGCTCGGTGTCGCAGGCCGCCGTCCGTCGCGGGCACCTGGGGCCGAAAGGACAACCCTTCGGCAGATCCTCGAAGCTGGGCGGCTGGCCGGGGATCGTCGGCAGGCGGTCAGCGCCGGGCCTGGGCATGGCGGCCAGCAAGGCTTGGGCATACGGGTGCCTGGGGCGCCGCAGCACCTCCTCTGCCGCCCCAGTCTCCACGATCCGCCCGGCGTAGAACACCGCGACGCGGTCGCTCACGGCGGCCACCACGCCGATGTCGTGCGAGATGAGCAGCACCGCCGTCCCCTCCTGCTTCTGGAGCTCCTCGATGAGTCGCAGGATCTGGGCCTGCAGCGTCACGTCCAAAGCGGTGGTCGGCTCGTCCGCGATCAGCACCTTGGGGCGGCAGGCGAACGCCGCGGCGATGACCACCCTCTGGCGCTGCCCGCCGCTCATCTGGTGCGGATACTTGCGGGCAGCCGTCTCCGGCTCGGGCACCCCGACCTGCCGCAGCAGGCGCACCGCCTCGGCCCGAGCCTGCCGGCGCGGCCAGCCCCGGTGCACCTCCAGCACCTCGGCGATCTGGTCGCCCACGCGCATCACGGGGTTGAGGCTGGCGAACGGGTCCTGCATCACCAGGGCGATCTGGCTGCCGCGGATCTTCCGCCAAGCCGCCTCCGGCAACCCGATCAGGTCCTTCCCCTCCAGCCGCACCGAGCCGCTCACCACGCCGGGCCGGGGCACCATGCCAATCAGCGCGTGGCCGGTCATGCTCTTGCCACACCCCGATTCGCCCACCACGCCCAGCGTCTCTCCGCGGTCCAGCTCGAAGGAGACGCCGCGCACCACCTCGGTCGAACCAAACCTCACCCGGAGCTGGGAAACCTCGAGCAGCGCCACAGGCAGCATTTTGCCACCTGCGGGATGGAACCTTCCGGAACCACGGTAGGTATATTGGCTTATATGGCGCAGACGATCCGCGTTGTCGTCGTCGACGATGAGGCGCCCTACCGGGCCGCCCTTCAGAAGACCCTGACCCTCATGCCCGAGTGCCAGCTGATCGGCCTGTGCAAGGACGGACAGGAGGCCCTCGAGGTCTGCCTCTCCGATCCGCCCGACGTGCTGCTCACCGACCTGAACATGCCGCGCATGGGCGGCATCGAGCTCATCCGCAAGCTCCTGAAGCAGGAGAAGAACGTCAAGGTGGTCGTACTGACCGTTCAGGAGGACGACGAGACGGTGTACGAGGCGTTCCGCGCCGGCGCGCTCGGCTACCTGCTGAAGACCTCCACCCCGCAGGACGTCATCGAGGCCATCCGCCTGGCCAACCAAGGCGAGGCCAAGATCACCCCGCGCATCGCCGCGAAGGTGATCGAGGACTTCCGCAAGGTGGACGAGGAGGAGGAGGGCGACGAGAGCGAGCTGTACGTGCTGAGCGACCGGGAGACGGAGATTCTGGAGTACGTGGCGCAGGGCCTGCGGAACAAGGACATCGCGGCCAAGCTCTGCATCGCCGAGAAGACGGTGAAGAACCACGTGAGCAACATTCTGAAGGCGCTCCAGGTGAACAGCCGCACGGAGGCCGCCATGAAGGCCGTCAAGGCGAAGCTCGTCGAGAAGGGCTGAGGCCCGCTTCTCCCCAAACGGGCCGGGGGCCGGTGCAACGCACCGGCCCCCGATCTTCTCAGGTCACTGGCTGAACCCGGGCGGCGGCACCAGCCGCACCTCGAACTCCGCGTAGTCGCGGCGACCCTGCCAGTAGGCGAGGTTCAAGTCCGAGATCTCCTGGAAGTGCACGAAGTCGCCCTTCGGCGTTCGCACCAGGAACAGCAGCACCGTGTTCGCCTCGCCGAACGTGTGGCGGATCTCCTTGGGGAACGGCGTGCCGTCGAACGCAACCCTGCCGTCGGCGTCGAGACGCAGGCGCAGGTCGGGGTCCCCCTCGAAGCGCTTGCCGTACCACGCCGAAGGGTCGGGCTGGGCGCGCCAGATCCAGAGCCGCGCACCGGAGGCCGGCGTGCCGTCCGGCAGCAGGAACCGCCAGGCGGTGCGCCGGGGCAGGTCGGTCTTCAGCCACTCTCCGATCACCGAGGGGGAGTTCGTGTTGCCGCCCCGCGCCCTCTTGCCTGCCACGCGCTGCCACACGCCGGCCACGTACTCGTCGATCGTGGAGTAGTCGCCGCCCATCATCCCAGGATACTTCTGGTAGCGCACGAACCGATCGGGGAGCAGACCGCCCACCATCGGCTTGCCATCCACCTGCACGCGGATCTGGCTGGCATGGACGTCGAAGCCGTAGCTGTCGATGTGGTACCGGGCGTGGTGCAGCTCGTGGATCAGCGCGAGGTCGGCGAGGAACGGCGGTGGGTTCTTCAGAGGCGATCCCTGGTGGGGCTTGACGGCCCAGTAGTCGCTCACGCTGGAATCCGCCTCGGCGCTGAAGCCCCAGGCGAGGTCCACCGTCTTGTCGGAGTTGTCCGGGTTGTTGCTCGGCAGGCCGCCCCTCAGCGGAAGCGCCAGCGTGGGCACGACCACCAGCCGGTCGAGGCGCACGCGGTCGGACAGCCCCCCGGGCGAGATCGAGGGGTACTTCGCGGCGGCCATCAAGCCGTTCCAAAGGTCCAGCACGAACCAAGCCCAGTCCGCGAAGGTCTCGTTGTTCGGGTTTTGAAGGTGCTGGTTATCCAGAAAGTGGTCCCAGATCCGCCGATCCACCCAGAACCCCACGGCGAGAGCGTTCGACCGAAACTCGCGGGCGTTGTTGCCCGGGTTGGCGTCCCACTCCGGCGGGAGGATCTCGAACCGGATCGTTTCGCCGCTCTGCCTCCATCTCCGTGTCAGGTCGGCGTGCACCCAGCGGTCGGCGACCAGATTCAAGGCGCCCTCGGCGACCGTGCGGCCGTCGACGGTCCAGCGGTAGCGGACGTCCCTCGCCGGGCGGTGGTGCGAGACGACCCAGGCGCGCCACACCACGCGCTCACCCTCCGCCGGCCAGCCAGGGCCGTTCCCCCGATCCGGGGCGTCGTAATCCATCCGAGGCAGGCGCTCGATGTGCAGCACGCCCACGTCGGTCCTTCGGTGCAGGCGCGGGTAGGCGAACACGGTCAGCTCGAGCGTCGCCTTCAGGGGACCGGCGGTCGCGACCAGGGAGGCCTTCTCCGATCCTTCCTCCACCCGTTTGGCCTGCCAGCCGTCCCGCCACCGCCGAAAGCCGACGCCAGACCAGCGGACGCGGTCGGTGACGTCGGACTCGGCCCCCTGCGCGGAGGCGAAGGCCCGGACCCGCACGATTCCCTCGGAGGCCACCCGGTCCGAAGGTTGCCACTCCGGCCGGTTGGGCACGCGCACGATGCGCAGGGACTCCGCCGGAGCGCGCCGCACGGGATGCCAATCGAACACGTGGACGTAGTCGTCGCCCTCCAACCGCCGCGTCCAGAGACGGAACACTCTGCCCCGTGCGGCCTGCCCCAGCTCGGCAACCAGCTCGCCCCGGTCGTTCGTCCGAGCGTCCACGAGAAGCCGATAGCCGCCGCTCTTGGTCGCCAGCTCCTCGGCCGAGCCGGCGCACTCGATCACCACCCTGCTGCGGTCCGCCACCAGCACGCGGAAGGCGCGGACCTCCTTCGGCTTGGGCAGCTCCACCACGATCTCCGCCGGGTTGACCGAGGGCGTCCGGTACAGCGTAGACGGGTCGCCATCCAGCGCCAAGGCCGGACCACCGAGGTCGGACCGCGTGGCGCGCAGCACACGAGTCGGGCCCCACGGCTCAGGCAGCGGGACCCAGAGCGGCGGGGCGAGCGCGACCAGGGAGGCTAGAACGAGCATGCCCCCAGTCTAGGGCGGAGACGCTCAGGACAGCAACCGAGTCGGGTTCTGCAGGTACTCCTTGACCTTGTTGACGAAGCGGGCCCCGTCCGCGCCGTCCAGCACGCGGTGGTCGCACGACAGCGTGATGTTCATGCGCTGTCGGATCTCGATCTCGTCGTCATCGTTCACGACCACGGTCTTGCGGGCCGTGGCGACGGCGAGGATCGCGGCGTTCGGCGTGTTGATGATCGCCCCGAACTCGTCCACGTCCAGCATGCCCATGTTGCTGATGCTGAAGGTGCTGCCGGTCAGCTCGTCCGGGCTCAGCTTGTTGTCGCGGGCCTTGGCGGCGAGCTCCTTGGCCCGGGCGGAAATCTGGCGGAGCGTCAGCTGGTCGGCGTTCTTCAGCACCGGCACCGTCAGCCCGTCCGGAACCGCCACCGCCATGCCGATGTTCACCGCGCCGTGCCGGACGACCGAGTCGCCCTGGAAGCTCGCGTTCACCTCCGGCATGTCGCGGAGCGCCAGCGCGCAGGCGCGGATCACGAAGTCGTTGACGGACACCTTGCCGCTGCCCTCGGCTTCGAACTGCCGGCGCAGCGCCTGGATGGCGTCCACGTCCACGGCGACGGTCACGTAGAAGTGCGGAGCCTGCTGCTTGCTCTGCGCGGTGCGCTGGGCGGTGATCTGCCGGAGCCGGGTGAGCTTGACCACCGTGTCCTCGGGAGTGGCGGCAACCGGCGTCGGCTCGGCGACCGGGAACTTCGGCAGCTTGGGGCCGGCGGCGAGCGCGGCTCGGACGTCCTTCTCCACGATCCTGCCTCCCGGCCCGGTGCCGACCACGGAGGAGAGGTCGAGTCCCGCCTCGGCGGCGATCTTCCGGGCGAGCGGGCTGGCCTTGATCCGGTCGGAGCCCACCGCAGCGGCCGGGGCCTCCGGGGCCGCAGACGCGGCGGCCGGCGCGGACTGCGCACCGGTCTCCGGGCTCGTAGCGGCCGCAGGTGCGGCGGAAGATGCGGCGGAGGCGCCGGCCCAACCCTCGGGGAGCTTCTCGCCGTTGCGCAGAATGGCGGCGATGGGCCGTCCGACGGGCACCGTCTCGCCCGGCCCGATCAGGAATCCGGTGAGAATGCCGCTCGCCGGCGCCTCCAGCTCGAGCGTGGCCTTGTCGGTCTGGATCGTGCCGATCACCTCGCCGCTCTTGACCTTCTCGCCGTCCTTCTTGAGCCACTCGACGAGGGTGCCTTCCTCCATGCCGTCGCCCATCTTGGGCATGATCACTTCTGTCATGTTCGCTCCGGTCGCTCCTTGGGTTCTGCCTGAAGGTTACCTGCCCCCGGCTCGGCGGGCACGGACTCAGTCGGACTGCAGCAGGGCCAGAGCGGCGCCGCCGAGAACGCCGGCTTGCTCCAAGCACTGCGCGGGCGCGATCGTCTGAACGTCGGCCCACAGGCTCTCGATGGTCGCGTCCCGCGCGACTGCAATCGCAGGCTCCAGCAACCACTTGCCGGCCTTGGCGATCTGCCCCCCGATGGCGACCACGCTCGGGGAGAAGAGGTTGATGGCGTTCGCGATGCCAAGGCCCAAGAACGACCCGACCTCGCGCCACACCTGGATCGCCAGCTCGTCGCCCCTCTCGGCGGCATCGGACAACATTTTCGGGCTGATCTTGGACAGATCGCCGCCGCACAGCTCGGTGAGCACGCTGGTACGACCCCGCACCAGCCGGTAGACGGCCCGCTTCACGATGCTGTCGCGCTGGCAATACGCCTCCACGGTGCCGTAAAGGCCGGCCGTGGTGTCGAGGCCGTCCCGAAGGATCACCATGTGCCCACCCTCGGCGCCCCCCTTGTTGCCGCCCAGCAGCAGCGCGGGGCCGCGCACGTCCCCCTGCAGGCTGGCCGGGCCGAACACGACGCCGAAGCCGATGCCGGTGCCGACGGTGAACATCACCAGGCAGTCGGCGGAGTTCTTCCCCAACCCGAACCGGTACTCGCCGAGCGCCGCGAGGTTCGCGTCGTTGCCCATGGCCATCGGCAGGTCGAGGTGGGCCCTCAGGAGGTCCCGGAACGGCACGTCCTTCCAGTAGTGGAACACGTCTCCGACGCGCGTTCCCAAGTTCGGCGACCAGCGAACGACGCCCCTGGCGTCGTCCACCGTGCCGGGGATGGCGATGCCCACGCGCCGCACCTCGGCCTTGCAGGCGGCGATCGCCTCGTGCACCGTCAGGGCCACGGCCTGCGCGGTCGCCTCGGCGCCCTCCTCTCCCCGCGAGGGGTTCTCGATCGGCTTGCCAACGATCTCGCCATCCGGGGTGACGACCGCCGCCCGAACGTTGGTGCCCCCCAAATCCACTCCGACGACGTGCGCTGTGCTCACGGTGCAGGATTATGCCACCCCGGGCGACGAGGAGGCCCGGTCGCCGACGGCGCCCGGGCCTCCGGAAGCTCGACCGAGGGGAATCAGCGCAACGCGGCCTTCAGGCGCGCGTTGACCGCATCCCAGTCGATGACCTGCAGGTAGGCGTCGATGTACTTTGCACGCGCGGTCTGGAAGTCCAGGTAGTAGGCGTGCTCATACACGTCCAGCGCCAGCACGACCGTGTGGTTCCAGATCGGGAAGGTGTTCTGCGCGTCTCCGATGTAGTTGAACACCCGCTGCTCCTCGTGATCGTACGCCAGGAAAGCCCAGCCGCGGCCTGCGATGCCGGTCGCCTTGAAGTCCGCCGCCCACTTCTCGAAGCTGCCGTAGGCTTCCTGAATCAGGTCCGCGATCGCTCCGGTGGCCGGCCCGCCCTGCCCGCCGATCGTGTCGAAGTACACGTTGTGGTTGATGTAGCCCTCGTAGGCGAAGGTCAGGTCCACCTTCAGCGCGCGGATGGCGCTGTAGATCTGGTTGGCCTTCGCGGGGTCCACCTCGAGCTCGGCGAGCGCCTTGCGGATCTCGTTGGTCTTGTTGGCGTAGCCCTGCCAGAGCTTCAGGTGCTCGTCGTGCGTTTTGCGGCTGATGCCCACGCGCTCGGTCGTATAGACCTTCTCAGGAATGGCTTGCGGTACGGTCACGAGTTTCGGTTCCATGGTCGTTTCGCTGCGAGCGCGCCGCGCGGCCAAGGCTCCGGCCGGGATCGACGACAGAACTCCTGCGGCCAGGCCGCAGGCGATCAGCTCCCGTCTCGTCATCCCGCTCCCCATCGCTTGCCTCTAGCGCAGACGCGTCCTCCTCTGCTACAAGGATGAACCAACGATAAACCCGGGATGCGCGACTTGGGACCCCCGCGGGACCCTCCGGCGGTCCGTTCGGGTCCATTGGACCAGCCCGGAAACGACGGGCGGGTCCGGATCGAACCGATCCGGACCCGCACCCGTGGACCCCCTGGGGAGAGGATGCCTAGCGCTTCCGGCGCCGCATCAGAGCGGCCGCACCGAGACCGAGAGCCGCGATCGTGGCGGGCTCGGGAACGGCCTCGACGCCACCCAGCTTGTAATCCTCGCCGGGCTGGTTGGTGAACCGCAGGATGACCTGGTCGACGTCCGCCAGGTTGAAGGACCCGAACACCGAGTACGGGATCTTCAGGTCGAACGGCGCCGAAGAGGCCGCCACCGTGGTGCTGTGGTTGAACCACTGCGATCCGGTGCCCACCGTTCTTCGGAGCTGGACCAGCAGCCCGAGGTTGCCCGTGTTCTCCAGGAAGGAGATCTTGAGAGCGTTGTTGCCCCCGGCGGTGAGGTCCGCGTTCAGGTCCGAGAGCGCGCCGCCAAGCGTGTAGCCGTAGCGCAGGTCGGTGGCGTGCACGAGGCCGTCGCCGGCCACGAAGCTCGCGACGCCGCCGCCCACCGAGCCCGCGAGCTGGCTGCCGTTCGGGTTGGCGGTCACGTTGGACAGCGCCCACCGCGTCCCGCCGAGCATGCTTCCGGTCACCCTCGCGCTGGAGGTGCCGACGCTGCTTCGGGTGTACGAGAACGAACCGGTCGTGAAATCATCGATCACGATCACCGGGAAGGCGAGCGCCGAAAGCGCCACACCGGAAACGATCGCCAAGCCTTTCACCATAACCACTCCTCCGATTGCCCCACAGGGCCCGATTGCATTGTACAACGGCTCGCGACCAACCCGAGGGCTTTTTTCGCAGAGCGGGTCCTGTAGGCACAGAACCTGTTAGAAATACCTGGGGATCTCGTCGAACAGCCCGCTCGGGGACGGGCTCCGGCAGGCGGGGTACCCTACTCGGCATGGCAGATCGCTCCCGTCGGTTCACCGCCACGGTGGTCGGGGCAACGGGCTACTCCGGGGCCGAGATCGTGCGGTTGCTCGCGAGCCACCCGGACGTGGCCGTGGTCCGCGCCACCTCGGAGAGACGGGCCGGGGCCCGGCTGGCCCAGGAGTGCCCGTGGCTCGACACGGATCTCGTTCTGGAGAGCTTCGACTCGGCGAGCGTGGACACGGACGTCGTGTTCCTCTGCCAGAGCGCCGGCTTCGGCATGAAGGCCGCGCCGCTGCTGGTGGGAAGGACCCGCGTGATCGACCTCGGGGCGGACTTCCGCCTCAAGCCGGCCGAGGCCTTCCAGACCTGGTACGGCATGGAGCACGCCTGCCCGGATCTTCTCGAGGAGGCGGTCTACGGCCTCACCGAGCTGGCCGACCCGCGGCAGATCGCCTCCGCGCGGATCCTCGCCAACCCCGGCTGCTATCCGACCTCGGCGGCCTTGGCGCTGGCTCCGCTGGCCAAGGCGGGAATGATCGCCGGCACGCCCGTCGTGGACAGCAAGTCCGGCGTCTCGGGAGCGGGACGGTCCAAGACGGATTGCGACTATCTGTGCGCGGAGCTCAGCGGCGGCTTCCGGGCCTACGGGGTCGTCGGCCACCGGCACACGCCCGAGATCGAGATGGCGGCGGGACGCCACGTGCGCTTCACCCCGCACCTGTTGCCGTTCGCGCGCGGCATCCACACCACCGTCCACGTGCCCGTCGAGGACGAGGTGGACCGCGCGGCGATCCTCGAGGCCTGGCGCCGAGCCTACGCGGGCCGGCCGTTCGTCGCCATTCAGACCGAGGGGTGGCCGAGCACCAAGCAGGTCCTGGGTTCCAACCGCTGCGTGCTGGCCGCGGACTTCGACCCGCGCACCGGTTTCGCGACGCTCGTCTCGGTCATCGACAACCTGGTCAAGGGGGCCGCGGGGCAGGCGATCCAGAACATGAATCTGATGCTCGGCCTGCCCGAGGACGCCGGGCTTCCTCGCAACGGGGTGTGGCCGTGATTCCTCTCGGATTCCAGTTCGCGGGCGCGCGGTGCGGCCTGAAGAACAAGCGCAACGACATCGGCCTGCTGGTCAGCGACCGCGAGGCCGCCTTGGCCGGGCTCACCACGCAGAACTTGGTGCACGCCAGTTGCGTGGACTACATGCGGGAGCGGATCGCCGGCGGGTCCTTGCGGGCGATGGTCGTGAACAGCGGCAACGCCAACTGCATGACGGGACCCCAGGGCGTCCGCGACACCCGTCGGATGGCGCAGCTCGCGGCAGAGGCGCTGGGCCTGCAGCCGGAGGATGTTGGCGTGGCCTCGACCGGCGTCATCGGCAGGCTGCTGGACATGGCCAAGGTCGAGAGCGGCATCGCCCAGGCGGCGGCGTCCCTCGGCCCCAGTCCCAAGCCGTTCCTCGAGGCGATCCTCACCACCGACCTGGTGGAGAAGGAGGCCTCCGCGACCGCCGGCCAAGCTCGCCTCTATGGCGTGGCCAAGGGCTCCGGCATGATCGCTCCGAACATGGCCACCATGCTGGCCTTCCTGTGCACCGACGCCGAGGTGGACGCGCCGACCCTCCAGGGCCTGCTCGCCGAGGCAGCGGAAAGGTCCTTCAACTCGCTGACGGTCGACAGCGACACCTCCACCAATGACATGGTCGTCGTGCTGGCGAACGGGGCGAGCGGGTACCGGCCCACCGAGCCGGAGCTGCGGAACGCCCTGAACGAGGTGTGCGTGTCCCTCGCCCGGCAGATCGCGCGGGACGGAGAGGGAGCCACCAAGCTGATCGAGGTGGTCGTGACCGGCACCGAGGACCCCAAGCGCGTCGCAAGGACCATCGCGGACTCCCCGCTGGTGAAGACCGCGATGTTCGGTTGCGACCCGAACTGGGGCCGCATCCTGGCGGCGGCGGGCAGGGCCGGAGTGCCGTTCGATCCCACCGAGGCCAGGCTGACCGTCGAGGCCGGGGGCGAGGAGCACGTTCTCTTCGAGGGCGGATCGCCCGCGCCGTTCGACGCCAAGCGCGTCAGCACCGCGCTCAAATCGGACGTGGTGCGGATCCTGCTCCACCTGGGTCCGGGGCCGAGCGCCACGGTCTACACGTGCGACCTGGGCTACGGCTACGTGCGGATCAACGCCGAGTACCACACCTGACGGGATCCGGAAAAAACGCCGGGTTTTCGGGGGGAGAAGGCTTCGGCACGGTTGCTGCAGCCTCTCCAATTCGCACGCCTGCCCAAAGGCAGGCGACCAACGAGAAGAAGAGGAGAGAACATGAGCCTGAAGACCCTATCCGCCGCCCTCGCTATCGCCGCCGCGACCGCCTCCCAGGCGGTGATCGTGAACTTCGGCGGCTTCACCCAAAACCCCGGCGGGGCGCTCGGCAGCGGCCTGTTCGTCAAACACGGAACCACCAACACCTTCGCCGGCCAGATCCTTGGGACGATCCAGGGCCACTCGGCGCCGACGGTGTTCTTCTGCATCTCGCCGGACAAGGTCCTCCCCCTGCCGGCCAGCATCGACTACGACGTGACCCTCGCCTACGGCCCGATGGGCGCCGTGCTGCAGCACGCCTTCGGACTCGGCACGGCCAACGAGAACGAGGCCGCTCGCCAGCTGGAGCTCTGGCAGATGGTCGGCGACGACATCAGCCTGTACCAGCCGAGCGGGGGCAACAGCGCGTCGGTGAACGCCGCCAAGGCGGCCGCGAACGGCTACTCCGCGACCGGCTCCGCCTGGTACGCGGTGTACACGCCGAAGAACGGCAACACCCAGACCCTGGTGACCCCGACCTACCAGACGACCGGAGTGCCGGTTCCGGAGCCGGTGACCGTCGGCTTCTTCGCCAGCGGTCTGGCCGCCGCGCTGCGCCGCCGGCGCCGCCGCTGAGACGGATTCCAACCTCCACCCCATCCCCCACTCGAGGGCCGGGCGGCAACGGAGCCCCCGGCCCCCCCTCTGTTGGGGATGCACGGGCGTCAGAAGCTGTATCCGCCGGCGCCCGTGCCGATCGCCTGGCCGCGGGTGCCCGTGCCGAACGGGGTGTCGAACGGGAAGGCCTTGAGGCGCAGGAAGAAGTAGATCTGCCGCCCGGAGCGGAAGCCCACGTTGTTGTCCAGCACCTGGAGGATCGCCTCGGCGCAGTGCAGATCGTAGGTGAAGGAGTAGTGCGTGGCCTCGAACTGCTTCAGATAGCCGTTGTAGGCCAGCACCGTGCTGAACTTGAGCCGGCCGTACTTCAGGCCGTCGACGAACAGGTTCGCCGAGCCCCACTCCTTGCGGATTCCGTCGTACCGGGCTCCCAGCGACACGGTGGTGGCGCCGGGCTTATAGAGCACGTCGAAGCGGACGGTGCCCAGCGACTCGCGCGTGGTGTCGTAGTTCGCAAGCGTCCGGAATTGGAACCAGCTCTTCGGCCGCCACTCCGAACGCAGGCCGACCGTCTGCCAGCGGGAAACGTCTCCGATCTCGTCCGCCCTCCCGAAGTCGTAGCCCGTCTGGATTCCCAGGGTCCACGTGTTCAGAGGGCGCGCGCTCCAGTCGAGCGACGCGAAGTTCGTCCGGGAGAGCCGGTCGAACTGCAGGGGCGAATAGCCGTGCCAGTCGAGGAACGCGTAGCGCAGGTTGACCGCCGATCTGGCGCCGTACTCCCACCGCAGGTTGGCCCCCAGGCCCGTGGCGTACTGGGCCGTGTCGTCCGAGTACATCCCCTGCACGAAGCGCCCGTCCGTGGACAGCGACAGGCCCTTGGAGAGACGGGACGTGCGGCTCGTGTCCATCTCGAAGCTTCCCCGCTGAAGCGTGCCCTTGGTGACCGGGTCGCGGAACTCGCCCAGCGAGAGCTGCAGGTTTGCCGGAAGCCTGGCGCCCAAGCCGGAGCCGAACAGGCGCCCGGTGTCGCTTCGCAGCGTCAGGGCGGGGGTGCGATCGGTGGAGTTGAAGAAGTTGGCGTTGGCTCCGACGGGGATGCTGCGGGTGTACTCGAACTCGGCGGTGGCGGGGCGCGTCTCCTCCCGGTACCGGTAGCGGACGTCGATCCGCTCCCGCTCCACGATCCGGCTGGAGGCCACGCTCCGGCTGGTCACCCAAGCGAGGTCCAGGTTCTGGTTGGCGCGCCGGCCGAAGCGGCGCGAGTCGGACATCTGGATCGTCTGCTGGGTGTACTCGAAGGCGCCTTGCTCGGTGCTGGTTCGGTTCAGGCTGAGGCGGGAGGTTCCGTCGCGGCGGGCGATGTTCAGCGACGCCCGGTTCAGCATCGTCGTGGTGTTCGGCGCGTCCAAGTAGTTGCGGCTCTGCAGCGAGTTGTCCAGCTGCAGCTCGCCGAACCGAAACTTCTGGCGGTGGCGGCTCGTGGCCTCCAGCGTCTGGGTATCCCCCAACACGCTGTAGATGCGGAGGCGTCCGTCCGTCGCGGCCGTCTTGTAGTCGTAGTCCGCGCCCAGCCCAGGCCCTAGCTTCGAGTAGTAGTCCACCCTGGCGTCGAACGAGTCGTTGCGGGCGAGGCCCACACCGATCTTGGTCTTCACGTAGTACCCCTCGTCGCTGCTCTGACCGACGTCGGGCAGGTACCGGTCGGCGTCCTCGCGGAGCGGGAGACTGACGTACGGCACCCGCAGAAGGGTCCGGTCGAAGACCTTCAGGTCAACGCGCCGAAGGATGGCCCTGCGGCCGGGGTACACGTCGATCTTGCTCGCCTCAAGATCGAAGTGTGGGTGCTCCAGGTTGCAGGTGGTCAGCGTCCCGTCCTCCGTGTGGACGTGGCTCTCGGTGCCCGCCGTCGACTCGCCCTCCACGTACACGTCGGCCAGCACACGCCCCTTGAGCAGCGCGGGCGCCAGCTGCGACGAGGAGCCCGTCGCCCAGAACCGCTTGCGCTCGAAGTCCACTCGGAGGGTGTCCGCCCTCACGATGCCGTCCGCCCCGACCAGCTTCGCCGACCCCGTGAGGTCGAACACCTTGGTCTTGAGGTCGCCCTCGATCTGCTCGGCGTAGGCCTCGTAGCCCTCGTAGGCGACCGCCGCTCCGCCGGTCAGGCGGACCCTGTCGCCGGACTTGGACACGTTGCCGGCGCGCAGCACCCGGAACGCCTTGAGGGCGGTCGGCGCGGCCTGAGGCAGGGATCCGTCGCGTGGGCCGGCCGGCGGAAAGCCCGACGGCTCCATCGGATTCCCGCGAGGCGCCGCGCCTTGCCCGCCCGCGTCCTGGATCGCCCGCGCCGCGGCGGTCTGGGCTCTGCCGGTACAGGCGCACGCCGCCAGGGCCGCCAGCAGCAGCGCCCGCCCGATCATTCCAGCCTCCTCAGCGCGAGGAACCCGGCGGCGACGAAAAGCAAGTTCGGTAGCCATGCGGCCCACCAAGGCGCGAGCCAGCCGTTCCTTCCGAGAATCTGCGTGGAGATGATGTGCGCGTTGTAGTAGAGGAACACCAGCACGACGCTGAGCAGCACGCCGGCGAACCCGCTCCGCGCCAGCCAGATCGCGAACACCGGCGCGGCCAGCGCGAACACCAGGCACGCGAACGGCACCGCGAACTTCGCGTGGTAGGCGACCTCCATCTGCACGGTGTCGGCGCCGATGCCCTTGGCCCGGGCGATCGCCTCCCCGAGCTCCCGCGCGTTCAGCTCGCTGGGGTCCGGCGGCGTGAAGAAGTCCTGCACCGAGATCCGCTCGTTGATCACCACGTCCTTGCCAGGGCGGGCCTGCAGCAGGCGCGGGCCGGAGAACTGCCGCCAGTAGGTGTCGCGCAGGGTCCAGACGCCGTCCCTGTAAGTGCCGGACTTGGCCGTGTACAGCCAAATCTCGCGGGAGCGGGGTCGCTCGACCATCAGCACGTCCGAAAGCTCGATGGTGCCGTCCGGCGCCGTTGAGACGGTCCCGAGGGCCACCACGTAGTTGCGCAGGTTCACGATCACGTTCGATCGGAACTGCGGACCCGAGCCGACCAGCGCGGCCTGGGTCTCCAGCTTCCTCGCGCGCTGCTCGGCCACCGGCATCAGGCGCTCGGAGTTGAAGAACGCCAACGCCGACACCAGCAGCCCGAACGCCGCCACGGAGACGAGCACCCTGCGGATGCTGTAGCCGGCGGCCCGCATCGCGGTCAGCTCCGACTCGCGCGAGATGCGCCCGATCGCGAGCGACGCGGCGAGCGCCATGCCCACCGGGAGCGTCATGTTCAGGAAGCCCGGCGTGCGGTAGGCGACGATCTGGAACACCGCGGCCATCGGCAGGCTCTGCACCTGCAGGTCCTTGAACAGCGCGATGAGCATGTTCGCCTGGAACATCAGCACCACGGCGAACGTGCCGATGAGGAACGGCACTCCGAGCTCGCGCAGGACCGCGCGGTCCACGACCCTCATCCGGCGGCCCCGGCCTCCCGCCGGTGGAACGCCTTCCAGACCAGCCACGTCCCTCCGGCCAACACCAGCACAACGCCTGCGGCGGCCAAGGGCGGGGGCAGGAACAGCGCGAGCGCCGGAATCCCCACAAGGGCCGCCGAGGCCGCCGCCCACGCCGCCACCAGCCGCTGCGCCAGGTCCGGGCCGATCCATCGGCCCTGAACGTGATGGATCAGGTGGTTGGCTCCGCACTGCTCGCAGAACACCGCTCCCGGACGGTTCCTGGCTCCGCACTCCAGGCACGAGAGCGGGGCGATCTCGTCCGGATGCACCTTGCGGCGCCACTGCTGCAGAATGGCCCGCTCCTCTTGGAAGCCCGGACCCTGCAGCTGGCCGATCGACTCCTCACCGATCGCCAGCGCCTGCCCGCGGAACCCCCGGTTGTAGAGCGTCTTGGCCAGTCGCCACCGCGCGCCGATGTTCTCAGGCTTCTGCCTCAGGGATTCCAGGCAGTCCTCCATCGTCTCCACGTCGATGCGGACCAGGTCCCGATCGTTGCGGACCCTCAGATACACCGGCGCGGAGGCGATCGTCGCAAACAGAACCAGAACCAGGAAGGGCGTGAGGCGCGGGTCCGGGTTGAAAATGGCGACCAGGCCCACGGCGATGCCCACCGCGATGCCGATCAGGCCGTTCACCGTGTCGATCTCGCCCATGATCATCCAGTGGATCAGCCCCACCACCCAGACCGCCATGGGGAAGAGCACGAACAGCCCGAGGCCGAAGACGCTGAAGTGGACGCCGTTGACCATGGCCGATCACCCCTGTCGTGACGACGAGCGAAGATGGAACCTCGGTTCGGTGCCGGATAGGATCCGCGCCACGTTCGAACGGTGGCGATACGTCGCGAACAGGCCCATCGCCAGATAGAGCGCCACCGCCGCCGCCGGCCGGCCCAGAACCGCCGCCGAGACGAACAGCGAGAGGGCGGCGACGATGCTGCCGAGGCTGATCCACCGGCTCGCGCCCACCGTGACCAGGAACAGACCCAGCGCGATCAGCGCCACCTGCGGATCGGCTCCGATCAGCAGCCCGAGACCGGTGGCGATCCCCTTGCCTCCGCGGAACCGCAGGAACGGCGAGAAGCAGTGGCCGAGCATCGCGCACGCCCCCAGGGCCAGCCCCAGCAGGACGCCGCCGTGCAACCGGCCGTACCACGCGGGAGCCAGCCCCTTGGCCACGTCGAGAGCCAGCACCAGCAGCGCCGGACCCAAGCCGAGCGTCCGATGCACGTTCGTGGCGCCGATGTTCCCACTGCCGACCTTCGTGATGTCGACGCCTCGAAGCCGGGCGATCCACGCCCCGAACGGCAGCGAGCCCGCCGCGTACGCCGCCAGCATCGCAGGCCAGTGCTCCATCATTGCGCCCTCAACCTCGCCATGGCATCCCAAAACAGGCCCCGGACGGTGTCGGCCACCCGCTGGTGGCGCCGCAGGAAGGCGTTGCCGTCCTCGTCGCCGAACGCCTCGGCCAGGCGCGCCAAGCGGTCCGGGTTCTCCGGGAGCACGTCCTTCTCGGCCCCCAAAAGATACAGCCGGTTGCGCAGCTCCACCAGATAGGCCCTCGCCTCGGTCAGTTCGTGCTGCTCGGCGACGTTGATCAGGCGCGCGGCGGCCAGCGCGTGGATCCGGTCCTCCATGCGGCGGTTCCGTCCTGCGTCCGTAGCCGTAGGATAGCGCATCTCGTAGAGGTGCACGAGCCAGTCGATGTCCGAAAGGCCGCCGGGACCGAGCTTCACGTCGCGCGGCAGGGGGGATCGGCGCGCGCGCTCCGTCTCGATCCGGTGCTTCATGGCCGCCAGCTCCCCGAGCCGCTCGGGGGTGAGCGGAAGGTTGTACGCCGCCTCCAAAACGGCCTCCAGAAGCGTCGGCGGCCCCCACAGCAGCCGGCACTGGCCCAGCGCGAACCGCTCCCACATCTCCATGGCCGTCGCCTCGTAGGCGCGGAAGCCGTCCAAGGACCGCACCAACAGGCCTTGGCGGCCCTCCGGACGCAGGCGGAGGTCAACGGTGAGCGGCGATCCGAGCGTGCGCAGCCGCCCGACCTCGCCGAGGAAGGCCTGGGCCGACTCCTCGGCCGCGCGGTGGTCCTCGCCGTCCTCGATCAGCAGCAGCAGGTCGGCGTCGGAGGCCAGCGTCTGCTCGTCGATGGCGAAGCTGCCGAGCGCGACCGCGCCGAACTTCGCGCCGACCCTCCGCGCCACCGCCTTCAGAGAGGCCTCGGCCCACCGGGTCAGGCGCTCCGACAGGTCGAACGACGGCTCCAGCACCCATCGGGCGGCCAACCGGAGGCAGGCGTCCCGGATGGCGGACGCGGCGGCCTCGATCGGCTCTCCGCCGCGCAGGCGCTCCACGCGAGCGGCGGGGTCCGCCTCCTCCTCGATCTCGCCGCTGAAGATCTGCTCGATCAAGGACAGGTTTGAGCCGATCAAGTTGGATAAAACAGGCGCGTGGGCCAGCAGCCGGGCCAGGCGATCGAGGCTGCCCTCGTTCTCGATCAGGGCCCGGTAGAACGGGTCCGGTTCGGGAAGGGTGTCCAGCCACGAAGCACCAAGCTGCCCGACCGAGCCGAGCCGCACGATCGCGCGCTCGCGAGGGCTGTCTTGACGGACCCTGCCCAGCCGCCCGCAGACGGACTGGATGATGGCGCGGTGCGAGGCAAGCTGCCTGGAGAGGCCCTCCCAGCCGCGCAGGCCCATGCTCTTGGCCAGGTAGCGGCGCTGGGCGGGATCGGTCGGGAGCGAATGGGTCTGCACGTCGCCGACGAGCTGGCAACGGTGCTCCAGCTGCCGAAGGAAGCGGTAGGCGGCGATGAGCGCGAAGGCGTCGTCCTCCGGCAGGACGCCGGCGGAGGCCAGCGCCCGGAGCGCGTCGCACGTCGCGTGCGCCTGGACCGCAGGGTGTTCGGCGCCGTGGATCGTCTGCAGGATCTGCGTGAAGAACTCCACGTCCCGGATGCCGCCCGCTCCGCGCTTCAGGTCGTCGCCCTTGGCGATCTCCTCGATCCGCGCCCGGAGCTGCCACGCCTCCTCGATCGCGATGTCGCCGACCTTGCGCCGGAAGCAGTGCTCGCGGCGCATGGCATCCCAGCGCTCGACCAGCTCGGGCGGGCCCACGATCGGGCGGGACCGGACCAGCGCGAGCCGCTCCCACCCCTCGGCGTACGATCGGTAGTAGGCCTCGTGGGCCCTCATGCTCCGCACCAGCCCGCCGGCTCCGCCATAGGGTCGGAGGCGAAGGTCGACGCGGTAGAGCGCGCCTCGCCCCATCCGGTCACCCAGCACGCGGTTGAGCAACTCGGCCAGGCGCGACAGGTGCGTCTCCTGCCTCTCGTCCAGCCCGTCGGGGCACACGTACACGAGGTCCACGTCGGACGAATAGTTCAACTCTCGTCCACCCAACTTACCAAAACCGACGACCATCAGCGGGGGCAGGTCGTCCACCGACCTTCGGAGGCGGTACTCCTCCGCTGCCACCTCGAGCGCGAGCGCGATCAGAGCGTCGGCGAGATCCGACAGGGCGCGCCAGACCGACTCCTCGTCCCAGCGCCGGTACAGGTCGTTGACGACCGTCACGAGGGTCCACCGCTGGCGCAGGAACCGGAGGCGGTCCAGGCGGTGCGAGAACGAGACGGCCGCCTTGAGGAGCGCTCGCCCCTCGGCCAGCACCGAGTCGACCGTCGGCTTGGCGTCCAGCGCCTCCGGCTCGAACAGCAGGCCCGAGAGCTCCGGGTTCTGGATGAGGCTGTCCGCGATCGGCTGGCTGGCGCCCATGAGCGTGGCCATCAGCCTGGCGGCCGAGGGAAAGAGCAGCAGGTTCTCCACCTGCATGGCCGGATTCGAGCTGGCCATCACCCACCGCTCGAGATTCAGAAGCGCGAGATCCGGGTTCGGGCTGGCGTCGAAGGCTCGGTCCAGCAGCGGACCGACGTCCCGACCGGCAAGCCTCTCGAACGCCTCCTGAATCCTCTTCCGCTGCTCCGGGTTCGCGTACTCCGCCAAAGACGCCGATCTCCCGCCCTATTTTGGCCTCTTGGGCTTGGCCGCGCTCTCGGGGCCTCCCGACAGGAACCACGCGCAGCGGTCGCGCACCGGGCAACGGTCGCACGCCGGCTTCTGCGCGGAGCAGAGGTGCCGCCCGTGCTGGATCAGCGTGGTGTGGAACCGGAACGCCAGCCCCGGGGGCACGAGCCGCAGCAGAGCGTCGTGGGCCTTGGCCTCACCGATCTTGCGGTCGTAGAGCCCCAGCCGCCAGCCCACCCGGAACACGTGCGTGTCGACCGGGATCGCGCCCATGCCGAAGCTGAAGCAGAGCACGATGCTGGCGGTCTTGGGACCCACTCCCGGCAGGTCCATCAGCCAGGCCCTCGCCTCCTCCATCGGCAGGTCCCGCAGGTGGTCCAGGCTGTAGGAGCCCACGCGCTCGCGGATCGCCTTCAGCGCGCCGACGATGCTGCGGGCCTTCTGGTTGGCCAAGCCCGCCTGGCGCACCACCTCGGCCACAGCCTCGGGGCCGGCGTCCACCACGGCCTGCCAGTCGGGGTAGGTCTCGCGCAGGCGGGTGAACGCCGGGAAACTGTTGGCGTCGGCCGTATGTTGACTCAGAATGCAGCTCACCAACTCCTCCACGGGGTCGAAGCGCGGCACGAACCGCGGCCGGCCGTAGAGGGTCTCCAAGTCCGAGAGGAGGCGTTCGATCGCCTCGGGGGTCCATTCGGTGGGCACGTCGGGTAGCTTACACCCGGGTTGCGATTCCGATCGTTCCAGGAGAATAGGCGACATGACCAAGAGGGAGTTTCGAAGGGTTGCGGTGGTGATGGCCGGCGGGTCCGGCGAGCGGTTTTGGCCTCTCTCGCGGCGCCACAGGCCCAAGCAGCTGCTGCGCCTGACCAGCCCCGACGAGACGCTGCTCGAGGAGTCGCTGCGCAGGGCCCAGCCGCTGGTTCGGCAGGGCGACCTGTACGTGGCGACCGCCTCCAACCTGCTCGAGGCCGTGCGCGCGGCGAGACTTCTGCCCGACGCCAACGTGCTGGCCGAGCCGATGCGGCGCAACACCCTCGGCGGCGTGGTGTGGACCGTGGCGAACCTGTGCGCCCGCTACGGGGACCAGGCCGACAAGGTTTCCGTGGCGATGCTCACGTCGGACCACAAGATCGCGCCGGAGAAGCGGTTCCGCGAGGTGGTCCAGGCGGCGTACTCGGCGGTGGAGAAGCACGGCGGCCTCGCCACGATCGGCATCGAGCCGAAAAGGCCCGAAACGGGCTACGGGTACATCCACTACGACAAGCAGAAGGCGGAGGTCTACCCGCACGGGGTCGAGGTGCGGCCCGTCCTCGGCTTCAAGGAAAAGCCCAGCCGAGACCTGGCCGAGGAATACCTGGAATCGGGGGACCACGCTTGGAACAGCGGCATGCTGCTCTTCACCGTGCCGAGCTTCCTGCACGAGCTGGAGCTGGCCGACCCCGGGCTGGCGGAGACCACGCGCCGGGTGATCGAAGCCCTGAGGGCCGGCGACCACGCCTCCGCCGAGCACGCCTTCGCCGAGCTGCCGAACATCTCCATCGACTACGCCCTGCTCGAGCGGTCGCGCAACGTGCACATGGCCTTCGGCGACTTCGAGTGGGACGACGTGGGCTCGCTGGACGCGCTCGAGCGGAACTTCCCTCTGGACCGCTACGGCAACATGGTGTACGGCATGGCGGTGGTGGACGAGAGCACGGGCTCGATCGTGTACAACGACGACCCGGAGAAGGTGGTGTGCGCGTTCGGCATCCACGGTCTGGTGGTGGTTGCGACCCGCGACGCGGTGCTGATCTGCCCGAAGCACGAGACCCAGCGGGTGAAGGAGTTCCTCACCCGGATCCACGAGCGGCACCTCTGAGGCGGGCGTCCGCCCGCGTTGGCGGATGGCTACTCCGTGCCCCGCGGGATGAGGAGAGCGGCGCTAAGCCGGCGGAGTCGCGCCTCCTCCGGCGCGGCTAGTAGGTGAGCTTCCAGCCCTCGCGCTTGGCGCGATCCCAGTCCCACACGAACATCCACCAGTTGCGCAGGGGTCGTCCCTGGTAGCTGAGCCGATGGTCGGCGCCGGGGATGGCCTGCATCCAGTACACGCGCCACTGCACGGGGTCGAAGTTCCATCTCGAGGCGTCGATCGGCCTCGTCCTGCCGATGCCATCGGGCTTCCAGTCCTCGATGTCCGACTCGACCGGGACGGGGTTCTGCCAGTCGTAGTCGCTCATGCTGTTCGGCGCGAAGTGGGTCCAGCCGCACCGGGCCGGCTTCGTGACGATCTTGTGGCTTGCGTCGCTGCCGACGAACTTGCCCCAGAACAGCAGCTTCGGCCAGTCCTCGGGCGGCGTCGCGTCGCGGCCGTCGACGTGGTTCAGCAGGGCTTCGAGCTGGTGCATGTGGTCCTCGATCGCCTCGCCGATCCCCCGCTGGTAGTTGTAGTGGAACACCGTGTAGGTCTTGCTGAAGACCGGAAGGTCGGCGGGGTCGCGGTCGGAGTTGCTGACGTCGCCGAACGGGCTCGCCATGTTCGACTCCCACAGCCCCACCTTGCCGCCGTGGTAGCCCCAGATCCAGAACTGCTCGACGCCCCGCCGCTCGACCCACTCGGCCGCGCCGATCCGCACGAGGATCGCCTTGTAGTCGGTCATCGGCGCCGATTCGCCGGGCCTCAGCGGCCTCGTCGGGAGCGGCTCGCGGAACTCGAAGTCCGCCACCACCCGGTAGCGCAGGCTGGGGACCGCCTGCGGGTTCTTGTAGCCCCGGAACCGGCTTCCCTCCTCCAGCTTGGCGCAGAGCTCGCTAGTCAGGGCGTCGCACTTGGCGCGGGTGGCCGCGAGGGTCTCTCCCCAGTCCCCGGTGACGCGGATGTCGATCCTGTCCCCCGAAACCGGGAAGTAGCGGACGACCACGACGTCGATCGTCTTCGGGAGCGGCCCGACGTCCGTCTGGAGCGCCGCCAGCGCGATGGGCACTGCGAGCAGCATGGAGCGAGTCTATCCGCTTTCCGGCCCGCCGCCAAGGAACAGGAAGTTCTCATGCAGCTTGTTCACCTGCTGCTGCATCTCCACCAGCTTGCGGTAGATGCCGTCCTCCTTTCCCATCAGCTCCTCGTGCGTGCCGACCTCGGCGATGCGGCCCTTGTCCAACACGACCAGGCGGTCGGCGTTGCGGAGCGTGCTGAGGCGGTGCGCGATGGCGAACACCGTGCGGCCGGAGACCAGCTTGTCCAGGGCGTCCTGGATCATCCGCTCGGTCTCGGTGTCCACGCTGGCGGTGGCCTCGTCGAGGATGAGGATCTTCGGGTTGTGCAGGATGGCGCGGGCGATGGCGATCCTTTGGCGCTCGCCGCCGGAGAGGCGCTGGCCGCGCTCGCCCACGTACGTGTCGTACCCGTCCGGGAAGTTCACGATGAAGTGGTGCGCGTTGGCGGCCCGCGCGGCCTGGATGATCTCCTCGAGCGTGGCCTCCGGGCGACCGTAGGCGATGTTGTCCTTGATCGATCCCGGGAACAGGTACGACTCCTGCAGCACCACGCCGACCTGGCGGCGGAAGTCGTCCACCTTGATGCGCCGAAGGTCCACGCCGTCGACCTCGATCGAGCCCTCCGTAGGGTCGTAGAACCGCATCAGCAGGTTGATCAGCGTGGTCTTGCCGGCCCCGCTGCTGCCCACCAGGCCGATCATCTCGCCCGGCTGGACCTCCAGGTCGATGCCGGACAGCACTTCGCGGGCCTTCTCGTAGCTGAAGTGAACGTCGCGGAACCTCACGTGCCCCTTGATGTCCGGCATCGGCACGGCGTCCGGGGCATCCTCGATGTCCACCGGCGTGTCCAACACCTCGAACACCCGCTCGGCGGCGGTCAGCGAGCGGCTGGTCCAGTCGATCACCCTCTGGAGCATCATCAGCGGCTGGCCCAGCATGGCCACGTAGCCGATGAACGCGGTGAGCTCGCCGATCGACATCTCTCCGCGGAGCACCTTCAGTCCGCCGATCCACCACACGATGAACCCGCTCAGGCTCATCGTGAACATCACGAACGGGAAGAACGTCGCCCAGCTGGTTTCGGCCTGGTAGCCCGTGTTCGCCAGCTCCTGGATGCGCCGCCCGAACTTGCGCTCCTCGCGCCGCTCGCCGTGGAACGCCTTGACCACGCGCGTTCCCTGGAGCACGCCGTTCAGACTGCTGCTCAGCCGGGACCAAGCGTGCCAGAAGCGGCTCCACACCCGCATCATCTTCCGGCGGAAGCGGCGCACGGCCCACACCACGAACGGCATCGGCGCGAGCGCGGCCAGCGCCACCTGCCAGTCCATCAGCAGCATCGTCACGGGGATGCCGATCAGCAGCATGCCCTGCTGCACGATGATCGGCACGCCGTCCACCAGCACGTCGTACAGCGCGCCGGTGTCGTTGGTCATCCGCGACATGATCGAGCCGACGTTCCGCTTGTCGTAGAACGACAGCGACAGCTGCTGGAGCTTCTGGAAGAGGCGGTTGCGGATGTCCACCGCGACGTGCGCGCTCAGGTAGGCGACGTTGCGGCCGCGGGCCATCTGCACCAGCGACATCAGCAGGCGCGCTCCCACCAGCGCGACCATCACCCATACGAACAGGTGCACGCGCTTCTTGTTCAGCACCTCGTCGATCAGGATCTGGGTGAGGCGCGGCGGCAGCAGCTCCAGCACCGCGCCGGTCAGCATCAGCAGCGTGCTCAGGATCAGCCGGCCCACGTAGGGCTTGGTGAAGCCGAACAGGCGGATGAGGGTCTTGCCCTTGTTCAGGCACCCCATGCAGATGTCGCTGTCCTCGGGCAGGGGCCTCTGGCAGCGGGGGCAGACGCGCCGCTTGTCCTCGATCAGCGGCATCTCCTCGCCCTCGAGCAGCGCCTTCAGGCGCTTCTGGGCGGCGTGGAGGTAGGTGGCGCGGGAGCTGGTGGTGCGGATCAGCTCGACGTCGGTGCCATCCCGCCGGGCGACGAGCGCCGCCGCGTCGACGAGGTCCTCAACCCGGGGGTCCCGGATCTCGCCGATGCCCCAGGAGGCCACGACCCGCTCGCCGTCTTCGGAGAGCTCGAGGCGCTCGACCCGGTCGGCCCTGACGAGTAGAACGGACCGACCGATGCTGCCGTCGCCGGTCAGGTCGGCTTCGGTGGCGAACAGCTCGCCGTCGGGGTGCGGATCGGCCAAAGCGGCCGGCTCTGCCACTTCCATGGGGTGTTGGTCCTAGCCTACCGTACGCGCGGGGCGGGGAGTTCGGTGCCCGCTCGGCTTCTCGGGACCTGTGCGAATTGCCTGTTTTCGCGTGTGCCTTGGAACAATGGCACGCCCGGTGCGTTCCAACTCCGTAGGGGCTTTCCGTCCGACGGCCTGCCCCAAATCTCGAGAGGGAACGCCATCATGAAGCTTCGAACGCTTTCGCTCCTGGCCGGCCTCGCCGTCCTGGGCTCCGCCCAAGCCGGCCCGGTCGTGCTGTACGACAACTTGACGCCCGGCGGTTACAGCTCCGCCGACGGTTGGGTGATCAACTCGGCGCAAAGCCTGGCCCAGATGTTCACTCCCAGCGTGGGCGCGACGCTGACGCAACTGCAGCTCTCGCTCAGCCCGACGACCGGTCCGTTCTTCGAGGTCCAGCTCGTCAATTCCGAGGCGGCCACCACGCTCTTCGGGTTGGACGAGCAACCGGGCACAACCGTCTATGCCTCATGGACGAACGTTCAGGGCCAAGGCTTGAATCTGTTCAACTTATCGAGCCCAGTGAGCGTGGTCGCCGGCATGAACTACTGGGTCGTTGTCAGGCCGACGGCTAACCAGACCGGCACGGCGTTCTGGTATCAGAACGCGAACGGCATCAATGGCACAATGGCAGCCGCGTTCGGCACGACTTGGTCCCTCGGCGATGACTCGAGCGACGGCGGCGGCATGAAGGTGATCGGCGAGACGGGCGTGCCGGTTCCGGAGCCGGCGACGGTCGCGCTGGCGGGTCTCGCTCTCGGTCTGGCCGCGCGGCGCCGGCGCAACCGCTGACCGACGAGCCTGAAGGACGGTCGGAGGGCGCGCCTCGGAACCAGGCGCGCCCTTCCTCCTTTGTTCCTTCCGTCGCACGCGCGTTGCACGGAAGAACAAGCCATGTGGGGACCGGGGCCGACCGAAGGCCGCGCCTCCCAAGCTCGCCGGCGGCCCCCACCCGCCGGAGCAGAGCCGCTGCGCCGCGCCCAGCCGCAGGACCGCTGCGGAAGTGCGGAGCCGCCCGGCTCTCCGCGCCGAGGCACGGGAGCTGTGCCCGGCCCAGCCGGAGCGACGCTGCGAGCGGCTCAGCCCGCCCAAAGGCCCAGCCGACAAGAAGAGAACGCCCGGAACCACGGAATGGACGCACAATGGGGCTGTGCTTCGGCTTTCTTTGGGCCGGGGAAAGGAGCGAACATGAACAGAACCATCATCTTGGCGGCTCTGGCCGTCTCTGCAGCGACCCTGTGCCATGCGGGCGAGGTCGTGCTCTTCGACAATCTGCAAGCGGGTTACGCACCCAACAAATACTGGGTGGTCGACGCGGGCCAGAGCATCGCCAACCCGTTCTCCTCCAGCGTCAACGCCGTGCTGAGCGAGGTCCGGCTCTCGCTGGTGCCGACGACGACCCTCGACCAGCCCACGCTCTGCACGGTCAGCATCACCGACGCGCTCGCGGGTCTGCCCGGACCGAACACGCTGTACCAGTGGTCGAACGTGCAGGGCGCGGGACTGAACGTGCTGACCTTCGCCAGCGACGTGCCCGTGACGCCCGGCGGAAGCTACTTCGTCAAGGTGGAGCCGGCCAACCGGGCGATGCAGGGCGGATGGTTCTGGAACGCGAGCGGCGACTCGGGTCCGTTCGCCTACACCTTCGGTGGAACCTGGTATCCGTATGACTCTGTCCGAGGTGGGATGACCGTGAAGGCCGCCACGGGCGACGAGGTGCCCGCGGTGCCCGGTCCGGCGGCGGCGATCCCGTTCGCCCTGGGCCTGCTGGCCCGGCGCCGGCGCCGCTAGCGGCTCCGTTCCGACGACGGCTGCGAGCCCCGCGCCGGCCGGCGCGGGGCTCGCGCGTCTCTCCTCCCCCCAAGATCAGGCAGGAAACCCCGGCCTCGGCGCAGAATAGGTTCCGCGCATGGCCGCCAGCGACACCCTGAAGCCCGTCGCCGATCCGGAACCGCAGGAGGAGCGGCGCTTCGAAGAGGGCTTCACCATCAAGACCGTCATCGGGGCGATCTTCATCGCCCTGTTCATGCTGCCGGGAGGCATCTACCTCGGCTTGGTGGCGGGCCAGGGTGTGGGGGGCGCCGCCGAGTGGGTCACCATCGTGCTGTTCGCCGAGGTCGCGCGGCGCAGCTTCCAACCCCTCAAGAAGCAGGAAATCTACATCCTGTTCTACGTCGCCACCGCGCTCACCTCGGCGCTCAACGCGGGCCTGGGGCTCGCCGGAGGACCGTTCGCGGGGCTGATCTGGAACGCCTACTTCATCCAATCCCCGCCCGCCGCGCCGATCGCCGACCAGATTCCGCGCTGGGCGATCCCGTCGCCGGACAGCCAGGCCCTGCTCCAGCGCGAGCTGTGGCACGTCGATTGGTGGAAGCCGATCGCGCTGCTGCTGATCACCGACCTGTGCGGCCGCCTCAGCTGGATGAGCATGGGCTACGCGCTGTTCCGCATCACCAGCGACGTGGAGCGCCTGCCGTTCCCGATGGCGCCGGTGGCGGCCTCCGGCGCGACCGCCCTGGCCGAGGCCGGAACCGAGAGCTGGAGGTGGAGCATCTTCTCCACCGGCACCGTGATCGGCCTGCTGTTCGGAGCGGTGTACGTCGGCCTTCCGGTGATCACCGGAATCCTGTTCGGCACGGCCACCACCGTGCTCCCCATCCCGTTCGCCGACTACACGACCAACATCGAGAACGTGCTGCCCGGGGCGATCGTGGGCCTGAGCTTCAGCCTCGGCAACGTGCTGGTCGGCTTCGTGATCCCGTTCGAGATCGTGCTCGGCGCGGCGATCGCCAGCGTGCTCGGCATGATCGTGATGAACCCGATCCTCTTCCACTTGGGACTCTTGCCGAGCTATCGCCCCGGCGCCTCGGCGATCACCACCAAGCTGACCGTGGACATGGACTTCTGGCTGTCCATCGGAATCGGCATCAACATCGCCGTGGGGTTCATCGGCATCTACCTGGTGGTGCGGGCCTTGCGGCAATCCAAGCGCGAGAAGGCCGAGCGAAGGATCAGCCTCGCGCCACCGCCAGGGCGCGGCGACGTGCCGATCCTGGCCGCCGTGCTGGTGTGGCTCTTCGCCACCATGACGCTCATCGTGCTGTGCCGGGTCCTCGTGCCGGGGTTCCCGGTGTGGATCCTTGCGTTCTTCGGCTTGGTCTGGAGCCCATTGAACAGCTACGTGTCGGCCCGCATGATCGGCCTGACCGGCAGCGGGGTTTCGTTCCCGTACCTCAAGGAGGCCAGCGTGGTGGCCTCCGGCTACCAGAGGGTCGACATCTGGTACGCGCCGATTCCGCTCGCCGACCACGGCTGGGCGGCCCAGCGCTTCCGCGAGGTGGAGCTGACAGGCACCAAGTTCACGAGCATCCTGAAGGCGGAGGCGCTGATGTTCCCCACCATCATGATCTGCTCGTTCCTGTTCTGGAGCTTCTTCTGGAACAGCAACCCGCTGCCGTCGCCTCAGTTCCCCTACGCGCAGAAGTTCTGGCCGATGGCCTCCACGATGCAGGCCGTCATCCAGCAGATCAACGTTCCGCGACCGCCCGGCGAGGAGGTCAGTTGGTTCGCCAAGGCGATCCGACCGGATTACATCGCCTACGGGACGGCGGGCGGGCTTGCCGTGTTCGCGCTGTTCAACCTGATGAAGTGGCCGCTGCTGCTGTTCTACGGCTTCGCGGGCGGCCTCGGCCTGTTCCCCGCGAACACCATCCCGACGCTGCTGGGCGCGATCCTCGGTCGGCGGTACTTCGCCCGCCGCTACGGCGCGGAGAACTGGAGGCGATTCACCCCGGTGCTGCTCGCCGGGTTCAGCTGCGGCACCGGCCTGGTGGCGATGGTCTCGATCTCGCTGGCGCTGATCGCCAAGGCCGTCGCCAAGCTGCCCTACTGACCGCCGGCCGGCGGATCAGCAGCCGGCGGCCTCCAGGCTCTGGCGGAGGTCGTCCCACCGGCGCTTGGCGGCCCGCTGGTACAGCGACTCGTACTCCCGCGCGCTCTTGTCCCAGCTGTAGTCGCCGTGCATGGCGCGATCCACCATCTTCAGCCAGACCTCCTTGATCTGATAGGCGGAGTGCGCGCGCCGCACCGCGGAGAGGAACTCGTCCAGGTCGCGCCGCTCGAACACGAAGCCGTTCTGGCCCTCGAAAACGGTGTCGGCCAGGCCGCCGGTTCGGCGCACGATCGGGATCGTGCCGTACCGCAGTGCGATCATCTGGCCGAGGCCGCACGGCTCGAACGAGCTGGGCATCAGGAAAAGGTCCGAACCCGCGTAGACGCGCTGCGCCAGCTCGGCATCGAACCTCTCGACGTAGCGGAAGTGCCGCGGGAAGGCCTTCTGCATCTCGCGGTAGCGCTGGGCCAGCCACGGGTCGCCGAGGCCCTGCACGATCAGCTGCGCCGGCAGGGCGAACATCGCCTCGGCGGCCTCGATCATCAGGTCCATGCCCTTCTGGCTGCTCAGGCGGCTGACGACGCCCATCAGCGGCGCACCCTCAATCGGCTCCAGACCGACCTCCCGCAGCACCGCCTCCTTGCAGACCTGCTTGCCGTCCAGATCGTGCGGGCCGTAGTGCGCGGGAAGGGCGGGGTCCGTGCGCGGGTCGAACACCTCGGTGTCGATGCCGTTGAGGATGCCGGACAGCCGGCCCTGCGACGCGAGGTGGGCCATGAGGCCCTCGAGCCTGCAGCCGTACTCGGGCGTCTGGATCTCCCGGGCGTAGGTCGGGCTGACCGTGTTCACCTGCTCCGAGTACACGCAGGCCGACTTGAGGAAGTTCACGCAGCCGTACGTCTCCAGGCGGTGCATGTCGAAGAGGCTCCTCGGCAGGCCCACCCGGTCCAGAACCTCCACCCCGAACTCGCCCTGGTAGGCCAGGTTGTGGATGGTGAACACCGAGGCCGTGCGGTGGAAGACGATGTCGCCGCTCTCCCGCAGCAGCACCGGCACGAAGCCCGTGTGCCAGTCGTTGCAGTGGATCACGTCGGGGATCCATCCCAGCCGCTTGCAGGCGTCCAGGATCGCCCTCGCGAGGAACAGGTACTGATCCTCGCCGGGAAGGTAGATCCGCTCGCTCCGGTCGACCTCGTCGAACCAGCGGTCGGTTCCGAAGAGCCAGACCGGCACCTTCTCGAGCATGGTCTCGCGGACCCAGGAGGTCTGGACCCAAGCCGGACCGATCCGCACGTTGTGGGGCCTCAGGATGCAGCGGTTCCGCCACCTCGGGTCGTCCACAACCATGCGGTAGGCGGGCATCGCGATGCGCACGTCGTGGCCCAGAGCCTGCAGCGCCTTGGGCAGTGATCCCGCGACGTCGGCCAAGCCTCCGACCTTCGCGAACGGCGACACCTCGACGCTGACGAACAAAATCCTCATCGAACACCCCTTCCTTGGCGCGGCCCGGGACCTGCGCCCCAGCGGGAGCCACCCCACCCCATGCAGGCGGGTCCAAGCGGGTTGTTCCCTCCGCTATCGTCGGCCGATCCCGGCAACTGTCCCAGTTCTTCGTTCAACCTAATCCTCGCAATTTCCCCTCGACTTGCGCCGCTCGAGGCGCCGCAGGTACCGCGCCAGCGTCTCCGACTCGCGCATGCCCAGAGCCCTGGTGGCCGCATAGTAGATCCAGAAGCCCGTCGCCGCGCCCAGCCCCAGCTTCGCCGCCGCCCACAGGTTGCGGCCCAGCCCGATCCCCTCCGGCAGAAACGCCTGCAGCAGCGCCAGCGCCGCCGCCATCGCAGCCGACCCCGCGATCGAACCCGCCGCCGTCCCGAGCACGGAGCGGTGGTCCAGGCCGCCGATCCGTGGCGCCAGGGCCCAGGCGAGCGCCACAACCAGCGCCAGCGCGGCGACCGAGCTGGCCAGAGGCAGACCCAAGTGCCTCAGCGGCGTCGCCGACAGAGCAAGCGCCAAGACCACGAACAGGGCAGTGGTCGCCGTGCCCAGCAGGATCGGCGTGAGCGAGTTGTGGATGGCGAAGAACCCGCGCATGAGGACCGGATGGAGACACCAGGCGGTGATGCCGATGGCGAACATCCGGAGAAGATCGGCCACCGTGCGCAGATTCTCGCTGCCCGACCCCTTTCCATACGCGAAGAACAGGTAGACGATCTCCGGAGCCAGAACGACCATGAACGCCGCGATCGGCACCGTCATGTATACGATCGTTCGGAGCGTCGAGGCCAGCTGCGCCCTGTAGGAGTCCATGCGGTCCTGAGCGTAGTACTGGGACAGCGTGGGGAACACCGCCAGCGCCAGGGACTGACCGAACACGCCGAGGGGGGCCTGCATCAGCTTGTTGGAGAGGTCCAGCGCGGCGTTGGTTCCCGCCCCGTAGGCGGTGCCCAGGGCCTGCATGATCATCCCGTACACGCCGGGCAGCGAAAGGCCCAGCACCACCGGCGCCATCAGCGCGAACACCTTCCGCACGCCGGGATGCCGCAGGTCGAGCGAAGGCCGGTACCGCGCGCCGATGCGCCGCATGGCCACCATCGGCAGCACGAAGCTTCCCAGCACCGCGCCCGCCAGAGCCCCCACCGACATCCCCACGATGTCGGGATCGAAGAACCGAGAGAGCACGATCGCGCCGAAGATGATGCCGAGGTTGTAGACGTTCGGACCGAGGCCGGGCACGACGAACTTCTGGCGGGCGTACAGCGTGCCGACCATCAGCCCTCCGATGAAGAACGCGAACTGGGCGGGCAGGACGATGCGGCTCATCTGCGCGATGAGCGGCCTCAAATGGTCCACCTTGGGGCTGGGTGCCACGAGGTGCGTCAGCGGCAGGGCGTAGACCCACGCCACGGCGATGAACGCCAGCACCACGATCGACATCAGCGTGGCGACCACGCTGAACACGTGCCAGGCCTCCTCCTCCCGGTCCGTGTGGAGGTACTGGCTGAACACCGGGATGAACGCCGAGCTGAGCGCCCCGCCCGCGATGAGGAAGAACAGCAGGTCGGGGATCTGGAAGGCCAGCCGGTAGGCGCCCGTCATCTCGTTGATGCCGAACTGCGCCGACATGACCGTGTCCCGGACGATGCCGAGCACCCGGCTGAGGAACAGGCTGAGCATCATGATGCCGCCCGCGCGGGCGACATTGGGCGTGGCAGGGGTCTCCGACACGTGCGGGAGATTAAACCCGATCCGGGGTGTGGGGGGCCGAAACGGGCGGGGGGCGCCGGCCGCGCACGGCCGGCGCCCCCCTGCGCGCGTCGGGCTTCAGCCCTGCAGGTTGCGCTCGATGAGCGCGGCCAGCGCCTGCTTCGGCGCCGCGCCGACGTGCTGGTCAACGACCTTGCCGCCCTTGAAGAGGAGCAGCGTCGGGATGCTCATCACGCGGTACTGCATCGCGATGTCCTGGTTCTGGTCCACGTCCAGCTTGTAGACGGCCACCCTGCCCTCGTACTCCTGCGCCAGCTCCTCGATGGACTTGGCGATCATCCGGCAAGGGCCGCACCATTCGGCCCAGAAGTCGACGAGCACCGGGATCGGAGACTCGAGAACCTTCGACTGGAACTCGGCGGAAGTGACTGCGAGATTGGATGCCATGGCTGATTCGTACTCCTCGTCCCGACGGAACGTTGCGGCGGGTATACCCCACAGCCGGTCCGATCGGGCCTTCCCAATGCACCAGAGTGACCTCGGGGCGCGGAGGATGCGTCCTATGCATGAAGGCCCGCCAAGGGGCCATTGTCAGGAGGGGTCGAACCACTTGAACAAACGAACGATTTGCATCGCTCTGGCCGTCGCCGCAACCTTGGCGGTGGCCCCGTGGGCTCCGGCGCAGCCCCGCAAGGCCGCCCCGAAGAAGCCGGCGAAAACGGCCACGTCGGGCGCGGAGAACGGGCTGTACGGCGTGTACCTCTACGATTCCGCCATGAAGCTCATCCAGAAGTTCGGTTCGCCGGACGACATCGAGCCGCTGAGCATCGGCGGCGCGGCCGTCGGCCCGGCGGGCGGCATGGGCGGACGCGGCGGCGTCGGGCCGATGGGTCCGATGGGTGGACCCATGGGACCGATGATGGGCCCTCCGGGCATGGGCGGTCCGCAAGCCGGACCGGGCATGATGTCGCCTCCGGGAGGCGGCGGAGCCGGTCGCTTGGACGAGCCCGACTTCCAGATCGGCGACTGGCTGGGCGACACGCTGAACGCGCGCCAGATGGGCGCCGGCGGGCGTCAGGGCGGCGGGATGCCGGGCGGCATGCCTCCCGGCTACAGCGGCGGTCCTGGTTTCGGCCCCGGCGGTCCCGGCGGAATGCCCTCGATCGGCCCTGCGGGCGCCGGCACCAAGGGACCGGGCGCCGCGGGCGGGCCTAGCGCCGGCCCGGGCATGATGGGCCCCCCCGGCATGGGCGGCTTCGGGCCGATGGGCCCGATGGGCGGCCCCATGGGTCCGATGGGTGGAGCGCCGGCCGGCGGAGGAGCGGGATTCGGCAACCAAGCCACCACCCGCGTCGTGAACACCCGCTGGGTGTACAAGCGCAACGGCACCCGCCTGGGCTTCATCATCGACAAGTTCAACCGCATCGTGCAGATCGAGGCGATCGGCCTCTCCAACCCGGCCGTCCGCACCAAGCGCGGCGTGACCTTCGGAGCGACCTTCGCCGACATCATCAAGAAGTACGGCGCGCCGGACGCATACGAGATCGGTGGCAACACGCTCGTGATGCGGTACCTGGTCAAGCACAAGGTGGCGTTCCGCCTCAACCGGCTGGGTGTGGACAAGCCGCACCAGGTGACCGGCATCGTGGTCGCCGCCGGCAAGTCGTAAGGAAGCCTTGTCCGACGAAGTCAACGAGATTCGATCGCGCATCGATCTCGCCGCGCTCGTCGGCCAGCGGGTGGCCCTGAAAAGGGTCGGCAAAAACTGGAAGGGTCTCTGTCCGTTCCACGACGACAGAAACCCTTCCTTCTATGTCAGCCCCTCCATCGGACGCTACCGGTGCTTCGCCTGTGGGGCGTCCGGGGACGCGTTCAACTGGGTCATGCAGACCCAGAACGTGGATTTCTCCGAGGCGCTGGAGATCCTCGCCGGCATCGCGGGCGTGCAGCTCCAGCGCAAAAAGCGGCCGGAGGATCGCACCGAGCGCCAGAGGCAGGCGATGGCGATGGGCGCGGCGCTGGCCTTCTTCCGCGAGGAGCTCCGGCGCTCGGCCTCCGCCAAGGCGTACTGCGAGCGGCGCGGGCTGGACGAGGAGACGCTCTCCCAATGGGAGATCGGCTACGCGCCGGACGTGGGCGCCGCCCTCGCCGTCCGGCTCCAGCGCGAGGGATTCCCGCTGGCCGAGTGCGCCGAGCTGTTCCTCGTGGACCGGGACGCGTCCGGAGGCTACTTCGACAAGTTCCGGGGCCGGCTCATGTTCCCGATCCGCAACGAACGGGGCGAGCTCGTGGCCTTTGGGGGGCGCCTGCTGGACGACGGCCACCCCAAGTACATCAACAGCGGCGACACCCCGCTCTTCCGGAAGAGCCGCGTCCTCTACGGGTTCCACCTCGCCCGAGCGGCGATCCAGGATGCGCGCCGCGCCGTGCTGGTGGAGGGCTACCTGGACGTGATCGCCTGCCACCGGGCCGGCGTGCGCGAGGCCGTGGCGTCCCTCGGCACGTCGCTCACCGAGGAGCACTGCGGCCTGCTCCGTCGGTGGTGCGACGAGGTGGTGGTGCTCTACGACGCCGACGAGGCCGGCCAGAAGGCGGCGGACCGCGCCTACGAGGTGCTGCGGGCCGCGGGCCTGAAGGCGAGGTTCGCGCTGATGCCGGCCGGCGAGGACCCGGACACGCTCCTCCGCACCAAAGGGCCTTCCGCCGTGGAGCAGGCGGTCCGGGAGGCCCTCCCGCCCGTCGAGTACCGGATCCGCAGACTGACGGCGAGGATGGCGCCGAGCGACGAGGCGTTCTGGGAGGCGGCGTTCGGCATCCTCGCTTCGGCGGACAACGAGCTGGAGGTCGAGCGGCAGATCGCGTTCCTGGCCGGAATCTACCCGGGCCTCCGCGACCCCTCGGCCGCGCAGCGGGCCATCCGGTCCCAACTTGACCGGCTGCGGCGGCCCCAGAGGCGCCGGAGCGACCCCGCGCCCCGGATCGTCGCGCCGACTGCGCCGAAGATGTCCTCCTCGGAGAGGACGGTGTTCCTCGCCCTTCTGGAGCCGGAACTGCGCGGCGCCGCGCTGGAGGCCGTCCGCGACGAGGACTTGATGGAGACCCAGGCCGCTGCCGACCTCGCCAAGGCGCTCGCCGCCTCGTTCCAAGACGGGCCGCCCGAAGGCGCGCCGGCGGCGTGGATGGCCAGGATCGAGCCGGAGGAACAGCGGCAGGCGTTCGCCGATCTGGTTCTGGAGCACCAGGCCAAGGCGTCCGCGGGCCAGATTCCGGAAACGATCCCGGAGGCCTTCCTTCTCGATGCCCTGCGCAAGCTGAGCGTGGCCCGGCAGAGGCGGCAGATCCAGCAGCTCAAGGGTCAGGAGCTGGACGACGACCGCCTGCGCGAGCTTGCGGAAAGACTCAAACGCGCGCAGCAACGGAACGACTCCTGAATCGTCTGTTACAATACGTTCGGGAGCGACGGTTCGAAGGCGAATCATGTTGCGGCGCGATCACCAGGAGTTCCTCGAATCGGTCCAGTGGGACGAGGATCCGGCTTGGCAGGAGGAGCCGGTCGGCTCGGACGCGCCGTTGGGTCCGTACCGGGAGGCCTCCCAGTGGGAGGTTCCGGCCGAGGAGAGCCTCGAGGATGCCGATCCCGAGGTCGACGACTCCATCCGCCTGTGGCTCCGGCGCATCGGTCGCGTGCCCCTGCTCACCATCGAGCAGGAGGTGGAGCTGTCGCGCATGGCCCGCCAAGGCTGCGCGGTGTCGAAGAAGGCGCTCATCGAGGCGAACCTCCGGCTCGTGGTGATGGTGGCCAAGAGGTACCGCGGTCGGGGCCTGAGCTTCCAGGACCTGATCCAAGAGGGCAACCTCGGCCTGTTGCGGGCGGTGGAGAAGTTCGACGACCGCAAGGGATGCCGCTTCAGCACCTACGCGATCTGGTGGATCAGGCAGGCGATCCTGAAGGCCGTGAGCGACACGGGACGCCCCATTCGGGTGCCGAACCATACCCACGAGATCGCCACGAGGGCGCTGAAAGCCGCGACGTTCCTCGAGCAGGCGCTGGGACGCGCCCCGACGGACGCGGAGATCGCCGAACGGGTCGGATGCGAGCTCTCCAAGGTCCCAACCCTCCGCAGGGTGCTGATGGACCCCGTGTCGCTGGAGGCGAAGATCGGGAACACGGATGCGCAGCGGGAGGACTTCCTGGAGGGCGGGGACTCCGATCCGCTGACGGCCGCCACGCGCTCGATCGCCCGAGAGCAGCTCGAGGCGGCCATGGCGTGCCTGAGCGACCGGGAGCGCGAGGTCGTGCGCCTGCGGTACGGCATGGACGACGGCGTCTTCCGAACGCTCGACGAGGTTGCGGCGGTCTTCGGGGTCACCCGCGAGCGGATCCGCCAAATCGAGCAGAACGCGCTGCGGAAAATGCGCGTCCCCCTAGAGTCCGCAGGCTCGTTGGAGCTAGTCTAGCGATATGCCTGTGCTGGATGCGATCGTGCCCGCCGGAGGCACGCTGAGGGAGGATTTCGCCAAGGTGGTCGGCGTCGACCGGAAGGCGCTGATCCGGTTCGAGGACAAGCCGCTGATCCAGCGCGTCCTGGAGGCGCTCCGCGCCGCGCCCTCCGTGGGACGGGTCGTGGTGATCGGCGCCGAGGAGGTCGAGAAGGCCATCCCCGCCGGCCTAGCCGATGCCGTACTGCCGGAGGGAACCAGCGGCCCGGATAACATCGACCGAGCGATCCGGTGGTACCAGCAGTCGCTGCAAGAGCCGGAGAGGGTGCTGATCGTCACCGCCGATCTGCCCTTCCTGACGCCTCAGAGCATCGAGGACTTCGTCGCCAAGGTGCCGCCCGAGGCCGACATCGCCGCGCCGCTGATCACGAAGGAAGCCTTCGAGGACATGTTCCCCATGTGCGACGCGCTCTTCGTGAAGCTGAGGGAAGGACCGGTCACCTTGGGCTGCGCCTACGTGGTCAAGGCGAGGACGTGCGTGCGGTGCAAGCCGCACATCGAGGAGGCCTTCGCCCGCAGGAAGAGCAAGATCGGTATGGCGAGCCTCCTGGGGCTGCCGTTCGTCTACAAGTGGCTGGTGGGTTCGCTGAGCGTCGCCGACGTCGAGCGGAAGGTGGCCGAGGTCCTGCACTGCAAGCCGGTCGCCGTGCGCGATGCCCCGCCGGAGCTGGCCTTCGACGTCGACTACCCCGACGACTACGCGTACGCGCTGGGCGTGTTCGAAGAGAAGCTGGCCAAGCCCCACCCGTAGGGAGGCGTCAGTTGCGCCGGGCCGCGTCCATGGCCCAGCGGATCATCCTGTCCACCGCCTCGTCGGTGTAGATGGACGGCGGGTCAACGGCTTGGCGCGCCAGAACGCGGTCGTCTGGGAACGCCCTCAGGCCCTCCCACGCCACCCGGCGCATCTCTTCCCTCTGGCCTTGGTCGCGCAGCAGCAGCGCGAGCCAGCGGTAGGCGGAGAGCAGCGCCTCGGAGGTCTCCTCGCTCATCCCCGTCTGCAGGCGCTTTCCCAGCTCGATCGCGCGCTCCAGGTGGCGACGCGCCTGTTCCGGCTCGCGGCGCCAAACCAGCAGGGCCTGACCCATCTGCTGGTGCAGCTCGGTGCTGTCCGGGTTGGCCCGCAGTCCCTCCCGCAAGAAGGCGATCGCGCGGGCGTAGGCCTCCGGGGTGCGGTCCAGGCTGTACACGTAGGCTCCGGTCGTCCATGCGGCCGTGAACTCGGGGTCCAGCCAAGCCATCAGGCGGAACAGCGGCAGGGCCTTGCGGGGGTCGTTGTGCGTGTGGCCCTTCATGTTCTTGTAGGCGCTGACGGCCCTCTCGACGTCGCCGAACACGCCCCGGAAGTCCCGCTCCTTGGGAGGAATGACCGTGACCACGTCGGTCTCGCCTTTGGCGATCTCGTCGTGCTCCCCCTCGTGGTGCGGCGTCTCGGCCTCCCGGCCGGAGGCGATCTCCTCCCGCGTCATGCGCCGCATCTGCACCCCGTTGTGGAGGTACAGGTCGGTGCGCAGCCAGAGCCACGAGGACAGGCTAGTTCGGAATTGCCCGACGAGGCTGGCCGTGGCCGAGGTCTCGTGGGCGTCGAGCGTCGAGGAGCTTTGCGGAGGGTTGACGACCGGCTGGAGCTCCGGCAGGCGCCAGCCGACCCCGAGCACGGCACCGAAGATTCCGACGGACAGGAGCCACGTCTTCATCTCACACCGCCTGCCGCTGGAACCTCACCCAAGCCAGAACCAGCATCGCCGCCGTGTAGACCGCGGCGTAGCCCGCCAGCCAGCCCATCACCCACGCCGGAACCATCGGCCAGCCGAAGTTGGCCACGCGGCCGCCCAAGTCGAACAGGCTGTACTGGGGCAGAACGGCGTTCAGGGCGCGGAACAGCAGGCGCATCGCCTCGCCCGCCGAGTCGTTCGCCATCACCAGCGCCCGCACCACCATCGGCGAGCCGAAGGCGAGCAGCAGGCTCAGGGTGGCCGCGGCCTGCGGGGTCATCCAGCAGCTCAGGGCCAGCGTGACGCCGCACAGCAGCACCAGGCCCATCATCTTGGCCAGCACGTACTGCAGCATGAGCGCCTCGAACGGGATGCGGAACGCCGCCAGCACCCCGCCCGTCAGCGCGCACAGCAGCAGGAACGCCGCCCACGAAACCAGAACCGCCCCCAGGAGCTTGCCCAGCAGCAGGTCGAAGCGGGAGATCGGCCGAGCGAGCAACGGATAGAGCGTCCGGCGACCGATCTCCTCCGGCATCAGCCGCGCGGTGGAAAGAACCGCCATCAGCGTTGAGAACAGACCCAGAACGCCGACCGCAAGGTCCTTCGCGAACGCCTCCAGGCCGGTGATGCCGAACAGACCGAGCAGCCCCGCGGCCCCCACGATCAGCGCCCCAAGGATGCCAACCACCCAGAGGTCCTTGCGGCGCAGGGCCTCCAGCACCACGCCCTTGGCCAAGACCCACCAAGCTCTCGCGTTCATGCGGCCCTCCCGATGGCTTGCACGAAGTGCTCCTCCAACGATCCCTCCTCGGCGACCAGGTCCACGACGCGGCCCCCCGACCGGACCACCGTCTCGAGCGCAGCCAGCAGCGACCGCTTGTCCTCGAACTGCGCGCGGACCACGCCCGCCTCGTCGCGCTCCACCGACGCAGCCCCGGAGAGCGGGATCGTCGGCCCCTCGTAGGCGACGCGGAACGTGCGGAGCGACTCCTTGAGCTCGGCGAGCCTCCTCTCCTCGACCAGCCGGCCGCGGTTCACGATCAGGATGCGGTCGCAGATCATCTCCACCTCGCTCAGCTCGTGGCTGCTGAAGAAGAGCGTCGCCCCGGCCCGGTTGCGCTCCTGCAGAAGCTCGCGCAGCTCCCGCCGACCAACCGGGTCCAGGCCGCTCGTGACCTCGTCCAGCACGAGCAGCCTGGGCTCGCCGAGCAGCGCCTGGGCGATGCCGACGCGCTGGAGCTGTCCCTTGCTGAGGTTCCGGTTCTGCTTGTCGGCGAGCCGAGCGAGCCCCATCCTTTCCAAGAGGGCGTCCGTCTCTCTTCGGAGGGCGGTCCCCCGGAGGCCCTGCAGCTCCCCGTACAGGCGCAGCGTCTCGCGCGGGGTCAGGTAGGGGTAATACAGCGCGACCTCCGGCAGGTAGCCGATGAGGCGCTTGGCCTCCAGCGAGCCCGCCGGCAACCCGAACACCTCCAAGCGGCCCGCCGCCGGCTGGACAAAGCCCATGATCGCCTTCAGCGTGGAGCTCTTCCCCGCCCCGTTCGGGCCGAGGAAGCCAACCACCTCCCCCGGGCTCACGTGGAACGTCAGGCCGCGTACCGCCTCGACGAACTCGCCGCCTCGACCGCGGTAGCGCACGCCGAGGTCCTCCGATGCGATCGCAATCTTCATAGGCTCCTTTAGGTTGATCGGCGGTTCAACGCCGGGCGCTCAGGGTGTGGTTGGTCTTTGGTCCGGCAAGGAAGCGGCCTTCTGGATCTCGCGCGAGAGCTTGGACGCCCGCTTCGGTTCGAGCTGGCCGAGGAGACCGGCGACCTTGGCGTTGTCCATCAGCGCCAGCACCGAAGCCGCCTCGTCGTCCCGCCAGTCGGCGATCAACTCCGCGAGCCTCTTGGCGTCCAGCTGCTCCCACAGCTTGGCCAGCTTCTTCCGGCCCTTGGCGAGGTCGGGCTTCGGTGACTCCTGCTTCTTGGGCTTCTGGACGGCCGCCTTGGGGGCGGGCTGTTTCTTGGCCTCCGCTTTCTTGGTCTCCTGACCGGTCTTCTCGCCCGGCTGCTCTCCGTACAGAGCCTGTACGGCGACGGTTTTCTTCGCCGGTGAGATGCCGGGAATCCGAATCAGACCCTTCCAGCCCGCGAAGAGCACCCCGCCCACCACGGCCAGCAGAGCGACCAGGATCACCACGACCTTCATCTCGGCCTCCTGCTCTCGTACAGCGCGAGCACACGGTCCACGTAGCGCCGAGTCTCGTCGTAGGGAGGCACGCCGCCCGCCTTCAGCACCGCGTTCGGTCCGGCGTTGTAGGCGGCCAGGGCCAGCCGCACGTCGCCGAACTGCCGCAACAACCTAGCGAGGTAGGTCGCGCCTCCCCGCAGGTTGGCGATCGGGTCCATCGGGTTGGCCACCCCCAGCTCGCGCGCGGTGTCCGGCATCAGCTGGCTGAGCCCCAACGCTCCCACCCTCGAGCGGGCCAGCGGGTTGTAGCCGCTCTCGGCCTCCACCAGGGCGTCGAACAGGTCCGGGTCCACCCCGGCCTCCTCCGCCGCTCGGCGAGCCGCAGCCTTCAGGGCGGGGTCGGGCGCCAGGCCCACGCCCGGGGCTCCCACCGGAAACGGCTCGAGCCCGCCGCCGATCGGGCCGCTCAGGCCGGCCGAGGCGAGGCTGGCCCGAAAGTCGTTCGTCGCTGGAGGCGCCGGCGGCTGGAGGCGCTGGAGCCTCGCTTGGATCTCCGCCATCCTCTGGCGCACTCCCTCGGGTCCGAGCAGATCCACGTTCATGATGCCCTCCTCAGCACCGCCCACTCGTCGAGCGCCGCCTGTTCGCGGCGGTCCGCCTCGGCCTGCCACTCGGCGCGGGCCGCCTCCCGCAGCTTGCGGAGGGCCTCGGCGTCCCTTCGGGCCTCGATCCAGGCCTGGCGCAGCGACTCCTCCTCGTCCTCCAGGGTCCGCACGACGATCCTCTGCTGGCGCTCCCGGTCGGCCAGAGCCTCCAAGAACCGTTCGAGTGCCAAACGATCCTCCAAGCCCGCCAGCGGCCTGGCTAGAGCCTCGGCCCGAACGCCCGCCAGGGCCTCGAGCATTCGTTCGGCATCCAAACGCTGTGCCCGCGCGTTCAGGAACGCCGTCTTGGCCTCCTCCTCCAGCCTCTCCCGGTGCTCCAGCACCTTCTGCAGGCGGAAGAGGAACTTACGCATCGGTCAGCCTCCTGAGCCGCGCCACGCTCTCCTCGAACGGCGTGCCGTCCGCCTTGTCCTGCCTCAGGAAGGCGTTGATCTCGTCCCACTTGGCGAGGGCCTGGTCCGCGACCGGCCTCGAGCCCGACTTGTAGGCGCCGATGCTCACCAGGTCCTCCACGTCGTCGTAGGCGGCGATCAGCTCGCGCAGCCGGCGGGCGGCCTGGATCTGCTCGGCGCCGACGACCAGCGGCATCGTTCTGCTGAGGCTCTGCAGGGTGTCGATCGGGGGATAGTGCCCGCGGCTGGTCAACCGGCGGCTAAGCACGATGTGCCCGTCGAGGATCGAGCGGGCGGCGTCCGAGATCGGCTCGTTCGTATCGTCGCCTTCGACCAGCACCGTGTACAGCGCGGTGATCGACCCAGCCTCGCTGGTGCCGGCCCGCTCCATCAGGCGCGGCAGGAGCGCGAAGACGCTGGGCGTGTAGCCCTTGGTGCTGGGCGGCTCGCCCACCGCCAGGCCCACCTCGCGCTGAGCCATGGCGAACCTGGTCACGGAGTCCATCATCAGCAGCACGCTCATCCCGCGGTCGCGGAACCATTCGGCCATGGCCGTGGCGGTCATCGCAGCCTTGATGCGCACCAAGGCCGGCTGCTCCGACGTGGCGCACACCACCACGCTGCGACGCAGGCCCTCCTCTCCCAGATCGTTCTCGAGAAACTCGCGCACCTCGCGGCCGCGCTCGCCCACGAGCGCGATCACGTTCACGTCGGCCGAGCAGTACCGGGCGATCATGCCGAGCAGCGTGCTTTTGCCGACCCCGCTTCCCGCGAAGATGCCCATGCGCTGCCCCTCTCCCAGCGTCAGGAGCCCGTCGATCGCCCGCACCCCCGTGGCCAGCGGCCTGCTGATCACCGGGCGGCGCATCGCCTGCGGAGGCGTCGAATCGATCGGGTAGGCGTCGGCGCAGCCGAGGGGCCCGCCATCGTCGAGCGGCCGTCCCAAGCCGTCCAGCACCCTGCCGAGCAGCGCCTCCCCGACCGGCACCTCGAGGCACCGGCCGGTGCCCCGCACCAGGCTTCCCGCCCGGACGCCCGAAAGCTCGCCCAACGGCATGAGCAGAACCCGGTCGCCCCGGAACCCCACGACCTCGGCCGCGATCGGCTCGTCGGAGCCGGACTCGATCCAGCACAGGTCGCCGATCCTCGAGTTCGGGCCGTTGGCCTCCACCACGAGCCCCACCACCTGCGTGACCCGGCCTTTCACGTCCAAGAGGCGGCAACGGTCCAGCCCCTGCCAGCGCGAGGCGAAGTCGGGCCTAGGCGGCGACAGCCTCATCTTCACGCCCATCCTCCGGCAAGAAGGCCTCTCCCAGGGTCTGCCGAACCAAGTTCCGGACGCGCGTGGGCAGCGTGGCGTCGATCACGCCGCCAGCGCTGTCGACGATCACCCCGACGTCGATCGTCGGGTCGTCCACCACCTCGATCCGCTTGAGGCTTTCCGAAGCGGCCAGCAGCTCCGGCATCCGCTCGCGGAGAACGGCGCCGTGGAACGGGTTCACCCGAATCCGTGCGGACTCGGCGTGCGTCACCTCGGCCAGCGCCTCCCGAGCGAGGCCGACCACCGCCGACGGGTCGGCGGAGAGCTCCCGCCCGAGCAGCCGCGCGGCGATCGCCAGCGCCAAAGGCGCCAGAGCCTCCTCGCAGTTCGCGAAGAACCGATCCATGAGGGGACCGAAGCATTCGTCCACCCTCTGCAGCGTCTGCGCCAGCTCCTCCAAGCCCGCGCGCGTGCGCCGCTCGACTTCCTCCGTGGCCGCCTCCAGACCGTCCCGATAGCCCTCCTGCCGACCCTGTTCCAGCCCCCTGGCGAGACCCTCGGCGTACCCCTCGGCCCGCGCCTGCTCGCGCAGCTCCTCCAGCTGCCGGTTCAGCTTGCCGCCGGCCGAGCTGGAGGCCGCGCTCAGGGGGTCGGTCAGAATCGAGGCGAACGGCCGCGCCTGCGGAGCCGCGTCGCCGGAAAGGATCGTCCGCCTAGACAAGGACGTCCTCCTCTCCGTCGCGGCCGATGGTGATCTCCCCGGCGGCCTCGAGCCTTCGGATCACCGCCACGATCTTCTGCTGGGCCTCCTCCACGACCTTCAGGCGAACCGGCCCCATGAACTCCATGTCCTCCTTCAGCATCGCGGCGGCACGCTCGGAGAGGTTCTTGAACACCTTCTGCTGGACGTCCTCCTTGACCGACTTGAGGGCCGTCGCGAGGTCCTTCATGTCCACCTCGCGCAGCACCTGCTGCACGGCGCGGTCGTCCAGCTGGACGATGTCCTCGAACACGAACATCATGTTCTTGACCTGCTCGGCCAGCTCCGGGTTGGACTCGGCCAGCGACTCCATGATCATCCGCTCGGTGGAGCGGTCCACGCGGTTCAGCAGGTCCACGAGGGCCTTGGGGCCTCCCGCCTGGCTCATCTCCTGGTTCAGCAGGCTCGAGACCTTCTTCTCGAGCACCTGCTCCACCCGCCGGATCACCTCGGGCGGGGTCTGCTCCATCATGGCGATGCGCGCCGCCACGTCGGCACGGAGCTCGGGCGCGAGCTTGCTCAGAACCATCGCGGCGCTGTTGAGGGGCATGTAGGCCAGGATCAGGGCGATGGTCTGCGGGTGCTCGTCCTGGATGAAGCTGAGCAGCTGGCTGGGGTCGGCGCGCTTGAGGAACTCGAAGGGCACGACCTGCATCGCGGCCTGGATCCGCTCAAGGATTTCCTTCGCCTTCTCGGGTCCGAACGCGGCCTCCAGAACCCGCCGGGCATGCTCCAAGCCTCCCTCGGAGATGTAGTCCTGCGCCAGGGCGACGTCGTGGAACTCCTTGATCACCTGCTCGCGGTGCTCGGCGGTCACCTTGTCCAATCGGGCGACCTCCAGCGACAGCTCCTCCACGTACCGCTCGTCCAGGTGCTTGAGCACTTGGCCGGACAGCTCCGGGCCGAGGATCATCAACAGAATGGCCGCCTTCTGCCGGTTGGTCAGTTCCTCTTTCTGCTTCCTCACCGCCTATCCTCCAGCAGCCAGCTCTTCACCAGCATCGCCACCGCGTGCGGCCGCTCCTCGGCCATCTTGCGCACCTGCTCCATCGGCACGTTCAGATGCTCCGGGATCGCCTCGATCTCCGGCTGGGGCAACGACTGGCGAGCGTTGTCTCCCGCCGGCTCCTCCACTGCGGGCTGGCCGCCGGCCACCGACGGCTGGACCCCGTCCTCGTGATGTCCCTCCAGAGCCGCGATCGGCGCGAGGGTGCCGTCCGGCGTCGCCGCGACCAGCACGTTGCCCTGCTCCTTGGCCGCCTTGCCGATCGCCTTGACCACCATGAAGGCGACCACCAGCATGGCGAGGATCGGCAGGAACGAGAGCGCCTGCTGGATGCGCTGAGCCATCGCGGAGCTGGCCTTCGCCTTCTCCGCGGCCTCCTTGACCGAGGTGTCGAACTCCACCAAGCTGACGGTCGACTTGAAGTTCTCGGTGTCGGCCGCCTTGGGGCCGATGAACCCCTCCACGATCCTCTGGAGCTCCGCGTCGTCCTGGAACTTCTTGCTGTCGGCCAGCACCGTCACGGCCATGGACTTGATCGACCCGGCCGCCGGCACCGTGCGCGTCCGAATCTCGTCCTCGGTGTACACCTTCTGCTCCTTGGTGCCCTTGTAGGACGAGGCCTGGCCGGACGAACCCGCCGCCGCGACGGGCGCGGCAGGCAGGTTCGAAGCGGCCCCCGCCAGACCGCCGGCCGAGGGCGACTCCGCGCCGTTCATGTCCTCCTGGGCCACCACGACGGTCGTCGGGTTCTCCGAAGGACGGCGCTCCACGCTGGTGGTCTCGCGCTCGTCGAAGTCCAGCTCCAGCGTGACCTTCGCGATGGTCGCGCCCGGACCGAACGCGGCGTCCAGCATCCCTTGCAGCTCCCGCTCGCGCCGCTTCGACTCGGCGATCTCAGCCTGGAGCTTGCGGTCGGCGATGCCCGTGGCGCCGGCCTGGTCGTTTCCGTCGAACAGCAGCCTCCCCGCCTGGTTGACGATCGTCACGTGGCGCGTGTCCAGGCCGGGCACCGCGAACGCGACCAGCCGGGCGATCGCCCTGGCCTGCTCGGCACCGAGCGAACCCTCGGTCCTCTCCGCGATGGTGACGCTCGCCGTGGCCGGCTTGCGGTCGTCCACGAACGGCGAGTCGTCGCCGAGCGTGATGTGCACCCGGGCCGAGGCCACGCCGTCGATGAACTGGATGCTCTCCGCAACCTGGCCCTCGAGGATCGCCTTCAGCCGCTCGCGCTCGACGGCCGGAGTGGTGACCATCGTGATCTTGTCCAGGTCGGCGGCCCCCTTGGCGTTGCCCGCCGGGAGCTTGCCCGAGACGGCGAGCTGGGCCTTGACGAAAGCCACCTTGTCGGCGGGCACCAGGACGTTCCCCTGCTCGTCGAACTCCATCGGGACGCCCATCTTGCGGATCTCCTCGGTGACCGTGCCGAGCTCGGTCATCGAGAGGCCGACGAAGGCGGGCTGCATCTTGGGCTTCGAGGCGAAGTAGAACGTGCCGACCAGGAGGACGATCAGGAACGCCCCGCCGAAGAGCGTGACCACCTTCTGCGTTCGGTCGGCGGTCTCCCACCAGGTTCGCAGTCGCAACATCAGGCTTCCCATGAGTTCATCCCGAACCCCGGGGAGCATCGACGGACCGAGGAGCGCCTAGCCGGAGGTCTTCGTCACACCTGCAGGCGGCTGATCTCCTGGTAGGCCTCCAACAGCTTGTTGCGGACCTCCAGGGTGAGCTGCACGGCGGTGCTCGCCTTCTCCAGGGCGATCATCAAGTCGTGATACTCGACCGGTTGACCCGTCAGGAAGGCGGTCTCCAGCGCGCGAGCCTGCTGCTGCGTGTTGTTGACCTCCTTCAGGACGTCCATCAACATCTGGGCGAAGTCGCCGCCGTCCTTGGTCGCGGGCGGCTTGGCCGCGGGCGCCTGCACCGCCGGGTTGCTGAAGTTCGCCAGAGCCGCGATCTTGGCGTTCACGTGGGTCCTCCGCTCACACCTTGCCGATGTTCAGGGCGCTGCGGATCATGCCGCGCGCCGCGTTGAACGCGGCGATGTTCGCCTCGTAGGCGCGGCTGGCGCCGATCATGTCGACCATCTCCTCGATGGGCCGCACGTTGCTGTAGAGGACGCGCCCCTGCGCGTCGGCGTTGGGGTTGCCCGGGTCGAACTCCACCCGGAACTCGCGCGGGTCTTGGATCACCCCTGTGATGCGCACGCCGTCCGGACCCGCGGTCAGCTGGACGATGCGCCGCTGGTAGGGCATCTGGTTGCCCACCTTCATCGAGTTCGCGTTGGCGATGTTCGTGGAGATCACATCCATGCGGAAGCGCTCTGCGACCATGCCGGAGGCGCTGATCCGCATCGAGTGGTTCAGTCCAGCCATCAGCGTCCACCTCGGATCACGTTCTTGAGGCCGGCGAAGTAGCGGCTCGTGAGTTCGGTGAGGGCTTGGTACCGCAGCTCGGTTTCGGCCAACGCCATGACCTCCCGCTCGAGGTCCACGGAGCTCCCGTCCACGCGCACCTCTCCGCGGCCTTCCGCCGCCTCGTCGCCGGGAGGGAAGGCGCCTGCCGCGGAACCCGACAGGGTGTCCTCCAGAACCAGGTTGAAGTCCAAGTCCTTGCGCTTGTAGCCGGGCGTGTTCACGTTCGCGAGGTTCTCGGTGAGCAGCGCCTGGCGGCGCGTGGCCCGATCCATCGCCCGCTGCAGGCGATCGACGTGCGGTCCGAACAGGCTGTCGATGAGTTCCACGGCAGGTCTTCCCTTCCGCGACTCCTTCCGCGTTGCCGGGTCCGCTCCGTGAACCCGCGGGCCGCTCCAAGCGGGAACCGGCCCGTAGGTTGTATCGGCAATCTTGCCGGGTCTCCTTAGTGCGCTCGGCGGGATTCTTCCGCGCAACACTCCCTCGAAGCCCGAACGATCATCGTGGCCGACGGCCGGACACGAGGATGCCGCGAGGGATTGGCCCGCCCCGCCAAGCGACGGGACGAGTGTGCGGAGCGACGCTGGCGGCCCGCGGGCCGAACGCCCGCGGGCCGCCGGGCCCTCAGAGCCTGGTTGCCCCTACATCTTCCAGGTCAGGCCCGCATAGCCCCAGAACTGGTCCGTGTGCGAGTCCGGCGCGAACGACTTCACGAACCCTCCGGGCTGGAACAGACCGACGCCGAAGTTCAGCGTGGTCGACTTGTTCAGCTTGTAGTTGCCCGTGAGGTTGAACTCCTGCCCCACGTCGCGCCCGGACCGGCCGGTGGGATCCAGGAAGGCTCCGTGCGCGCCCTTGTTGAGGCCGCCGCCGGCCCGTACCAACCGTCCGCTTTGTCGAACAGGCCGAACCTGTGGTACTCGAGGCACAGGTCGAGGCTCGGCGTGGGCTTCACCTGCACACCGAGCGTGAGGCCCTCGACGTTCCGCCAGCCTTGGAGGTCCATCTGGCCGAACAGCGCGTGCACGGTGCCCGCGACCATGTCGAACGTGAACGTCTTGTCGGCGTTCGACCCGCCGCTGGCCGCATAGGCGTCCAGGTACACCGTCGCCTTCTGCGGCTTCAGGTCTCTGCAGACCTTCACGCGGCCTGCCCAGGCCCGCAGGTCCTTGCGCTGGTTGTGGCCGGTCTGCACGGCCGCCTCCGCCTCGACTCTTAGGTCCCCGAACGACTTCAGGTAGCGGTGGTCCAGAGTCCACACCTCCACGTCGCGGACCGGGGCCTCCCGCTGGTGGTACAGCAGCATCGTCTCGCCCAGCTCCCAGGTCTTGGCCGCGAAGGCGATCCACTTGTTGGCGTGCTCGGCCGCCGGGTCGATCGCGCACTCGCCCGCGAACACGTCCCAACCGTCCTTTTGGAAGCGCACGCCCTCCCAGGAGTACGCGACGTTGCCGAACGTCGCGGTCGACACCAGCAGGTGCGCCCCCTTGTTCACGAACTGCCGGCCGGCCTTCAACGTGGCCCCGCCGTCCAGCCTCGCGCTGAGGTAGGCCTCCTCCACGTCGCTGCGCTCCTTGCTGTGGTTCTTCAGCGGGGTCCAGATCCACTCGTGCCCGTAGCGGTACTGCAGACGGCCGCTCAGGTTCTCGCCATACTGCAGGTCCACACCGATGCGAACGCGGTCGGTGATGTGCGAGCGGTTGTCCTGGACATCCTCGTCGAAGTCGCGGTCGGTGCGCCGCTCGTAGCGGGACCGGATTTCCAAGAACGGCTTCACGGCGAGCGCGACGTGGTCGGGTGCGACGAAACCAAACATTCCTTCCTATTCCCTCCAAAACTCCGGCAAGGCGGCCGGACAGACAGATTTTCGGATGCTCGAACCCGGGTCCTCATAGGGACGGAAGGTAGCATCCTTCCGATGGACGAGATCCGCGAGGTGGAGATCCTGTTCCGGGCCAAGTACCCGATCCTTCAGATCGTGTCGTGGGAGGAGACCAGGGTTCTGCGCGAGCTCGAAGAGCTCTGCAGGCGCCTGGACCGCACCCTCCACGTGTGGAGCCTCACCCAGGGGCTGAAGCCGCCCCTCAAACGGAGCGCGCCCTCTTCCGGACCCTCGCTCCCCGCGGAGCTCGAAGTGCTGGCCCAGGTGCACGAGGCCCCCGAGTTCACCGCGTTCGTTCTGAAGGACTTCCACCCCTACCTGAAGGACCACCGCGTCGTGCGGCTGCTGCGGGACCTGGCCTCGCGGCTGCGCGGGCGCGCACAGACGGTGATCATCCTGAGCCCGATCGTGAGCATTCCGAACGAACTGCAGAAGGACCTCACCGTCGTGGACTACGGACTGCCCAGCCCCGAGGAGATCGGCCGCGTGCTGGACCAAGCGGTCGCCGCGGTCAGGGACAACCCTCAGATCGACGCGACCGTCACGCCCGAGGACCGCGAGCGGCTCATCCACTCGGCCCAGGGCTTGACGCTCGACGAGGTGGAGTCCGTCCTCGCTAGGAGCCTCGTGGCCAAGAAGCGGTTCGACGTCGACGAGGTCCTTGAGGAGAAGAAGCAGATCATCCGCAAGTCCGGCCTGCTGGAGTACTACCCGGCCACGGACCAGCTGAGCGACGTGGGCGGCATGGAGTGCCTCAAGGAGTGGCTGGAGCGGCGCAAGGACAGCTTCTCGGAGCGCGCGCGGGAGTTCGGCATCCCCGCTCCGAAGGGAGTGTTGCTGCTCGGCGTGCAGGGATGCGGCAAGTCGCTCGTTGCCAAGGCGATCGCGGCCGCGTGGGGACTTCCGATGCTGAAGCTCGACGTCGGGCGGATCTTCGGAAGCCTCGTCGGGCAGAGCGAGGAGAATATTCGGAAGGCCATCGCCGTCGCGGAGTCGGTGGCGCCCTGCATCCTGTGGGCCGACGAGCTGGAGAAGGGCTTCAGCGGCCTGGGCGGAAGCGGCGTTTCGGACGGCGGAACCACCGCGCGAGTGTTCGCCACGTTCCTCACGTGGATGCAGGAGAAGACCAAGCCCGTGTTCCTCATCGCCACGGCCAACGACGTGACCGCGCTCCCGCCGGAGATGCTCCGCAAGGGGCGCTTCGACGAGATCTTCTTCGTCGACCTGCCCAACCGCAAGGAACGGGAGGAGATCTTCGCGATCCATCTGCGCCGGCGCCGACGCGACCCGGCGGCCTTCGACCTGAAGGCCCTGGCGAGGGCCACCGAGGGCTTCAGCGGAGCCGAGATCGAGCAGGTGGTCGTCGGAGCCCTCTACACCGCGTTCGGAGAGCACCGGGAGCTGGAGCAGAAGGACCTCATCGAAGAGGCCAAGGCCGCCGTGCCGCTCAGCGTGATGATGGCCGAGGAGATCGACGAGCTGCGAACCTGGGCGAACCTGAGAACCCGGCCCGCCAGCCGCCGCACCCCCGAACCCTCGCGTCCCCGGCGGAACGCGCCTCCGGTCTAGCATCGCCCGCCCTTGGCCACGAACGTCAGGAAGCCGATCCGATCGTTCGCTTTCCGAACGGACTGCACCCGATAGCCGGCCTTGCCGAGGGCCTCCGCGAGCGGCACGGGCTCGAACCCGCTGAGGACCAGCAGGTGCCGGCCCTCCTCCAGCTCCCGGGCCAGGCGCGAGACCTCGGTCAGAGGCACCTCGCCCCGGGCGAGCAGCTCGGTGGCGTGCACGACGAACTGCGGCTCTCCGGCCGCCCAGTCGGGGGTGCCGCCATCGGGGCGAGGGGCGGCCTCGTCGGCGGGGGGCGCCCAGCTTCGGCTGGCCCAGCATGCCGCGCAGGGCGTTCACGAACTCCGTCGGGTCCATGCCGCCGACCTGAGCCACCTTCGCCAAGGTCGCCACGCGCCCCACGGTGCGGCGCAGAACGGGGTTCCTCAGGTTCCGAAAGGGCGGCGCCATGCGTTGGATGGCCTCCTCTAGCTCCGGGTGCGCCTCCAAGAGCTCCATCAGCCTCGTCTGAGGAAGAATCTCCACCCCTAGCCCTCCGGGTCGTACTCG
>Ga0209018_1000243_pt1 | contig 52716 bp, 54 predicted proteins | sample YNPBryBLVA2012_FD_185814 | JGI IMG/M metagenome (GOLD analysis project Ga0209018, IMG submission 185814) | Anoxygenic and chlorotrophic microbial mat microbial communities from Yellowstone National Park, USA - YNP Bryant BLVA 2012 (SPAdes)... ...
AGTCCTTCCGCGACCGATACCGGGAGTTCCAGCACCTGCTGGAGGACGAGTGAGCTGTCTGAACGCCAGCGAGCAGACGATCGCTGCAGGAAGCGACCGAACCGACCAAACGAGGAAAGCCCGATGAAGATTCCAGGGAACCACGGGAAACGCGAACAGGACAACAACCCGGGAGGAGTTCCGACCTGGCTCGTCCGAGCCGAGGAGTCCGGAGACGTGATCCTCCTCATCGGCGACCGGCTCGTGCGCCGGGAGGAGCGGATGGAGGCGGAGAGCGAGGCCGCGGACGCCCTCGTCGACTGGATGGTCCACGAGCGCCGCTCCAAGGCCCCGATCTACCTGCGCTGGCACCTCGGCGACTTGGCCGACGACCGAGGGCTGTTCCTGGCGCGGTACTGCGACTTCGTGTACCGGGACGGCCGGTGGCGCTTGGAGCAGACGGTGTGGGACGCCGACGATTCCGGCGAGGCGTCCTCGCAGCCCGACGGACAGCGGCGACCGCTGTTCGACGAGCTCGCGCTGGAGACCGGCTTCTGGATGGCGGTGGCCGACCTGCGCGAGGAGAAGGGAGATCACTACGAAGATCTGCTCGCAGACTACGAGAGGCGCATGGGCTCGGTGCGCTTCGGCAACCTCCTCTACGAAGAGTGCGAGTGGTTGCGCCTGCGGGACGAGATCCGGTTGAGCCGCGACGAGGTGCTCGGCTTCTTCCTCGGGTCTGGCCTGACCGAACGCGTGCCCGAATTCGCCGGAACCCAGCACGGAGAATCGATCCTCCGGGACATCCTAGTGCTTGACCACCCGGCCCTGAGGGAGTCGCTCCGGAGGCAGCTGCAAGAGGCGGGTCGGGACGCGGTCCTGGAGCGCTTCCCGGGTCTTGCGGGGTGCCTGCCGGAGGACTGAGCGGCCTCTTCCTGGCCAGGCCGGACGGGCCCTCCGCGCGGCCGGTTCGGAACGCTTCGCCAGAAGAAGAACGTGTGGGGCGCGCACCCCGCGAACCGCAAGGAGCAACGAGATGGGTCTGTACGACTATCCGAACTTCGCCCAGCCGGGGGAGACCTACGACTGCCCGGACTGGACCCTGCGCGTGTGGAAGCGGGGCGACGTCCACATCCGCTTCTGGGCGCACTTCAACTACTTCGACCCCCTCGAGGACGACGACGAAGGCGAGGAGCGCCGGTCGGTTGTGGACAGCATCCACCTGAAGCCGAGGGAGGTCGTGGGGTTCCTGATGGGCGACGAGGTGTCGGGCCGCTTCGGCCGCGGCGACAAGATCGAGCGCGACATTCAGGAGACGATCTTGGGGAACCCCAACCCGATCCTGCAGCGGGCCATCCGCCGCGGGCTGAAGGACGTGGGCCGGCGGGAGTTCGCCGATCGGTTCCCCAAGTTCGAGCGCCTGCTCCCGCCGGCCTGATCGGCTCGGGAGCCCGACGGGGAGGGGGCGCCGAAGGCGCCCCCTCCCCTCCTTGTTGGACGGCTCGGCCGGGGTGCTACTTCGCGTCGGTCTTGGGGTCGTACCAGTCCCGGTGCGGCGGCAGGCCGGTGTTCTGGCTCCAGGTCTCCTCGAACGCGTGGTTCTTGGCGTGGCCGTCGGCGAACAGGTAGTTCGCCCGCCGACCGTCGATGTCGTACCACAGCGAGCGCGGCAGACCGCGCATCGCGTCCCACTGCCGCATATGGATCATCGTGCCGCCCATGTACGAGGGCACCTTGGCGGGGGTCCCCCAGAACATCGGCATGAAGTGGTCGGGGTTCACGGTCACCCTGGGGGTCAGGCCCTTCAGGTGGTCGCGCACCGGGGCGGCGAACACCGTTCGGGCCGGGTCCGTCGGTTCCGCCAGCGACATTCCGTAGTACGGCGGGTGAAGCGCCTCGAAGTAGGCGTTCAGGCCGTACGAGGTCCAGCGGGTGCCCTTGGCCCACTCGGGCGAGTCGTCCAAGGGCGAGCGGTTCAGGAGGCGGGCGCGGCTGTAGGGCTGCAGCTCCTCGACCCAACTGATCTGGTGCGCGCCCATCATTTTGACCATGGGACCCCAGTCGTCGTAGTCGTTGGCGTACAGCATCAGCGCCAGGCCGATCTGCTTGAGGTTGCTCAGGTCCGCGGTCTTCTTGGCCGCGAGCTTGGCCTGCGCGAACACGGGGAAGAGGATCGCCGCCAGGATGGCGATGATCGCGATGACAACGAGCAGTTCGATCAGAGTGAAGGCTTTCTTGGTCATGCTTGCGTGATCCCGCGAAGGGACGGTCGTGGCCTCGGGGGCGAATCCAACCCTCGATGGCGAAGGCGAGCGTTGCCGTTGGGATCACGCGACGCGCGGAGGAAGGGACGGGGGCGCGTGGGGCCTGGAGCGCGCCCGCTCCGGCGAATCGGGCCTCCGCGCTTCCGGAGCGGCCAGAAGATAGCCCCCGAGGGTCCAGCACGGCTCCGGCGGGCCGAACAGGCTCAGCGGGGCGGATATCGACCCGCTGTCGGCGGCCTCCTGGGTCTTCTTCTCCGCGCAGCGGCACTGCACGAAGGAGGACTCGCCGGGCTTCGGCTTGCGCTCCACGCGGACCACCTTGCCGCAGCAGTCCACGCGGGTCTCCACGACCGTTTGGACGGGGGCCGTGGGGCAGTGGCGGCCGGGAGGGGTCCTGGGCCCGCCGGCCAAGGCGAGACCGAGGCAGGCCAGCAACGCCGGCGCGAGTCGCGCCAGCCGCCGCAGCAGCCCGTCCCGCCGCGTCTCAACCACGGTTGAAAGTATCGCGGACCTGCTGGTGGCGGGCGGGGCCTTCGGCGCAGGGATGGGCCTTCGAAGCGGGCCCAAGGTCCCGCCGGATGGCGGCGGGGCGGGGCGCCGCCGGCGCCCCGCCCCGCGCTGCCGCTCCCCAATGGGGCTAGACCTTCAGCGACCGGAAGTAGCCGAGGTACTCCGCGTTGGCGGCGAACATCTCGTTCACCATGTCGCGGGTCTCCTGCATGCTGCACATCGCCTGGGTCAGCGGGTCGTACAGCACCGCGTGGAAGATCTTCTCGGGGTCGCCCTCCAGGGCTCCCTCCACAGCCAGCTCCTCGCACAGGGCGCTGTTGTGCACCAGCGGCGTCACCGACGGCGGCAGCTTGCCCACGTGCATCGGGTCGAGGCCCCGCTTGCTGGCCAGCACGGGAACCTCCACGCAGCAGCCGTAGGGCAGGTTGTCCACCAGACCGAAGTTGCGCACGTTCCCGTTGAACTCGAACAGCTCGCCGTCGCCGAAGCAGGCGTTGAAGATGTACGAGGCGTACTCGTGTCCGCGCTCCAGGTTCACCGGCTTCGAGAGCTCCTCCTGGATGTGGTCGCGCCAGGTGTCCTCGGCCCGCAGGTACTCGTTGAGGATGTAGGCGTGGTGGCCCGGGTTCCAGCCGGTCCCGTGCGTGCAGTACTTCTCAATCAGGTCCGGCCGCTTGCGGAACCAGGCGTTGTACTCGGAGTTGTGCCCGCTGCTCTCGGTGACGTAGTAGCCCAGGTGCAGGAACATCTCGTTCCGCACCTGCTCCTCGTTGTAGATCTCGGGCTTCTGGACGGCCTCGCGGATCAGCGGGTAGGCGTCCTTGCCGTTCCACTCGTAGCGGATGTAGAACGCCTGGTGGTTGATGCCCGCGCACAGGTAGGTGATCTCCTCCATCGGCGCGCCGATCCACCGGGCGAGCATCTCGGCGGTGCCCTGCACGCTGTGGCACAGGCCGCTGATCTTCAGGTTCGGGAACTCGCCCTGCATGGCGCGGCACAGCATCGCCATGGGGTTGGTGTAGTTCAGGTAGACGGCGTGCGGGCACAGCTCGTCGATGTCCCGAACGATATCGAGCATCGGCGGGAGCGTGCGCAGGAAACGGAAGATGCCGGAGGGGCCGCGCGTGTCGCCCACGTTGATGTCGATCCCGTACTTCTTGGGGATCTCGATGTCCGTGCGGAACACCCTGGGCCCGCCCTGCAGGATCGTCGTGACCACGCCGTCGGCGCCGTCGAGAGCCTCGCGCCGGTCCAGCGTGCCGACCACCTTGGCCGGGTAGCCGCCGGCGTCGACGATCCGCTGGACCGCGCGGGTGATGAAGTCGAGCCGCTCGCGGTCGATGTCCATCAGCGCGATGGTCGAGTCGCTGAGCGCCGGGAACGAGAGGATGTCGCGGACCAGTCCCCGGGTGAACCCAAAGCTGCCCGCACCGATGAAGGCGATCTTTTTCATGGCGTCGCCCGCATTTTGGGCGATGCCCACCGCGCGCCGCTCGGGGCGCTACGCGTACATCTTCGAGAATCCGCCGGAACGGGCCAGAAGAAGCTCGCGCAGAAGCTTCCGGCCCCGGTGGATCCTGGAGCGGACGGTGCCCACCGTGGTTCCCTGGGCCTCGGCGATCTCGCTGTACGTCAGGCCGTCGAAGTCGCACATCACGATGGCATCGCGGTACATCTTCGGCAGCTGGTCCAGGCAGGAGTCCAGCTCTTCCCGGAGCTGCTTGCGGAACAGCTCCTCGTCGGGGCCGGCCGATGGGTCGGCGACCTGGATCTCCTGGACCTCGCCATCGGAAGGGCTGACCATCGAGTTCAGCGACTCGGCCTTGCGGATCGGGTTGGCGCGGCGGCGGGAATCGAGGTGGGCGTGCTGCATGATGCGCAGCAGCCAGTTCGCGAAGGGCCTTTCGGGAGAATAGGAGGCAAACCCCCTCCAGGCCTTCGCGTACGTTTCCTGCAGAAGGTCGTCGGCGTCGTTCGAGTCGCCGGCGAGGCGCTTGGCCATGGTCCACGCCTGCCTGCGCGTGGCCTCGACGAGTTCCTCGAACCGTCGGCGGTCGCTCTCCGTTCGGATCGTGCAGGTGGCGCTGTTGCTCATGGACCTTTCCTTGGATCGGCTGGGCCGACAGCTAGTTGAACGCTGGTTGCTGTTCCTCCGTTCGCAGGATGGGGCCTTCGGCGAGGGGCGGTGGGCACTTCGTCCCCGCTTCCCCCTTTCGGTCGCCCGCGCTCATGCCGCATAATCCGGCAGGGAGGTTCGCGGGATGCGCTTCGTTCTGTTCACGAAGGAGCCGGAGCTGGAGGAGGCCGCGAGGGTCGGGATCGCCGAGCCGGACGTCCTGGAGGTGTACGACGACTGGCGCGCCGCGCTGGACGCGTGCGAGGGTGCGGCGATGCTCTTCGTCGACCTCGTATCGACGCTCGACGAGCCCCACAAGATCGCCGGGTACGAGCGCTTCGCCGAGGCCAAGATGGGCCACCCCGCGGCCAGGGACGTCAAGCTCGTGCTGATCGGCCCGCCCCCGGATTACGAGCTCGACTTCATGACCGGCTACCCGGACTTCGTGTTCGCCCACTTGAGGAGGCCGGTCACCGACCGCATCTTCCGCCGCGCCAGCACCTGGGTGTGACGAGCCGCCGAAGGCTCGTGTAGAATCGGGGCAGCCGTGCGAGGTCCCCAAGCCCGCGCGGTGTGGAGCTCCCATGGACCGACGCCAGTTCCTCCTCAGCCAGAGCGACATCCCGACCCAGTGGTACAACATCGTCGCCGACCTTCCGGTGCCGCCTGATCCGCCGCTGCACCCCGCGACCAACCAGCCCGCCGGGCCGCAGGACCTCGAGGCGATCTTCCCCGGCCCGATCATCGAGCAGGAGGTGGCCTCGGACCGCTGGATTCCGATTCCCGAGCCGGTGCTCGAGGGAATGGCTCTGTGGAGGCCGACACCCCTCTACCGCGCGCTGAACCTGGAGCGGGCGCTCGGCACCCCGGCGCACATCTACTTCAAGTACGAGGGCACCAGCCCCGTGGGAAGCCACAAGCTGAACACCGCGCTGGCCCAGGCGTACCTGAACAAGATCGCGGGAGTGAAGCGCCTGGCCACCGAGACCGGCGCCGGACAGTGGGGCTCGTCGCTCTCGATGGCCTGCCAGATGTTCGGCTTGGAGTGCACGGTGTACATGGTGCGCGTCAGCTACAAGCAGAAGCCGTACCGGCGCTCGATGATGCACACGTTCGGCGCGAAGGTGCATGCCAGCCCCAGCCACTACACGCAGTACGGCCGGAAGCTGCTCGAAGAGGATCCCGAGTGCCCCGGGAGCCTCGGCATCGCGATCAGCGAGGCGCTGGAGGACACCGTCACGCACAAGAACGTGCGCTACTCCCTGGGCAGCGTGCTGAACCACGTGCTGCTGCACCAGACGGTGATCGGCCAGGAGTGCCGCAAGCAGATGGAGATGGCCGGCGAGTACCCGGACGTCGTGATCGGTTGCGTGGGCGGCGGCAGCAACTTCGCCGGCATCGCGTTCCCGTTCCTAGCCGACAAGTTCGCGGGTCGGCAGGTGCGCGTGGTAGCGGTCGAACCGGCCTCGTGCCCCACGCTGACCAAGGGCGAGTACCGCTACGACTTCGGCGACACCGCCAAGATGACCCCGCTGTTCAAGATGTACACGCTCGGCAGCGACTTCATGCCGCCGTCCATCCACGCGGGCGGGCTGCGCTATCACGGCATGGCGCCGCTGGTGTCGCTGCTGTACCACCTGGGCCAGATCGAGGCGGTCGCGTACGACCAGATCCGTTGCTTCGAGGCCGCGGTGCAGTTCGCCCGCTGCGAGGGGATCATTCCCGCGCCCGAGTCCTCGCACGCCATCCGCGCCGCCGTGGACGAGGCGCTGAAGGCGAAGGAGGCCGGTGAGCCGCGCGTGATCCTGTTCAACCTGAGCGGCAATGGCTACCTCGACCTCGGAGCCTACGACTCGTACTTCAGCGGACATCTCACGCAGGCCTGAGAAGCGCTGGCCGATCGTCGTCGCGGCGGTCTCGCTCCAGCTGTGCCTCGGCTCGGTGTACGCGTGGTCCGTGTTTCGGACGCCGCTCGAAAGGGGCTACGGCTGGAGCTACGAGGAGACCGCCGCTCCGTTCCGCTTCTTCCTGTTCGCCTACGCGTTCGGGATCTGGATCGGCGGCTCGCTGCTGGATCGGCTGGGTCCGCGGACGGTGGCCCGCATGGGCGGGTTGCTGCTGCTGACCGGTCTGGCGCTGGCCTCGCTGCAGCGCGCTCCGCTCGGGGTTTCGGTCTGCTACGGGCTGACCGGTGGTCTGGGCGCGGGGATCGCCTACCCGACGCCCGTCGCCACGCTGATCCGCTGGTTCCCCGGGCGGAAGGGCTTGATGGGCGGCGTCGGTGTGTTCGGGTTCGGCGCGGGCTCGCTGCTGTTCGCGCCGGCGATCGCTGTGGCCCTGGATGGTGCTCCGCACGAGCAGGCCTTCCGGCTGCCGCCGACCTTCCTGACGATGGGGGTGGTGTTCGCGGTCGTCGGCTGGGTCGCGGGCGGCGTTTTCCGTTGGCCGCCATCGGCCGCGGAGGAGGGGCAGGCGCCGGAGGCGTGGGGCACGGATCCGCTCCAGACCGTGCGAACTTGGCCCTATCCCGCCCTGTGGCTGTGCTTCCTGCTCGCCGGCGGAGTTGGTCTTGCGGCGATCAACGAGGCGAGCCCGCTGCTGGAGCGGCTGGGCGATGCTGGTGGCCGCTGGATCGCGCCCGCCGTGGCGGTGGGTCTGATGGCGGTGGCCAACGGCGCAGGCCGATTGGCCTGGGGGTTTGCTGCGGACCGGCTGGGGAGGCGCGCGGCGATGGCGCTGATGTTCTCCGTGATGGCCGGCTCCGCAGTCCTGTTCGCCCTCGCGCGGTCGCAGCCTCCGGCCCTCGGCGCCTTGGTCGGAATCGGGTTCTGCTTCGGCGGGATGCTGGGGATGCTTCCGACCAACGTCGGCGGGTTCTTCGGCACGCGGTTCTTCGGTTCGAACTACGGCATGACCTACACGGCCTTCGCGCTGGCCGCGTGGCTGGCTCCCGCGCTGGTGTCGGCGTCGGTGCGCGCGGGCCTGGCGTCCGGTCCGGCGGCGGCCGCGCACGCCGCAGCGGGCAGAATGCTGTTGCTGGGCGCTGTGCTTGGCGTCGCGGCGGCGCTGACCCTGCGCGGAGGGGCGCGCCCGGCTCCGGACGAGCGCCGCTGAGAGGCGGCCTCGCGGGGGACTATGGCGAAAGGCAGGGAGCAACCGGTTCGCTTGAGGCAGACCCGCGGTCTGCTGGGCGCCGCCGTCGCCCGGATGCTCGAGGGCTCGGTCCGAAGCGGCTTCCACACCGTGTGGTGGCGTCCGCCGGAGCGTCCCCTTCCGCGGCCGTGCGTGCTCGTGGCCAACCACCACGGGTGGTTCGACGGGCACCTGATGTTCCTGGCCGTCCGGCGGCTGAATCTGCCGACGGTGCTGTGGGTGGAGCGCTTGGACGAGTTCCCGTTCTTCGGCAGCATCGGCGCACTGCCGTTCCCGAAGTCGGACGCGGCCCGTCGGGCCGCCACCATCCGTCGCACGCTGCGCTGGTTGCGCGCGGGCGGCAGCCTGGCGCTGTTCCCCGAAGGCGTCCTGCACCGACCGCCCTCGCTGGAGCCGATCGAGCGCTCCATCGCGCTGATCCGCCGCGTTGCGCCCGAGGCCCCTCTGATTCCGGTGGCGATCCGGTACGAGATGTCGGTCCACCAGCGGCCGGAGGCGTGGGTGGCCTTCGGAGAGCCCTCCGGTGCCGAGTCCATCGGGGCCGCGCTGGCGCAGCTGCTGGGCAGCCTCGCGCCCGACGGACCTTTTGAGGTCCTAGCCCGGGGTAAACCGGATGACGACGAACGGTGGCGATGGCCGTTCGCACGTTCGAGGGAGTGAGGGATGGCGAACCGGGGGTGGAGGGCGAGCGCGGAGGACTACGAGGCGTGCCGGCGGCTCCACGCGCAGCACGGCTCCACCTACTACCTCTCCTCGCGCCTGTTCCCGCCCCGACGAAGGCGCCAGGTGGACGCCGTGTACGGTTTCGTCCGGGTGCCGGACGAGTGGGTCGACAACCCCGAGGGCCGCAACCTCGAGGAGTCCGCGCGCAAGCTGGCGGCCTACCGCCGAGAGCTGATCGCCGGCTTGGACGGCGAGCGGCCGCTGCACCCGGTGCTCCGCGCCTTCTGCGAGACCGCCCGCGAGATCGGCATCCCGCGCGAGGAGCCGCTGGTGTTCCTCGACGCCATGGAGCGCGACCTGAACCAGACCGAGTACCGGACCTACGAGGAGCTGCGGGACTACATGCGGGGCAGCGCCGTGGCCGTGGCGTTCATGATGTTCCCGATCCTCGGCATCCCGATGCGCGAGGGCTTCCGCGAGGGAGCCGCCTCGCTGGCCGAGGCGATGCAGATGACGAACTTCCTGCGCGACGTCGGCGAGGACCTGGACCGCGGCCGGATCTATCTGCCGCTGGAGGACCTGGAGCGCTTCGATCTGACCCCCGACGACCTGCACCGACGCGAAGTCACCGAAGCCTTCGTGCGGCTGATGCGCTTCGAGATCGAGCGCACCCGGGGCCTGTACGCCGCCAGCGATCCGCAGATCGGCCGCCTGCCGGCCTTCGGCCGCAAGCCCGTGCGGCTGGCGCGCGAGCTCTACAGCCGCATTCTGGACCGGATCGAGGACCGCGGCTACGACGTGTTCGGCGGTCGCGCGCGCACCGGGCGGATGGAGCGGGCCTGGACCGCGCTGCGGGTGGCCGTGCTCGGCTGAGTCAGACCAGCCGGATCCGCGGCTCGCCCTCGACGACGCGGCCGATCTCCGCGAAGCCCGGGATCGGGTCCGGCGAGAACAGAGCGAGACCGCCGCTCGTCTGCGGGTCCAGGGCCAACGCCTTTCGCCACGGTGGAACGGAGGGCGCCACGTCCAAGCGGTCGGCCAGGTGCAGCTCGTTCGCGCCCGCGCCGCCGGTCGTGTTGCCCTCCGCCACCATCCGTTCGACTCCGGGCAGGACCGGCAGAGCCTCGGCGACGATCTCGATGCCGACCCCGCTGGCCCGTGCGACGTTGAACAGGTGCCCGCAAAGACCGAACCCCGTAACGTCCGTGGCGCACCGCACTCCGTGGGCAAGAGCGACCTCGGAGGCCGCCCGGTTGAGCTTCTCCATCCACCGCACCGCCTCGGCCAGCTCGTCCTCGCCACAGGCGTCGAACTTGGCGGCGGTGGTCACGATGCCGGTGCCGAGCGGCTTGGTCAGGAAGATCCGGTCGCCCGGGCGAGCCGCCGTGTTCACGAGCATCCGCCTGGGGTCCACCTCGCCGGTGACCGCCATCCCGAACTTCGGCTCCTTGTCCTCCACGCTGTGCCCGCCGAGGACCACCGCTCCCGCCTCGGTGACTTTGTCGTAGGCGCCCTGCAGGATCGCGGCCCACACCTCGGCTGGCGCGAGGCCGGGCGAGAAGCAGGCGATGTTGAGCACCGTCAGGGGCCGGCCGCCCATGGCGTACACGTCGCTCAGCGCGTTGGCCGCCGCGATCGCGCCGAACGCGTAGGGGTCGTCGACGATCGGGGTGAAGAAGTCCACGGTCTGCACGAGCGCCCGGTCGTCGGACAGCCGAAACACCCCCGCGTCGTCGCTGGTTTCAAATCCGACGAGCAGGTTGGGGTTGGCCGATCTGGGAAGCTGGCGGAGCACCTCCGCCAGTTGGGTTGGCCCCAGCTTCGACGCTCAACCGGCGCAGGAGACGAGCTGCGTGAGCCGCATCGTCCGGATTCTACCGTCCGCGGGGCAGGCGCGCGGCGCGGAAGGGCTCCACGCGGCGGCCGGCGAGGCCCAACTCGGAGGCTGCGGCGCGGGCGCGCGCGTCGACCATGGACTGGATGTAGGCCAGCCGGGCTCCGTGGAACTGGCTCTCGTGCACGCCCAGCATCCTCTGCGCCTCCGGCCACTGGTCGGTGACGTCCAGGCCGCCGTTGGCGGCCGAGGTGGAGTACAGCAGCGCCCAGCCCGAGAACCCCGCGCGCTGGGCTGCCCGGACGGCCGCCTCCCCGGCGGTGCGGTGGTCGCGGTGGTACACCCTGCGGACGTACACCGGATCGAACGTCAGCAGGAACTGGGGCTGGAAGGACCGGATTTCCTCCGCCAACGCGCGCACCGCCTGCTCGTCCGCCTGCAACCGGCCGTCGGGCAGGCTGAGGAAGCGCACGGAGCGGATTCCGAACAGCTCCGCGGCTCGTGCCTGCTCGGCCCGTCGCACCCTGGCGGTGCCCTCGGCGTCTTGGAGCGGGTAGTAGCCCTTGTCGCCGTCCGTCATCACGACGAGCCTCACGACCGCCCCCGACTCGCGAAGCCGAAGGAGGGTGCCGCCCACGTAGAACGCCTCGTCGTCCGGATGGGCCGTGACCAGCAGCACGCGCGCGCCCGGTCGCAGCAGGCCCAATCCCTCGGGATCCACCGGCGTCCGGTCCGCGGGAGGCTCCTTGGGAAAGAGCTCGATCCTTTGGGGCTGCCACAGGTACACCCCCATCAAGGCCGCGCCGGACACTCCCGCCACCGTGCCGACCAGCCGGAAGAACCCTCCCCGGCTCCGTTGCTTTCGCCGTTTCGCCAACAACGATCGTATACGCTTGCCCCGGCGAAGGGTTCGGTGTATCCTGCCGCCATGCCGTTCCAAGAGGGCTGGATGGCCCTGCATCTGGAGGCCCCGAAGCGGGTTCCGCGCACCGAGTACTCCGCCGAGTTCCATTGGGACTTGGTTAGGACCGTCACCGGCCTGGAGGTGGGCCCGGGTAGCCCGCCCGAGCAGCGAGCGGCCGCCGCCCGGGCCTTCCAGCGGGCTTGGAGCTACGACCTGGCGTGGTCCACGCTGATCGGCGGCGACGAGTTCGGGCCTTGGCGCACGCGCATGGGTCACGCGGAGTACATGGCCGCAGGCGAAGACTGGGATCCGAACGTGTCGAGCCCGTTCCAGTCGGCCGAGGAGGTGCTGGAGTTCGACCCGCTGGAGCGGCTGCCCGAGCCGGACGTGCCGACCATCCGCCGCCGCTTCGAGGAGCACTACCGGGCCAACGTGGCCTTCAACGACGATCTGGTCAACATGACCGGCGTGTACGTGACGTGCGTGTCCGGCCTGATCGACCTGTTCGGGTGGGAGCTGCTCCTGACGGCGATGGGTCTGGACCCCGCGCGCATGGGCGAGCTGACGGACCGGTACTGCCTCTGGATCGGGCGCTACTTCGAGGCGCTGGCGCAGGCCGACGTGCCGGTCGTGATGGTCCACGACGACATCGTGTGGAGCTCCGGTCCGATCTTTGACCCGGAGTGGTATCGCCGTCACGTGTTCGCCAACTACCGCCGGATGTGGGAGCCCGTGCTGGCCTCGGGCAAGCGGCTGCTGTTCACCTCGGACGGCAACTACACGTGCTTTCTGGAGGACATCGCCGCCTGCGGGGCGCACGGCTTCGTGATGGAGCCGATGACGAGCCTGGAGCACGCCGCCGAGCGGTTCGGGCGCACGCACGTGCTGGTCGGCAACGCGGACACGCGCATTCTGCTGGCCGGCCCGGAGGAGCGGATCCGAGCCGAGGTGGAGCGGTGCCTGGCGGTCGGTCGCGACTGCCCCGGGTTCTTCCTGGCCGTGGGCAACCACATCCCGCCGAACACGCCGGTGGAGCACGCGCTGACGTACGACCGGGCCTACCGCGAGCTGGGCTGGCGCTGACCTACCCCTCGAAGCGATAGCCGACGCCGCGAACCGTGACCAGGCGCTTTGGAGACCTCGGGTCCTCCTCGATCTTGGTGCGGAGCCACCGCACGTGCACGTCCACGGTGCGCTCGGTCACGAAGGCGTCCTTGCCCCAAACCCGGTCGAGCAGCGTGGCGCGGTCGAACACGCGGCCCGGGTTTCGGGCGAAGAAGTACAGCAGGGCGAACTCCTTGGTGGAGAGTTTCAGCGGCTCGCCCCGGAGCGTCGCGGTGTGGGAGCGCGGGTCGATGGCCAGATCCCCGCTCTCGACGGGCTCCGGCACGGCCTCGCCGTGGGCGCGACGGAGGACGGCCTTGACTCTGGCGGACAGCTCGCCGAGGTTGAACGGCTTCACGATGTAGTCGTCCGCGCCCATCTCCAGGCCCTGGATTCGGTCCGACTCGCTGGCCCGAGCCGTGAGGAAGAGGATCGGCACCTGGCTCTCCTTGCGCAGCAGGCGGCACAGGTCGAAGCCCGAGCGCTTGGGCAGCATGATGTCCAGCAGGATCACGTCCGGCCGGACGCGGCGGAAGAGGTTGAGGGCCTCCTCCGCCGTGGTGGCGGTGAACGTGGTGTAGCCGTCGCGACGCATGCGCATCTCGACGGTCTCGAGCAGCGTCGGCTCGTCGTCTACGATCAGCACCTTCATCTTCGTCTCGCACGCTCCGCACGAAGGCGCCGATCGCAGGCGGGAGGCCTATCCCGCGATGATCTCGACGTTCGCGCGCGGAACCATCACTTCTTCGCCGCTGTCCAGCCGCGCCTTGAGCACGCGCACCAGCGTGCCCGACTCGACCTCCACCAGCTGGTGCGGCAGCTCGGTGACCTTGCCCAGGCGACCGAAGTACGGCTCGCGGATCACGCGGATCGGCGTGCCGATCTCCAGCGCCATCGCGACGTCGGCGACGGGCGTTTCGGTCGACAAGGACTCCATCGGCACGATCACCTCGGGACGGATCACGCCGGCCCGGATCTGGGTCGCTCCGTTGATGCTCGCCTGCTTTCCCTCGAGGCTCTGGAGGAGGCCGAACGTTCGCTCGGCCATCGCCAGGAACCCGAAGCCTTCGGTCACGATGATCGTGATCGGGATCGACTCCTGGCCGGTGATCGCGACGCCGATGTCGTAGCCCAGGTACCGCACCAGGTCGCTGTCCTTGATTCCGCCGACGACCAGCCCCGCCGCGCCGACGGCCGAGGCCCGCTCCAGCGCCTCGAACGTCACGCCGCTGCCGCCGACCAGCACGGCGCCGGCGTCGTCGTCCCGGATGTGAGAGGCCTCCAGCGTGTCTTGGTTCGACGGCACCGCCACACGAATCCGGCCCGAGCGCTCGCCGCCCACGCCGAAGATGCCCTGCACCATCGCGCCGCGGGTCTCGATCACCGCACCCTCCTCCGGCAGGACCTCCGCCACGTGGCCCTTCAGGTAGGCCGTGAGGTTCACCGGAGTCGGCGGCTCGCGGACCAGCACGTGGCCGGTCAGCTCGGAGACCTGCTCCACGGTGCCGGTGTAGTCGGCGTGCACCTGGGCCTTGAACAGGCCGAAGAACCCCTTGGTCTCGGCGATCAGCTGCCCCTTCTCGATGGGGTCTCCGGGCTTGAGGCGGAACATCGCCACCGCCTCCTTGGGCTCGACGCCCAGCTTCTCGGCGAGCTTGATGGTCTGCAGGATGCCGGGCAGCTTCGCCTGCGCGATGACGGTGTCGGGCTCGGTCGGGTCGCCCTCCCGGACCAAGACGTCGCCCTTGATGGGGAGTCGGCGGGTCTTCCGAACGACGATGTCCGCGCTGACGGTCAAGCCCGGTGTGTAGGCGCTAGCCAAATCCTCTCTCCTCCTGGTGCGGCCGGTGGCCGGCTCGTGCCGGGAAGTTTAGCATGACGGGCATCGTCGGGTCCTTAACAAAGAGGGTATCCCACCGAGCGCGGCGGCCTCAATCCTTTTCGTTTAAGGTTCGGTTAAGCTTGGCGCGGGCGGCAGCTCTCGCTCGCTGCTGTGGCCGGGGAACAGCTTGGCGGTCGGATCCAGCAGCACCTTGGCGAAGCACACGGCCGTCGCGGCCTCGCCCACTCCGGTGGCGATCAGCTTCAGCTTGGAGCCGTGCGCGCACACGTCGCCCGCCGCGAACACGCCCGGTAGGTTGGTGCGGTAGGCGGAGTCCACCACGATCTGGTTCCCAACCGTCTCGATGCCCCAGGATCGGATCGGCCCGAGCGAGGACTTGAAGCCGATGTTGACGACCAGATCGTCGCACTCCAGCACGGTCCGCCCGTCCCCGTCCGTGCGGGCGATCTCGACCGCCTCCAGCCGTTCGTCGCCCAGCAGGGCGGACACGGTGTAGGGGGTCAGAATCCGCACGGGGCTCTCGCGCAGAGCCTTCACGGTCTCCTCGTGCGCCCGGAAGCCGTCCCGGCGGTGCACCAGGGTCACCTCGCGGGCGACCTCGGAGAGCGCCAGGGCCCAGTCGCAGGCGCTGTCCCCTCCGCCGACGACCACGACGCGGCGGCCGGCCAGCTCCCCCTTGCGGCGCACGCCGTAGCGCAGTCCGCGACCCTCGAAGCGCGCCTCCTCGGCGAGCCCGAGTCGGGTGGGCTGGAAGGCTCCGGGGCCGGCGGTGATCAGCAGCGTACGGGTCTCCAGGGCCTCGGAGCGGTCGGTGCCGAGCACCCAGCCATCCTCGGTGCGCTCCAGAGTCTGCGCGGTCTCGCCGAGGCGGACCTCGGGGCCGAACCGAAGCGCCTGCTCGGCCATCTGCCGCGCGAGGTCCTTGGCGAGGATCGCCGGGAAGCCCGGCATGTCGTAAACGTACTTCTCGGGATAGAGGGCCGTGAGCTGGCCTCCCAATTCCGGCAGGCTGTCGACGATCCTCACCGTCATGCCCCTCAGCCCGGCGTAGAAGGCTCCGAAGAGGCCCGTCGGCCCCGCCCCGATGATCGTGATGTCGGCGTTCACCTCCTGGTTCTACGCCGAGGAGGCAGGCCGGATCGGCGGGCGTCCGCCGGCGAAAGTCGGTCTGGGCTCCACCCCCGTCGGCAGGTACGCTGGCGGCATGGTCGGTCGTTGGGATGCGGACAGGCTGGTCGCGGCGATCGGGAGCTCGCCCAAGAAGGGCCGCGGTCTGCGCGAGGAGGCCGTGGCCTTGCTGGCCAGGCTGCCGGACTACCGTTGGGTGGGCGTGTACCGCCTCGAGGGCGACACCCTGGTCCTGGACGCGTACGTCGGCGCGCCGACCGAGCACGACCGCATCCCGGTAGGCCGCGGCGTCTGCGGGACCGCCGTGGCCGAGGACCGGAACGTGGTGGTCGAGGACGTCCGAAAACTCGACAACTACCTGGCCTGCAGCCTGGAGACTCGCAGCGAGATCGTCGTCCTGATCCGCGCCGGCGACGGCAGCATCCTGGGCCAGATCGACGTGGACGGGCACCGGGTCGGCGCCTTCGACGCCTCCGACGAGGCCGTTCTCGAGCGCGTGGCGGCGATCCTCGCCGAACGCTGGGAGCCGTGACCCGCTAGCGGGGCAGGCCCTCCGGGAACCAGAGCTTCAGCTCGCGCTGGGCGGCCTCCGCGTCGCTGGAGCTGTGGGTCAGGTTGTCCTCGATCGACAGCGCCAGGTCGCCGCGCACGGTGCCGGGGGCGGCCTCGATCGGGTTGGTCGCGCCCATCATGGCGCGCACGGCCTTCACGGCGTTGGTGCCCCGCACGGCCATCGCCACCACCGGACCGGACGTCAGGTAGTCGCACACGCCCTGGTAGAACGGCTTTCCGACGTGCTCGGCGTAGTGCTCTTCGACGGTGGACCGGGGGGCCTGCATCAGCTTCAGCCCGACGACCTCCAGGCCGCGGAGCTCGATGCGGCGCGTGATCTCGCCGATCAGGTTGCGGGCGACGCCGCCGGGTTTGATGAGAACGAGCGTGGTTTCCATACCGAACGCCGAGGATACCGGCCTTTGGCGCCTTCCAAAGGACCCACAAAAGGGATTCGAAACGTGTAAAGTCGGTGGCGTCGTGGTCGCCAGCCTCCAGAACCTCACGGTCCGGTACGGCTCGTTCACGGCCCTGGACTCCCTCTCCGCCGAGATTCCCGAGGGATGCGTGGGACTGCTGGGGCCGAACGGAGCGGGAAAGACGACCCTCATCAAGACCATGCTCGGGTTCCTGACGCCGGCCGGCGGCGGGGGCTCCGTGCTCGGCCTCGACATCCGAACCCAGGGCCGCGAGATCCGTCAGAAGGTCGGCCTGATGCCCGAGCAGGACTGCCACATCCCGGGCCTGAACGCCGTGCAGTTCGTCGCGTTCGCGGGAGAGCTGGCCGGAATGCCGTCCGAGCTGGCGCTGCGGCGGGCGCACGAGGTGCTCGAGTACTGCGGCCTGGGCGAGGCCCGCTACCGGAACGTCGAGACCTATTCGACGGGCATGAAGCAACGGATCAAGCTCGCCCAAGCGCTGGTGCACGGGCCCAGCCTGCTGCTTCTGGACGAGCCCACGAACGGTCTGGACCCGCGCGGGCGCGAGGAGATGCTGGACCTGATCCGCTCCGTGAGCCACGGCAAGGGGGTGAACGTGATCGTCAGCAGCCATCTGCTGCCCGACGTGGAGCGCGTGTGCGACCACGTGGTGGTGGTCAGCCGGGGCAAGGTGACGGAGCAGGGGGCCATCGCCCGGCTGAAGGTGATCGAGGGCCGGCCGATCGACATCGAGCTCAAGGAGGAGTCGCCCGAGTTCGTCCGCGCGATGCGGGACTTGGGCGCGACGGTCGAGGCCACCGGCCTGGTCCTCCGCGTGCGGCTGGAAGGCTCCGCCGAGCAGGTCTCGGCGACGATCTTCCGCACCGCCCGACAGACCGGCGCCCAGGTGCGGGGGCTGGCTGTAGCCCAGCGCTCGCTCGAGGGCGTGTTCGAGGAGGCCGTCCGTGCCTGAGTCCGGCCTGATCGCCGACCTGAGCTACCGGGGCTACGACGGCCCGCTGCTGCCGCCGACGCACCGGTGGTGGGTGATCGCGCGCATGGGGGTCCGGCAGGCGTTCCGCAAGCGCGCCTACTGGGTGGTGACCGCGCTGTCGGCCTGGTACTACCTGGTGATGATGGCGGTGCTGTTCTTCTTCGAGCGCGCCGCCCAGAGCGCACCGGGGGCCCGAGGCGAGGCCGGCTTCGAGGCCTTCATCGGCCGCATCGTGTGGAAGGACCAGTTCCTGCACGGCTTCGGCTTCGCGCAGCTGCTGTACCTCATCGCCGCGCTCATGCTGGGCGCGGGCGCCATCGCGAACGACAACCGCTCGAAGGCGCTGCTGGTGATCCTGAGCAAGCCTTGCGACAAGCGCGACTACTTGGCCGGCAAGTGGATGGGCGTGTTCCTGCCGCTGCTGACGATGATGCTGATCCCGCCGCTGGTGTTCTTCGTGTACGGCGCGCTCAGCTATCGCGACTACGGCTTCCTCGACAACCCTTGGTTCTTCCCGAAGTTCCTGATCGTGCTCGTGCTCGGCGCGGCGGTCCACACGAGCCTGGTCATCGGCATCAGCTCGCTGTTCGATCAGGGGCGGCTGGCCGGCGCCTCCTACGCTGGGATCTACTTTCTCACGAACTTCTTCACCCAGCTGATGGTGTTCGCGTGGCTGGCCTCGCAGGGCTTTCGAAGGGGCGGAGGCCTTCGTGGCGGGGCGGGCCAGTCGCCGTTCGCGGAGTACGTCGACCGGCTCTACTACGTCAGCATCGACGGTTTGCTGATCGGCCTGTGCAAGGCTATCGTGGGGACCGACGGCTCGCCGCAGTTCGGGATGCCCAGCCCCATCCGCCCTGTGCCGGCCCCGCCGCTCCTGACCACGGTTCTGGTGGCGCTCGCCCTGTGCGCCGCCGGGGTGGCCGTGGCGTGGAGCCGGATCCGGGCCGTGGAGGTGGTGCGGTGATCGAGCTGCAGTCCGTCAGCCACTGGTACGGGCAGGTGATCGGCGTGAACGACGTGACCTGCACCATCGGTCCGGGCGTGACCGCCCTGCTGGGCATGAACGGCGCCGGCAAGACGACGATGATGCGACTGATCACGGGGCAGATCCGGGCGAACACCGGCAGCGTGCGGGTGCTGGGCCACGACCCGTTCGCCAACCCCGAGGTTTATCGGCTGCAGGGCTATTGCCCGGACGTCGACGCGTTCTACGAGACGATGACCGGCCGCGAGTTCGTCACGCTGATGGCCCGCCTCGCAGGCTTCTCGGCCCCCGAGGCCAAGCGCCGCGCGGACGAGGCGATCGACCGGGTCGGAATGTCCGACCGCGCCGATCGGAGGCTCGCCGGCTACTCCAAGGGGATGCGCCAGCGGATCAAGCTGGCCCAGGCGATGCTCCACGATCCCCGCATCATCCTGCTGGACGAGCCGCTCAACGGACTGGACCCCGGTGGCCGCCGAGAGTTCATCCTGCTGCTCAGGCACCTTGCGGACGAGGGCAAGTCGATCCTGGTCAGCAGCCACATCCTCTTCGAGGTCGAGCAGATGACCCGCAGCATCCTGCTGCTGCACCGGGGCCGCTTACGGGCGACGGGCGACCTGCGCGTGATCCGCGAGCTGATCGACCGCCACCCGCACCGCATCCGCATCGAGACGCCCCACCCCCGGGCATTGGCCGCCAAGCTGGTGGAATGGCCGTTCGTGCTCAGCGTGTCGCTGGAGGCCGGCGGGGAGGCGCTCGAGATCCAGACCCGCGAGCCGGACCGCTTCTACGGCTCTCTGCCCGAGCTGGTCGAGCAGGGGCTCGTCATCCTCGGCCTGTCCAGCCCCGACAACAACCTGGAGTCCGTCTTCCGATACCTGGTGGAGGCATGATCGCGAGAGTCCTCTTCCTGCACGCCCTGCGCGACTTCCTGCGCTTCCGGCGCGTTCTGGCTTGGGTGCTCGTGATCGCCGGGGTGGCCGTCGCGGGCTGGGTCTGGGCGGGTCTGATGGGCGAGATGGCCCCGACCGACGTGTACGCGCGGCTCTCGTCGATCCTCACGTTCCGGGTGCTCCCTTTGGCGGCCGCGGTGTTCGCCACCGCCGTCGTGGGGCAAGAGGTCGAGCAGAAGACGATCGTGTACCTTCTGACGCGACCCGTCGGCCGACCCACGCTCCTTCTGAGCCGCGCCGCGGCGGCCACGGTCGTCGTGTTCGCGATCGGAGCGGCGTGCGCGCTGACCGTCGCGGCTGCCGCCGGGTTCCGTTCCGGCGTGGCCGGCTCCCTGGGCCAGGACCTCGTGGCCTTGGCCGTGGGCTCGCTCGCCTACGTGTCGCTCTTCCTGGTCGTGAGCCTGCTGCTGAACAGGGCCATGGTGGTGTGCCTGCTCTACGCGTTCGGTTGGGAGACGTCCGTGGGGAACATGCCCGGCGACCTGTACCACCTGGCCGTGTCGAGCTATCTGTCGGCGATCGGCTCCAAGCCCGCGCCGACCTCCGGCAACCCGATGCTGGACCTGCTCTCCGGCCAGCTGGGTCTCAACCTGATCACGCCGCAGAGGGCCTGGACCGTCCTCGCCGTTCTGATCGTGGTGTGCCTGGTCTTCGGGACGCGGTGGTTCGCGACGCACGAGTACGTGCCCCGCGAGGACGCCGAATGAAGCCGGGCGTGTCAAGGGCGCGTTAGGGGGTCGCACAGGGGCCGTCCCCAAGGTTGCGCCCGAGGCCGCCGCGCTGTAGAATGTCCGCCGTGAGGCGCCGGGCCTTCACCCTGATCGAGCTGCTCGTCGTGGTCGCCATCCTCGCGGTGCTGGCGGCGATCCTGTTTCCGGTGTTCGCCCGCGCCAAGGACGCCGCCAAAGGCACGGTCTGCCTCTCGAACCTGCGCCAGCTGGGCCTCGGTCTGACGATGTACCGCGACGACCACGACGGCGTGTGCTTCTTCTTCGCGCACAACACCGACCTGTCGCGCAGCCAGCCCTGGGCGCCGTTCGGGGCCACCCGCGAGAACCGCTGGTGGAACCAGATTCTGCCTTACACGCGAACGAGGGGCGGCCTGCTCGTGTGCCCCAGCGACTCCGGCCGGGCGCCCCACTCGCTGGAGGACGGCCGACCGGAGGGTGAGCCGTTTGTCCCAAGGTCCTACGTCGCCAACCGCGCGCTGGAGTCCCTCTCGGAATCCCAGGTCGAGCGGGCCTCCGAGATCGCGATGGTCACGGAGAAGTCCTCGGCCCGGTGGGCGGACGACTCCTGGTACGAGCCGCCGAAGAACCTGTACAACAAGGTCTCCGGCGGGGTGGATCTGGGCGAGCCGGTCCTCGCGTTCGGCAGGCACGCCGACGCCGCCAACGCGATGTTCTTCGACGGTCACGCCAAGCGCGTGCCACGGGGACTCTGGCTGAGCGACCCGTGCGGAGAGCCGATGAGCGGCGTGGAGCTGATCCGGCTGTATCCGATCCCCTTGGTGCCGGGCCGCACCATCTGGCACGAGAAGTGCCCGCGGTAGCCTAGGACCAACTACCGGGTTTCGGCCTGACGGGCCGGGAACGTTGTAGAAGGAAGAAGATGATGACTCTCTGGATCGGTTGGTCGGTGGCCTGCGCGACGGCGGGCGGGGTGCAGGCGGAGGTGGTGCGCGTGGAGCGGACCGAGGCGTTCGCGGGACGGCTGGGCCGCCGCATCGAGGAGACGCTGGTGCTGCGCGACGCCGAGGGCAGGGAGCGCAGGTTGCGCCTGGGCGCGGCGCACACGCGCCTGCGCGGCCCGTTGGCGGCGTTTCGGCCCGGCGACCGCGTGGTCGTGCCCGAGGGCGGCTTCGCGCTGAGGGACGCCGTGCGTCGGCGCTAGGGCGGCGAGGGTTCTTCGGAAGGACGGGGAGGCCCGGCCGTCAGGCCGGGCCTCCAAGCATTTTTGCGGGTTTCGCGGCAGAGGGTCCCAAAACGGTCGGAGCCGCTGTATAATGGGCTTCGAAACGATTCGCGAATCGTTTCGAACGCGCCGACGGAGGCGCGACGGAGCCATGGCGGCGACGATCAAGGACATCGCGAGGAGGCTGAACATCTCGGTGAGCACCGTGAGCTACGCGCTCAACGGCGGCCCGAGGCCCGTCGCGCCCGAGCTTCGCGAGAGGGTCCTGCAGGTCGCCCGGGAGCTCGACTACCGGCCCAACCGCCTCGCCAAGTCGCTCATCACCCGGCGCAGCCACATCGTCGGCGTCGTCCGCGACGCCTCCGCCCACGACCTGGTGACCAGCCCCTACATGCAGGGCGTCCTCAACGGGGTGCTCAACGCCGCGGAGGAGATGGGCCAGAACGTCCTCGTCGTCACCCGGCTCGACCCCCACGACCTGGAGGGCGCCGTCGACCGGCTGCTCGACGGGCACGTGGACGGCCTGATCTTCGTGGCGACCTTCACGCTGACCCCCCTGTACTCCGAGCTCGCCAAGCGGGGCTTCCCGTACGTGGTCCTGTCGGGCTACGACCCGTCGGCGCCCAGCCTCTGCGTGGACAACGAGGGCGGGGTGCGACTGGCGCTGGAGCACCTGTACAGCCTGGGGCACCGCCGCATCGGCCACATCGAGGGCATCCCCGGGCATTTCGACGGCCGGGAGCGCTACGAAGCGTTCCGGACTTTCCTGCGCGAGCGCAACCTGTCCGTCGAGCCCCACTGGGTCGCCTGCGGAATGTTCACTCCTTTCGAGGGCGCGACGGCGGCCCGGGCGATCCTCGGACGCCGGGACCGACCCACCGCCCTGTTCTGCGCGAACGACGAGATGGCGATCGCCACCCTCGGGGTGGCGAGGGAACTCGGCATCCGCGTGCCAGAGGAGCTCAGCGTCGTCGGCTTCGACGACGCCGTGAACGCCTCCTACTGCCATCCGCCGCTCACCACCGTTCGACAACCATCCGAAGAGATGGGCGCCGCCGCCGTGCGCGTCCTCCTCGAACGGATCGAAGACCAGTCCCCCGCGCACCGCATGAGGTTCCCCGCGACCCTCGTGGTGCGCTCGTCCACGGCTCCCCCAGTGAAGGGATGAAACCCATGAGAAACCGCAAAGCCTTCACGCTCATCGAGCTCCTCGTCGTCATCGCGATCATCGCCATCCTGGCGGCGATCCTGTTCCCCGTCTTCGCCCAGGCCAAGATGGCCGCCAAGCGCACCGCCGCTCTGAGCAACGCCAAGCAGCTGGCCACGGCGAACCTGATGTACATGAACGACTGGGACGACGCCCTGGTCAAGACCTACTTCGGCTTCCCGTCGTATCCCACCTGCGACTGGGGCAACAACGGCGGAGCCCAGTGGTACTCCTGGCGGCACTCGCTGGCGCCGTACCACAAGTCCAAGGCCCTGCTGCAGGACAACACCAACCCGTTCTTCTCCGAACAGTACTGGGTGGACCAGCCTTGGCTCGGCGTCGGACAGCCGCAGCCCCGCTACGCGACGAACTTCGCCGTCAACACGATGCTGATCGGCTTCGCCAACGGCTGGTGCGGCGGCCCGTGGACCCCTCCGGGCCTGGACAGCCTGAGCACCGTCGACGACGTCGCCGGCACGATCATCATGTTGCCGAGCCGCGCGCAGTGGACCGACCTGAAGCCGGAATTCCTCAGCACGGATGCGGAGAAGCCCTGGTGGTGCATCACCCCGGTCGGCGGCAGCTCGGCCGTGTGCCCGGCGGGCGACAACGGTCCCTTCCACGCCGTGGGCAAGCAGGTCGCCTGGGTCTGGGCCGACGGGCACGTGAAGACCAAGAACGCGATCGCCACGATGAACGTCTCCGACCCCGTGAAGGACGACTGGGGCGCGTCGCTCTACGGCATCGACCCGAACACGAACACGCACTACACGCAGGCGGACCGCCAGCACTGGGTCGATACGGCCTGGGGCGAGTATCGCTGAGAACGACTGACCGCGGTTGGGGCGGGCGCTTCGGCGCCCGCTCCCTCCGCAGAGAGGACAGGAGGAGAATGCCGATGCGGAACGGTTGGTTGATCGTCGCTTTGGGCGCGCTCGCGGTGGCCACGGGTTGCGGAGCGAACTCCGGAGACACGCCCGTCGAGGAATACAAGATCGAGCCGGGCAAGCAGCAGACCGGTCCGGCCGTGAACGTGCCGCCGGAGATTCGCCAGAAGATCCAGCAGCAGAACGGGCAACAGAATCAGCAGGAGAGCCGCTGAGGTTCGGCTCGCCTTTGAGGCTTCCCCGGATGCGGGGGAGGATAGGTCGCCGCACGGCCGCGCCTTCGGGCGCGGCCGCGGCGCTTTCGCATGGCTTCTAGAAGCGCAGACCGTACTGCAGGCGTCTGCTCGCTCAGGATCGGCTGGGCAGCCTGGGCCTCGCGTCGCTGCTAGAAGCGCAGACCGTACTGCAGGCACACGATGTGCTGGATGCCGTCCGACCGGGCGTGGGGCACCCCGACGCTCAGGGTGAGGGTCAGCCCGGGGGCCAGCACCTCGCCGCAGGCGCCGATCCACGTCGCGCCGCCCTCGCCCGTGATGCAGTCGGCCATCAGCGTCCAGGAACCGAGCGGCGCGTCCAGCCCGATCATGGCCCTGCTGACGCCGTCGCGCATCCACCCGGCGTGCAGCCTCCAACCGGGCAGGTCCAGTCGGCCCACCACGAAGGGCGTGGCCCGGTCGCCCTCGATGCTGGCCCACCCGACGCTGACCGCGCCGTCCTTGCCCTCGCCGAGCAGGACCTTGGCGTTCCACGCCGTGGTGCCCTCGAAGTCGTCGTCGTAACCGACCTCCAGGCGGTCCCACAGTCCGACCTGCAGGCTATGACCGTGGTGATAGACCGGGTCGACGTTCCGCTCGTTGCCCTGGGTCCACAGATAGGCCATCGCTTCGCGGTGGCGAAGCACGTCGGCGATCGGCATGACGTTCAGAGCGGTGGACGCGCACCAAGCGGGTGCCGCCATCGCGCCGGCAATCAGCGCGACCGAAAGCCTCTGCCAGAAGACTCCTGCCTCCATCCCAAGGGGGTTGTTCCACAGTCGCGCCGGTTCCCGGATGACGCCTCGCGGTATGGTTGGGGACGGGCATGCACGAAGCCGAACCGATCCTTTTCCTCTTGGGCATCATCGTGGCCGCGAAGGTTGGCGCGGAGCTGTGCGAGTGGCTGCGCCAGCCCACGGTGCTGGGGGAGATTCTCGCCGGCGTCGCGCTCTGCCAGATTCCCTTCTTCCGCCAGGCGCCCCAGAGCGAGGCGGTTCGGTTTCTGTCGGAGATCGGCGTGATCCTGCTCCTCTTCGAGGTCGGGTTGGAGAGCGAGCTGTCCCAGCTGCTGAAGGTCGGCGGGCAGGCCGTGGTCGTCGCCTGCATCGGCGTGGTGGTGCCTCTGCTTACCGGGTGGGTGCTGCTGCATCAGCTCGGCTATCCCTGGGGTGAGGCCCTGTTCATGGGCGGCATCCTGACGGCGACGAGCGTCGGGATCACGGCTCGGGTGCTGCGGGACCTGAACCTCCTGCGGGGCAGGTCGGGGCAGGTGATCATCGGGGCGGCGGTCGTGGACGACATCCTGGGCCTGCTCGTGTTGGCGATCCTGGTCTCCGCGCTGGCTCCCAGGTCCGGCTCCCCGATGCATCCGGCGCTGCAGGTGGGTCTGGCGGTGCTGTTCCTCCTCGGTTCGGTGTTCCTGGGGATGAAGCTCGCGCCGAGCCTGATGGGCCTGGTGAGGAGGATGCGGGCCGGGGGCACGCTCGTGGTGGCGGCGGTCGGGTTCTGCCTGCTGCTGGCCTACACGGGCACGCTGATCGGTATGGCTCCGATCGTCGGAGCGTTCGCCGCGGGGCTGGTTCTGGCGTCGACCGATGAGAAGGTGCCGATCGAGGACAAGGTCCAGCCCGCGTCGGAGCTGTTCGTTCCGGTGTTCTTCGTTCTGATCGGCATGCAGATCGACGTGACGGTGTTCAACCCGTTCAACCCGGCGAACCACGGCGTGCTGCTTCTGGCGCTGGCCCTGTTCGCGATCGCGGTTCCGGGCAAGCTGGCCGCCGGACTGGGCGCCTTCGGCAGGGGCATCGACCGGTGGCTGGTGGGGATCGGCATGGTCCCGCGCGGCGAGGTCGGCCTGATCTTCGCGACCATCGGCCTCCAGGCGGGGTTGGTGCAGAAGAGCGTGTACAGCGCGGCGGTGGTGGCCTTGCTGGCCACCACCCTGATCGTGCCGCCTTGGCTGAGCCGCAGGGCGAGGCGGCTGGCCAAGCGGGCCGCGTCCGCCGCCTAGGCCGCCTTCCGGCCGCGTTCCTCGGCGAGGCGGAACGCGGAGGCCGCCAGGTTCAGCTGCGCGGCGGTCTCGCGGATCTGCGAGGCCATCGCGTCGATCTCTTGCGCGCTGGCGGCGGATTCCTCCCCCGAGGCCGCGACCGACTCCATGGCGGCGAAGATCTGGTTGGCGCCGTCCAGAGCCTCCGCAATGGACCCGCCGTTCCGCTCGGCCGCCGAGGCGACGGACTCCAGCCTCTGCGCGAGGTCGCCGACCGCCTCGCCCGCCCGCTTGGCCAGTGCCTCCACGTTGGTGAACCGCTCCACCACGGCCTCGACGAGGCCGAGCGCCTCCGCGATCGCCCGGCCGGCCTCCTCGCTCTGCCGGTTGCCGACCTCCACGAGCTCGGTGGTGGCGGCCATGGCGGCCACCGCCCGCTCCACGTCCGCCCGCACCTCGCTCACCAGTTCGGCGATTTCCCTCGTGGAGGCACCAGACTGCTCGGCGAGCTTGCGGACCTCCTCGGCGACTACCGCGAAGCCCCGGCCGTGCTCGCCCGCCCTGGCGGCCTCGATCGCCGCGTTCAGCGCCAGCAGGTTGGTCTGTTCGGCGATCTGCTCGATCGCGCCGACGATGTCGCCGATGCGTTGGCCCTTCTCGCCCAGCTGGCGCACGGCCTCGCTGGATTGCTCCACCTGGTCCCGGATCTTGCCGATGTTGCGGACGGTCTCGTCCACCTTGTGACCTCCGTTGCGGGCCCGCTCGGCGGCGGCGCGGGCCTCCCGCGAGATCGCCACGCTCGCCTCCGCGCTCTCGCCGGCGGCGTCGCGCGCCGAGGAAAGGTGACGCTCGGACTCGGCGATCTCAGCCAGCTGCTCGTCCGACAGCCGCTTCACGGACTCGAGCGCAGCCTTGAGCGAATCCATCGAGGCGGTCGTCTCCGTCGCGCCGGAGGCGAGCGTCTCGGCCGCTCGGCTGCCCTGTCCCGCGGCGTCCGCCAGGCCATGGCAGGCCTCGGCCAGCTCCGCGGCGGCCGAGCGGACGCGGGACACGATCGCGCGCAGGTTGCGGAGCATCGCTTCGAAGGCCAGGCCCAGGCGGTCCCTCTCCGAACGCACGGAGGCCTCGGCTCCCAGCTCGCCGGAACCCACCGCCTCGGCCAGCTCGGCCTTCTCCCGCAAGTAGGCCACGAGGCCGCGGAACGAATCGGCCAGGTCGCCCGCCTCGTCCTCGGCGCGGTAGGAGACTTCCACGTCGGTGTCGCCCTCGGCAACCTTGCGGCCGGCCGCGGCGACCTGCCGGATCGGGTCGAGCAGCCTGGCCGCCACCTTGGCGAACACCAGCATCGAAACCCCGGCCACAGCCACCGCGAGTACGGCCAGGAGCGCCATCAGCCGGCTGCGGCCCTCGCGGACCGCGGCCGCCGCGGCGTCGAAGTCGGCGTCGTAAGCCTTGGCCGCCAGCACCCAATCCCAGGGCGCGTAGTAGGCCAGGTGGTACGCACCGGTTCGGGCCTGCCCCTCCGACTTCTCGGAGAAGGGCACGGAGATCTGTTCGCCGCCCTTGAGGGCGGCGACCTTTTCCAGAACGTCCTCGCTGAGACCGGTGCCGTCGCCGATCTTCTTCCCGGCCCAGTCCTTGTTGCCCGACAGGAGAATCTCCCCGCGGTGCTCGCCCTTGGTGAGGAGGATGCTCAGAAAGCCGCTCTTGCCGATCTTCAGGCTCTCGAGCGCCCGCCGGAGGGCAGGAACGCTCTCCATCCTCTTGCCGGCGTAGAACATCCCGACCACCTTACCGGCGGCGTCGCAAATCGGCCGGTAGCTCGTGACGCACCAAGAGTCCACGACGTAGGCGATCCCGTTGTAGTCCTCGCCGCGCAGGACCGCCGCCACGACCGGGTTCGGCTTGCCGTCCGGATTGGCGGCGGGGATGTAGGTTCCCACAGCCCTCCGGCCGTTCTTCCCGATCACGGTGGTGGCGACGCGAAGCATGTCGCCCTGCTCGTTCATGCGCTGGAAGAGCGTCGTCGTGCAGCCGGACAGCCTCGACGCCACGTCCAGCACGGGCACCTTCTGCTTCGGGTCGGACACCTTGCCGATCCAGGACCCGCCGATGAGGACCTGGGGAAGCCGCACGGCGGTGGCTTCCTTGGTGAACTGGTTGGTGGCCCGCCACTCGACGGCCTGCGAGCCCAGCGAGAAGCCTCCCGCCCGGGCCAGCTCGTGCTGCACCGTGCTCAGGGCGTTAGCCACCTGCTCCCGAAGGAGGCCGTCCTGAGTTTCCAGCGTGCGGTAGGTGCCGTCCAGAATCTTGGCGAGCTGTTGGTCGGTGAGCTCGCCGACGTGGCGTTCGACCTGCACGGTGAAGCCGCCCAGCTGGACGAACGTGGGTCCCAAGATCGCCGCGGCGGCGAGCAGCACTGCGGCCGCCCCCGCCAGCGCGACCTTCGCGCGGATCGTCTTTCCCATGCCTCGAATCCCCTCTTTCTAGGACTCGGGACGATGCGAGCAGATCCTCACCCCGCCCGACCGGGGGGGACGGGTACCCTTGCCCCGTATGATCGATCGCTACCGCACCCCCGCCATGGAAGCCATCTGGAGCCGCGAGGCCAAGTACCGCAGGTGGCTGGACGTGGAGCTCGCCATCTGCCGTGCGCACGCCGAGGCGGGCACCATCCCCCAGGAGGACCTGAGGCGCATCGAGGAGCGGGCGACGTTCGACCTCGCCCGGTGCGACGAGCTGGAGCTGGAGACCCGCCACGATCTGGTGGCGTTCGTCCGCAACCTGGAGGAGAACGTGAACGCCGGAGGGGGAACCGCGGGTCGGTGGATCCACTTCGGCGTGACCAGCTACGACGTGATCGACACGGCGCTCGGGATGATGCTGAGAGACAGTTGCGACGTGCTGCTGGAGAGCATCGACCGGCTCGATGCGGAGGTCGTCCGGCTCGCCAAGGAGCACGCCGACACGCCGATGATCGGGCGCACGCACGGCATCCACGCCGAGCCGATCACGTTCGGCTTCAAGGTCGCTAACTGGCGGGCAGAGCTGCGGCGCAACCGCGCGCGGATCGAGGCGATCCGGGAGGATGTCGCCGTGGGCAAGGTCAGCGGGGCGGTCGGCGTGCACGCCCACACGGACCCCTCTCTCGAGCGGCGCGTGATGGAGATGCTGGGCCTGAAGGCCGACGAGGCCAGCACCCAGATCGTCAACCGCGACCGGCACGCCGCGTTCCTCAACGCGCTGGCCCTGCTCGGCGCCGGGCTCGAGCGGGTCGCCACCGAGCTGCGCAACCTCCAGCGCACCGAGATCCTCGAAGTCCAGGAGGCGTTCGCCAGCGGCCAGACCGGCTCGAGCGCGATGCCGCACAAGCGCAACCCGTGGAACAGCGAGACGGTCTGCGGTCTGTCGCGGCTGCTCCGCGCCAACGCGCACGCGATGCTCGAGAGCGTGGCCACCTGGCACGAGCGCGACCTGACCAACTCCTCGCTCGAGCGCGTGATCCTGCCGGACAGCTGCCACGTGGCGGACTTCATGCTGAACCGGCTGGCTCGGATCCTCTCCGGCCTGCACGTGCACCGCGAGAACATGGCGAGGAACCTCCGCAAGATGGGCGACCTGGTGTTCAGCGAGCATCTGATGGTGGCCTTGGTCGGCAAGGGGATGGCCCGGGCCGACGCCTACAAGGTCGCCCAGCGCAACGCCGCCCTGGCGTGGGAGGGGAAGGACTTTCGGGAGTGCGTGGAGAACGATCCCGATGTGAGGAGGCTGCTCGCCCCCGAGGAGCTGGAGCGCGTGTTCAGCCTGGAGCACCATCTGCGGAACGTCCCCCACACGCTCCGGGCCGTTGGAGTGGAGGTCTGACGTGAGGTTCGGGGTCTGTTGCTCGCTGGAAGGGTCTGCGGAGGCGATCGGGGCGGGATTCGACTACATCGAGGTCGCGGCGGCGCCGTTGGCGGAGGCGGACCCGCAGAGGCTCGAGGCCATCCGGCCGACGGCTCGGGCCGAGGCCACCAACGTGTTCTTCGGCGGAGGCGTTCGGCTCTACGGCCCCGAGGAGACCGATTGGCGGACCCTGGCTCGGCGAACGATCGAGCGGGCGGCGCTCCTCGGGGTGCATACCATGGTTCTAGGGAGCGGAGGGGCCAGGCGCGCGCCCGAGGGATGGTCGGTCGGAGACGCGGAGCGGGCGCTCGTGGCCGTCGCCGCCGAGCTGCAGGCGATGGCGGAGCCGTTCGGCGTGAGGATCGCCCCCGAACCCCTGAACTCGGACGAGTGCGACGTGTGGAACGACCAAGGAGCCTTGGCGAGGGCGCTGCGGGAGCGCGGTCTCGGTTACTGCCTCGACTCGTACCACCTGCTGCACCTCTGGCGCCGTTCGGAGCCGGAGGCGGAGTTGCCGTCCGCGCGGTTCCTCGAGGACCAGATTCCGTGGGCGCCGCTCCACGCCCACTGGTCGAACTTCCCGTGCCGGTCGTGGCCGAAGCGGGGCGACGCGGTGATCGCGGCGGTGGTGCGCCGGCTGCGCGAGGTCGGCTACGAGGGCCGCGTCAGTCTGGAGTGCAGGCTCGAGTGGCCCGGGGATCTGGCGCCCGCGCTGGAGGCCCTGCGCGAGGCGTTCCAAGGTTAGCCTCGGCGGGCCTGCTCCACGACCGAGATCATCTCGACGGCGGCCTGCGCGGCCTCGCGGCCCTTGTGCCCGTGCTTCAGGCCGGACCGGTCCAGCGCCTGCTCGGGGGTGTTCGGCGTGAGCACGCCCCAAGCGATCGGCACGCCGGACGAGGTCTGCAGCCCCATCAGCGCCGAGCCGACGTCGGAGGCGAGGAGGCCTGCGTGCGGCGTCTCGCCCTGGAGGATGCACCCGAGGGCCACGATCGCGTCCGGGCGGCGCTCCGTGCGATCCAGCAGGGCCTTGGCGGCCACCGGAATCTCCCAGGTGCCGGGCACGTGCACGACCTCGACGTCGGGCGCTCCGAGCCGCCCCAGCTCCTCCAGGGCGCCCTCTAGGAGGGTGCGCGTGATCAGCTCGTTCCAGCGGCTGACGACGATCGCCACGCGCCGGCCCGAGGCGTCCATCTTGCCACGGATGGTTTCCACGGCCCAGAGTATGGCATCCCGCGGGTCAGCGGTCGAGGGGAGCGAGGCGCTCGAGCGTGGCCCTCGGCTCGTCGGGCTTGTCGGGGTTCGAGCCGTAGTACAGCCAGCGCACCACGCCGTCGGCCCGCACCAGCATCAGGAACGGCGTGCCGGGGAACCCGAACCTCTTCTCGATCGTCTCCGGGGCGGCCTTGTGCGCGGGCAGGCCGGCGACCGGCTTGCCGTCGAAGGACAGGTACGCCACGTTCACGCCCTTGGCCGGGAGGCCGCCGAGCGTGGTGGCGAGCGCCTTCAGCATGCGCCGCGAGGGCTCGCAGGAACCGCGCACGACCACCAGCAGCAACCCTCGGGAGCCTCTGAGCTTGTCGAACCCGACCGGCTTGCCGTCCGGGCCGGTCAACTGGAAGGGCGGCAGCTTCTGACCGATCTGCACAGGGATCGGATCCCGCTCGAACGACACGGGCGTGTAGCCGCTCGGGATTCTGGGCCGGAACGTGGCCTCGGGCACCGTTGAGAGAACCTTCCAGTTGGAGAAACGGGTCTCGCTGCGCTTGGTGCCCATCATGGACCGCACCTCCATCTTGTAGCGCAGCAGGCGGCCCTGGTCGTCGATCCATAGGTCCGCAGTGGCGGAGCCCATCGGGTTGCTGGCGGAGGACTGCACGTGGTCGACCGCCACCGTGCCGATGCGCTCGCGGCCGATGAACTTCGCCGGCTTGCCCTCGGAGGGGATCGCCTCGGCGATGCTCCGCGCCAGAAGGTAGCTCGGCAGACCGATGTTGGCGGTGCGGGAGATCGCGGAGTCGGGATACGGCAGACCGTCGGGCGCGGGCGGGTACTCCGCGTAGTTGCGCGTGGCCTTCTCCAGCTCCAGCGCGCCCCAGGGTCCGGCGGCGAAGGTGTAGTCGCTCGGTCCCCACTTCATGCGGAACAGAAGCCGCCGATTCTTGGTGTAGATCAGCGAGCCGGTGCCGCTGCCTGGGTAGCCCTCCAAGGTCGCCCCGAGGTCCACGCTGAACGCGGGGGCGGCCTTGAGGTAGCGGTCCAGCCGCTGGACGGCGGCGTCGCCCGAGGCGGGTTGCGCGAGGGCGAGGGGCAGAAGCAGTGCGCCGAGTGCCACGATGCCCGCATTATGCCCGGTTCCTGGTCCGGTCCCGCCGATTTGCGGGGATGATCCCGGCGGCCGCGGGGCATACAGAAGTTGAAGGGTGAGCGCGATGGCGGAAAGCAAGTACGTGGTGTTCCGACTGGGCGACGAGCGGTACGCGATGCCGATCGAGAGCGTGGAGAGGATCCTCCCTCGGCAGGAGGTGACGCGCCTGCCGAAGACGCCCAAGGTGATGCTCGGCGTGTTCGAGATGCGCGGATCGACGATCCCGGTGATCGACGCGCGCCTTCGGTTCGAGCTGCCCCAGCAGGGCGAGTCCCACAACTTCGTCGTGGTGCTGACCCAGGACGGCCGGTGCGCCCTCAGCGTGGACCGCGTCGAGGGCATCGTGTCGCTGTCCGAAGACGCGATCGAGGAGAAGTCGGCGATTCTGGACTCCAAGGACGACGGCTTCATCCGGGGCATCGGCAAGACGGGCGACCAGCTCCTGGTGGTGTTGGAACCCGACGGGCTGGCGCCGAAGTCCATGAAGAACAGGCTGGCGGCCGCGGCCTAGCACACGGCCCGCCGATCAGTCGCGAGGCAGCCGATCGAGGATCGGCTGCCAAGCTTCTTCCAGCACCCTCTCCGCGGGCTGCGTGGCGTCGAGGACCACCCACCGGTGCGGCTCGCGCCGGGCTTCGGCGAGGAACCCCTCCCGGATTCTGCGGTGGAACTCCAGCGGTTCGCTGTCCAGGCGGTCCTTGTCGCTCAGGCGGGCCAGGCCGATCTCGGGCGGCAGGTCCAGCAGGAAGGTGAGGTCCGGCCGCAGACCGTCGGTGGCGAACAAGTTCCACGCGCGGAGCTGCTCGAGGCTCAGGCCGCGGCCATAGCCCTGGTAGACCACGGTCGAGTCGGCGTGGCGGTCGCAGAGCACCACGCGTCCCTCGGCTAGGGCGGGTCGAAGCACCGTGGCGGCGTGCTCGGCGCGGTCGGCCAGGAACAGGAACAGCTCGGCCTTGGGGTCCATGCCGGATCCGTCGAGGAGCAGCGCGCGGATGCGCCCGCCGAGGGCCGCGCCGGGCTCCCGCGTGACGAGCGTCCGCACACCGCGCTCCCGCAGCCGGGCGTCCAGACCGCGGATCAGCGTGGTCTTTCCCGCACCCTCGGGCCCTTCGAACGACACGAACACGCGGCACACGATACCCGTTGACGCCATAATGGGCACCGATGCCCTCCCCTCGCGTCCGGCCCAGCCCGGAGACGGCCTTCGTCGCGCTGCTCGGCGCCTTGGCCTTGGCGGCGTATCTGGCGGTGTACTGGCCCTTCCGCCCCGGTTCCGGCGTGAGCCCCGGCCAGGTGTTCGGGATGCTGCCGCTGCTCGCCGCAGCGATCGGGTTCGCGCTGCCGATGGGTTCGGAGCAGGCGGTGTCGTGGTGGGCGCTGCGGGTGGATCGGCGGCCGGGGCTGGCGTTGGTGTGCCCCGCGTCGCTGAGCGTCCTCTATGCGCTCGGCACGGCGCTGGCCGGCCGCTTCCAGCTCGGCGAGTCGGCGGGGCTGGCGCTGTACCTGCACGTTCCGGTGGCTTTGGGGCTGCTCGGTCGGCGCCTGCAAGAGGGCGTCGGCTCGCGGCCGCGCTGGTGGGGCATGGCGCTGGACTGGGCCATGGTTCTGGCGGCCTGGCTGCCGATCCAGCTGCGGTGGATCGACCTGCCGACCGTTCCGCTTCCCGAAGGCCGCGACCAGGTCAAGCTCGACACGCTGCTGGCGGCCGCGGCCGTCTTCTGGGCGATCTTGGTGGTGCGGCGCCTCGAGGGGTTCCAGTTCCGGCTTTTCTTCACCCGGGACGACTTCCGGCTGGGGCTGCGCGTGTTCGCGCTCTACGTCGTTCTGGCTCTGCCGCTGGCCCTGGCCACCGGCTTCGTGCAGACGGGGCGGGCGTTCACGCTGCACGAGACCGAGTTCCACCAGCCCGCGTGGCTGGTCTATCCGCTGCTGCCGATCGGGATGTACTTCGGTGTGGCGCTCATCGAGGAGGCACTGTTCCGCGGCCTGCTGCAGAACCTGCTCGGCAGGACCCTGGGCTCTCCGTGGGCCGCCTTGGCGATCGCGTCGGCCGCGTTCGGCGCGGTGCACCACAAGTTCGGCCATCCCGGCCTGTACGTCGCGTTCTCCGCCTTGGCGGGGGCGTTCTACGGCTACGCCTACCTGCGGACCGGCCGCATCATTCCGGGGGCCGTGGCGCACGCTTTGGTGAACAGCGCCTGGCTCGCCCTCTTCAACCCCATGGCCTCGCGCTGACCTCGGCTTTAGGGGCTAAGGATGCGGACCGTTGGCTGCGAGCTTAGGTCTTAAAATCGGGCGGGGCACACGATCCCGTCGCGTGCCCCATGCTCCCTGCGCGCCTTTGGCGCTTACCCGTCACGCGGGCCTTTTTCCGAGCTTGTCGCTCGTCTGTTTCGTCGTGTCTCACGTTCTACCGGCGAGCTTCTTTCGCTTCGAGTCTCACCTCGCGGACAGACTACTTATAATATAGGCCAGTTTCCCCGATCTTTACCCCGTCATTTTGAGGATTTTTCGGCGGCCTACACCAAGGAAGACGCCGCGGGGGGAGGGAAAGGTTCCACGGACCTTCGGCGGGCCGAGCCGGGGCGGGCCATAATGCGGGCGTGGGTCTGGACACCTCGGAACCGATGGAGCGCGCGGTGCTCGTCTTCGTCAACGAGGACGACGAGGAGGACGCCTCCGTCGAGGAGGAGCTCGCCGGCCTGTGCGAGGCCGCGCTCGTCGAGCCGGTCGCCACGCTGCGCCAGCGCCTTCCCAGGCCGAACAAGGCCACGTTCGTGGGCAAGGGGAAGGTGGAGGAGCTGAAGGCTCTGGTCGCCGAGACCGGCGCGGATGTGGTCATCGTGGACGGCGAGCTCACCGGGATCCAGCAGAGGAACCTGGAGGACGCCGTCGGTCGGCGCGTGGTCGACCGGACGCAGCTGATCCTGGACATCTTCGCCCGCCGCGCGCGGACGAAGGAGGGGATGCTGCAGGTCGAGCTGGCTCAGCTCACCTACATGCTGCCCAAGCTGATGAGCGTGTACACCAAGTTCGAGCGGCAGAAGGGCGGCATCGGCCTGCGCGGCCCCGGCGAGACGAAGCTGGAGACCGACCGACGGCTGGTGCGGGACCGCATCGCGCGCCTCCGGCAGGAGATCGAGGAGGTCGGCCGCGTCCGCGAGCAGCAGCGCCAGGGCCGCAGGCGGCACCCGTTCCCGTTCGCCTGCCTTGTGGGCTACACCTCGGCGGGGAAGTCGACGCTGATGAACCGGCTCGCGGGCACGGACCTGCTGGCCGACGCCATGCCCTTCGCCACGCTGGACCCCACCACGCGGAAGATCGACCTCCCGGACGGCTACGGCCTGTTCCTCACGGACACGGTCGGGTTCATCCGCAACCTGCCCACGCACCTCGTCGCCGCGTTCCGGTCCACGCTCGAGGAGGTGGTGCTGGCGGACTTCGTCCTGAAGATGGTGGACGCCAGCCACCCGAGCTGGGAGGTGCAGCTGGAGGCCGTCGAGGAGACGCTGGCGGGCCTCGGCGTTGCGGACAAGCCGGGCATCGTGGTGTTCAACAAGATCGACCGCATGCCGGAGCGCGCCTGGCTCGAGGGCATGCTCGAGGACTATCCCGGATCGGTCGCGATCAGCGCGAAGACCGGAGAGGGTCTGGACCGTCTGCTGGACGCGATCCTGAACCAGGTTCGGGGGCTCCTGGGAAGGGTGCGGGCGCTGGTGCCGTACTCCGAGAGCGCGCTGGTGCAGGAGTGCTACGACTACGGGCGCGTGCTGGCCGTGGAGTACCGAGAGGACGGCATCCTGGTGGAGGCCGAGGTGGTCCGCGAGATGCGGGCCCGGCTGGAGCGGTATCCGGTTCCCGCGTGAGGACCCCGGACCGCATCGGCCCGCGCAAGGTACACTCTCCTGCTCGTAAGGACCAGGTGACCGATGAAGAGGACGTACCAGCCCAACAACCGGCACAAGAAGAAGACCCACGGCTTCCGCGTCCGCATGCGAACGACGGACGGTCAGAACGTGATCAAGCGGCGGAGGCTCAAGGGCCGACACCGCATCACCCACTGATGGCCCGATTGGCGGGTCCCAGCAAGGCGCGCTTCGAGCAGCTGTTCCGCGAGGGCCTCAGCGAGGCGGGCGGAGGTCTCAGGGTTCGCTGTCTGCCGGGGCGCGGGCTCGTGGGCTTGGCGGTCTCCCGTTCCCTGGGTTCGCAACCCAGGCGCAACCGGGCGCGCCGAAGGCTCCGCGAGGCTCTCCGGCTGACCGGCGCGCTGCGCACCGACGCCGACTACGTGTTCGTGATCGGCGACGGCTTCGCCTCGCTGCCGTTCGACGAGCTCCGGCGCACCGCCGAGGAGCTCCTGCGACGACTGAACGCCCGATGCGCCGACTCGCCGTCTTCCTGATCGAGCTGTACCAACGATGCTCCCGACGCTTCCCGCCCGTGTGCCGCTTCACCCCGACCTGCTCCGAGTACACCCGGCAGGCGATCCTGAAGTACGGCGTTCTGAAGGGCGCCTGGCTGGGAGTGCGCCGCATCGCCCGATGCCATCCCCTGAACCCGGGCGGACACGACCCTGTGCCCTGAGGGGGAGGCCGGCCCACCCGCTATGAGCCAACAACGACCGCAGAGCAACTTCTTCCAGACCCTGCTCATGGTCACGGTGATCTTCCTCGCCGTGCAGATGTTCATGGGTTCGGGCAACCGCGCGCCGGACACGAGCACGCTGCACGAGACCATCGCCAAGATGCGCGAGCTGAACGCGCAGGTGAAGGACGACTCGATCTCCCGCCTGAAGCCGATCGCGCTGGGCAATCTCTCCGACGCCGAGAAGAAGAAGAAGGAGATCACTCCGGAGCAGGCCGACCGCACGCGCCTGGAGATCCAGGTGCTCGTGTCGGACACCCTGCTGAAGGCCGGCACGCGGCTCAAGGACTTCAACAAGCTCACGGTCGCGTACAACGACCTGTCGGCGCTGGAGGCCCAGTACAAGGACAAGCCGGTCTGGCGCGAGCGGTTCCGGGTCGGTCCCGACAAGGATTTCCCGCGCACCGAGACCTCGGCGGAGGAGCTGAAGGCCCTGACGGGACAGAAGCTCCGCGAGCTGGGGATGTCCACGCCCGTCTGGGGCTTCTTCCCAGGCTTCCAGATGGTGGACTTCCTGGTGAGGATCACCGGGGCGGTGCCGTCGTTCAGCTACGCGTTCGCCGCGCTGCTGCTGGCCATCTTCGTTCGGGCCCTCGTTTGGCCGCTCGCCCAGAAGCAGCTGATGTTCGGCAGGCAGATGGCCCAGCTGCAGCCTCTGGCGGCCGAGCTGCGGGAGAAGTACACCGGGCAGGAGCTGCAGCAGAAGACGATGGAGCTCTACCGGGAGTACGGCATCAACCCGATGGCGGGCTGCTTCCCGGCGCTCATCCAGATGCCCCTGTTCCTTCTCATCTACACCTCGATGCTGCACTACCGCTTCGAGTTCGAGAAGGGCACCTTCCTGTGGATCGGCTCGTCGCTGTCGGAGAGGTACCCGTGGTTCTTCGCCATGAACCTGGGGCACAAGGACTACCTGCTGATCATCCTGTACGGCATCTCGATGATCGTGACGACCCTGCTGACGCCCGTGAGCGACCCGAGCAACGCCCGCCAGCAGAGGCTCATGGGCATCTCGATCGCGGTGATGTTCGCGATCATGATGTTCTTCTGGCCGGTGCCGTCCGCGTTCGTGCTGTACTGGATCTTCACCAACATCCTGGCGACGATCCAGAGCCTGCGGGCCTATCGGCTGCCGGTGCCGCCGCTGGTGAAGGTGAACGCGCCGGGCGGCGGCGTGTTCCCAGTGGACCCCAAGACCGTGGGCGGGGTGCGGACCGGCGCGCCGAAGGTGCACAGGAAGAAGAGCCGCTGAAGAGATTTCGGGGAACAACCATGCAATCGATCGAGATCACCGACAAGTCCGTCCAAGACGCCGCGGAGGCCGCGGCCGCCCGCCTGGGAGTGCCCGTCGAATCGCTGAAGATCACGGTCCTGGAGGAGCAGAAGGGTCTGTTCGGGCGCACGCAGGTGCGCATCCTGGCCGAGGTCGTCGCGGCCGACGAGCCGATGGAGGAGCCTCCGGCTCCCGAACCGGCCGCCCAGGGGCCCGCCGCGCCCGAGGAGGCCACCACCGAGGAGGCGGCACAGGAACAGGAGCCGGAGGAGCAGCCGGATGAGGCCACGGAGGCCGGAGCCGACGAGCAGCCCGCCGAGCAGGAGGTCGTGGCGACCGAAGCCGACGGCGAGGCCTTCGCCGGCGTTCTGCGCGAGCTGCTGGCGGCGGCGGGCTTCCGCGCCACCGTCAAGGTCCGCAGCCTCACCGGCAAGTACGCGAACCTGGAGATCGAGGGGCCGGACACCAACCACCTGATCGGCAAGCACGGCGAGGTGCTGAACAACCTGCAGTATCTGCTGAACACGATCTGCAGCCGAAAGTTCCAGACCGGCGTGCGCGCCACGCTCGACGCGAACAACTACCGGCAGAGGCGGGAGGCCGCCCTCCGGCAGCTGGCGGTGCGCCTGGCCCAGGAGGTCCGCAACCGAGGCCAGGAGGCCGTGCTCGAGGCCCTTCCCGCGTTCGAGCGGCGCGTCGTGCACAAGGCGCTGGAGCACGAGCCGGGCGTGACCACCTACAGCGAGGGCGAGGAACCCGACCGCCGCGTGGTCATCGCGCCCGCCGACTGACGGCCACCCCCGATCCCTTCGGCCGGTGGGCTTGCATCGGCCGAAGGATCGGGTATCCTATTCCTCCGGCTGGGGAGTTGCCCGAGCGGTCAATGGGAACGGACTGTAAATCCGTCGGCGGACGCCTACGAAGGTTCGAATCCTTCACTCCCCACCAGCCCCTTTCCCCCTTTGCTCCGGCAGGTCGCTGAGTCGCGGCTGTCTCCCCTTCTCCTCGCTCGTCTGGCGGTACCAGTTCTTGTACTCGTCCCACAGCGCCTCCAGGCTCTTGCCGGTGGCGCGCCGCCAGAACTCGGGGGTGTAGCGCCCTCGGCGCGCGGCCTCGTTCAGCCTGGTGAAGAGCGACCGGTCGTACGACCGCTCCACGAACGTCAGGAAGGCTCCCGCCGACCAGTACCCGACGGTGTAGGGGCTCTTGTCGGGGTCGTGCAGCGCCGAGTCCCTCTGCGGCTCGAACTTGGCGTACCGGATGCCGTCGGCGATGCCCTCCGTGATCCATCCCGGCACCGGGTTTCGGTACGCCTGCACCACGTGCACCAGCTCGTGGATCACCATGCCCCAGTCGTCGGGGTGGTCGCGGACCCAGGCCTCGGAGATGTGGATGACGTCGCCGGCGGTTCCCGCCACGCCTTCCATGGGCTCGAAGCGCAGCGTCACCTTGGCGGGTGGCTTCCAACCCGGCTGCCGGAGGAGCTCGGCGAGCTTGGGATACCACTCTTCCGCGAGCGCCTTGGCCCTCTCCGCCCACACCGTGGAGGACGGCGACGCGCTGACGTCGACCCCGACGACGACCTTGGGAGCGAGCAGGATCGCCGCTCCGGCGAGGAGGCTCCAACCGACCATCAAGCGCATCCTACCGCGAGAGAACGGCTCCAAGTAGACTGGTAGGGATGCTCTCCGCCCTCATGGCCCTCGCTCTCTTGCGACAGGATGGCGCCACGCTCGAGCTGTACCGGGGATCGCCGCTGCCGGCCCGCCCCACGCCCCAGGCCCGGTACTGGGACGTCGCCGACACGACGCTCGATTCGCGGCTGCCGGAGTCGAACTTCGGCGGCATGGCCGTGCTGAGCGGCGGCCCAGGCAGGGCGATCCTCATCCGGTTCGGAGACCTGGCCCGCGCGATCGGACCCGGCAAGAAGGTCGTGGACGCCAGGCTGAGGCTGACGGTGTTCGACGGCAAGGCGGTCGCCCCGCGGTCGGTCTCCGCGGTGCTCGTGCCCTGGGGCGAGGGTCCGGCGAGGACGATCGAGACTCCCGAGCCGGCGATCGGAAAGGAGACGTCGGCCCCGAAGTGGTCGGCCACCTGGCGGTTCCGCCGGGCGGGCGAACAGCCGATCCTGTGGCGCGGCGCGGGAGCCACCGGCGCGGGCGACTCCAAGCCCCTAGATGGCTGGAAGGCCGAGGCCGGCGAGCGCGAGCTGGTGATCTCCGGCCTGGCGGCGGAGGTTCAGCGCCAGTACAAGCGGTGGTACGACAACCACGGCCTGCTGCTGGCGTTCGACGAGCCGGTGGCGTTCGCCAGCTCGGAGGCGCCGCGCGGCCGGCCGATGCTCGAGCTGCGGCTGGAGGACGATCCGCCGAAGGGAGGCCCGGACCTCAGCGTGACGTACATCGAGCGCGTGCCGGAGTACGAGCGCTACGACAACCGGAACGCCTACACCTACAAGGAGCAGAACGGCCACACCGCCGGCATCATGGACAAGCCCGGCTCGGCGGACTCGAAGAAGTGGCCGGCGGACGGCGAGACGGTCACGTACATCGCCCACGTCAAGAACGTCGGAGACGCCCCAGCGCAGGGGTTCTTCTTCCGATGGATCGTGCGGGAGGTTTCCGGCGCCTCCAGCCAGGCCTCGGTCAGCCTCTTGCCCGGTCAGGAGGCGACGTTCAAGCTCGAGAAGCCGTTCAAGAACCTCCACACCGACCACCGCCTGCAGCCGCTGGCGTTCCGCATCGTGCCCACCGGCCCGGACGCCAACCCTTCGAACGACTGCGTGGAGATTCAGGAGAACGCGCTGGGCATCGGCATCTGGGTCGAGCAGGCGTTCTACGAGAAGTTCGCGCAGGAGCCGAACCTCGCGGGCAGCCGCGCGTTCGAGGACTGGATCCAGGAGCAGTTCCGCCTGTGGAACGGCACCCTCTTCCCGTACAGCCGGTTCTCTTTCGCCCCGGACGGCATCTTGGAGCGCACGCGGGTGGCGCGGATCACCATCGTGCCGAACGGAACGCTCAAGGGCGGCGCGCACCTGCCCAACGATGCGCCGACGTTGATCTACGACGGCGAGTGGGGATTCGAGGGCTCGATGGCCGCCGACGGGTACATCGCCTCGGTCCGCCGGCAGGCCGACTTGGCGCTGCTGCACGAGCTGAGCCACCAGATCGGGCTGATTGACCTGTACAACATGAACGTCGACCCGAGCCGGCCCGACGGCACGGCCGGCAAGGTGAGGCTGAAAGCGGACGGCTCCACGCCCACGAGGGGCTTCTACGACCGCTTCCCGGGCCTCATGGGCGGAGGCGACACGCGCAACGAGGCGATGGTTCCCAAGGCGTATCCGTTGCCCTACGAGCCGTGGCCGGACGCCTTTCTGGACGCCACGAGCCCGGAGCACACCGACCTGTACGCCGCCACCGACGCGTTCGCCTTGAACAGCCTGCTGGGCTACCGCCGGGGATACTTCGGAGAGTTCCTGTACGCCCTGCCGAATGTGATCGTGGTGCGGGCGGTGGACCTCGCCGGCCAGCCGATCCGCAACGCCGAGCTGGAGTTCTTCCAGATGGCCCAGGGGTTGATCCCCGACGCGCCCCCGGTCTTCAAGGTCCTGACCGACGCCAACGGAACCGCGCGGCTTCCGGCCCGCGAAACCTTGGAGCCGGCGCCGTTCACCACCAAGACCGGCTTCACCCTCAAGCCGAACCCGTTCGGGAGGATCGACGTCGTCGGGTCGAACGGCATGTTCCTCGTCCGCGCCCGGGCCAACGGGGCCACGGAGTGGGCGTTCCTGAAGCTCTGGCAGCTGGTGGACGCCTACGCCAGGGGCCAGCGGGCGGCGCAGATCCGCGAGCTGCGGTTCAACCTTCCCGCGATGCCGCTGGACGAGGGCGCGAACTTGGCGAAGGAGCGGTTCGTGATGGATTCCGCCTCGACCCAGCCGTCCGACCTGGCCAAGCTGGTGGACGGAGACCGCAGGAGCGCGGTGCCGCTGCCCGGCAAGGCCGGCGACTGGATCGAGATCGACCTGGGTCGCGACCGGCCCATCGGCGACGTCCGGCTCTGGTCCGACAGCGCCGACTTCTGGCGCCGGTTCGACATCCTCGTCTACTCGACCGGCCAGACGATCGCCGACGCCCGGCCTTTCGCCCGGGAGGGCGACTGGCGCTGGACCTGCGTGAACCGCAAGGACTCCGATCTGGACGACCCGCGGTGGTTCAAGGTTTGCTACCGCGGCGCACCCGTGCGGGTCCGGTTCGTGCGACTGGTGTGCCGCGAGGACACCCCGTTCGCGAGGCTCGCGGAGATCGAGGTCGTTCCGGTCCGCCCGACCGAGGGCCAGTAGGAGGAACGGCAGGATGCCCAGCGGATGCGTGGTGTTGCTCAGCGGCGGGTTGGACTCGGCGACCACCGCCGCGGTCGCCAAGCGCGACGGCTTTCGGGTGCACGCCCTGACCGTGGTGTATGGCCAGAGGCACGCCGTCGAGGTGCGCGCGGCGGAACGCGTGGCGGCGGCGCTGGGCGTGGCCGAGCACCGGGTGATCCGCCTGGATCTCTCTGCGTTCGGGGGGTCCGCTCTGACCGATGCGATCGAGGTGCCCAAGGACCGCAGCGAGGAGGCGATGGCCTCGGGGATTCCCGTCACCTATGTGCCGGCGCGCAACACGGTGTTCCTGTCGCTGGCGCTGGCCTACGCGGAGGCGAGGGGCCTGAGGGACATCTTCATCGGAGCCAACGCGGTGGACTACTCGGGCTATCCCGACTGCCGGCCGGAATTCATCGAGCAGTTCGAGCGGCTCGCGAACGTGGCGACCAAGGCCGGAGTGGAGGGGGAGCGGTTCCGCATCCACGCGCCGCTGATCGACCTGCCGAAGACGCAGATCATCCGGCTCGGCCTCTCGCTCGGCTTGGACTACGGCCTGACGCACTCCTGCTACGACCCGGACCCCGAAGGCCGGCCGTGCCGGCGGTGCGACTCGTGCCGCATCCGGATCGCCGCCTTCCGCGAGCTCGGCATGGAGGATCCGGCTCTGGCCCATGGCTAGGCTGCGGATCGCCGAGGTGTTCGAGAGCATCCAGGGCGAGGGGATCTGGGCCGGCGTCCCTTCCGTGTTCGTTCGGGTCTCGGGCTGCAACCTCCGGTGCTCTTGGTGCGACACGCGCTACGCCAGCTGGGAGCCGGAAGGGCCGGTCTTGGAGGTCGACGAAGTCGTTCGTCGGGTGTTGGTCTCTCCGATCAGGCACGTCGTCGTCACCGGCGGGGAGCCGATGCTGTTCCCCGGGGTGGCCGACCTGTGCCGCGCGCTGAGGGCCGAGGATCGGGTCGTGACGATCGAGACGGCGGGAACGGTCTGGCTCGATGCGGAGTGCGACCTGATGTCGGTCAGCCCGAAGCTCTCGAACAGCACCCCTGACGGCCGATGGGCGCCGACCCACGAGACGAGGCGGAGGAACCTGTCGGTGCTGCGCCGGCTCGAGCGCGAGCGTTTCTGCCAGTGGAAGTTCGTCGTTGCTCCCCCCTTCGAGCGGGACCTGGAGGAGATCGAGGCGCTGCTGGCGGCGGTCGGCGTGCGCGACCCGAGCCGGATCCTCCTGATGCCCGAGGGCACCGACTCGGAGACGATGCGCGGCAGGGCGCGCGCCCTCGCTCCGGTGTGCATGGCCCGCGGCTGGCGGCTCGGCCCCCGCCTGCACATCGATCTGTTCGGCAACGAGAAAGGCACCTAGCCATGGGGTAAACCCGGCGCCATGGCTTGGATCGCCCCGGCGTTGGCTCTGTTGCTCGCCCCGCCGCCGCCTCCGCCAGAGCGTCCCACGCTGGAGCGGGAGGCGGCGGCTCCGTTCAGCTGGTTCCTGGTCCCCAGCGACGTCGTGGGCTTCAAGGACAGCCCCGAGGGTTTCCAGCTCACCTACGACTGCTCGTGGAACAACGGCTTTGCGGAGTTCTGCGTGCTGGTGGGGCCGCGGCGCCGCCAGGCCGCCCAGCGCGTGAGGGTGCTGGCGGACGACCTGCCGGAGATCCAGTGGACCACCGACGAGGGGGGTGTGCGCTACCGGCTCCGCACGTTCGGAATCGCGAACGGGCTGGACCCCAGGCGGCTGCTGTCGGCGATCGTCCGGGTGGAGGCCGCCAACTTTTCGCGGGAACCGCGGGCGGCGGCCATTCAGGGCCTCCTTCGGCCGGTTCAGGGCCCGGGTCGGGCGGACCTTCCCTGCGAGCCCTGGTATCGCAGGAGATTCGCCGACCTGGAGCGCGTGCCGTTCCGCGAGGACGGGCCGGCGGCGTCGGGACACCTGCTTCTCGCCGTGAGGAACCCCGGTGCGGGCTGGGTGGAGCTGGAGGAAGGCCAGCCTCCGGCGTGGAGCGGGGTGCTCCAGCCGGGCGCCACGGCCGTGGCGGAGTTCAAGATTCCGTACGTCCCGCTGGCGAAGAGCCGGGCCGAGGAGGTGGAGTCGTTCCGCAGCCTGGGCTACGACGAGGCGCGTGGGCAGGCGGCCAAGGTCTGGAAGGGCGTCTTCGACCGCGCCATGGAGCTGCGCGTGCCCGAATCCAAGGTGGTGCGCACCTACCGAGCCAGCCTCGGGTATCTGCTGATCGCTCGGGACGCCCAGGAGGCGCCCGATCGGTACGTGCAGAAGGTCAACGAGTTCCAGTACGACCACTTCTATGCCCGGGACACGGCGTTCATCGCCCGCGCCTACGAGATGGTCGGCCTGCACGACGTCGCCCGGCAGGTTCTCGAGAGCTATCTCGTGCGCGACCGGGCCGGCAAGGTCGTGGCGTTCGCGAGGACGGCTCCCGACGACTGGGGCCAGTCGGTGTGGGCGGTCGCCAGCTGGGTTCGGGCGACGGGCGACGACAGCCTGGCGCGCGAGGCGTACCCCGCCTTGGCCGCGCACCTGAGGCACCTACGGGAGGAGACCTCCAAGGATCCGCTCGGCCTGTGGCCCGTCGCCGGACCCTACGACAACGAGGTCATCAACGGCCACTACACCGCGCACAGCTTCTGGGTGCTGCTGGGCCTGCGGGAGAGCGCCTATCTGGCCCGGATGGCCGGCCACCCGGAGGCGGCGCCGACGTTCCTCAAGGAGCACGACGCCTACCGGCAACGCTTCCTGAGCCGCCTGCGCTGGATCGTGTCCCAGACCGGAGGCTACATCCCACCGGGAGTCGACAAGCCCCTGGACGGCCACGATTGGGAGAACGCGAGCGGCGGCGTGTACCCGTTCGGCGTGTTCCCGCCCGACCACCCGCTGGTCCGGGCCACCATCGATCTGGTCCGGGAGACCAAGTACCGCGAGGGGATCATGACGTGGGGCCCGAACGCCTTCAACCTGAAGACGCAGATTCTGGCCGGCGTCGAGGATCCGGATCCCCTCTACCTGCACCACTACGAGACGTTCCACGTGATGCAGACCCAGCTGGCGCGCGGAGAGCAGAGGGACGTGATCGAGGACCTGTACTCGGTGCTCGCGCACACGTCGGCGACGCACGCCGGGTTCGAGACGACGATCCGCCCTTGGGGCGACCGCGATCCGGGCGGCAACCGTCCGCCGCACGGCTGGTTCGCCGGGCGCACGATCGAGCTGCTCCGCAACCTCTTCGCCCGCGAGGAGGGCCACAGCCTGCATCTGCTGTCGGCGCTCTCGCCCGCATGGGTGAAGCCCGGCGAGACGATCGGCGTGCGCCGGTGCTCCACCGACTTCGGCAGCCTGGACCTCTGGCTGCGGTGCCGGGAGGGCGGCGCGACCCTGACGCTGCACCCGACGTGGAGGCGCAAGCCGGAGCGGCTCGTCCTTCACTGGCCTTGGTTCGTTCGCCCGATCGCGGCCGTCGCCGACGGGCGTCCCGTCCCGATCCGGGCGGGCGTGACGGAGCTGCGACCGGACGTGTCCACCGTCCGCCTCGACTGGCGCGCGCTGCCGACCGACCGGCTGAGCTACGACGAGGCCGTCCGCATCTGGCTGCGCAAGAACTACCGGTCTCGGCCGGGCGAGGACCGGATGTTCCTGTTCCCGCAGCCGGTCGCTCCTCGGCTGCTGGGCGCGGGCCGGATGTTCGTCGGCGCGGCCAGCGTGCGCTGGGCGAACCCGTCCGGCAAGGGCGAGGTGCGCTTCACGACGGACGGCGCCGAGCCGACGGTCCGCTCGCCGAAGGCCCAGGGGCCGATCCGGATCGACCGGACGACGACGCTGAAGGCGGCTGTGTTCTGGCCCGACGGCCGGCGAAGCCCCACAACCTCCGTTCGTCTGGAGCGGGTCGTGCCGAAGGCGCCGGATTGCGGCCAGGTGGCGGGCCGCGGCCTCCGGGCGAGCCTGTACGTCGGGTCCTTCGACCGGCTTCCCGGGTTCGACAAGCTGCGGCCGGTGACCACCGCGACGGTCGCCGCGCCGACCCTCGACCTGCCGGGCAGGCCGGAGGACGGCTTCTCTCTCCGGTTCGAGGGCGCCTTCTGGGCGGACCGCGACGGCGTGTACGCCTTCGCGCTGGGGTCGGACGACGGGAGCCGGCTGGAGATCGGCGGCCGGGTCGTGGTCGACAACGACGGGTTGCACGCCTATCGCGAGCTGCGGGGGGACATCGCTCTGAAGAGGGGCTGGCACCGCTTCGCGGTGTCGGTCTTCGATGCCGGTTCGGTGGAGTACCTCAGGCTGTTCCTGCTCGGCCCGGATGGGTCGAAGACGCCGGTTCCGGCCGAGCGGTTCGGCCTTCCGCCCGTGCGGCAGGGCGCGGGGGAGATACAATCCCCCCGATGATCCTGGTGATCGACAACTACGACAGCTTCACCTACAACCTGGTCCAATACCTGGGCGTGGTGGGCGCCGAGGTGTCGGTGCACCGGAACGACGCCATCACGCTGCGGGAGGCTCTCGACCTGAAGCCGGACGGCATCCTGCTGAGCCCCGGCCCCTGCACGCCCGACCGGTCCGGGGTGTGTCTGGACATCCTTCGGGTGGCGATGGCGCCGGACTCCGGCTGGCGGACTCCGATCTTGGGCGTGTGCCTCGGTCACCAAGCGATCGGGCTGGTCGCGGGCGCCAGGGTGGGACGCGCCCGCCGCATCCGCCATGGCAAGGCCAGCCCGATCCGGCACTTGGGCGTGGGCGTGTTCGAGGGGTTGCCCAACCCGTTCAGCGCGATCCGTTACCACTCGCTGGCCATCCTGCGCGACACGCTTCCGCCGTGCCTCGAGGTCACGGCCGAGTCGGAGGACGACGGAGAGATCATGGGCGTGCGCCACGCGTCGCTCCCGATCGAGGGAGTGCAGTTCCACCCGGAGTCGGTGCTCACGGAGGCCGGCCTGGACCTCGTGCGCAACTTCGTCCGGCGCGCCACCGGTGCGTCGGTCTAGCCGGTCATCTGCCGGGACAGCTTCTCCTCGCGGTAGATCGCGGCGACCGATTCGCCTTTGCGGAAGGGCGCGTGGAACAGCAGGCTCAGGTACGGCTTTTGGCGGCCCGTGCGGATCCGGTCGAGCAGCAGCTCGGCGGCCCGCTCCCCGATCCCGATCCAGTCCTGGACGCACCCGGCCAGCTCCTTGCTGCCGGTGATCTGCCGCTGAACCCCGTCGAAGCCGACGACGGTGCACTGCTGCGGGACTCTCACCTTGAGCCGGCGCATGGCGGCGATCAGGTGGAGCGCGATGTCGTCGTTCAGCGCGAGGATGGCCGTCGGTCGGTTGGGCAGCGTCAGCAGGTGGCGCACCATCCTCTCGTTGGCCTGCTCGGTGGTCTCGCCCGGCTGGGCCTCGGAGACCACGAGGAACTCCTCGCGGAACGGGACCGAAGCCATGTCCAGCGCCCGGCGGTAGCCCTCGATGCGCTCGCGGATCGAGGAGACGCGCTCGTTGCTGGCGACGCAGGCGATCCGCCGGTGGCCCAGGTCGATCAGAGCGGTGGTGGCCCTGCGCGCCGCTCCGTAGTGGTCGGTGCACACGATGTCGGCCTCGAAGCCGCACGGGGGCATGCGGTCGACGAACACCAGCGGCAGACCCCGGTGGCGGATGGCCTCGAGGTACGGCCGGTTGATCTCTCCGCCGAGGTACCAGATCAGGACGCCGCGGCAGTTCGGGTCGTCCGCGGCCTGCTGCAGGAACCGTCCCTCCATCAGCACCAGCTCCGAAGGGCTGGGGTCGGCGATCCTGCGGGAGACCATCACCAGCCGGTGGTGGGTGGCGCTGAGGATGTGCCGGACGCCCTCGGCGACCAGCGTGACGGGGCACTGGCCTTCGGTGGGCCAGAGGCAGGCTGCCACGTAGTCGGTCTGCCGCATCTCGCCGGCGTTGGGCGACACTCCGGCCGTCATGGCCACCCTGGGGCGGCACCTGGGCTCGCGCTCCAGCAGGCAGTCGGTCTCCATCCGCCGCAGCGCGTTCTGCACGACGGTCCTGCTGACGCCCAGCTCGGCGGCCAGGTCGCGTTCGGGAGGGAGGTACGAGCCTGCGGGGTAGGTGCCGTCCTCGATCCGCTGGCTCAGGATTCGGACGACCTCGTTCGCATCCATGGCACCCATTTTGGTTCAGGGTCGCCCTTCGCCGCTGATCCGTAGAATGGCGGGTTCCGCCGTGTCGAAGACCGATCGGCACGGTCTGCGCAGGGCCTTGGGAGGGTTCCGTCCGCGCCGGAAGGCCCATCGTCCGAAGGTTCTGGATCGCGGACCGCCTTTCGAGCGTTGAAAACTGCGATAATCCGCACAAGTCTGCAATGACGTTGTTCCGCCGGCATCCCGTAGGGTTCCGAACTGCCTGTCGATCTGGAAAGGAGCGTTCCGTGCATCCCCGCCCGTCCCTGGGTTGGGGAGACGACCCTCGCCGCCCGGACGACGGAACGGAAGTGGAATCCGCGCCAGACCCCCTTCCCTAGGCAACCATGTTCGCGACCCACCTGAAACGAGTTCTCCTCTTCGCTTTCCTCGGCGCCCTCGTGGGCGGCGCGATCTTCGCGCTGAGCCCCCGCGTGTACGAGGCCAACGTCCCGCTGCTGATCGCGGTGGACGCCGGCGGGGTGCGCACCGGCACCAGCGAAGACGTGTCCGCCATCCTCTCCACCGGCCTGAGCCAGAACGTCGCCACCGAGGCGGCGATCCTGCGCGGCAAGCCGCTCTTCGCCGAGGCCCTCAGCAAGTACGCCGAGAAGACCGGGAACCGCACGCTGCTGGTGCCCGACAGGATCGACTCGCTGTACCGCATGTACGAGGTGGTCGCCGGCCGCGACAGCCGCGTCGTGAACATCGTGGTCAAGGCGTACGACCCCAAGCTCGCGGCGGACTTGGCGAACACGATCGTCGAGACGTACAACGAGCTGCGCCAGACCAGCGCCGAGACGTCGATCTCCCAAGCCCAGCTGTACCTGCAGTCCCAGCTGGACCAGGCCAGGGTGGACCTGCGCATGGCCGAGGCCGCCCTGCGGAACTTCAAGGCGCAGTCGGGCATCGCGGACCTCGGCTCGCGGAGCCAGCAGCTGGTCGCCTACCAGTCCACGCTCATGCAGCAGCTCGACCAGGCGAAGATGGAGGAGCGCACGCTCCAGAGCCAGATCAACGCCATCAAGCAGAACCTGCCGAAGTTGCCGGACATGGTCACCGAGTCCTACAGCGAGACGCAGAGTCCGCTGGTGCAGAGGCTGGAGCAGCAGCTGGCCGAGTACGAGGCGAGCCGCACCGAGCTCCTGCGCACCTTCACGGAGGACTCCAGGCGGGTCCGCGAGCTGGACGAGCTGATCAAGCGCACGCAGGACAAGCTGGTCGAGGCCCGCAAGTCGCAGTGGAGGCAGGCCTCGCGCGGCTTCGTCAAGGACAGCGTCCGCAAGCAGTTCGAGGACTCGCTGGTCACCAGCCAGGTGCAGCTCGCCGCCGTGCGCCAGAGGATCCGCCAGCTCACCGACACGCTCGGCGGCGTGCAGTCGCAGATCGAGCAGCTGCCGGAGAAGGAGATGAAGCTGGCGCAGCTCACGCGCGACCGCGAGGTGTTCGACGAGAAGTACCAGCGCCTGCGGCGCCAGATGGAGGACGTCCGCTACAAGAGCATCGGCGGCATGAGGCAGGCGACGGCCCTGTTCCCGGCGTCGGAGAACCCGAACCCGGTGGCCCCGGACCTGGCCCGCCTGCTCGTGGTGTGCACGTTCGGTGGCGCGGTGGTGGGATTCCTCTACAGCCTCGCCCGGGAGTCGATGCGCACTACGGCGCAGACCTCGACGGAGCTGTCGCACCTCATGGGCCTGCCGGTGGCGGCCACCTCGCCGATGCTGCCGCCCAAGACCCTGGAGCGCAACCTGAAGTCGCTGGCCTCGGCGAGCTTCCAGCCTCAGGAGTCGTTCAAGTTCATGGCGTTCGCCACGCTGTTCAGCCAGGGGGAGAGCCCCCGCCGGGTGCTGTTCACCGGCATCCGCGGCTCGGTGGGCTGCTCGCCCAGCGCCGGGCAGTTCGCGGTCGCGGCGTCGCGCACAGGCCGACGGACGATCCTGGTGGACGCGGACCTGCGCCACGCCACCCTGAGCAAGGTGTTCAACTGCCAGGGCAAGCCGGGCGTGCGCGAGCTGATCACCCACAACATGCTGCCGAACGAGAACGCCGAGATCTCGATCGAGACCGAGCATCCGCAGCTGCGCATCGTGCCGGCGGGCGCGGCCGACGGCCCGACGATCAGCGACGTGCCGGTCGCGGACGTGATCGGCTTCCTGGACGCCCTCCAGGAGCAGGCCGACCTGATCGTGATCGACGCGCCGCCGATCGACGCCGTGGCGGACACGGTGCGGTTCGTGCCGTTCGTCGACCAGGTCTGCCTGGTGGTCTCCGCCAAGACCACGAGGTTCGGGGACATCCCGATCGCCACCGACCTGCTGAAGCGCGCGGGCGCGAAGTCCGTCAACGTGGTCCTGACCGGCACCGATCCGGAGGAGGAGCCGTTCAGCCGCAAGAGCTCGTACATGGTGGGGTGAGGGCATGGTGCCGGGCCGCGCCTCGGTGATCGTGCCCTGCTTCAACGCCTCGCGGACGCTCGCGGCGGCCATCGATTCGGCGCTGGCCCAGACCCACCCCGACACCGAGGTGGTGGTGGTCGACGACGGATCGACCGACGGCTCCGGCGAGATCGCCGAGTCGTACGGCGAACGGATCGTGCTGGTGCGGCAACCGAACCGAGGCCTCTCGGCGGCGCGCAACGCGGGCGTCGCGGCCTCGTCCGGCGAGTTCCTGACGCTGCTGGACGCCGACGACGTGCTGCTGCTGGAGTGCGTGGCGCGCCGCGTGCGGATGCTGCAGGAGGACCCAGGCCTCGGCCTCGTGGCGGGCTACTACCGAGAGATCGACGCCGAGGGGAGGCCCCGCGACCGGGTGCCGGAGCTCAGGAGGGTGGGCGCCCTGCCTCCGTTCCGCCAAGCCGTGCGCCGCAACTGGGGTCCGCCGGTCGGCTGGACGTTCCGCCGGGAGGCGTTCGAGCGCTGCGGGGGCTTCGATCCGCTGCTCCGCAGCTGCGAGGACTGGGACTTCGTCATCCGGGTGGCGTCCCGCTACGCGATCGGCTACGACCCGAGCGTGCAGGTCTGCTACCGTGTGAGCGAGGGACAGATGTCGTCGAACTTCGAGCGGATGCTTGACGCGGCCAGGCGGGTGCGGCTGAAGAACGCCGCCTACGCCCAGCGGCCGCTCCAGTATCGGTGGGACGCGCTGTGGGGCCAGTTCGAGCTGGGCCGCCGGATTCTGTTCGCCTCCTTGTTCCAGGGCGGTCCCGGCCGCTTGGGTCGCACGGCGCGGCTGGTGGCTCGCCACCCCCATCTGCTGTGGGTGGGGGCGCTCTCCGCGGCCAGCTTCTTGGCCGGCAAGCGGCCTTCCTCCGGAGGCTCTCATGGTTGAGCGATCGGTGGCCGTGGCGATCCCAGCCCACAACGCCGAGGGGACGATCGCCAAGGCCGTTCGGTCGGCACTGGAGCAAGACCCCGCGCCCGTCGAGGTCGTCGTGGGAGACGACGGGAGCACGGACGGCACGGCGTCCGTCGCAGAGCGCGAAGGGGCGAGGGTCCTCCGCCTGCCGAAGGCCAACGCGAACGTCGCCCGGAACGCCGCCGCACGGGCGACGGCGGCGGACGTCCTGTTCTTCCTGGACGCCGACGACTGGTTCGCGCCGGGCAAGATCGCGGCCCACCTGCGCACGCACGGCGAGCGGGGGCCGAGCCTGGTCTTCGATCCGGCGGTGCGCGTCACGCCGGACGGTCGCCGGCTCGGCCTGAGCGGGCCGGCCCTCGGGGGGCCGATCGGCTGGAAGCACGTGTGCGGCCGCACCTTCTGGTACGGCGGATCCACCGCTTCGGTGACGAGGGAGGTGTTCGAGTCGGTCGGCGGGTACCGCGAGGAACTGGCCAGCCAGCAGGACCTCGACTTCTGGATCCGCGTGCTGCACCGCCGGGGACCGGGTTGGGTGCTCGATCAGCCCTACACGTTCTGGCTGTGCCACCCGGGGTCGCTGAGCCGCAATCCGCGTCGCGTGGTGGAGAACCTGGACGCGCTTCTCAGGGGCATGGACTTCCTCCCGCGAGCCGACGCCGCGCGCCTGCGTAGCCACGTGCTGTTCAACGCCGCCGACAACCTTCCGCTGTGGCGGGCCGTGCCGCTGCTGCTGCGGGCCGCGGACCGGATGTACGACCCGCGCTTCGCCAAGGCCTTGGTCCGGTCGCTTCTCCGAACCCTCCGCCGCTAGGCGGGAACCACGTTCTGCGGTCTGCCCTCCAGGAACGCCCGGAGGTTGTCCGCCACCGTGGCCATCAGGCGGGCGCGGGCGGCGCGGGTCGCCCAGGCGATGTGGGGGGTGACGATGCAGTTCGGCGCCGCGAGCAGCGGGTTGTCCGGACACGGCGGCTCCACGGACAGCACGTCGAGGGCCGCGCCGGCGATGGTTCCCTTGCGCAG
>Ga0209018_1000244_pt1 | contig 52650 bp, 47 predicted proteins | sample YNPBryBLVA2012_FD_185814 | JGI IMG/M metagenome (GOLD analysis project Ga0209018, IMG submission 185814) | Anoxygenic and chlorotrophic microbial mat microbial communities from Yellowstone National Park, USA - YNP Bryant BLVA 2012 (SPAdes)... ...
TCTGCTCTTCGCTGAACTTCGATTTCTTCATGGTTCTCCTTCTTTTCAGGACGGGGAGAACTCATCTTGAGATGTCTTCATTTCCGGGGGGCAGCCCAGTCCGTTGTCGTGCAAGTCAAGAAATAAGGATACAAGAGGGCAAGGGCGCCGACCTTTGAAGGGGGGCGCCCTTCCTTGTTGCTAAGGGCCGGATTAGGTAAACTACTTGTCACAAGCGCGGACGTAGCTCAACGGATAGAGCATCAGTCTTCGGAACTGAGGGTTGGGGGTTCGAATCCCTTCGTCCGCGCCATCTTATTCGGGCGCTCAGATATTCGGGTAAGACATTTTGCAAAGAGGGGCCACCTCTGTCAAGAATGACCCCTTTTGGATTGCCGAACCTACTTGTACTCAGCGGGCATGCCGCTCGGGTCTTCACCTTTGGAGGGCGTGATGCCCTTTTCCGCGTCGCGTCCGCCGCCTTCAGGCATAGGCAACGTGCCTACAACCTCCTCTTTGGGGCCGGCCATCGTGCGATAGGCTGAGAAACCCGCCGCGATGACCGCCAAAATGACGACCGCAATCAGGATGTAAGTTTTTGTTTTTTGGTCCATGTCTTACTGCTTGAACCTCTCGTCATAGTGGAACAGGTTCTTGGCTCGTGCGTCGATCTGGGCCTGAGTCCACGGATACTGCTGCACCATCGTCTGCGTTCGAGGCATTGCTCGCACGTGGCCGTCGGCAAAGCCCCATGTGGAGACGTTGCCATAGGCGCCGATCGACATGCGCGCAGCGCCGGGGGCAGCGGAACACCAGGTGAATGACAAGGCCTTCGGATAGGTCGGGATACCGCTTAGGTCGGTTCCAAGCTGGTCGGTGTACCAGCGGTAGTAAGCATAGCCGTTGGTATAGGAGGCCGTCGTCCAAAGCGGATACAGGTTGATTGTCTGGGCGACCGATCCAATCGCGCCTTGGGTGAGCGATGGTCGTGCCTGCGCTGGTGTCCAAGTCGGGTGGTTGTATCCGTGGACGCCGAAAACGCGGATACTGTCGTTGCGGTAATGCGTCCACGAGAAGCCGACCGGCTTGCCAAACGGCGTGCCGCAGTCGTCTCGCTGATAGGGATCGGCGGGATCGGCAAAGATGTCCTCATTCTTAATGTAGGGCCTCAACATGTCTTCGGCGCCGATCGCCCAGTTGTCACCGGTCGTGCCTGCATCGATTTTGCTTCGGATCAAGTGGTACATGTCGTCGTTGTCGGGCAGGTACATTTGCGAGGCAAGAATCAATTGCTTGGCGTTCGATATTGATTGGGTCTTCTTGGCTGCAAGCTTGGCTTGCGCGAAGACCGGGAATAGGATCGCGGCTAGAATGGCAATGATGGCTATGACCACTAGCAGTTCAATCAAGGTAAAAGCGTTGCGATTACGCACGGGAAACCTCCGATGAATGAAACATAGAAGCGATAGTGGCTTCGCAATGAACGCAAGCTCACCTTTATTGTAGCAAAGTCCGTGCCATTATGCAAGTTGTTGCCACTATTTGCAATTCCTCATCTTCGGCCAAATTGGCTGCAGCCGGGTTTTGCCAGTAAAAAGTCCTTGGAAACCATTTGATGACACCTTACGCCGAAATGCCTTGGCGCCAGACCAAAACTAGCCGAGAAACTGGCGCGCATATCCTTGATTATCTTGCGCTAGCAATCGACTCAGGCCAGTTCATCGTTTTGTTCGCGGAACTACCCATTTCGGCCTATAGCCGCATCATGTCCGTCGGAGTAGAGCTGCTCGATGAAAGACCAGTTGACACTGTCCCAAAACGAAGCCACGTACCGTAGACGGTCGTTTCGGTAATCGATGTAGTAGGCGTGCTCCAATACATCGATGGTCATGAGGGGCCTTTTGCCGTGCCTAAGCGGGTTGTCGGCATTCGAAAGTGCCAGAATCTCCAACCGTCCTTGGTTATCCATCCCAAGCCATGCCCAGCCAGAGCCAAAGATGCCGACGGCTGCCTTTGAGAACTCGTCCTTGAATGCCTCAATCGAGTGAAATGAGCGCTCAATCGCTGCTTTGAAGTCGCCCTTCGGAGCTCCCCCATGGCCAGGTTGAGTCAAGCATCTCCAATAAAAGGTATGGTTCCAAGCTTGCGCGGCGTTGTTGAATACAGCTCCTTCTGCTTGGACGACCAAGTCCTCGAGCGCCATCTCGGATTGAGGCGTGCCTTGAACAAGCGAGTTCAACTTGGCACAATAGGCGGCATGGTGCTTGCCGTAGTGAAAGTTCACTTGTTCCTCCGACAAGAACGGAACCAGAGCGCCCATGGCGTAGGGCAAATCAGGTTGCTTAAAGCTCATTGGTTGCCTCCCCATCCGGTATATCTTTAATTCATCCAACCTCTATGTCGAAAAAAGGCCCCGACTTGAAAAGTCGCGGCCTTGAGTTATTGAAGGAATTGGGATTATTTCGATTCCGTCGTCGTTTGGCTGCTGGCTGGGGGAGGTGGGGTCACCGGGCCACTTTGAGGGGCACCAGGCTGGCCGGGTCCTCGATATTCAGGCGGCGGAGCGGTGCGTCGGAAGTCTTTCTCTTCGTAACCCGGAGGGTTTTCGCTTGTTTTTTCTGCGCACCCCCCAAGAATGGCAAGGGCCGACAAGGCCAGAATGGTGCTTAGTCCGATTTTCATGCTTAGTTCTCTCGTGTGGAGTCCCACATTTTCCAGTAGCCGGACTCGTGACAACCACCGGCGTTGTTGTTTGTTATACCCTTGGCCATGTCCACAGTTTGAGTCGGCTTCATCGTCTTAGCGTGACCGTCCGCAAAGGCGAAGGGGGATTGCCCGCCATAGATGTTCGCAATGACTCCGTCATAGGTCGGGTCGGGAGCGGTCCAGGGACCATTCTTCTGGCCAGGCAAGGACACACCCGCGTCGACGCCGTCGGACATCAGCAAGGCAGATGCCCATGGATCGAAGACGCCGCGAATACCCTCTGGGTACATCCAGCTGCTGGGGTGCATCTTGAATCGTGTGGCAAAGAGGATCGTTTCAGCGACCAAAGGAATCGCTGTGGCGCTTCTCGGCGCGTTGTAGTTGTTAACCCAGCTGCGGTTCGTTTGGATCACGCCGATCATGTTCCACCCGCCCCAGTTGGGCGTGCACTTCCCAGCATAGATGCCGTTGGCAGGGTAACTGAACATCGGCCCGGACCAGCTCGGCCCCGTGTGGTTGTCGCTTGGGTCAAGGAAAATGCCGTAGTTTTTCATGTACGGCAACGTGTGCATTTGCCAAGTCATCTGCCATCCCCAGCCGTTATCGGGGTTTGGTTCGCCTTGGGCGCAAAAGTTGTCGTCGTAGTCCGCGGTGTACATGAGGGACGCCAGAGCCAGCTGCTTAATGTTGCTCGTGCTGGACGCCTTTTTGGCGGCCAACTTGGCTTGCGCGAAGACGGGGAAAAGGATCGCCGCCAAAATGGCAATGATCGCGATAACGACAAGGAGCTCAATAAGCGTAAATGCGCGTCGTTGTTTCATAAAGTTTCTCAGTAGTCTTGTCAATTGATCTAGATAATGATGACTGGCGATCATCTGGTTTACCGAGAACCGGATAATTCCGATGCGGAAGAGGCCAGCGGATCGCGACTGGTCGAATTCGGTGTTGCAAACGCCTCTTCCCAGTCGCTCATGGGCTCTCCACAGGAGCCCCTAATGATGAGCTTGACAGGCTGAGTGATTTGGATTGGAGGCAGGAAAGGATTGGCAAGCCGTGCCATCATCCGTTCGCAAAGAGTCATGGCGATCGCATCCCAGTCGATCGCAACAAGGGTCAGGCCGCAATCGCCAATGTAAACCGGGTTGTCCATGCCAAAGGCGATCAATCGGATATCGTCCGGAATGCAAAGCCCGCATTGAAAAACCGCTTCGACCACTTGCTGCGCGAACATGTCCTGCAAAAGGAAAATGCCGTCAGGGCGGTCTTTGTCCTGCAACCTTCGAATCAGGAGACGAAGGTCGGCTTCATGCGAGCCGGAAGTATAGCAAAAGGCAAAGTTGCTTGGCGAGGGCAACACGCCAAACTCGAATTGGGCCATCAGGTAGCCTGAGAAGCGTTCATGATGAACGCCTAACACGTCGAGCATTCCGGTAACGGCGATGTTGCGGCAACCGTACTTGCCGAGGTGGCGCGTTGCCATAAGACCGCCGTTGAAGTTGTCTGGAGTGACTACGTCCGTCTGAACCGTGTTCAAACCGTGGTTTACGGCAATCAACGGAATGCGGCTAATTACTTTTTGCAATCTAGTTGCATTGGGGTATCCGACCTTTGACCAAACGAACACGCCGCAGAAACCTTGGCTCTCGGCATACTCAGCAGCATCTTCAAGACCCATAAGCTCAGAATCGAGATGCACCAGGTGGTAACCCCCAGCCTGTAAAAGTTGACCAAGCTTGAAGAAGAGGTACCGCTGGATCTCGTGTCCGTGATCGATATAGCCGATGTTCGTGGACCTGCCGGCGGCCGGTCCGTATTTGGCCAAAACGCCTCGGTTTGGGCTGCTCTCAGCCCAACCGCTTTCGACAAGCGCTTTTAGGGCGCGCCGAACCGTGCTCCGGCTGACCGAGTACTTGACCTGCAACTCCCGTTCGGTCGGCAAAAGAGAGCCGATTGCGATTCGTGAGTCCCGGATTGCTTGCCTAAGGTCTTCAGCAATCGCCTGGTAGCCGTTCGTTTCGTCTCCGCGCATTGAACGCATCGCCACAATGACAGTATACGATAGGAAATTCTAAATTGCAACCAAAAGACTGTGTATTTGAATGCAAAATGTATACCTACCGTCGGGCCGGTCTTTTTACCGGTTTTTGCGGCCAGCTGGCCCGGGGACGCCAGTGTCTTGAAGTAAAGTAAATTAGGTATGACGTGCTTGATTCTGCTTGTCGGACTCGCGATAAGGACCCTGGGAGCGCCATCTATCGAATGGGTTGGCAATCAACCGGCCACTGGCGAAGTCGGGGAAATTCGAATTGTTAACGTTCCACCGGTCCAAAACCCGTACGATTCCGATTCCATTCGTGTGTTTTGTGAGCTTCGTTTAGCCGACGGCTCTGTTAAAACAATTCCAGCCTATTATTATCAGCCGATGCAGCGATCGATCCAAGAACCCTATGAATCGATCACGCCGCAAGGCCAAGCAGAATGGCGGGCCAGAATCACGCCGACAGCACCTGGGCGGATTGAAGTGTTGGCCCAGGTGACGTTTGCCGGCTCATCCGTCGAATCGAATCGAATCGTCTTCGTTCCCAAGAGAAAGGCCTTTATGGGCTTTGTGCGCAGGCAAACAAATGACTCGACGAGCTTGGTCGACAACAACGGGGACTCCTTTAGGGCTATTGGGGAAAACCTCTGCTGGCCAGGTTCTCGGGGCACCTATGACTACGATGTTTGGATACCCAGCCTAAAGGCGTCTGGCGCCAACTACGTGAGGCTTTGGTGCAGCCCATGGTATTTCGGCTTCGAGACAGCCCCAGGTCAGCTCCTGAACTACAACCAAAAGCCATTGTGGGCCCTGGATTACACCATGAAGGCTTTGAATAGTGCAGGCATCGGTGTGATTCTCTGTTTGGATTACCATGGGATGCTCGAATCTGCACCCGACTATTGGGGCGGAAGCGATGATTGGAAAAACAACCCATACAACCGGGCGAATGGCGGCCCATGCGCATCCCAAAACGATTTCTTCACAAACGCATCCGCTAAGGAGATTTACAAGAAGCGTCTCCGGTATCTTATCGGCCGTTATTCCGCGTTCCCGAACCTGGTCGCCTGGGAGTTCTGGAACGAAATCGACAACGTGCTGACCTACTTGAATGCGTCCGACGTTGTGGCCTGGCACTCGGAGATGGCCCAGTTCGTCAAGGCCAACGATCCCTACGGTCACCTTGTGACCACAAGTCTAGGGGGCAGGTGGTGGCCCGAGCTCTGGTATTTGCAGGCCCTCGACCTTGTCCAAATTCACAGCTACAACCAATTACACCCGGGAATCGAACTGGCTAGCGCGATGAACTTGTACAGCTCGACTTTTGGCAAGCCGGTCATCATAGGCGAGTACGGAGTCGACTGGCGCGCCTACGCTTCTGCTCAAGACCCTTATCGTAGGGGCTTCCACCAAGCGCTTTGGGGCACCTTTGTGTCCACATCTTACGGATGCGCTCAGAGCTGGTATTGGAACAACATTCACGCGGACAACCTTTACGGGCGTTTCAAGGCCATGTCTGACGTGCTCAAAGAGGCGCCGAGAGGCGAAGGTTGGAACGCTTTGTCCATCGAGGCCCCAGGGCTGGATTCCAATCTTGGCGATGCCGATCCATCCGGAACTGCTTTTGAAGCTCTTCTCTCTCCGAATAAGGAATGGGGTGCGATCCTTTCGGGAAACGCGCTGATCCGTGATGAATGGACTGCGGCTTACGATGAAGGCAACCTGAATGCGTTTGTCCACGGATCTTGGCAGCCCAGTATTCGCATCCCATGCATAGTTACGGCCCATTTTGGCCCCTCAGCGTCGATGACCCTGCACCTGAACAGCGTTTCCGACCAGTGCCAGCTTCGAATCCAAGTTAACGGCGCCACGGTTTACTCTCGATTTCTGCCCAACCGGGACGGAAAGTCGCAAGTCAACAACGAATACAATGAGGACATCACGGTTGCCTTGCCGCAAGGGCGAAACGTCATCGAAATATCGAATCCTGGCGGCGATTGGCTCTTTTTCGACTGGATTCGTTTCAGGAACGTGATCCCGGCACAGAGAGTGGAGCCTGGAGTGCCAGTGGCTGTTGCCGGTTCAGGAAGCTCGACAGAAGCGTGGGTTTGGATGTTGGACTATGCGGCCAACTTCCCCAACAACGCCCAAAGGTTCCCGATCAGAAACCTCGCCGGCGCCGAAGCCACCGTTCTAAACATGGCCGACGGAGACTACGAGGTCCGGTGGTTCAACACGCGGACTGGCGCATTGGTGCGGCGGGACGAAACAACCAGCACCGCGGGCAGAATCGGGCTAACCGCACCCACTTTCTCCGAGGACATCTTCGCTTCGATCGAACCGAAAGGGCGGAGATTCGTCAGCGGGCGGATTTTGCCCGAGGATTGGCGGGACGAAAACGCCGTGCCTTCTACAGCTCAGGTTGCCGTGCTGGTGCCTGGCACCAACACGGTTGTTGGACAGTCTGTCGCCAGCGTAGACGCCTTCGGAGGTTTTCGCTTGGCGTTGCCCGCTCCTCCCGGCGTTTACGACTTAAGGCTTAAAATGTCCCATTGGCTGTCGGCAAAAATTCGAATCGACGCTTCGGAAAACCACGTCAGGAACGTCAACTTCAGTTTAGCCAACGGCGATGTCAATGGCGACAATCGAGTCGACACCCTTGATTGGAACGGGGTAAGCGCCGCTTGGCGATCAAGACCGGGCAGTCCAAAATGGAACCCAAACGCCGACCTGAACGGTGATCGAACGGTGGATATCATCGACTTCAACATCCTTTCCAAGAACTGGCGGAAAAGGGGAGAATAAATGAATTCCTAAAAACGTTGACCAGGGAATATACTGGCATTGTCAATAGGAACGTGCTCAATGCCAGGAAGAAGTAGTTTCGTCCGGTTTTTTGTCGTCTCGGTTCTTTCGGCCGCAACTTTTACGGGAACCTTGGCTCAAGAGAAGCCGACTCTCAAGCCGAGCGATTACGGCCAGTGGGAGGTGCTTCGAGGAGCGAAGCTTTCCAACGACGGGAGGTGGTTGCTCGTTCAAATTGGACGGGTGGATGGTGAGACCTACACGGTGATCCGCAACTGCGACACGCCCGACAGGATCGCTGTTCAAAATGTGGGGAAAGCGGAGTTTTCCGAGGACAGCAAATGGGTTGCCTATATCGTCGGGCCATCACGAAAAGAAGCTGAGGCCTTGCGCGAACAAAAGAAGCCGGTTGAAACCAAACTTTGTTTGAAAAACCTGGCGACCGGCGCCGAAACTCTGTTTGAGAGAGCCCAAAACTTTGTCTTCACAAGGAACAGCAAGTGTTTGGTGGTTACCAAGCAGCCGGTTTCGGAGCAGGCCAACGTGGCCGATCTCGAGGTCTACAACCTGACGGACAGAAGTTCCGTGGTGCTGACAAACGTGGCCCTTTTCGATATCAATAGGGATGGAAACATCATTGGAATTGTGGTTGAATCCGGTCCGAAAAGCCGCGGCGTCCAACTTTTCTTTCCAGAAACGAACACGTTGAGTCAAGTTCTTTGGGGCAAGGAGATGGTGTCTTCCTTGCGTTTCGCGCCGAAATCGAACGCTCTTGCTTTTTACGTGGGCGCCGAGAACGAGAAGAAGGTCGGCCTGTCCAATTCCATTTATTACTACCGAGACGTTTCCAAGGATACGAAGCCCCAGGTCTTCGACCAGAACGATTCCAAGGATTTTCCGAAGGACTATCGGATTGTTGAAGCTCCAATTGGCATGCCCGATGATGGCAGCTACATCGAGTTCGGTATCACTCGATGGGAGGACAAGATTCAGACGAGCGGAAAACCGGAGGAAAAACCGAACGTCGACGTTTGGCATTACAAGGATATCGATGCCTACCCATTGCAGCAGCGGCGAGCCCAGTTTGAAAAAGAACCGAGTTTTTCCATGCCTTTGGAAGGACGGCAAGTTCATAGCTGTTTCTTTGGAGACTAAAGAGCATGTGTACATATCGAAAGGCGGAAAGCATGCTGTTGTCATTGACCCGAAGCCGTACGAATCGCCGATTAAAGAAGGGGGCGTTACTTACCAGGATTCTTATTTGATCAATCTGGCAACTGGCGATAAGAAGCTTATTCTCAAGAAGTCGAAATTCACGCTTTATCCTTCAGACAATGGCCTTTATTGCACGTACTATCAAGATAAGCAGTGGTGGCTGGTGGATAACGCAACTGGAAAGGTATTTTGTTTGACCAAGGGCATAAAGGCAGATTTTTCCGATGTCGACTACGACGGCCCTCAAACGGAACGTCCATTCGAGCGGCTGCCTTTTTGGCTCAAGGAAGACAAGGCTTTGTTGCTTTTCGACAAGTATGACTGCTATTTGGCCGACCCGGCATCCGGCAAGGTTAAGAAGATAACGAACGGCGCAAGCGACAAGGCGATCTTCCGATCGCTTGACATCGACGATGATGAAGAGGCGCCTGCCGTCGACAAGCCATTGTACTTTTCTGTCTTTACTGAGGACACAAAGAAGTCTGGTCTAGCCTTGCTTGACAAAAAGGAGGGGCTCAAGCTCCTCATCTTGGACGATAAGCAGATGGGACTCTTTTCGCGCGCCAAGCAGGCAGACCGCATCATGTTCGTCATGCAAAGCTTTGAAGAGTCTCCAAGCATTTACATCACGAATAGCGTTTTTTCGCAGGCTAAACCCGTGCACAAAACGAATGAACAGCAATCGAAGTACGCTTGGGAAAAGGCTGAGCTGATATCGTATAAGGCTATGGGAAAGGACCTTCACGGCGCCTTGATTTATCCGGCTGGATACAAGGCCGGAAGGATGTACCCCATGATAACTTACATCTACGAAAGGATGTCCGATGGCCTGCATAACTACGCCGTTCCGAGCGATCGCAACCCTTACGACGTCCAGGTTTGGTCGCAGAATGGGTACTTCGTTTTAATGCCTGATATCACCTACAAGACAAGGCAGCCCGGCATATCGGCTAATATCTGCCTTGGCGAGGCCCTGAAAGCCGTATTTGCAAAGCGAGTGGGTGTCGATCGGCAAAGGGTAGGCCTGGTGGGGCACAGCTGGGGGGGCTACCAGACGGCCTTTTCCATCGTAACAACCAAGTTTTTCGCGGCCGCAATTGCAGGGGCGCCTTTGACTGATTTGATCGAAATGTACAACAGCTTTTATTGGAACAGCGGCGAGGCCAACCAGGTCATCTTCGAGGGCGGGCAGGGACGAATGGAGGTTCCTTGGTGGAAGGACTTGAAAGCCTACATGGACAACTCTCCGGTTTTCCAAGCGGAAAAGCTGACAGGCCGACTAATGATCGCTTTTGGAGATTCCGACGGTGCCGTGGATTGGCACCAGGGACAATACTTGTTCAACACCCTCAAGCGAATGGGTAAAAATGTTGTGATGCTGGTGTATCCTGGAGAAAACCATGGGCTTGCCAAGAAGGCCAACCAAATTGACTACGCAAGCCGAGGGCGCCACTTCTTCGATGTTTACCTAAAGGGGGTGAAGCCGGAGCCTTGGCTTGCGGAGGGATATCCCTATCAAAAAAAGCTAGAAAACCAGAACAAGCCGAGTCAAATAAAAAGTCAGTAAGCAAGGAAGCCTTAAGGTTGCTTCCTTTTGGATCTGCGTTCACGGATTCTTGACTCGTAACCAATATCGGTAGGCTCGTAGTAGGGCACATTCCAGTTTCCATCGGGCATGTAAGTTTGGGCTACCCAGTGGTCCGGAAAGTCGTGCGGGTATTTGTAGTCTTTGCCGTGGCCCAAATCCTTATACCCTTTTACTGGCGCGTTCCTAAGGTGAATGGGAATAGGTGACAACGGTTTGTTTTGAACGTCAGCGATGGCCTTTTCAATGCCGAGGTAGGCCGCATTGCTCTTAGGCGCGCTTGCCAAATAGGTTGTTACCTGGGCCAGTGTAATTCGGGCCTCCGGCATCCCAAGCCTCTCAACGGCTTGCGCGCCGGCAGCAGCGACCACCAAGCCCTGGGGGTCGGCATTGCCGATATCCTCACTAGCCAAAATCAGCAGCCGCCGCATGATGAAACGGGGATCCTCGCCGGCCGCCAGCATCCGAGCCAGGTAGTGAAGCGAGGCATCGGCGTCCGAACCGCGCACCGACTTGATGAATGCGGAGATGGTGTCGTAGTGGTAATCGCCTTGCTGATCATATCGAACGGCGGGCCGCTGAAGCACCTTCTCGATCAGTTCAAGTTGGACCGTGCCGCCGTCGGGAACCAAAAGAGAAGCAGATTCTAGGGCGTGGAGGGCCAACCGGGCATCCCCGTCGGCGCACCTAATAAGATGGGCCAAGGCGTCCTCGGCCAAGCTTAATCGGCGTGCTCCGAGTCCGCGCTCGGCGTCGGCCAAGCTGATTGCGATCAGATTTCGTATGTGTTGCTCGCCCAACGGCTTCAGTATCAGCACTCTTGCTCGTGATAGAAGTGCTGGGGCCAACACGAAAAACGGGCTCTCGGTCGTCACGCCGACCATCTGGAACGTTCCATCCTCAAGGTATCCAAGAAGGGAATCCTGTTGGGTCCGGTTGAAATGGTGGATTTCATCAAAGATGACGAGGGTCGGCCTGCCCGAGGTCTTGGCCCGCTGAACCGCCGATTTGGCGATCTCTCGAATGTCCGCTACTCCGCTGGTGACTGCGCTTCGAGACTCGACGTGCGCATGGGCGTGCTGTGCAATGATATAGGCCAGACTGGTCTTTCCGCATCCCGGGGGCGCCCAGAGGATCACCGATCCTAAGGTTCCCGACTCAATGGCTTTGCGGGTAGGTAAATCAGGGGCAAGCAGATGCTCTTGGCCGACATATTCGTCTAAGGTCCTTGGCCTCATCCGGGAAGCCAGCGGCAACCACATCTTTTCGCGATCGTTCGGGGATTCGAACAGTCCTTCCTGCAAACGGGCCTCCAGTTTTATTATGGCCCCATCGAGGATGGGCCCCGCGTCTCGGCTTCCATGAAAGCGAACACCGTCAGCCGCTACGCTCAAACCTTCACGTGCTTCCAACTTCCAAAACGGAAGTACCAAACAGCCAAGATCCCTTGAACAAGCTGCGACATGCTCATCGCGATCCAGGCCCCGACGCCGCCCATGCCCAGCCCGACCGTCAAACGGCCCGACTCCCAAGCACCAACTTTGAATTGAATCGTGCCAAGGGCAAGCACCGCCGCAAGCGGGACGCGCACGAACCACATCGAAAGGATCGTAATGACCATTGGCCTTTTCGTGTCTCCGGCGCCTTGCATGGCTCCAACCATAACACCGAAGTAAGCGAAAGCAACTTCGGTGGCGCACACCCACTGAATCAGCTTGGCCGTCTGGTAAATAACGTCCGGCTTGCCGGGAGCCAACATCGAAGCCAAGTCGTGCGCCAAAACGGCTAACGGAACGCACAGCAACAGGGTGACGAACCCGGCCCAGTGAGCCGCGTTCCATCCAATGCGTTCGGCTCTGTCGGGCCGTTTCATGCCCAAAGACTGGCCAACAAGCGCGGCCGCCGCCATCGACAAACCGAAGCTTGGCATGAACATGATCGACTCGATGGCAAAACCGGGACCGAGTGCCGCCATCGCCGCCGAGCCGCCCGGGCTGTTGGCCAGGATGTAAGAGTAAACCCACATCGACATGACCCGAAGGATGCCGCTGACCGCTTGAGGCGAGGCGATTCTGAGGATGCGGGTGGACCAGCTCGCACTGGGCCAAGCCAGGTGCCAGGCCGATCCGAGAGGCGTGCGCCCCGAATAAACCATATAAATGAATGCCGCGACCCAGTTGCTGGAAACTAGAGCGGTGCAAGCGCCCATCAGTCCCATGCCAGCCCCGGGAACGATGAAAGGGCCCACATGCCTCGTCGGAAAGATCAGAAGAAAATTGAGGGTGATGTGCAAGCAAATTTGAAGCCCGGATATGTACATCGGGCTTTTCGTGTCGCCAATGCCCCTAAGCGCGGCGGCGAGGTTCTGGATGATCGACAATGCCGGAAGGCCGATCGCATAGACTAACAAATAGTGCGCCATGTAAAGGCGTGCGGCGTCGTTTCCCGGAGGGCTGAGCAGCCAAGCCGAAGGAAAAGCCAGCGCAATGGCTAGCAACGACAGGAACAGACCAAAGATGAGGCTCATGCTGATCGATTGACGGTAAGCCTCGCGCATTTCCACTTCGTCGCGCGCTCCAAAGGCTCGACTCACAAGGGCGGTAGGAGCCGTTGCCAGCGCCCCGATGATGTTGAACATGAGGAACGTGATGTTCATCGAGCCGGCCATGCCAGTCATGGCGGCCTCCTCCAACCGGCCAAGAAAGCCGCGGTCGAGCACGTTGTTCACAACTTGCATCGAGTTCAAGGCGACGGCCGGCCATGCGAGGCGCCAAACTATGCGAGACGTGCGTTCGTCACGGTCCCTAACGGGTGCGGGCTGTTCATCCAGCGGTTTCAAGACTCTAAAGATACCGTCTCATTTGAAACCTCCGCTGTTTGTCATGGGCATCGTCTTGCACTCACGCTTTGACGCCGAAAAACCCGGCAGCCGAGCCGTTTAAGACGGATTAACGGTTGACCGGTTTCTACGCTTGAGATGGCGGAGGGACTTACGATACGGTGACGATTTGGCTGTTGGGGCGGTCCTCCAACGCTTTGGCCCTAATTGAAGGATATCGCTTCAAGTTGGGGTCTTCACGGACCAAGTCGAACGCCGCTTGCCGAGCCACCTCTAGCATGGCGCCATCTTGAACGAGGTCGGCGATCTTGAAATCCAGATTGCCGCTTTGCTTGGTGCCATACATTTCTCCCGGCCCGCGAAGCTTAAGGTCGATCTCGGCGATACGAAACCCGTCCGTCGTGCTAACCATGGCCTCAAGCCTTTCCCTCGCGTCATCACTTTTGGCATCGGCGATCAGCAGGCAGTAGCTTTGGTAATTGCCACGGCCAACCCGTCCACGGAGCTGGTGGAGCTGACTTAGGCCGAAACGGTTGGCGTCCTCGATAACCATCACGCTGGCGTTTGGAACGTCGACGCCGACCTCGATGATGGTCGTACTGACCAAAATATCCAACTCGTGCTTGCGGAAGCGCTCCATAACCTCTTCCTTCTCTTTCGTCTTCATCTGACCGTGAAGCAAACCCACCCGAAGGTCGTTGAAAACTGTTCGGCTCAGCCTCAGGTACAGCTCTTCGGCGGCTTGAGTAAGCATTTTTTCGCTTTCACTGACCAAGGGGCATACAAAGTAGGCCTGCCGGCCTTCTTCGATTAGCTTTCGCACCCCCTTGTACACCTGAGCCCGCTCATGGAGTTGCTTCCAATGCGTCTTGATTGGCTTGCGTCCAGGGGGCATCTCGTCAATCACGGATAGATCCAAATCGCCATACAGAGTTAAAGTAAGTGTGCGCGGAATGGGCGTGGCGGTCATAACCAGCACGTCAGGGTTTCCAAGGCCCTTGTCTTTCAGGGCGGCTCGTTGCATCACGCCGAAACGGTGTTGCTCGTCGATAATTGCCAGCCCCAGCTTCTTAAACTCGACGTTCTCCTGAACTAAGGCATGGGTGCCGATGGCAATGTCGACAGATCCCTCGGCCGCTCTCTGCCTCTGCGTCGCCTTTTGCTTAGCCGTTTGTTTGCCCACCAGCAAGGCCACGCGAATCCCCTCCGGCTCAAACAATCGGTGCAGATTGTTGTAATGCTGCTCCGCCAAAATTTCCGTTGGCGCCATCATGGCGGCTTGGTAACCGGAACGAACGGCTGCCAGCATGGCGGCTGCGGCTACGGCCGTTTTCCCGGAGCCCACGTCGCCTTGCACCAAGCGATTCATGGGATGGGGTCGTTCCATGTCGTTCCAAATTTCTTTGATGACCCTTTTTTGAGCACCGGTGAGCTCGAACGGAAACATGCGCCTCAGTTGTTCGGTCAGCTCCTTGCCCATCGATTGAACCGGAAAGGATATTCCGGTTTCTACACTCGTCTCGAGCCTCTTTAGGGCAAGAAAAACCTGAAAGAAGAAGAACTCGTCGAAGACAAGTCTCTTGCGGGCATCGTTTTTGTTCTCATCGCTATCGGGGCGGTGGATCTGGTTGAGGCTCCATTGGATAGGCTTGAGCCCGTGCCGACGCAGGAAGTCGTCCGGCAAAGGGTCCTCGAGAGCGTCGAGATATCGATCGAGAGCCGAACAAACGGCCCTTCGAATGAGGGCTTGGCTGACACCTTCCGCAAGAGGGTAAACGGGAGTAATCCGAGCAAACGCCTCGGCATCGTCCTCTTCCTCGAGAAGCTCATACTCAGGCGAATTCATCTCGATTTCGAATTGGACGTCTTTCACGTAGCCGTAAGCGATGATTTCACCGTCGTAGTTTTTCAGCCTGCGGTGAACCCAAGGCTGATTGAACCAGACCAGATTCAAGGATCCGGTGCGGTCGCTGATTGTTGCTTTCAAAACGACCATGCCGCCTCGGGTCGCTTTGTTCTCCAAATCGATGATTCGAGCCTTGACGGTAACCCACTGGCCAGGGCGGATGTCGGAGATGGCAGGCAGATGCGAGCGGTCCTCATAGCGCCGGGGAAGGTAAAACAGAACGTCTCGGACCGTTTTGATGCCGACCTTTCCCAAAACCTCTGCGAGACGGGGCCCGACCCCTTTCAGGTATTGCACCTCGGTATCGAGAGAACGCGGAGCAAAAGTCTTCTTTTCTCTATCCATGCGGTACCTTACAAGTATGACGGATAAACCCGTTAAACCTTCAGACGATACTCAACCCTTGAAGGACGCGGACGACAGTACGCAAGGTCTCGGGGAGTTTGAACACAGGCTTCAGGCGATAGAAAGCAAAGCCAAAGCCGCTCGGCAAGAACATGCGGAGCTGTTGGAGCCCTCGCACCGGCAGAAGAAGCTAAGCGCTGAGAGCGCCAAAGGCTTGGGTTTCGGGCTGGCGGTAGCTTATACCATTGTGGGTGTGCCTCTTGTCATGGTCGCGATCGGCTGGTGGATCGACAGGATTACCGACTCAAATGTGTTCCTTTTTCTGTTTGCTTTGATCGGCTCGGTTCTCGGCATCGTTGTCGCGGTCGCCTTGGTCAACCGCCAAAATGTTTCGAAGTAGCTTGTGGCGGGCCGCTTTCTGCTTTAAAGGCGCGATGGCCTTTAGTGCCTTGAGCGTGGTAATTGCCTGGATCGTTGGGGGCCAGAAAGCGGCGGCGGGCATGGCACTTGGCCTGTTCAGCGTCAGCCTGAACATCGTCGTGCTGGCGAAGATCGTTTCACATTTGGCCTCCACCGGCCAGTCGGAAAGACCCATCGGCAAAACCGCCTTTTTGGTTGGCGCCTTGTTCGTCAAGTTGCCGTTGTTCGTGTTTTTTGTGTTTCTTGTCTATAAAATGGGCGGGAATGCCCTTTCCGGGTTTGCTTTGGGGATCCTACTGGTATACTGCGGTCTCGTAGGGTGGAGCCTGGCTCAGGGCGCCAGATAAGGATATGGGCGAGGGGTTGCTTTCAACGACAATAGCGAGTGCTAAAGGCGGTCACACGCTGAGTTTTCTCGGGTTGGCCGTTTACTTCGTCCTAGTGCTTTTGATTATTTTGGCTACGATGGCCTATGCCAGAAAAGGTCTGGACAAGCGCATCTTTTACAACCCGATCACACAATGCTACGAGCAGCTTTATCTGTTTATTGAGAACATGTGCGTCGGGATCATCGGTCCCCACGGCAGAAAATACATGCCGATGATCTTGACCTTCTGGCTGGTCATTTTCCTCGGAAACGTCGTGGCGCTTTTCATGCCGACGTCTCCCACAGCGGACTTGAGTTTCAACCTTGCAATGGCGCTGGTTTCCATCGGATACGTGCAGTTTGAAGGCATCCGAACGCATGGCTTCTGGGGACACCTCAGGCACTTCGCTGGGCCCAGCTTCGGCCCAGGCGCATTCGGGTTCGTATTGGCCATATTCATATCGCCGGTGATTTTCACCATTGAGGTGATTAGCGAGATCATGAAGAACGTCTCGCTCAGCCTTCGGCTTTTCGGAAACATCAGCGGCGGCCACGAGGCCGTTCTCGCGATGGACAAGCTGGGTGGCGAGTGGGTTCCCATCGGGGCTTTCCTGATGCCGATCAAGCTGCTAACGTGCGTGGTTCAAGCTCTCATTTTCACGTTACTGACTTGCGTTTACATCTCGCTCGTCACTCAACACGAGCATGATCATGGCCACCACGAAACGGAGGCTGCGCATTAACGAATTGAACCAACAATACGGAGGACAAACTAACAAATGAGTCATGTACTAGGTCTTGGTATAGCCGCGCTCGGCGTGGGCATCGGTCTCGGCCTGATCGGCTATGGCGCTCTCACCGGAATGTCCCGGCAGCCTGAAGCCATTGGCAAACTGCAGACGCCGATGCTGATCGCACTCGCGTTCGTCGAACTTGTTTTTCTGTTGACCGTTTTCGTCGCGCCAGGCTCGTTCATCAAGTAAGTCAGGGTTGTCACGAGTTCAGGCCAGGGCGAATAGTTTGAAACCTGGATCGAAAATGAAGATATTGGGAAACTTTTGGGTTCGAACGCTGATAGGCGCCGTTTTGATGGTTGGCGGAACTTGGGTGTCGTATAACTTTCACCCGGAGTTCTACAAGAAGCTGGAGCATCAAGGGATCTTCTTGGATCTCGGCAAGACGGTTGCCTACATTGGCGTTTTTCTGATCTTGTTTCCCGTTCTTAAAAGCTTCTTTTTCGACGCTCTGACGGACGCGATCAAGGGCCGGACTTCCGAACTGGAAAAGACGTTCTCCGAGGCTGAGAACCTTCGGGCAGAGATGACTCGGCTCCGGCAGGACTACGAGCAGAAAATCCAAGCGACGGAAGCAGAAGCCCGCGAACAGATCCAGGCTCAAATCCGGGAGGCTCAAGAGCTTCGGCAACAGCTTATGGCTGAGGCGTCGGCCAAGGCGGAGCAACTGCTAGCCGCCGCCCAACAGGAGATCGAAGCGGAAAAGCACAGGGTGTTGACTGAGCTGCGACTTCGCGCAGTCGACATGACCATCACCGCAGCAGAAAAGCTGATAGGCGAAAACATGGACACCGAGCGCAACAGAAAGTTAGTTGACGAATTCATCGAAAAGGTGGAGGTCATGGGCTAGAAATGGATAGGCGCGTCGCAAAGCGCTATGCCGCCGCCATCTTTCGCGCCGCCCTCAAGGCAGACCTTGTCCGGCCTGTCGAGGACGACTTGAAGGCTGTCGTCGCTTTGCTGGACGGCGATCCCAAATTCAAGGACTTCATTCTGAGCCCAGAAACACGCAGGGACCACAAAAGGGAAATCATCGACCGGTTGCTCGCCGATCGAGTCAACCGGCTGACCCTGGACGCGGTCCATCTGTTGCTGGTGAAACGGCGAGAGGGTGAGCTTTGGGGCGTTGCCGACGAGTATGAGATCTTGCGTAGGGAAAACCAAAAAGTCATCTATATCAGGGTGACTTCGGCGGAGCCGCTCAGCGAGACTCAACGCAAAGCGCTCCTAGAGAAGCTGTCCCATGAAATCGGCAAGACTCTTGATCCTGAGTTCGCTGTGGATCCCACGCTCATTGGGGGCGTTCGCGTAGCTTACGAAAACATGGTTCTTGACGGATCGGTGCGAGGCGGACTTGCCCGTCTTCAATCCATTCTCCAATACGACGTACTCAAACAAGCATAAACGAAAAAGACATGGCCATTCGACCGGAAGAAATTACATCGATTTTGGAACAGGAACTGTCGCGCTTCGAGCGCGAAGTCGAAGTTGGGCATGAGGGCACTGTCCTTCAAGTCGGCGACGGCATCGCTCGCGTGTACGGTCTGCCCGACTGCCAAATGGGAGAGCTCCTTGAGTTTCCTGGCGGAGTCATGGGCCTGGCGCTGAACCTTGAGGAGGACAGCATCGGCGCCGTTTTGATAGGCGACGACAAACACATCAAGGAGGGCGACCCGGTCAAGGAAACAGGGCGTATCATCGAGATCCCTGTTGGCAAAGCGATGACCGGTAGAGTCGTCAATGCTTTGGGCCAGCCGATTGACAACGCAGGCCCCATAGCTAGTTCGGAGCACCGGCGCTTGGAGACCAATGCGCCCGGCGTCGTCGATAGACAACCCGTCAAGGAGCCGTTGCAAACGGGCATTAAAGCCATCGACGCGATGATCCCTATCGGGCGAGGTCAGAGAGAGCTCGTGATCGGCGACCGCCAGACCGGCAAAACTTCAATTTGCATTGACACAATACTTAACCAAAAGTACACTCACCAGCCGGGACAGAGTCCCGTCTACTGCATTTACGTAGCTATTGGACAGAAAATGGCCAACGTGGCTCGCGTGGTTGACACGCTGAAGAGCTACGGGGCGATGGATTACACAACAGTGGTTGTCGCCAGCGCTTCCGATTCAAACGCGATGCAGTACCTAGCGCCCTTTGCCGGGGCCGCGATCGGCGAGTTCTTCCGCGACAATGGCATGCACGCCTTGGTCATTTACGATGACCTTTCCAAGCACGCTCAGGCCTACCGTACCCTCTCATTGCTTTTGCGTCGCCCGCCTGGACGAGAGGCGTACCCTGGAGACGTTTTCTACCTTCACTCGCGATTGCTCGAGCGCGCGGCCAAACTGAGTGACGAAAAGGGAGGCGGTTCGCTCACGGCGTTGCCTATCATCGAGACCCAAGCCGGCGATGTTTCGGCGTATATCCCAACGAACGTCATTTCGATCACGGATGGTCAGATCTACCTCGAGCCCGACCTGTTCTTCGCGGGTGTGCGTCCGGCAATCAACGTCGGCATCTCGGTTAGCCGTGTCGGAGGCAATGCCCAAATCAAGGGCATGAAGGCTGTTGCTGGAAAGCTGAAACTCGAGATGGCGCAGTTCCGCGAAGTTCAAGCCTTCAGTCAGTTCGCCAGCGACCTTGATGCCGCCACGCAACGCCAGCTCATCCGTGGACAGCGCTTGACCGAGCTTCTCAAACAGGACCTGGCTACCCCTTACGACGTTGCCGATCAGATCGTCGCCATCTTTGCTGGCGGTCTCGGCGTACTCGACTCGATCAAAAACGAAGAGGTCGCAACCTTTGAAAAGGGACTTCTCGAGCACGTCCACGTGAGCTACCCGGACGTCATCGAGAGCATCAAAGCCAAGAACGACCTGACGGATGAAGCGAGGTCGGCCTTGACAAAGGCCTGCAATGAGTTCGCGGAGCAATTCGCCAAAGGAACCGCCGTTATCATTTAGGAAGCTATGGCGACGCTCAAACAGATCCGGTTACGCATAAGAACCGCTCGGAACATCCAGCAGATTACCCGTGCGATGAAACTGGTGGCTGCGGCTCGGCTGAAGAGAGCCACCGACCGCGTGCTTCAGGCGCGACCCTATTCGGAAAAGTTGAAAGAGTTCATGGGCAGCCTCGCCGGGGGGACCGAGCTTCCGCCACACCCTTTGCTTCAGAAAAGACCGATCATAAAATACTGTGTGATTGTGATCACTTCCGAGCGTGGCCTCTGCGGCTCTTACAACACGGCCTTGCTTCGCGAGACAACTTACTTTCTCAAGAACAACCCTGGCGAGGCCAAACTGATCACAATCGGCAAGAAAGGCACCCAATTTTTGGGAAAGCGAGGATACGATATCGTCTACTCGATGACCCTAGCCGGTTCTGGAGCGACTCTCGACGATGCGACGACGGTCACTCGCATCGCGCGGGACATGTTCGAGTCAGGCGAGGTCGACGCGATCTACATTTGCTATAGCAAGTTTTATTCGCCGATTCGTCAAGTGCCGCAAGTCGTCCAGTTGTTGCCCATCGAGCCGCCCGAGGCCTCGGCAAACGTCTCCTCAGAGGCGAGCTTCGAGCCGGACGCCGCTCACTTGCTGAATGCTCTGTTGCCTCGATACTTTATGACGCTTATCTGGCAGGCGCTTCTGGAGTCGACGGCAAGCGAGCACGGGGCGCGCATGAGTGCCATGACGAGCGCCACGGACAACGCCGGCAAGATGATTCAAAACCTGACTTTGAAAGCCAACCGGGAAAGGCAAGCGGCTATCACGAAGGAGATTTTGGAAGTTGTCTCAGGCGCGGAGGCGCTCAAAAACTAGCCTCTTGGCTTGTTTTTAGATGATATCCCAGAGGATTTTTTCATCAAAAAGTCCCTCTTGTCTTGGTCATGCAGGTGCTTGATAGCTCTTGCCAGTGCCATTACGTTGCCGAAAGGCCGCATGAGAGCTGACAAGGCATGACTTGGCTTTCGGCTCGAGGGAAGTCGCAGAATGTCGCTGCGAAGTTTGCGCGTCTCTTGGCCAATTTCCTTAAGTTCAGAGTCCTCAACCGACGCGTCCGAATATAGGGCAAACACGTAGTGCTCGGTCAGATGGGACAGGCGCTCTTGCAGCGGGCCTAGCCTCGGGCCGGCTAAAGATGCGTATTCGGTCAGACTCATATGGGCAGGCCGCGGGATTCCAGTGGACCGGGCAATTGCTTTTGCGAGCGAGGCGTACTGGGTCCCAAGAATTTTGCGAATCTCAACTGACCGGTCAAGAGGGGCTTTGACGGATCGCCATGCGAACAATGGCTTGAGATTCAGACGGTCGGAAAGCCCCAAAATCAAGAGCCCCACAACCGCAACGGCCATAATTACATTCAAGGCAAGCTGAAAAGCCCGTGTTTCATACCACGGTGTCTGAATTCCTGAACTTCCGCGCTCGTTGCCAGCAATCTCCAAGGCTCCCTCGGTTGCGTCGAAGGATATCCATCCGACGCCCTCGAAGAACAACTCCGCCCAGGCGTGTCGATCGGATGAGCGCAAAACCGTTCGCCCCATACCGTCTTTTTCGTTTTTGATCGGGTAATAACCCGTCACGTAACGGGCGGGAATGCCGACACAACGGGACATAACAACCATGGCCGTGGCGAACAAGTCGCAGTATCCCTCCTTGGATTCGAAAAGAAAATAGTCGATGGCGTCGACGTTTGTTGGCACGGCCGCGGCCTTCAAATTGTACTTGGCCGTTGATGCGATGGCATCCTTGATCGCCAAAGCCTTGGCATAGTCCGTTTTCTTTCCCAAGGCCGCTTTTTCGGCAAAATTGCGGACCCTTTCCGTCGTGGAAACGAGCGTATAAGCGTCTCGAATGACCGGGTCTTCAATATGAACGGCTTTCGAGGGAACAACCCGCGGATTCGGAGCATAAGACAGCCCGAGATATTTAGGCAAGGTTGACTTATCCAAAACACCATTCTTGAAGCGGGACCCTTTGCCGTCGATCTGCATGCGGATTTCAAATGCGTCCCCAGGAACAGGCACCCGATTGACGGTGCCCGACATGGGAATGACGGTGTACTGGATGATCTCAGGGGCCTTGATGATCTTCTGGCTGAAAGCCTGTCGATAGATGCGGTTCCCTTCCTGCCACACGCGATCATCCGGAAAGGTCGCGTTCGGGTCCTTCTGCCAACCGTTGCCGGCGTAAACCTCAAAAAAGCCATCCTTCAGGTATCGCGGCCGGTCCAGTTCGGCCAGCAACATGACACGGTCTCCAGGAGTGTGAGGGCCTGTGCCGATGTTGGATCGAACCGTCGAAGTTGGCGCCATCGACTCGACTTGGTTGAACTTTTGGACGATTGCCTTTGGGATGCTGTCCCTGAAGTTTCCGGCAAATGGCTTGAAAAGGTTTTGTACGATAGGAGCTCCGATGCTGCTCAAGACAATCACCAGGGCGGCAAATCCCAAGACCCATTCCGGTCCGGCCATTCGTCTCCAAGGCCCATCGGAGATTGCTCCGAGCGTCTTATAGCCCGATTCCTCGGCCAACCGGTACATGGTCCGGGTATGGGCGCGTGAAAGCAGCACGGTAACCGAGAGGAGAAACAAGACGAAAGTTAAGACAGCGCCGCTGTAGGTCTCCCAAATGCCAACCATGCTTAGCAAGGACAAGCTCGGGACAGCCTGGAAAAGCATGACGTTTTCACTCCAAGCGAGGAAAGCGCCTAGTGTGATTAACCAACACATCACTGCAGCAATGATCAGCTCCGTCGGAAAGCCGCCGCCGGGCAACATGCTGTTCAGTGGCACGATGAAGAAGATTACGGCTGCCGCGGTCAGGGCGTAAGCGATTCCGGAATATCCGTCCAGCCTGTTGGTTTTGTCAATTTTGCAAAAAAGGTAACTGGCTAGCGAGCCCAAGACGCACAAGGACATAAGCGTCAAGGCCAAGGCAATGTTGTTGATTCCGGCCCCGGCCGCGTATAGAGCGAGGCATGAATAGAAAGCCGTCAAGGCGTAATCGAGTTTGCGGTTGTTGGCTCTCATTGCCTGACCTCAAACTGCACAGTTGCTCCGGATCGTTGAAGACGGGAAACAAAACCTTCATCCATGCGGCTATACAGGATGGCTATGGTTTTGATCCCTCTGTCGGCGAGTTTGGCGACTTCGCGGTCGATGTCTACGTCAACTTGCGCCATGAAAAGGTAAACGGTTGAGCCTGGCGACATCGAGTGCGATGCCATGGCGAGTTCGTCTGATAAAGACTTGTGGCCGACCATGGGAAGTTCCGCCAATGCTCTGAGGAGGACGTGGCGCTGACTGACTCCACAGACTCCAAAATCGTTCAGTTGCGACGGCAAGTGCACTTCGGCCCCATGCCGAAGCAAAGCATCGCAAAGGTGCGCGGCGTTGCCGCACATTCGGTCAAGCGTCTCGACCTGCGACGACAAGGATTGCCGTCGTAAGTCGGTTTGCACAAAAACATAAGCTTTGGCGAGCGAGCCCGTCTCGAACTCCTTCACCATCAGCTGGCCTGTTCGGGCCGAACTGCGCCAGTGTATGTAGCGTTGAGAGTCCCCTTCGGTGTATTCGCGAACGCCTCGCGGTTCGATTCCTTGTCCCCTCGAGACGCCGTAATCGCTCTCGGAAAAGCCCCAGCCCGCGGAGTGCGGGAGACGAACCTCGAATGGTATGGGAACCGGAAAAACGACGAGTTCGCAATCGTTTGTGGAATACTTGCGGCGCATTCGGACCAACCCGAGAGCATCGGATCCCTGAACGTAAGCTTTGTTAATGCGGTATTTGCCCCTTCGGCCGGGTTCGAACTGGTACTGGGTGTAGACTTGATCGGCGTGCGAAGGAGCTATGGGCAGGCTGGGGCTTACGTTTTTTGCCTCCATCTCTTCAGGCAGTATGTCGGTGACCGTAACGAGCGGCCTTTTGAACCCATAGTCGCTAGTGACACCGACTCTAACTGTTACCGTATCACCGACATTAACACATGCGGGGCAGTCGCGCACGAGCCGCAATCCGCGCACCGAAAGCCAAGCCTGGAGCCTGCAAGTGAGAATCATCACACCCAATGCAGTTGCCATGAGAAAAAGCGCCGTCGAGTTGATGGCTATGGCTCCAACGAGGAGGACTCCCGAAGCTGCAATCAGTGCACATCCGCCTGTGTTTCTCATGCTAAGCCTCAGGCACGGGCGCAGGGATGGATTGAACCAGACGATCGATGATTTGTTCAACGGAGCCCCCCTTTGAACGGCTATCTGACATGGGAATCACGCGATGGCTTAGGATGTTTTTGGCCACTGCCTTCACGTCGTCGGGCCTGACATACGAGTAACCCGCCATGGCTGCGTGGGCCTGGGCCGCTCGCATTAAGTGGATCGAACCTCGAGGCGAGGCGCCGATGTAAAGAAGGTGCCCGGCACGGGTCGACTGAACAATTTCCACAATGTATTGGCGAATTGACTCGTGTACGAAAACCTCGCGAACGGTGGCTTGCAGATCGGACAATTCCTCCAAGGTGATTGCTGGCTCAACGCTTTCAATCGGACTAGCAGCCCGCTGCTGCGAAAGGATGGCAACCTCGCTCTCTTTGTTGGGGTAACCCAAGGACACTCGTGCGAAGAAACGGTCGAGTTGCGCCTCGGGCAACGGGTAGGTGCCTGTCATTTCAACCGTGTTTTGAGTGGCGATAACAAAAAACGGCTTGGGAAGCTCTCGAGTGAAGCCGTCCGTCGTAACCTGATGCTCTTCCATAGCCTCGAGCAAAGCCGACTGAGTTTTTGGCGTCGCACGGTTGATCTCGTCGGCAAGGATCACATTTCCAAATACAGGACCTTGGCGGAACTCGAACTGCGAGGTCCTTTGATTGTAAACCGACGACCCCGTGATGTCCGTTGGCAAGAGGTCGGGAGTGAACTGGATGCGCTTGAACTCGCCTCGGATGCTCCGCGCCAGCGCCTTCGCCAATGTGGTCTTGCCGACTCCAGGGATGTCCTCGATGAGCAAGTGTCCGCCTGAAAGTAGCGCGATCACGGCCATTCGAACGGTGTTCGTCTTTCCGACCAGAACCTTTTCGACTTCGGTAACGACGTTGTTCGCACTCTGGGCGATTCCCTCGACGCCCACGTCAATGGTTGTTTGTGCCATGTCTTTCCTTTAATACGGGACCTGATGAAGTATGAGATGCCCTTGCCCGCACTGTTCGTGTGACTGTCGGGCCGTAATCCCCATTGAGGCCGCCGTCAGTCCTATAGACACAAAACGGGCATCCATGAGTTCGCGTTTCGTTACGCGCCATAATGAAAGGGACCAAATGACCCCCGAACAGCCAGAAACCGCACTCAGCGTCAGCCCAGGCGTTCAGCAGCCGCCGTCGATCAATCCGGACTTGGTAAAGAAACTGCGGTTGCGCAGGGCGCCAAGACTAGACAAGAAGCAATACGTGGCAGGCATCTTGGCCGGCGACCGCAGCGTTCTGAGTCGCACCATTACCTTGGTCGAAAGCGTCAAAGACGAGGACGAAGCCTTGGCTAGAAGCGTCTTGGAGGAGGTTTTGCCCTACACGGGAAAGTCCATTCGAATTGGCATCACGGGCGTGCCAGGTGTCGGTAAAAGCTCTTTCATCGAGGTTTTTGGAAATTATCTGATCCGCGAATGCGGCAGAAAAGTTGCCGTCCTTGCAATCGACCCTAGCAGCCAAGTTTCGCATGGAAGCATTTTGGGCGACAAAAGCCGCATGGAGACCTTGGCGTCCAACCCTCACGCTTACGTGCGCCCCACCCCGTCGCGTGGATCGCTCGGAGGGGTGGCTAGAAGGACCCGCGAGACCGCTCTGCTTTGCGAAGCGGCCGGCTTCGACACACTGCTCATCGAGACCGTCGGGGTCGGGCAGTCAGAAAGTGCGGTCCATTCGATGGTCGATTTTTTTCTGCTGCTGATGCTGGCTGGTGCGGGAGACGAATTGCAAGGAATCAAGCGAGGGATCATGGAAATGGCCGACGCCATCGCCATCACAAAGGCCGATGGCCAGAACGCCGCACGGGCTCTGACAGCCAAAGCGGAATACGAAAATGCTCTTCACTTGTTTCCAATGAAGCCCTCCGGATGGCAGCCCCGCGTGACCACTTGTTCCGCTTTGGCCAACGAGGGGATCGATACGATTTGGAGAACAATCAAGGACTATGTCGCCGAGGTCAAGGGCAACGGGTATTTCGAGCGCAACCGTGCCGAACAAATAAAAAGCTGGATGTACGAGAACATCGAGTACGAATTGCGAGACCGGTTCTATGGCTCGACGGAAGTGTCCGTTCTTCTGCCCGAACTGGAAAAAGCGGTGCTAGAAGGAAAGATGAGCTCGTTTAGCGCGGCAAAAAAGCTTCTTGATGCCTATTTCGGCGTAAATTTCACTTGACAATTCGCATCCTCGATCAGGCACTTCGCAGGTGAGGATTGGAGCAGAGGCCAACCGATGATAAAGGTTGTCGGTTTGGGTTGCTTGTATGATCAAGCGACTCAGCCGACGGAGAGGCTATGATCGTTCATCGAAATCAGCATCCAAGGGGCCCTGTCCGCAACCAGCCTTCGAACGGCAACGGCGTTTTCATGGTCGGCTTGATCGTGCTGCTTCTTGTATCTTCGATAGGCGTTTGGGGGCTGAAGGCGAGAAACTTTCTTGGCAAGAGCGGCAAACAAGAGTATGGTAGATCCTTGCAGTCGGCAACGGACAATCCAAACAAGATAATGTCGTCTCAAACGGAAGTTCCAGGGGAAATACTTTCATCTCAAACTTCGGATGTCGGCGGCGCACTGGCTTCGACCGATTCCCCAGCTTCTGAGGGCACGGTCATTCTCGAATCCAAGGCACCGACTCGCACAGGGATGCCCGATGTTATTCGCGAGTGGTTGGAACACCTGAGAAAGGCAGAAGCAAAAAGGGAAGAGATCGCCAATCGGCAAGTCAGCGAAGCCGTTAGCACGTTGTTGAATTTGAGATCCATGGGTGGCGCCGGTGCCGACATGTCGGTGCTGGCAGGCGACATGGAGGAAGGGCAAACGACCGACCGGGCACGTGATCCCCAGGCTCCCTGTCGCGTCGCAAGCAGCGCTGGCGGCATGATGGATGAATGGAACAGGCTGGCTCGGGCGTTTGACGACCGACCCGCTCCACCGGAATGCGTTGACCTCAAGGCGATGTACGACCAAGTGCTCAGAGAGACGGCAACCATGATCCAAGAGATCGTTGCGGTGGTAGAGAACATTGGGGACGATCCAATGTCGGCCATTGGCAAGCTGGAGCGAATGCGTGGAAAAAGCCCCGGCCGCATCGACAGCGCAGCGATGAAAGTCGACCGGGGGGTCGAGACGCTTTGCAACAAGTACGAGACGCCCAAATGGTTTGAAGTCAAATCCGACTTCGGAGGCGGATCGTTGTCCAGCCTAGGGCTCTAGCTTGCGGTATGTCCAGATCTGGCCCTGCCGTTTTTCAAGACGGAACGCAACGCCTTCATCAGTCAATTCGCTTCCTGAGGCCTCGTAGACTTTGCCGTTTTCAGGGTCTTCAAGACGATAGATGGCATGACGGTCCATGGCATGCAAGGTCGCCGTCAACAATGGGTCCTCGCATTCCTGCAAGCGAATGGCCTGCACCAATCCACGGCCCTTTTCCGGCCGATCGAACTGGCGAGCGACCCATTTCTTCGGGCTTCGGTGGTAAGGGGTAAGAGCGTAGTAATCGCCGTAAAAACGAAATTGGCGACGCTCCTCCAAACGCAAATCATCTTTTGTATCAGGTCAAAGTCATAGTCATCGCGCTTGATGTCGAAGGTCGGGAACAGCATCGGCGCCATTGCGCAGTGAAAGCCAAAGCTATCCTCACAATGGTTCCACCGGCCTGGCTGCCCGACGTCCGAAGAAAGGGTGAACTCTTTGAAATAGGGAATCCATTCGAACATCGTCCGCTGAAAGGCCAATTTGACGGCATGGTCGCCGTATCCGTAATCCGTATAGTGCAAGGGCACGGAGCTGCGCAAAGTCTCCAAATCGTTTCTTCTGCCCCCATTGGCGCAGGAATCGATCCACAGGCCCGGGTTTTCAAGCAAGAGATCGTCCCAGAACCGAAGGTAACCTTGAATGTAGAGGTTTTCGGTCATGCCCTGGCGGTTCGGTCCGTCGTTGGCCCTCCACATGGACAAGGGTGGGAAGTTGTGGTCCTGACGGTAAACGTCGATGCCACCCTCTTGGATTAGATTCTGAATCCGGTCTTTTATCCAATTGCGTGCCTTGACGTCGCCAAGGTTGAGGAGCTTATCGTCGCTTTGGTCACTCGACAAAAGAAAGCCTGGGTGCTCTTCGCAGAGTTCCGTTCCAGGGCGGGCGCGCTCCGGTTCAAACCAGACACGAAGTTGCGCGTCTTGACGGTGAAGCGCATCGGAAATCGGCTTGAACCCGCTCGGAAATCGATCAGGGTCTGGCTTCCAAGTTCCCGTCTCCCACCACTTTCTTTTGCCGTCCCTTGTTTTGCACGGGTACCACCCGGCGTCGATCCACCATACGTCGAAGGTGATGCCGCGCCGCTCGAATTCCTGAATGAACTCCAGCTGATTGGCTTCTGTGGCGCCCGAGAACTCCTCGAGGTTGTCCGTGCCATGGCCGACAACAAAAGGCTGGAGCGGCTTGCCGTGCCGGCGCGGCAAAACGTGGGCCAAGTACCACCTGCGCCAAAGGTTTATTGAGCGCTGAATGTCGCCGGTCCAACAAAGAAAAGTCATTCGCGGCGTTCGAACGCGCTCGCCGGGGTTCAGTCTGATTGATACCCTTTGTTGGCCAACGACGACGCGAGCGCAATTTTGACCGCCCTCGAAGACCGCTTCCCATTGCCCGGGCCACCCGACTGCCATCGTATATCCGAACTCCTTGAAGGCAATTCGGTAGTAGGGAAACTCTGGGTCGCAGGCACGGCCGCTAATTGGTGAAAATTGCTTCTGGACACCTGAAACTAGGGCTACCTCGAAAGGCTCAAGGCCGTCTAGGTTCGAATACTCTCCCTTGCAGTGATGCAGAACCGGGCTCTCGCCACAAAAATCAGCATCGAGCGCTTTCACATTTTCAATTAGGGGCGATGGCTCTTTTCCTTCGTTTGCGAACCACGCCGTCCACTCGACCACTGGAAAGTCGCGGTAAAGGATGACCTCAATCTCAATCTTCAATCCTGTTTGATTGTCGAGGCAGGAATAGGTGGCTGCGATGATATTGGCGTCGACGGCTCTTTCCGAAACGGACGAGGGCCAAGGCAGGCCGTGGATGTGCTGGCCGTCCAGGTCGAAGCTGATCGGAAATTCCTTGTGTCCCGAACGAAAGAAACGCCTGAAGAGGTCGTCCTTCATTTTCATATCGGCGCCTATGGGCGTGTTGGGCAAACTATGGTTCATCGATGCACCTGCAATGGGGGCGGTCTACTATATCTTGCCGCAACCGATTGCCTGCTGGAGCCCGAAACCCGACTACCTGATCGAGTTTTTGCTCAGTAGGAGGGACCTTGACATTTTAGTGCCCATGTGGTAGCATAATGCGTTCAAGGACCTTTGTGTTTGCCGTTGTACGGAGGCTTTCGACCGCGGGCGGAAGTTTGCGTAGAGCGGCAAAGAAATGATTGGTCCTTGCATAAAGCTGGAGGCACCTTACTCGATAATGCCGCTAGAAAAGACGCAGAAACAGAACGTTATCGCCGAATATGCGACCAAACCCGGGGACACTGGTTCCACCGAGGTTCAAATTGCCGTAATGCAGGCTCGAATCCTGCAGATCACCGAGCACCTTCGCAGCAATAAGAAGGACTTCCACTCGCTTCGTGGACTCATGAAGCTCGTGGGCAAACGGCGAAGGCTCGAAGCATATCTCCGCAGAACCGACATCGAGCGCTACCGCGCTCTTATTCAGCGTCTGGGTATTCGAGAAGTACGGCCTCGGTAACGGAGGCATAGATGATTTACACCCACGAGTTCGAGGTTGGGGGCAAGACCCTCAGCGTCGAAACTGGACGTGTCGCCAAGCAAGCCGGCGGCGCAGTATTGTTGGGGATGGGCGAGACCGTCGTGCTGGGAACGGCCACGATGTCCGCCGAGCCCAGAGAAGGCATCGACTTTCTCCCGCTGGTCTGCGACTACGAAGAGCGCAAGTATGCTGTAGGCAAGATTCCCGGCGGCTTTGTCAAGCGCGGAGGGCGCCCTTCGGATAAGGCGATACTCGTCAGCAGGCTTATCGACCGGCCTATTCGGCCGCTTTTCCCTAAAGGCCTGCGACACGATGTCCAAGTCATTACGATGCCCTTCGCGGTCGATCAGAACTGCCCGCCGGACGTCTTGGCCGTATGTGCCGCAGGAGCCGCGCTGACCGTGTCGGACATCCCGTTCAAGGGTCCCGTCGCCGGGGTTCGTGTGGGAAGGATCGACGGCCAGTTCATCCTCTTCCCAAGCATCCCGGAGATTGAAGCATCGGATCTCGATCTGGTTGTCGCCGGGCATAAGGGTGCCATTTCGATGGTGGAAGCCGGAGCCAAGGAAGTCAGCGAAGAGGACATGCACGCGGCCCTGAAGTTCGCCCACGAGGCGATCAAGAAGATCTGCATTGAGTTCGAAAAGTTCGGCGAGATGGTCAACAAGCCGAAGCGCGAGGTTCCTCTTCATGAGATTTCGCACGAACTTATTCACGAGATTGAGACTGCCGCGGGCAATGAGATCGCGGAGGCGATCTGCAACCCGGATAAGGCGACTCGCGAATCGGCCCTTACCGACCTTTCGAAGGAACTGGTCGCCCGGTTCGCCGAGCACTACAAGGAAGACGAGGAGAAGCAAAAGCAACTTCCCGAGGCCGTGGACAAGGTCGTCAAGGGCAAAGTCCGGCAGCTAATTCTCGAGCAAGGCAAGCGCCCCGATGGACGCGCGCTCGACGAGATCCGCCCGCTTGAGGCCTGCGCAGGCCTTCTGCCGAAGGTCCATGGGTCTGGTCTGTTTACGCGCGGCCAGACTCAGGTCATGACGGTTTGCACGCTTGGCCTTCCGAACGACGCCCAGACAATGGACGGACTGGAAGAGGAAGACGACAAGCGGTACATGCATTTCTACAACTTCCCGCCTTATTCGGTGGGTGAAGTTCGGCCCTTGCGCGGCGCTGGACGGCGAGAAGTCGGCCACGGCGCCCTGGCTGAGAGAGCCTTGCGGCCGATGATCCCGCTCGACGATCCCGAGTTCCCCTACACGGTTCTCTTGATAAGCGAAGTGCTGGAATCGAACGGATCGACCTCGATGGCTTCGGTTTGCGGCTCGACCCTGGCCCTGATGGACGCCGGAATCCAGATCAAGGCCCCCGTGGCTGGAATTGCCATGGGCCTCATGTCGGACGGGCACAATTTCAAGATCCTGACGGACATCCAGGGCATGGAAGACTTCTGCGGCGACATGGACTTTAAAGTTGCCGGGTCGCGCGAAGGCATCACGGCTCTTCAACTCGACACGAAACTGGACGGCATTCCGGATCAGGTTCTTGCCGATGCCTTGAACCAGGCGCGAAAGGCCCGTCTGCAGATCTTGGATGTCATCGAAGCCGAGATAGACAAGCCGAGAGAGACCGTTGCCGACACGGCTCCTCAGGTCACTACGATACAGATTAACCCTGACAAGATCGGCGCGGTCATCGGCCCGGGCGGTGCGGTGATCAAGAAGATTACGAACACCACTGGCGCTTCGGTTGATATCCAGCAGGATGGCCGTGTGCTTGTGGGTGGCTCGAATGCGGAATCCGTCCAGACCGCGATCAGCATGATCAAAGCCTTGACCGACGAGGTCGAGATCGGCGCGCTGTTCCGCGGCAAAGTGTCGAGGCTGATGGGTCGCGGCGCGATGGTCGAGTATATTCCCGGACGCGAGGGAATGGTCGCCATCGAGCACCTGACGCCCAAGCAGATCCGCAGACCGGACGACGTGGTCAGCGTCGGGGATGAGATCAACGTAAAGGTTTTCGAAATCGATAGCCTAGGTCGCATCAACCTGACGGCTCTTGGCCTTGCTCAAGACTTGCCATCGCTGGCCGGCAACGCTGATGCGGTGGTACTTGCAAGCGGAGGCAATCGCGGTGGCGGCCGTGGTGGCGACCGGGATCGAGTCGGTCGCGACAAAGGACGATTCAGCGGACGCGATCGCGGCGATCGAGACCGAGCGACCCGGGATCGGGCTGAAAAACATAGAGACTTTCAACCTCAGACTGAATCGGCTGAACACCCCAAACCGGAAGGACCAACCACACCGGAAATCCCCGACCAGTTCCCCCAGCGCGACCGTCGACACGATGACGACGTCAACGCTCGATTCCGGCCTCGTCGATAACCCTTTTCCAAAAATCAAGCGAACGAGGTCGCCTCTACTATCGAGACGACCTCCTTTTTCGGATGTCAACCTCTGAAAACCTAGAGAAGCATTAAGGCAATGGTTAAAATCATAGAGGATGTGCCAGCCTGATCTCTTTTCCGATTCCCCGATAGCTGCTGAAGTCGTTTCGGTTTTGACGATTTCAAGCTTTGAGACGGTGATCGGCAATATGGTGGCCGTGGCCTCGGAGGATTTGCTTTATCTACTTGAGTTCGAAAATGAGACGCGTCTGCAAAAACAGATGGATGCCTTGGCCCGATATGTCGACGCGCCACTGGAAATCAGCAACAGTTCGCTTCACAAGTGGGTTTCCAAGGAAGTCAACGCTTACCTAAGGCGCGATATCAAGGCTTTCGAAACGCCCATCTGCTCCCCTGGCACGCCATTTCAAGAGATGGTTTGGGAATACCTGCGCTCCATACCCTACGGCCAAACGGTTTCTTATGGCGACCTGGCCGCCCGGTTGGGCATGCCTCAAGGCCAAAGGGCAGTAGGCCAAGCTGTGGGTGACAACCGGCTTGCCATCATTATCCCCTGCCACCGCGTGGTCACGTACGAAGGCAAGTTGGGCGGGTACGCTGGTGGTCTATGGCGCAAACGCTGGCTTCTGGACTTGGAAGCAGGTAACGTGCCCTTGCTTTAAGCGCATCTAGCATCAATCCGCAAATCTCCATGCCGGAAGGTCGGAACGCGGAACGACCGCTCCCGTCAGCAAAGCGCGAACAAACGGGATGGGCATGCAGTTCGACTTGAGAAAGCGGTCATGAAACTCGCGGTCGGACATCTTCCCGGACACGACCAGTTCGCGATGGAGATTGTGAACTTGGATGCCGCCGATGAGGTAAGCCGCTTGGTAAAGCGGTGGGTAATCGCCTTTGAACGAGCGACGCACTTCGCCCATGGCATTTTCGCGTTCGTGCCCCACTTCGTTCACCAGCATTTCCACGCAGTCCATCGGCGACGTTTCGCCAAGGTGGAATTTAATCGAGAAGACAACCCGCGCGCATCGATGGGCTCGCCAAAAGAGCATGCCCACGCGCTCCTCCGGCGTGCGGGGAAAACCCCTCTCCCATAGGTGCATCTCCCAGTGGAATGTCCAGCCCTCGGTCCAGAAGGGGGTCCAGAATACGTTACGGTAGGGTCTGCTTCGCTCCTGATAGAACGATTGCATGTAGTGGCCTGGGATCAACTCGTGGTGGACCGTGGCCCTCGCGAAGGCACGGTTATTGCCGCGCATGCTTGTCAACTTTTGTTCATGTTCCATGGAGTTGGTTGGGAAGGATACGACGATGTTCTGTCCGCCAAGAAAGAAGGGGTTGACCCTTTGAGCCTCAGGCGACATCATCTCCATGCGCCAACCATTCCGTGCAATATCGGGAACAGTCAACAGGTCGTTTCGTTCCACGTACTCAATGGCCTCTAGTGCAAGGTCCTTGACGAGCCGAGGCTGATGACCGGGGGCTTCGTGGCCTTGTTTGGTGCGTTCCAAGGCGGCGCGCCAGTCCTCGCCTAAACCCATGTCGAGAGCGGCCCTTCTCAGCTCTGCTTGGCACCACTCCATTTCGCGCTGTCCGATGGCCATCAACTCCTCGGGAGTGTAGGGTATATAAGAAGATTCGAGATCGGCCACAAGCGAATCGCGGCCTACGGGATCCCCAATGATCTTCTTCAAGTCATCTGCACCGGACAGCTCTTTGAGCCTGGCAATATAGCCGTCCATTCTGCTGTTTAGTGTCTCAAAAGGCTTCTCGCACCACCAACTGAACACGGGGTCGTATCCATGGTAAAACTTGAACCAGTAGGCAAGCTTTTCTTTGATCTCCTCGAACAAGCGTGCTGCCCTGTACAGGACCGAGTCAGAGCGTCCATTGTCGCATTCCACTCTCTCGATCGCAATCGAGGCCTTGTGCAGAATGTGGGCTGCTTCTTCGCCGTCGATAAACTCGACGTTTCGCCGGCTGTCCTCTAGGGCCATGAGGTCCTGGGCAAAGGGAACCAGGCTGGCCATTTCTTCATAACGCTTGGCCGTTTCAGCGAGGGCGCGCCTCTCCCTTGCCATTAGGTTGCGGAAAAGCAACCAATCGACCTTGTCATCCACGGAAAAGGACTCAAATGGCAATTCCTCGAGCGCGCCAGCCCATGCCGCCAGAAACTCGTTCAGAACGGACAAGCGCCTTGCCGAGTAAGGGAACACGAAGTGCCGATCTAAAGCTTCCCGGTCGGCTATGTAACGGGACACAAAAGAGGGCATTGTATCTAGGCAAGGACCGAATTCAGAGACGGGGACCTCGAAGGGCATGAATGCATTATGCCACGTCGCGATTGTCTGTCTGTCCAACCAATCAGAACAGTCGGGATGAGCTTGAGTCGTCGCACCAGGACTGTCGGTCCTCACCTTTGGGCGATTCTATTTTGGATCCAAAACATAAGTCGCTACGGCCTTCGAAGGGAGATAGACCTTGTTGGCAAACGCGGAGGGTGTCGTCTTTCGGAGGTCGTCTCCTGGGCGGTCTGATGTGAAATAGGCCGTAATCATATACGCTTTGGAATCTCCGCCTTTGATTTCCAGTGGCACCCATTGGGACTTAGTAGTATGGTTCATGGCCACTACGACTAACCTGCCGGTGCGTTTGTCCAAAAACGCGATCAGATGAACGCCGTCGATTTCTAAATCGAGGGTATTGATTTGAACGCGCACCATGCCGGGACGAACGAATCGGGAAAAATGGCCCATGACCCAGAAGAGCTTTGATGTGTATACGGTTTCATCCCCATCGTCGTCAAACTCGTCGACGTACAACAGGCCGTCCTTGTAGTCGCTGTTCGACAAGGCGAGCCACCAATGCCAGGCCCTGGCTTCGACGATGCTCAGGTCGAAAAAAATAAGCCGGGCGACGTTGAGAGCCGTGTTCATGCCGAGGTCTCGTCCGTGTCCACCCTCGTTTCTTGGGCCGCCCATCTGGCAGTATTCCGTGTGCCATACGGGCACTTGAGGTATCTTGTCAAGTCCTTGCCGAAGCTCTTGTCTAACGCTTATCATATGGTCGACATGGTCGCCCGCATATCCGTGGTAGGCGTAAATTGGATTGACCTTGCGAACCCAGTCTGGGTTCGACCTGAACATCTCCGTGTAATGGCCGTATTGGGATCCTATGAGGAACGACAGCCACTCAATGGCGCGCGTTCCCCCCCAGGGCGTGTTGTGCTCTGGTGTGACGATCTTTTGGGCCATCCCTCGAGAGGCCAGCTCTTTGGCCAGGGCTTCGCAAATGCGCATGACATCATCGTTCGATGCCCGGCAACCCTCCTGGGATCCTGGGTTTGGCACCCCGTTCCAGTCAACATCCGGTTCGTTTAATGGGCTGACGTGGGTGAACGGGATGCCTTCTTTGACGAAGTGCTCGACAATGTCGCACAGGTACTTGGCAAACGCAGGCTCGGCTTCAGCCTTTAGATTAGTGCTGTCCTTTCCAGCGGTGCAGTTGGTGAAGCCGTTGCGCGTCAGGCTTCTTGGCGGGGTGTTGGCAAACGCCACAAACTGACTGACGCCACGCTTTTTGGCAGCTCTTAACATCCATACCTGACCTGGAGCGGCGTCCCAGTCGTACACCCCGGGACTCACCTCGAAACTCGCGACCGTCCGAAGCGGGTTGGTGATCGTTTCGTGGTTGATGCCGCCTCCAATGTTGAACCGCCAACAGGAAAGGCCAATGCCCTTGTCCGTCGTAAAAAGCAAGTCGGCCACTTTATTCCGGGTCGCCTCGGACCACTTGCCGAGAGGTTCAATCGACCAGCAATCTGACGCGCCGAAATTGTCTATGGTTTGTCGAGTGTTTTCAAGGTCAACGGTGTTTTGAGCGACATAGCGGGTCATTTTTGGAGGTTTTCCTGTATAGGTGATTCTCGTGTCAAGCCAATCGGCATGGTCGTAACTGGTGCCGTCGCCGCCGTCGCTTACGGCAAGGATCAGCTTGCGAACGCCTACAAGGCTGCACGAAAAACCGCATGCGGGCATGTTTTTCTTCATCTTTGGGCTGGACCAAAGCAATTTGCCGTCCCCGTAGATGAAAAAGGTTGCCGAGCCTTTGTCGTTCGAGGTGGAGCCGATACCGGCCAGCCCTGAGATCTCGACGGCGTTGCCGTCCAAGGATAGGCAAATAGCGCTGGGCGAGTGCGTGCTGACCCCTCGGGCAAAAGTCGTGTCATGAACAACAAGTCGGTTCCCGCCGATATCCGCATTGGCCTTGGCCCGCCCCCAGCCTTGAACCACCAAACTCAGGTCGCCTTCATCAAGCCAAAAAGTTTGTAAGAAAGAAGAAAAGAGGAGTAATAAGTGTGGAAACATCCTATCTGGTTAACCTTTGATGCCCGTTGTGGCTATGCCCTCGATAAACACTCTTTGGGCCAAGAAGAAGACCAAAAGAACCGGCAGGATGACAATGAGAGAAGCAGCCATCAGCAGGTTCCATGACACCCCGGTATGCTGGCTCTGAAAGAATTGCAAGCCCATGGACAGCGTGAAGGTGTTCTGGTCGGTCAAGTAAAGCAACGGCCCCATGAAGTCGTTCCAAGCCCACATGAAGGTGAAAAGGGCGATAACGATCATCGCCGGTTTGGCGAGGGGCAAAACAACATCAAGATAGATGCGGAATTCGCTCGCTCCATCGATCTTGGCCGCCTCGCTGAGCTCCTGCGGTATGCGCTTGAAAAACTGCCGGAGCAGAAAAATCGAAAAGGCACTGCCGAAGTAGCATGGAACCCAAAGAGGTCGGAACGTGCCGATCCACCCAAGCCACTTGAAGAGGCTGTACGTTGGAACCATGAGCACCGGGTAGGGAACCATCATCGTAGCGAGGGTGATTGCGAAGAACAGATCTCTTCCAGGCCATTTTAGCCGTGCGAACGAATAGGCTGCCAAACTGTTGGATATCACCGATCCGATCACAGCCAGAATGGTCACAACCAGCGTGTTCTTGCCGTAGGCAAGGAAAGGAATGTAGCCCAAGTCCTGGCTGCCATAGCTGAACGCTTTAGGATAGTTCGACCAAACGATCTTGGAGGGCAGAAGTCTGGCGCCCGCACCCATAATTTCGTATTCGGGCTTAAGAGATGTGGCGGTCATCCAAAGCAAAGGCGCCAAAAACAAGGCGGATAGGACAACCAGTGCCACGTGAATCGCGAGCCCGGCCCAAGCGGGTCTTTTTCTTATCGATCCCAAACGGTTTTTGCCGCTAGCTGGCTTCATAGTGAACGAACTTTGAAGAAACTTTAAGGGACATCAAGGTAAGAATCAGGGTGACTACGAACATGATCCAGCCCATCGCGCTGGCATATCCCATCCGTTGGAAAAGAAACGCGTTGTCATAAAGGTACATCGCAAAAAAGTAATTGGAGCGTGCCGGGCGTCCGCCAGGAAACATGACGTAAGGAAGGGCGAACGTTTGCATGGCCCCAATGAAGCCCATTATGGCGTTGAACAGGATGACCGGAGATATCATCGGCAAGGTCACGTGGCGCGTCTTGAGCCACGAACTGGCACCATCCAGGTCGGCGGCTTCATATAAAGCTGTCGGAACGTCTTGCAGTGCCGCTAAATAGATAATCATCGCGTTTCCACAGCCCCACATGGATATGATGACCAGCGTCCATCTCGCGACCGTCGGGTCGTCCAGCCAATTCGGTGTTGGCAGCCCAAGCCACCGGAGCGATTCGTTAAGAAGCCCGTTTTGGCTGTTGAAAACCCAAAGCCACAACACGCCAAGGGCTATCATCGGCACCAGAGAAGGCAAAAAGAAGATGGTCCGATACACGGTCATTCCCTTGACTTTGGTGTTAAGAAGCATGGCCAATGCTATCGCAATGACGGTCGCCAAAGGAACAGCTGAGATCGTGTAAAGGGCCGTGTTTTTCAGGGTCGTGAGAAACACCTCGTCATGAACGAGTTCCCGATAGTTATCCAGCCCAATGAACCTTGGGCTTCGAAGAACGGAATAGTTGGTAAAGCTATAGAAGATTGAAGCAAGAAGAGGATAGGCTAGAAAAAGAAGAGACCCGATCACCCAGGGCAAAGCAAATAGCCAGCCGACCATCGCGGCATGCCTTTTCATGTACCTAGCACCTGCTTCTGGTACTTCTGCCAACCTTCCTCCAAACGGCGCTGGGCGTCGTCCAGTGCCTCTTGAGGTGTCTTTTGACCAAGGTCCATTTGGTCGACCGCATTAGAGACCTCTGCTTGAATCTGGTTGAGAAAGCCCGTTCTTTCTCGGCCTACCGCCCGCGGCGAACGAGCAAGGGCATCGAACACGCGGATGTAAGGGTTCGGGTGATTGGCAAGAAACTCCTCGCTTACCCGGCTTAAAGGGGTGTTGCAATACTGGAGTCGGCACAAAAGCTCCATGTTGTTTTGTTTTTGGACGAAAGCGATGAAGTCAAAAGCCTCGTCCGGGTGTTTCGCCCCACGCGGAATCATCAGGGTGTTCAGGTTCAAAACGGTGTACCCGGCGCAGTCCGGCCGGTCGTCAGGGTAAGGCATCGGAACTGCAAACCATTTGGTCTCATGGCCGTACAGGCGGATAAAGTTTGCAAACCACGGCCCTTCCATGATGCAAGCCAGTCGTTTCGCAATAAAGGGGTTGTCTTGCGACGATGTCACGCCGAAAGTGCTTTGGAACTGTTGCGTCTCTGCCATTCCGAACCTCTTTGCGAAGCTCGTCACCCACGTCCAAGCCCTAACATTGTCCCTGTCATTGACAGTGATTTTATCGCCTCGAACCAAGGCGCCCCCGAACAAGTACGGCCAAGATCCTCCTCCAAATCCGGACCGCGGCATGAAGGCCAGCCGCTCGATTTTTCCGTTTTTTTTGACCGTCACCGTCTCGACCAGCCGGTCGAGCTGGCTGAGAGTTTTGGGAAATTTTTTCGGCGTGTTGTACTCTGGCGGCATCAGGTCTTGGTTGACATATAGGGCTGACGATCCTGGCGAAGTTGGCAGGGCGTAGAGTTTGCCCTTATGAATGAGGTCTTTCCAGTACGACGGGATGTAGTCCGACGGTTTGATGCCGTACCTTTTTGCATAAGGCGTTAAATCGACCAGCGCGTTGGCATCGCCAAACTGACAGACTTGGTCCGACCATAGCCCTGCCACGTCAGGCGGATTGCCGCCACTTGCCGCGAGCAAGGTCTTTTCGGCGATGCCCGAGATGCTCAGCATTTTGACAAACACCCGGCTTTGAGATGCGTTGTAACGATCCACGATCGTCTTCATCGCCTTCATCTCGTCTTTGGTCCACTTTTCCCAGTAAGTGACCACGATTCGATCGGACCGAGTCTGACGACTCGCTGTTCGTTCGCTGATAACCACCGAGCTGGCAAACAAGACAGCCAGGGCTGCGGCCCCGATCGTTTTTGAGTGCGTCATCAATAAGGGACTGTTGCTGATTTATTTGTTGCTAATTACAGGCGGCCCGACCGGCATTCCTGGTTGCATCGGAGCTTGGTTTTGGACATATCCAGAAGCTTGTTGCCCAGGCGCACCAGTCTGGTTTAACGCTGGGGCGCCTCCAGGACCCCGTTTGTTCGGGTCCTTTTCTTGCCAAGGAGGCACTCCAGGGGTGTATTGCACTTGACCCTGATCAAGGTTCCCTGCGTTGAAAGCCTTGACGGCAAAGAAAACAATCAGGCCGATGACGACAACGGCCAGAACGACGATCACAGGCGTCTTGACTTCATCTTTCATCTGCGAACCCTTCTTTTTTTTAGGGCTTTCCGGCAAGAATCGTAAATGCCGCGGTGTACAGCGTATTTGGGTTCAAGGGTTGGCGAGCACCCCTAGATTCTCAACAACCCTTGCTTTCCTTGGACTACTGCCTCTTGTCCCACATGCCGACGGGCCAAGGCCAGTCGGCGCTGTTCGGCCAATAGCTAGGCATCGGCGTGTTGGCCTGATTGCCTTGCGGCTTTAGTGTTTGACTCTTGACAAGGTACTTGGCGTGGCCGTCGGCGAACCCGTAGTTCGTCCCTTCGCCGAACATTTTGGCGCCGCCCCCGGTCATGTTGAACTCGCCGTAGTTAAAGAACACCTCAGTGGCCCACCCCTGGCACCACTGATGGTACCAATTCGGCCTTGGAGCAATGACGATCGTGGTGGCAACAGAAGGCACGGCGGTCTGGACGCCGCTGCCGTCGTCACATGTCACAGACATTTGACACTGCTCCGATGACGAACCCCACCAGTTTCCGGTGTTGTTGGCAAAGGCAGGCCAAGTGTAGTTCATCGAGTAGGTAACTGCGCGCGCCTTGACGTTTGTTCCGCAACCGATGCCGCCGCCGTTTTCCATGCCGCGGTCCCAGTTGTCTACCGGCGACCTCCAGATCGACTCGTTCTTGATGTAAGGATGCACTTGCTGGTGCCATGGCAGCCACTCTGGATTCCAGCCCCAGCAGAACGGGTACCCGTCGTCGTAATCTCCGCCGTACATCACAATGCCCAGCGACAGTTGTTTGACGTTCGACAGGTCGGAGGACTTCTTGGCGGACATCTTTGCTTGTGCGAAAACGGGGAACAGGATGGCGGCAAGGATCGCAATGATCGCGATGACAACGAGGAGCTCGATGAGGGTGAAGGCCCTGTTGATGACTCTTGATTGCATAGGGATACCTCAAGGTGATGTTTTTGCTGGACCGAATGTGGTTCCGGGGTCGAATGAAACCGGTTGGGTGAGCTCGAGGAAACGGCTTTGCTTTCCCGAGATAATGGAATCGAGGAGCTCAACAGACTTGGCGGCAAGGTCGTAAAGGTCGACCTTGACAGAAGCAGCGATGTGACTCGACATGCAAGGCCAGTGGATGCCGTCGTAACCAATTATGGAAAGTTCGTTCGGAATGCGGATTCCCCGATGTTCGAGGTTCTCGAGAATGTAGTAAGCGATGAAATCACGGTAGGCGAAAACGGCCGTCGGACCGTCTGGCCTTTCCAACAGGCCGAGAAGCGTTTCCAGAAACCCGCCTCCGAAGGGAATGATAAAATCGTCTCGTATTTGGATTCCATGGACGGCCAAATTGGAACGAAGCAAGCTGAGTCGCTCGTGGGCGTCTCTAATCGTGTCGCCTTGCTCAATAGCGACTACGATCCGACTATGCCCCTTAAGAACTAAACTCTCAGCCACGAGACGCATTCCACCCTCCACGTCGTCCTTGACTGAGGAAATGGCTTTGGACTCGTCGCGGGCGTTCATGAGCACGGTCGGAAGGCTGGAACGGCGGAGCAGAGGCAGAAGCGGATCGTTGGGAAGCGGTGCAAAGAGCAGGAGGCCATCGGCCCAACCCCCGTTTAGAAACTCGAAGACTTGTCTTGGTTTTCGACGGTAATTGCAATGGGCAAGAACGTCGTATCCGACTTTGCCCGCAGCGTACTCGACCGCGGTGGCCAGCTTTTCCATGTATGAGTCCGCGACGTCTCGGTGGCGAAAAGCGCTGTAAAAGCTGATGATCTGGGTGCGTCCCTGACGAATCGAACGGTAAACGAGGTTTGGCGTGTAGCTGAGTTCCTTGGCTGCCTTCTTAACCCTTTCCAGGGTCTCGGGAGCGATGCGCAACCTCTCACCGTTACCGGAAAGCACGAGCGAAACGGTCGTCGGCGATAGGCCGGTGGCCTCGGCGATGTCGCTCAAGGTGGCTCGGTTCCTCTTCGGCGAGGGCGTCCTGCTCATGCTAAGCTCCAAGCTAAAATGATTTAGCAAAATGCTAAACGGTTTTAGCATGTTACAACACAAGTCTCGAAAATGCAAGAGGAAAATAGAAAATTTCACGGCTGACGGCCGGTGGCGGATTCAAAGCAGATCTAAAGCGCTTGACGGAACCTGCCGTTTTCGCCGGGGCCTGGCTGGCGATGGCAACGGTTCGAGATGCAAACGGCTACAGCGCCTTGTTGGCGATAAGCATCCATCCTTGGCCGGGTTCCACCGGAACCGGATCCCCGGGTTTAAAAGATGCGGCAGGCTGGAAACCCTCGGATTCGGGGGCCGTCCAGAGCGTGTTTTCAGGCGAAAGACCGAGAAAATCCCAGTTGACGTCGAGATGAACCAAGACCCGCTCAGCAGCCCATGAAGCAATGGCGACCAAAACGGAATCGTCGCGGGCATACACAGTTGCCAGAATATCGCGGTGAGAAGTCTTGATCGGGCAATCTGGCGACCACCAGCCGATCATCGTAGAATCGGCGATGCCGAAAATGTCCCAAATGCGCCATACCGGCTTGGGGTCGAGCCTTTCAGCCCATCCCAGTCGACAAGTCATGCCGAACAACGCGCCGCGCCATGGGTTGCCGCCGTTTTCGAGCATCTCCCCCATCACACCAAAAGGGATGCCGCTGATTTCCACGAGCCAGTAGTCTGGGGGGCTGTCGTAATCGAAGTACTCTCCGAACCAGACACGGTCGATGAAGGGCATGTGCTCCATATAAAGGTTTGCGCTCGAGGCAAAGCCATCCTTCGGGTTGTATTGGTTGGCTGAGTGGACATCGATGAATGGGTCTGGCCGTCGCCTTTCCAGAACACGCCGAACGCGTTTCATCACTGTGCGGTCGAAGGCGATATCATCAAGGTACAGCCCGTCGATGCCAATGTTCAACGCCAGCCAATCAAGACCTTCGATGTAAAAATTCTGCCACCTGCTCATGCCTGATGTAACCAAGCTGGAGTCCTCAACGTTCGGCGCATACCATGCAGGAATATAGTCCTCGCCAATGTGCTCTTGAAGCCACGAATAACCCCCGGCCGCGCCGGGAGAGAAAACCTCGTGGTTTAGACTGAGCAGGGCAAACAGCTCCGGGGCGCGAGTGGTCAGTTCCCGAACAGTGTAGTAGATTTTGAACTTCATGCCGCGTTCGTGGCAAAGATCGGCGTAGTGCTTCATTGCCGCGGGGCGCAGGAAAGGGTAATTGATATACGGGTTGATTCCAGTCGCGTGGTGGACGTTCAAGGTGTTGGCGCCGGAGCGATCAACGTAATCAATCGGCCTGTAGGCATGGAAGAACCGGTGTTCGAAGTGGCGTTTGGTATCGAGCGGCTTGAAAGGCGTGACCGCCAATCGAAAGTCGCACCGTAGGTTTTTGCCTGGATCGAGGCTCAAGTCACCGGAATAGGCCTTGAAAAGGACGGCATCTTCTCTCCTTTTGACTTGAATGCCGCCCAGACCGCCATTTGCCCAAGACTCTGGCATCACAAGAGGTTGTTGGTGATAGAAGTTGGTGTTCAGCGGCCGTCGGTAATGGTCGTCTCGGAGGCTGACTTGAAGACCTGCCTCTGCCGTTCCCAGCCAAAGTGAGTCTTGGTTCTTTTCCACCGACCATTTCCAGTCAATGTCCTCGCGGAGAAGCCCGCCCTTGACGCCGAGCCCCATCGCATACAAAGCTCTGTCTTTCGGCATGGCGAACGTAAGGGCAACGGCACCGGGCTGCGCCTCTTTCGTTTCCATGGCAACCTCGAACTCAAGAGTGCCGTCGAACTCCAGGCTGCCCTTAAGAGTTGCTTTAATGGATGTCCATGATAGCTCAGCCGTCCATTCGGCACGCCCCTCGCCGACTAAGCAAATCGGACCGAGAGACCCCGCGGGCTGCTCGCCCAAAAAAGTCAGGGCGACCTCGGACTTAAGCACGTCTAATCCATTGCTGATGATTCTGGCGGGCAAGCCGCAATCGTTCAGAAAAACCTCTCGGTTGAGAATGCGAAGATGCCGATTTTCAACCTGTATGGGCAAGAACGGGCGCACAATCGAATGCTCCTGGGCCAAGGTGCTGTTAAGCCATTTAAGGCGGCTTAGTCGGTAAGGGTCGTCCTCGCCATCGTTCTCGACGGGATCGCCCTCGACAAGGACGGATAGCTTGACTATGCGCTCCTCACCCTCGGAAAAGACGCTGACCACGCCTTGATACTTCCCGATTGGCGCGTCGGTTGGCACTTGAACCCCGCACCACAAAGCCTGAATGGCGTTCTGTTCGACGCAAACAGTTTTGGCAAGCCCTTTGCCCGCAAAGTCGATCCCGACGGTGTTGAAGCAAGTGAAGCGTTCGGATGGCCAATACTGTGGACCATGGAAATCGTGAAATACAACGGTCACGTTCTCAAGGGCTCGCCTGGCGGCCCACACCCCGATCTGGAAGACCAGATACTCGCCCGGTCTTGCCTGCAAGAACGATGCATTTTGTTGGGGCCGCTCCAACCATTGAAACGGCACGAAGCGTTTCATGCGAATCGGTTGGTCGCGGGACTCGGGAAAAGCGAAGAAACCGGACTCTGGGAAACGTTGGAGAAATGCCGCTATCTCTTGGGGCGTTGCCGGTTTCTCGATGTCGACAAACTCGTGGTGATCGGCGACGGCCTCCAACTTGAACAACCGGGCAACCGGAAGGCGGCTGGCTTCTTTAAGGGCTTTCTCGGCCCAATCCGTCGCCGCTGTCTGCTCGCGCAGTCGGTATTCGATCTTTTGGTAGGAGGCGTCCGGGTCTCCTTGGTAAGGCAAGTAGTAAAAGTAATATTCGCCCGGACCAGAAATCGGCTCGAAAAGGATGTCACCTGAAAAGCGGTCCAGGTGGAGACGAACGGCGTTCGTGATCTTTTCACCCGTTGCAGCTGATACGAGGATGACATCGACGTTCTCCGGCTTGGGGTCCCTTCGGCGCCAGTTGAATTGCGCACGGACGGCCCACGAAGGTTCATCCACGAGGATGACCGCGCGATGGTTGCCAAAAGAGTACCGGTCCCATCGGAACTCGGGCAAAGGCATATCTTTGTCAAGATCGAGACGGGCAGGTTTCCGTTGCGCCATGATCACCTCAGGCAATAGTTTACTCAGGTCGACATTCTCATCGCCGAGTCTGACCATGCAAGCTAAAAACTTGGTCCGATATTCGTTTCCCGTATTAGGTAAATCATAAATCTCTATTGGGAAATACAAAATGACTTTTCGAGGATAAACGTTCTTCAGCCATGGGAAGCCTGTGGACTTTCGCGAACAACGGAGGCTTCGCTTTGACATCCCGAGGGAGTAGAATCACGCCGAGCCAATTGTCGTCGATACATCGCCGAAGCGGTTGAAATGCCGAATGATAGACTGTCACACAGGGTTTTGCCGGAGGAAAAGTCTCCAAATCGGCATAAATGGCATTGAAAACCTTGCACGGCAGGCCGAATATGGTATATAATCAGCAAAAGAGGCCTAGAATAGAATGATCGACGCCATAGACCTTAAAATACTGACGATCCTGCGGGATAACGGCCGTGCAACCAACGCGGAAATTGCCCGTCATGTGGGTATGGCGCCCTCGGCCATTCTGGAGCGCATTCGAAAGCTGGAAGCACGAGGAATCATCAAAGGCTATGAAGCGAAAATCGACCCCGACGCCCTTGGCCTGTCTTTGCTGTCCTTCGTTCGCATTCGGGCAGACGAAGCGGTTGATTCCATGGCTGTGGGAGAAGCGCTCGCCCAGTTTCCCGAAGTGCAGGAGGTTCATTACACGGCTGGCGAGGACGGGTACCTCATCAAGGTGCGTACCAAGAACGCGGAACACCTCGGCAAGTTCCTTCGTGAAAGAATAGGCACCATTCGGGAAATTACGTCAACCATGTCGACAGTTGTTCTAACGACTGTCAAAGAGACTTCCGCCCTGCCCGTCAACGGTCAGTCTGGAGGCGTCCATGGCTAGACTGTGGTTGATTTGCCGATATCCCAAGGTCAGGGTGCTGCTCGGCTTTTTAGCCGTTTATGTTTTTTGGGGCAGCACTTACATCGGCATTCACTTTGCCATTCAGACGTTGCCAACGTTTCTGATGTCGTCGATCAGGTTCCTTCTTGCCGGCCTGATCCTTTATGCTTTAGCCTACTTCAAGGCCAGGGAACGGCCGTCTCTGAAGGAGTGGGGCATTGCCGCCGTGCTCGGCTTTCTCTTGATTTTCGCCGGAAATGCTGGGTCCACGTGGGCGGTTGAGCATATCCCTTCCGGCTTAAGTGCGTTGCTTGTGGCCACCGAACCGATCTTTATCGTGCTTTTAGCCTGGTTTTTGAAGTACGAGGGCCGGCCGAGCAAGCGGGTAGTTGCAGGCCTTCTGCTTGGATTGGCCGGCATCGCATGCCTGTTCCGAATAGACCCGGTCGGCGGTTTTAGCCCGATCCAGGCCGTTGCGATGCTGGCCGTTTTAGGTGCGGCCTTTTGCTGGGCTTTGGGCTCAGTCATCAGCATCAAGTTGCAGTCCAGTCTTTCGCCTTTGATGGCTTCGGCGCTTATGCTGATTATGGGCGGTCTGATGTTTGGGCTCCTCGGGACACTTATGGGAGAAGCCTCGACGATGCGGCTCTCCCAGGTGTCCCTAGAAAGCGTGGCGGCGTTGCTTTACCTGGTCGTCTTTGGTTCTGTGGTCGCCTTGACCGCATACATTTGGCTGCTTCGAAAGTGCGATCCCCATCGGGTTGCCACGTATGCGTTTGTCAACCCCGTTGTGGCGATGTTCTTAGGTTGGGCTTTGGCAGGTGAATCTCTGACGTTGAACTCGGCGATCGCTTCGGTGCTGATCGTCGTGAGTACCGCCATGCTGGTGCTCGAAAAGAAGGCCGAGCCAAAAGAGGACCAAGCACCAGAGACAAGCAATGCCTCCGAACCGTTGCCCGTCGCCTCTTAAGCTTACTTGATGTAGTGGATTTTCGGGTTGGTCAAGCTGTCGAGAAGCAGAAGCGCGACCAGTGGGGCCGGGCGGCTCCTGGCAATTTCTCTAGCCTCATCAAAAGTGGTCTCTTTGGCGACCATGCCATTCAGCTCGATATGCTCAGCAAAGCGGAAAGCGGACATCTCCGTGGTGAAGCAAGCAAGCCCATGCAGCCCTCCGTGGCAATAGCAACCATAAACGCCCGTCTTGGGGTGATGGAGCACGTAAAGGTTCTCCGGGAAAGAGTCCAACAAACTCGTCTCGATTTCGGTGGAGACGTCCAGTTTTGGAGATTCGGTTTCTACGACCATACCTGCTTTATATTTTGCATCAAATGAGTCAACACTAGGGTCCTAGAGAAGCAAATGTGACTGAAGGCGAGATCCCTTGCATACGAAGATCAATACTTGGTTTTCGATAGCCGTTCTGCCTAAGACTCAAAATTACGACCGAAACCTGAGCCCGGATGCAGGCATGCCGACAATTGTCATGTGAGAGGGAAATCCACCAAACTTTTAGCCTTTGCGGCAGTGTTCGCATGCTTCACGCTTAGCCAAGCCACAAAATTGTCCCGGCAAGAACTTCTTTTGCCAGAGTTGAGCGTGCACATGATGCAAGCCGAGCAAGAGATCCGGCAAGGCCGGTGGCAGATAGCCATTGCACGTGCCGATTGCATTCTGCTGAATACGCCAATTCGGGTGTGGCTTGGGTATGAACCGGCATCCCGTGGAAGCAAAGGTTACGTCAAAATCATACAAAGGGCAATGGAGATATGGCAAAAGGCGATGGACGACGAAACCCTGTTCACACTGGTAGACAATCCCGAACAGGCCGACGTGCGAATTGGCCTCGTGGAGAAGATTCAGTGCGGGGAGTCCTACTCAGGAGGCCGCATCAGTTGGGACCGTAAGATCGTATGCACCGAAGAAGGCGGCTTCGAGACGCAGTATCGAGCGGAGATAACCTTGGCGTTGTCGGGGCCGCGCGGGAGGAGGTTGAATGCCGCTCAAATGATCCACGCGGCGGCCCACGAGCTGGGGCACGTGCTCGGCCTCCAAGACAGCTTTGACGTTGGCCCTATCATGGGACCCCTAGACTTGCGAAGACCAGCTCGTAAACCCTCCGTGAAGGAAACGCTGGCTTTGAAGGAGGTTAGAGCGCTTGCCAACGACATCCGCAGGCAGGCTTTCGCCATCGTACTTTAGGTCCGCACGGGTATAACCTGCCTGTGCGTTTCCACAACTTTCTCGAGCGCAAGCACCTTTTGGGAGACGGCGCCAACGGCACTTGGCTTGCCCATCTCGGCTATCATCACGTTCCTTATGATATGGCCAATGTCGAGCGGCCAGAACTCGTCCTTCAAGTTCATCAAGCTTACATTTCTGCCGGGAGCGATCTCGTTGAAACCAACACCTTCGGCGCGAGCGCTTTCCGCCTTGAAGGCCATCAACTCGATGTGAAAGAGGTGAACTATCGAGGGGCGCAAATCGCGCGCCAGGCCGCTGGGCCGGACCGCCTCGTGGTTGGAGCCATTGGACCCCTGGGCAAGCCGATCGAGCCGATTGGCAACCTGCCCGCTTCACTGGCCGCCGAGTGTGTTCGCGAGCAAGCCGAAGCGCTCGCGGAAGGAGGAGTCGACGCCATCTTGCTCGAGTCCTATGTCAACCTTCACGAACTTAAGATCGCCGTGGAAGCCATAAGGCGTGTTTGCGACTTGCCGATTTTGGCCAGCAAAACCTTCATTGAGGACGGCGAGCAGATTGCCGAGGGGTTGCCTATACGATGCGCCCAGGAGATGCAGGCTCTCGGAGTCCAGGCGGTAGGAGCCAACTGCGTCGTTGGACCGCAACGTATGCTGGACTTGGTCAGGATGATGCGCGAAGGCATTGACTTGCCTATTCTGGCCTTTCCGACGCCTGGACTTCCTCAATTGGTTCGGGGAGAAGTGGTTTACGATTCTTCGCCCGAGTACTTTGCAAGGGCAGCATTCCGTCTATTTGAGGAAGGGGCGAAAATCGTCGGCGGCTGTTGCGGAACGACTCCGGAGCACATCCAGGTGTTGCACGCGCTGTTGCAGAACAAACCCATGAAGGTTGCTGCAAGGACGAACCCTGCAGTTGCCACGAAAGAGAAGAAACCCCTGGCGGAGAGCCTTCCAAGCGAGCTTTCGGAAAAGATTGGGAAAAAATTCCTCGTCGCCGTTGAATTGGACTTGCCGAGGGGCCTGGCGCTTGAACGTTTGATGCTTGGGGCACGGGCAGTAAAGGTAGCCGGGGCAGACGTGGTCAACATTTCTGACGGTGCTCGAGCCCGGTTGCGAATGAACCCGATGTCCGTTTCGTCGCTGGTCCAAAGCCAGGTGGGGATTGAAGTAATGACGCACTTCTCGTGCCGGGACCGCAACATGTTGGCCGTTCAAGCCGATCTTTTGGGTGCACATGCGCTTGGTTTGCGCAATATCCTAGCAATAACAGGCGATCCGGCCAACATTGGCGACTACCCAGGCGCCACCAGCGTTTTTGACCTGGACGCAATTGGATTAGTCCGAGTGCTCAATCGTTTCAATGAAGGGATCGATTTGGCGGGAAATAGTGTTGGCGTGAAGTGTGCTTTCACGGTTGCCGTCGCCTTCAACCCGGAGGCGCAGGATAAGGAGCTTGAGTTGGACCGATTGAAAAGAAAAGCCGATGCCGGAGCGCAATTGGTCTTCACTCAGCCGGTTTTTAGCCTTAAGGCCGTCGAAGCTTCGGTTCAGGCCTGCTCGAACGCGGGTTTGCCAGTACTCGTCGGCGTCATGCCACTCAAAAGCCAACGGCATTGCGAGTTCCTCCACAACGAGGTGCCGGGCATCTGCATACCCGCGGATCTTCGGCAACGAATGGCCGAGGCCCCGGACGAAGAAGCAGCATGCAAGATCGGAATGGAGGCTGTTATTGACTTAGCAAGGAGCGTGCGCCAAGAGGCCTCAGGCATCTATATCATGCCCCCCTTTGGAAATGCCAGCGCAGCAGTCCAGATTATGGAGGAGATCCGATAAGCTCCAAACCGACCCTGACCAGGCGGTCGTTCTTGAAGGGATTGGCATTCGGCGCCGTCGGATCGGTAGCTTCGACGGGCTTCGCCGAGAGGCAGGCCTATTCTTTGAAAGTGGAAAGGCTGACCTTGAGTCTGCCTGAATGGGATGCTTGCGGGTTTCGGGTCGCCCTCATTGCCGACCCGCACGTTAACTTTGTTGAACCGACCAAACGCGCAAGGGAAGCGGCCATTTTGGCCATGAAAGAGAAGCCTGACGCGATTCTTGTGTTGGGTGATTTTGTCAATCACTCTTTTTGGGACGTTTACAATAACATTGGCCGAGCGTTTGACGTGCTGAACGATGCCCCTTGCCCGTGCTTCGGCGTTCTGGGAAACCACGACTATCGCGTGGATGCTGTCAAACTTGCAGAGGCGATCAAGCGAACCAGGATCGTCTTGCTTAGAAACGAAGTGGTCGACGTCGATGGTGTGAGCATTTTCGGCATCGACGACGCGCTTTTCGGGCAGTGTCGGCCTGACAAGCTGCGTGATTATCCGCACAGTCGGTCGCTAATCGCGATGCTTCACGAGCCAGACTACGTGGACACTGTAACCCCGGCGGAGTGCAGCATTCAAGTCAGCGGCCACAGCCACGGCGGCCAGATGTGCATGCCTTTCGGCAAGCCCCTAAGCTTGCCGGTTGGTGCCCGCAAACACTTCTGCGGGTTCTATCCGGACGCTAAGGTTCCTGTTTACGTGTCGCGAGGCGTGGGCACGATCGGAGTCGACCTTCGGTTTTTCTGCCCTCCTGAGGTTACCATTCTGACTCTCCGGCAGGGCTAGCGACGGCGAATTCGCAAGGACTCGTTCGGTCGTTCGAAAAAACGCAGGGTTTGGGGCCCTGCGGTATCGTGGCGAAGGTTTGTCTGTTCCCCAATATGTGGGTAACGAAGGCGCTATCCCCTCAGGGCCTTGTCAAGGTCTTCGAGAATGTCATCAATGGATTCGATTCCTATCGAGAGGCGGATGAAGTCGGGCGTGACCCCTGCAGCGAGCTGCTCCTCAGGCGTGAGCTGTTGGTGCGTCGTGCTCGCCGGGTGAATGACCAAAGACTTGGCGTCGCCAATGTTGGCCAACAAGGAGAAAAGCTTAAGGCGCTTGATGAATTCGACCGCAGCGTCGTACCCGCCTTTAACGCCGAACCCAACCATCGCCCCGTAAAGTCCCCGATAGTGGCTGGCTTTGGCCCACTCGTGCGCGGGGTGGCTTGGCAAACCTGGATAGAGAACCCATTCGACGTTCGGGTGGCCCGAAAGGAACTCAGCGACGGCCTTTCCGTTTTGAGAGTGGCGCTCCATCCGAAGGTGCAGTGTTTCGAGCCCTTGAAGGAACAAGAAGGAGTTGAAGGGCGAGAGGGACGCCCCCTGGTCCCGAAGACCTTGCAACCGAGCTTTGAATGCCAAAGTAACGTTGCCCATTCCGGCGAAATCTTTGAAAACATCCCAAAACACAAGTCCGTGGTAGCTGGGATCAGGCTGGGTGAACGCAGGGAACCTGCCGCTGCTCCAGTCAAAGTTCCCGCCATCGACTACCACTCCACCAATCGATGTGCCGTGCCCGCCAATGAACTTGGTGGCGGAATGGATCACAACGTTCGCGCCAAGTTCAAGGGGCTTGACAAGAAACGGCGTGGGCGTTGTGTTGTCAATGACCAAAGGAATGGCGTGCTTTTTGGCGATCTTCGAAACGGGCTCGAAGGGAAAGGCGTCCAATCGCGGGTTTCCAACCGATTCACCATAAATGGCTTTCGTGTTGGGTCGAATCGCTTTTTCGAAGTTGTCCGGGTCGGACGGATCGACAAAGGTGGTCTCAATGCCGAACTTGGCCAAGGTATACCGCAGAAGCGTATAAGTGCCGCCATAAAGCGTGGACGAGGACACGATATGGTCTCCGTACTGGGCGATCGACGTTAGAGCGAGCGTCTCTGCAGCTTGCCCGCTGGCCGTGGCGACCGCGGCGGTGCCGCCTTCCAGTTCAGCGATGCGCTGTTCAAAGACCGCTGTGGTTGGGTTCATCAAGCGGGTGTATATGTTTCCAAGCTCTTCTAACCCGAACAATCGGGCGGCGTGCCCAGGGTCGTCAAACAAATAGCTGCTGGTCTGATAGATCGGAACCGCACGCGCCTTGGAATAAGGGTCAACCGGCTGTCCGGCATGCAGGGCTAATGTTTCGAATCGTTGCTTGCTCATGGGGCTATTCTGCCACGTTCGCCTCATCTTATAAGCCAGGCCCTGCCATTGAGCTAAATCAAAACATAAAAAGTTAGCCAAATAGGGGCAATCACATAAGAATGTTACGTTTGTATACGGCAAGCTCTTAGAAGAAGGCCGATCGGGCACAGGAAATTTGGGACCCTTGGCTTGCGCTGAGGGCTGTGTCCCTAGGAGTGGTGTAAGAAGGAATCAGATGCTGGCTCTGAGGGAGCGGAGCGACCGAAGAGCAAGCATCTGCGGCGGCCGAATCGAATCG
>Ga0209018_1000245_pt1 | contig 52441 bp, 41 predicted proteins | sample YNPBryBLVA2012_FD_185814 | JGI IMG/M metagenome (GOLD analysis project Ga0209018, IMG submission 185814) | Anoxygenic and chlorotrophic microbial mat microbial communities from Yellowstone National Park, USA - YNP Bryant BLVA 2012 (SPAdes)... ...
CCCGCCCTCCCCCACGCCGACCTCCACCGACACCCCTACAGCGACCAGCACTCCCACCCTGCCGCCGGGGGTGACACCCTCGCCCACCCATACCCCCACCGCCTCGCCTTCAGCTACGCCCAGCCCCACCAGCGCGCACACGGCGACGCCTAGCGTCACAGCCACCGCCACCCAACCCACCTGCACCGACAGGGTGCAAAATGGCGGCTTCGAGGCCAGCAGCGACTGGGAGCTGCCCGCCACCAACTGCACCGCCGTTTATTCGAACAGTCAGGCGCACAGCGGCAGCCGTTCACTGCGCGCCGGCATCGTTTCTGCCACGAACGTGGAGTGCTACTCCTCCGCCCGCCAATGGATCACACTTCCCGCCAACATGATCAGCGCCCGCTTGCGCTTCTGGCTGTTCCCCGTCAGCACAGGGGCGCGCTCAGGCCTCCCTGCCCCGCCAGACCCGTTCTCGCTCGTAGAGGCCCCCCTCTTCGATGACGTGCAATGGGTGATTCTGTACGACCAATCCGGGCAGGAGTTGGAACGCCTGGTCGAACAACGCCTCGACACGCAAAACTGGCAGGCCTATGGGCCTTTTGGCTTGGAGATTTACGCTGGCCAGACCATCCGCCTGTACTTTGGTGTGTACAACAACGGTTGGGGCGGCATCACCGGCATGTACGTAGATGATGTCACCCTGGAGGTGTGCCAATAGTCAGCCGCCGCCCAGACCTTTGAGCAGCGCGCCGATAGTATAGGAGACGCCTGCCGCCAAGCCGCCCACCAGCAACATCTCCAGCCCGCTGCGCCAGGCGTTGCGCTCAGTGATCAGCACTTTTGCCGCCCCCAGCCCAAACAAGGCCAGCGCCGACAGGATCAACGAAGCCGGGAAAACTATCCCCGCCGGAAGGGGGACAACCAACCCCAACAGGTAGATCGCTAGCGGGATTGCGCCAGCAACGACAAACGCCACCAGCGTCGCCAGAGCCATGTAGAGCGGGTTACGTTCATCAGCGAGCATCCCGAGTTCCTCGACCATCATGGCGTTGACCCAGCGCTCTGGATCGCGGCTCTTGATGGCGACAAGCTGCTGGGCTTCTTCTGCGGAGTAACCCTGACGGCAGTATAGCTCGAACAGCTCAGCGCGCTCTCCTTCAGGGAAATGCGTCACCTCCCAGGCTTCGCGCTGACGCTCGCGTTGGTAATATTCCTGCTCGCTCTTGGAAGACAGATAAGCCCCGGTGGCCATCGAGAAACCATCGGCCAACAGATTCGCCAGCCCTAGAATGAGCACCACCTCGGTGCCGAGTTCGGCTCCTGCCACGCCGCTGACCACGGCGAAAGTGGTGATGATGCCATCCAGCCCGCCATAGACCATCTCGCCAAGGTATTTGCTGCTCGTGCCGCCATGCTGTTCCATGCTGGTAGCAATCTGGGCAGGATCATGCGCCCGGGCAGAAGCCAGGGCATCTTTACGGCTAAAGGCCTTGCGGGCATCATCAAGACGTTTCGAAATAGACATAACTCTCCGTAAGGCGTAATTGATTCCAAAATCCAAGACTTGAGACGCCCCGCCAGCCTGCCTGCGCAAAATGGTAGGGGCAGGGCGCTGCCGGGCAAAGCCTGGCGGTGCAAGGGGTTTGTTCTCTCTGGTGGACGTCGCTTCCCCCAGCTTTTCAAACCATTCGCCTGTTTGCCCCTTATTAGAAGTCGGCAAAAATTGCCAAGAGTTACATAGAAAAGTCCCACGCCGAACATGACACCCGGCAGTGAGACGCTTCCTGGCGCATGTTTGTTGCAGAGGTAAAATTCACGCTCTGGCTAACAGTTCGTCGAGCACCACTTTAGACTTCTGCTCAATTTCAGCGTGCAGGCTGTTGCCGTGAGCGTCCATCGTCACCACCACGGGGAAATTTTCGACCTCGATGACCCACATCGCCTCAGGCACGCCAAATTCCAGCTTGTACACGCCCAACACGCGCCTCACCGTCTGGGCAATCCACGAGGCAGCGCCTCCAATGGCGTGCAAGTAGAGGCCCGGCACTTCACTGCAGGCCTGTAGTGTCTTGGCGCCCATGCCGCCTTTGCCGATGACGCCCTTGACGTTAAACAGGCGCATCACATCGCCCTGGTATGGCTCTTCGCGAATGCTGGTGGTTGGGCCGGCAGCCACGAACTTATAATCACCCGTATCCACACCGGAGACAACCGGGCCGCAATGGTAAATCACACCGCCCGCCAAGATTTTAGCCAGGGCGTCGAAGCAGGCCACATCATCGCCCTGCGGGGGGCGGGTTTTCTTGATGAAGGTCTCGACCAGCCATTTGTGGGCTGCGTCTCGCCCGGTAACCATCACCCCGTTCAACATCAGTGCATCGCCGACTTTCAGACTGCGCACTACCTCGTCGGAAATGGGAATCGTCACGGCTTGCATGGTTATACCTCCTACTCGTAGCTGGCCTGGCCGTCTTTCCATATCATTCGGCGGCGACGATAAGCCCAGCACATATACGATACGGTCACGAAATAACTGGCCGGCAGACGGTGCAGGCCAACGATTTTGGTGCCGACCACCGTGGTCTTGCCGCCAAAGCCCATCGGGCCAATGCCCAGCTCGTTGGCTTCGCGCGTCAGGCGTTCTTCCAGCTCAGCCAGTTTGGGATCGGGGTTGACATCGTCGAGCTTGCGGTAGAGCGCTTCTTTGGAAGCCTGGTAGCCCGTGGTGCGGTCGCCGCCAATGGCGACGCCCAGGATGCCGGGCGCGCAGCCCTGGCCCTGGGCTTTCTGCACGGCATCCAGCACCGCTTTGCGCACCCCGGCCAGATCGCGCCCCGCCCCCAACTCATTGTTGGGCAAGGAATATTGCGCTCCCACGTTCTCACAGCCGCCACCCTTGAGCATCAAATCAATCGTCAGCGTGTCGCCGTCCACTTCCTCGAAATGCACCACCGGGAAATGCTCGTCGCCCAGGTTATTGCCGGTGTTCTTGTCGGTGAGAGCGTTGACCGAGTTGGGGCGCAGATAGGAACGCTGCGTCGCCGTAACCACAGCGGCAACGATCTGCTGGCGCAGGCGGCGTGTGCTCCACCCCTCCGGGTGGCGGACGTAGAAGATGGGCGTGCCGGTATCCTGGCAGATGGGGGTAGATTTGGCGCGCGAGAGTTCCACATTCTTGAGAATCGTCTCTAAGGCGCCACGCGCCGCCGAGCCAGGCGCCTCTTGCTCGACAGATTGACGCAAAGCGGCTTCCACATCCGGCGGCAGGCTGGTAGATGCCCGGCGGATCAATTCAATGATCGGTTCGGTCAAGTCTTCCATAGGGGCTCCTGATTAGATAAGTGAGGGTTGACCAATTAGGAGTAAACAAGTATATTTTACCACGCTCAGCGCAGGTGAAGGTCTGTGAAATATCGTCCTCAGGCAATGTCCTCTGCAAGAATTGCGCCGTGCCTGTCTGCAGCCGCCATCAGCCGGCGTCGAGGAGGGGGATGTGCTTTAGAAACGTTAGCTGGCAATTGGCGGCGGCAAGGCGTGGTAAGATTACGCTGTGAAATGGTTAGCGCCGTTCAGCCCCTCACAAATCACGGAGACGCTGTTCATTGGCACAACACCGTGCTCCAGAGATTACGCCTTGCTGCGCGCCCTGGGGGTTACGCTGGTGATCAACTTGCGCGTCGAGCGTCCCCCTCTGCCCGATTTCCACAACCCGCCGCTGCGTCTGTTGTGGCTGCCCACCTTCGACACGCCGTTCGTGCCTATCCCGGTCAGGGCCCTGCTGGCGGGGGTGCATGCCGCGCTGAAAGCGATACAAAATGGCGGCAAAGTGTACGTCCACTGCGCCGCGGGCGTGCACCGCGCCCCGGCGTTGGGCGCTGCCATTCTCATCGCACAGGGTCTCAGCGTTGAGCAAGCCATGCGTCTCATCCGCGAGCGGCGGCCATTGGCCGACCCTTACATCTGGTACATCCGGCGGCAGATCGAGCGCTTTGCCTGCGCCTGGAAGGCAGCCCAAGGCGGCAACTACCCGCAGGGTGTTATTGACAGCTAGAAATTGACAGGTAGCAAGCGCAGCACGCCATCTAGCCCGCACGTAGCCAGCCAGAAACCATCGGGCGAGAAAGCCACACCGGTCACCGCCTCGGCATGGGGCTGGGTTAGCACAGCCTGACCGCTGGCGACATGCCACACGCACACGTCGCCATTGCTGCCCCCGGCGGCCAGCCAGCGGCCATCCGGGGAAAAGGCCACACGCCACACGAAATCCTTTGCGCCGCCGCTCATCTGCAGGGTAAGCAATCTCTCGCCGCTGTGCGCATCCCAGAGCTGAACCGTGCTGCTGATCTCACCCGAGGCGAGCAAATCCCCCTGCGGAGCAAAAGCCAAGCTAAACACGGCGCGGCCGGCGTCCAAATTGCGTCTCAAGCGGCGCGTGGCGCTGTCCCGCAGACGGATCAAGCCGTTGTCGCTCAGAGCCAGCAGAGCGCCGTCTGGGCTGAAAGCTACCGCGGCGATGCCATACGCCGAGCCGACCATCAAGGCCGGTTCAGGCAGGCTGCACGCCCCCTCCTCGGCGAGGGAAGAGACATCCCACAAGCGGGCAATGGCATCGTTGCCGCCGGAGAGCAAACTGCGTCCATCGGGCGAGAAGGCCAGGCTGTTGGCCCCGCGGCCGTGGGCGTCAACACGACACATCTCACCGCCAGTGACCTCCCAAAACTGAAGCGAACCATCCTTGCTGGCCAATGCCAGGATTTTCCCGCCGGGATGAAAGGCCAGGCTAGAGGCATACGAACCCACCGGCAGCACCAGCCTTTCGAGCAGGGTTGGGACATCGTACAGATGCACGTTCGTCCCCGCGGCAACCGCCAGCGTGCGGCCGTCGGGCGAGAAAGCCAAAGCCAGCAGCGGCGCATTGGCCGGGAAGCGCAGGGCGGGCAGGGTGACGGTGGGGGATGGTGTGGGGATAGGGGTAGGCGTGGAAGTGGAAGTAGCGCTGGGGATGGGCGAGCGCCTCGGCAGGGCCGTCATCGAAGGCCGCGGGGATGGCGACGGCAGTGCCAGAGCCGAGGGGGAGATAGCCACCCCCGCAGGTCGCTCAGCCCGGCTGCAGGCGGCCAACGCGAAGATAAGGCAAAGAACATTGAGAAGACGCGGCGCAGGGGACAGAAACACCCTCCTAACCCACATAGAGCCTCGCGCCGCCTCCAGCCGCAACTCAAGATGATGGATTAGACACTGACCAACTTGACCACGGTTACGCCATCGCCGCCCTCTTTGTCGCCGCCAGCCTCGAAGGATTTGACATGGGGATGTTGAGCAAGCGCCTGGCGCACCGCCTGGCGCAGCTTCCCCGTGCCTTTGCCATGAATGATGCGCACCCAGGGCAGAGCGGCCAGGTAAGCGCGCTCCAGGTAGCGATCGAGGGCCGCCAGGGCATCGTCAACAAGCTGACCGCGCAAATCCAGCTCAATGCCAGGGGATTCGACGACAGGCGTCAGTGCGGCAGAAGAAGAAGCCGCTCTCTCAGCGGCAGGGGGGGGCTCTTCACCCACCGGCTGCAAATCCCGGCGAGGGGTGCGCAAGCGCATCATCCCCACCTGGACTTCAGCTTCGTCCTCGTCAAGGGAAATGATCACCCCTTGCGTATTGAGCGCCTTGAGGCGGACTTTGCTGCCAGGGGCGAGACTGCGCCGCGGCGCCGGCGAGGGCATCTGCCGGATAGTCGCCCTTGCCCGCTGCGCCAGGGTTTCATCCACTGTTTCCTGCACAGTTTCCAGCTTTGCCTCCGCCATCTGCACAGCTTCCAGCGGCTGGCGGGCGCGCTGGAGCTGACGGCGGGTCTCTTTCAGCTCTTCTTGCAAGGCTTCAAGCTGAGCAGCGGCCTCGGCGCGGGCTGCTTCGAGAATGGCACGGCGTTCGTCTTCGATGGCCTCCAGGCGGGCGGCCAATTCGGCACGCAATTTCTCGGCCTCAAACTTAGCCCGGTCGGCGGCGCCCCGCGCTTTGCGGGCGGCGTCACGCTGACGGTGGATTTCATCGAGCAGACTTTCGCTGCGCTGATCATCGGGGCTGATCTCGGCGCGGGCTGCAGCAATGATCTCGTCCGGCATGCCCAGCCGCTGCGCAATGGCTAGAGCGTTCGAACGCCCCGGTAGACCGATGGTGAGACGGTAGGTGGGGCGCAGGGTCTGCAAGTCGAACTCGACAGAGGCATTGACGACGCCCGGCGTGTTGTGGGCGTAGGCTTTCAGTTCGGGGTGGTGGGTGGTCACCAGGGTAGTGATGCCGCGCTGCAAGAGGTGAGAGAGCAACGCCCGGGCGAGAGCAGCGCCCTCCTGCGGGTCGGTGCCGGCGCCCAGCTCGTCGAGGATGACCAGCGAACGACGGTCAGCGCGCCGCAGAATAGCGATAATGTTGGTGATATGCCCCGAAAATGTCGAAAGCGATTGCTCGATGGATTGTTCGTCGCCAATGTCGGCGTAGATGGCGTCGAAAACGCTCAGTTGGGAACCGGAGCGCGCCGGGATATGCAAACCCGACTGCGCCATAAGGGCCAGCAAACCAACCGTCTTGAGGGCAACCGTCTTGCCGCCGGTGTTGGGGCCGGTGACCACCAGAGCAAAGGTCTGATCGTCGAGTTCGACGTCTATGGGGACGACGGTGGCCGGGTTCAACAGGGGATGGCGGGCGCCGAAGAGGCGGATGACCGCCCCCGGGTGGTAGATGGGCTGGCTGGTGTTTTGCCCCTCTTCGGCCTGCGACGCTTCGTCTTTGCTCGATTGACGACCGGCCGGGATCGCCTTCAGCAGACGGGGTTTACCCATCGGCAAAAGCTCAGCCTGGCTGGCTTTGAGGTCATCGGCATACTTGGCGCGGGCAAAGATGAAGTCTATTTCAGCGATGATGTCAACGGTGTGCAGCAGCGCTTCGGCGTTTAGGCCAACCTGGGCGGAGAGTTCAGCCAGGATACGGCGTTCTTCGTCGCGTTCGGCCAGTTGCAGTTCGCGGTATTGGTTGTTGAGTTCAACAACCGCCAGGGGTTCGACGAAAAGTGTCGCGCCGGAGGCCGATTGGTCGTGGACGATGGCGCGAATGCGGCCTTTGAACTCGGCGCGCAGGGGGATGACGTAACGTCCGTCGCGCTGAGTAATGATGTTTTCCTGAAGCAAGGCAGCATTCTTCGGATCGGCGACCATGCGCTGGAGTTTGGACATGAGACGGTCATAGACCAGGCGCACATCACGGCGAATTTGCGCCAGTGTGGGGGAGGCGCTATCGAGGATTTGGCCGCGCTCATCGAGCGTGCGGGTGATGGCCTCGATGAGGCCTGGGGGAAGCGGGAGTTGGGCAGCCAGGTCGCTCAGCAAAGGGAACTGGGAAGCAAGTTTTTCGAACTGGCGGGAGAGATTGCGGGCAGCGATGAGGGTAGACTTGACATCGAGCAGATCGAGGGGGGTGAGAACGCCGCCGTGGCGGGCCAGGTCTACGGCAGAGCGGATATCACGTGCGCCGCCGATGGTGGCATCGGGACGGGTGACGAGGAATTGCACCGCCTCGCTCGTCTCGGCCTGAAGGCGGCGGGCTTCATCGAGGTCAGCCGTAGGTCGCAGAGCAAGCGCTTTGTCACGCGAGGCAGCAAAGGCCGTGTAAGCGGCAAGGCGCTCGAGGATTTTGGGGTATTCCAGGGTGACGAGAGTTTTGTCGTCCATAAAAGTAAGCCAGCAAAAGAGAAGGACACAGCGCTACAAATGCGGGCGGAGTGTACCACATCTTTGCCAAGTTTCAAATCTGAAATCTACTGTGCTTTGCATCCAGCGCTTTTTTTGATATGATAGGGGCATGTTTGCCCCCCCTGCAACAGCAATCACAGACCCCCTCATTCTAGCCGGGTTTGCAGCCCTGGTGGGACTTTTATTGGGTGCGATCTTGGGCGTCTTGCTCTACCGCTCGATCAATGCCGTGCGCCAGCGGCAGGCTCTGCAGGCCGCCCAGCGGGAAGCGGAGCGCGCCGGCCACGCTGAACGTGAACGGCTGCGCAACATCTACAATCTCATCTCAGCCCTGACGGCCACGCTGAACTACCAGCGTGTGCTAGATAACGCCCTCGACCTGAGCGCCAACGCGCTGGCGGCCCCTTCCGAACCGTCCGAACGATTGGTCAGCGCCGTCTTACTGTTCTCGAAAAGCGACGAGAAGCACACCCAGTTGAGCGTTGGCTCGGCGCGGCGCTTCACCCCGGCTGACCTGCGCATCATCCTGCCGGGAGAAAGCGGCGCGATTGGGCGCGCCATCGAAGAAGGGCAGCCTGTGTTGACCAAAGTGGTAGCCCAAGACCCAGAGATGGGACGCATCGTGGCTCTGCGCGCCTGCCAGTCGGCCTATTGCCTGCCCCTGCGCGCCGGCCTGGACACCTATGGGGTCATGCTCTTTGCCCACCCCAATGCCGATTACTTCACCCCGGCACGCCGCGAGATGCTGGACATCATTGCCCATCAGGCCGTCATCGCCATCACCAACGCCCGCCTGTACAACGATCTCGAGCAGGAAAAAGAGCGCATGATGGAAATCCAGGAAGAGGCCCGCAAGAAGCTGGCCCGCGATCTGCACGACGGCCCAACACAATCGGTGGCAGCCATTGCCATGCGGGTCAATTTTGCCCGCCGGTTGATGGAACGCGACGTGAAGGCCACCGCAGAAGAGCTGTTCAAAATCGAGGATTTAGCGCGCCGCACCACCAAAGAAATCCGCCACATGCTTTTCACCCTGCGCCCGCTGGTGCTCGAATCGCAAGGCCTGATAGCGGCTCTGGAAGCCATGGCCGAAAAAATGCACGACACCTACAACCAGAACGTCATCCTCAGCGCCGACGCCGACCTGATTCCCAAACTGGAAATGGGCAAACAGGCGATCATTTTCTACATCGCCGAGGAAGCTGTCAACAATGCCCGCAAACATGCTCAGGCTGCTCACATTTGGGTGCGCTTGAAAGCGCTGGAGAAAGACGTGGCTTTGCTGGAAATCGAAGACGACGGGGTGGGCTTCAACGTCGGCAAGGTGGATGCCGGCTACGACCAGCGCGGCAGCCTGGGCATGGTAAACATGCGTGAGCGCGCCGAGCTAGTGAACGGCATTTTGCACATCGACTCGACCGAGGGCAAAGGGACACGCATCCAGGTCATCATCCCGCTTTCCGAGGAGGCCTCCGACCGTCTGCGGCGGGGGATGTGAACGCCGTCATGCCCATTGCTGCCGGGATTTATTACTATGCCTTCGACGGGGGAGTGAGCGACACTCCCCCGATTGTTTTAATTCACGGGGCCGGCGGCCATCATCTGTACTGGCCGCCCCAAATCCGCCGCTTGCCCGGCTTCCGCATCTATGCCATAGACCTCCCCGGCCATGGCAAATCTGACGGGCACGGTCGGCAATCCATCCACGATTACGCCGCTCAATTGGCGTCTCGCCTGCCCGATTTGGGCATCCACCAAGCCATCTTTGTGGGTCACTCGATGGGCAGCGCCATTGCCCTCACGCTGGCTTTGCAATATCCCAAACAGGTTGCCGCGCTCGGCGTGGTGGCTGGTGGGGCGCGTCTGCCCCTTCCATCCGACCTGCTCATGCAGGCCGCCAACCCCGCCACCCTGCCCAAGGCTATCAAAATGCTGGCGGCAGCCTCTTTCAGCCCCTCGACCGACCCCCAACTGGTTGCACTGGCCGCCCAGCGGATGACAAGCATCCGCCCCAGTGTTTTATATGGCGACCTGTTGGCCTGCGCTGAGTTCGATATCGCTGCGCAATTGAAAGGGCTGCATACCCCCACGCTGGTCATTTGCGGGGAAGATGACGCCATGACGCCGCTGGCTTATGCCCGCTTCCTGGCCGCTTGTATTGCCAATGCCCGGCTGGAAATCCTCCCCTGCGCTGGCCATATGGTGATGTTGGAACAACCCCAGGCAACAGCGGCTATCCTGGCAGATTTCTTCGCACAGATACGTTACCGACGGGGATAACGCCGCCGCAGCAGCAGCCACAGCGCCGCTACACCCACGACAAAGCCGATCAGCACGAGGCCTGCCACAAGCGGCCAGCCAACCGCCGGACGCGCCGCTTGCGAGGCAGATGGCGTCGGCGTAGGGGCAGCGATTGTGGGAGTGGCAGACGGTCGCGGGGTGGGCAGCGCCGGTGTCGCTTGCACCTCAAAGCGGGCAGCGACATCTGCTTTTTGGGGTTGCAGCGTTTCGCCGGGGGCAAAGACATCCAACAGGCCGTTGGCGATCACGAAACCCCCATTCGAGCCCAGCGCCAGGGTAGCAAAACGCAAATCGAGGACAAAGACGCCGTTTTCGCCCAGCACGCGGCTTCCCTCGGCAGAAACTTCCACAGCCGTCGCCTCGTTCAGGCCAAGCGTCAGCAAGTCCGGGTGATTGTAAGCCAACGAGAAAATACGCCCCCAACGGTTATTGCTAAGCACCTGCGGTTCGAGCATGGCCTCCACCAAACCCAAGCCGGGTTGGATGTCGGTGCGGCCCTGCAAAAACGACTTCTGCGCGGCGATCTCGGCTTCATCCCCCTCCTGCGGCGTGGGCGCATGAGCCGAATAGAAGCTGCCAGCTAAAGCGGCAGCAGCGTTGTCGGCCAGGACAGGTTTACCCGCAAGCCAGTATTCTTTGAGCCACTGCGGCGGATGCATCTTGCTCGCATCCCGCCCGACGAAGACCAAACCGGTCACGTCGGACGCAGGCGATGGGTAGACGCCGTTAGCATCGGCTGACCAGGTGTTAGCCTGCGCCCCCAACTGTCTCAGGGCATCTGCATATTTTTGCGCCAGGCGCTCATTGGCGCTGGGCGAGGCGCCGCCTTCGGCCATCACCAGCAGGTTGGCATTTTGGCCGCCGGCCAATTCGATGAAACGCTGAAGAATGGGATTTTGCGGCAACGCATCGGACAGATCGCCTGCCAAGATGAGCGCTCCAGCGCCGCGGGGAAGCGTCAGCCCATCGAAGGCGCGCACGAGCTGGGGGGCAGCAGCGCCCAATGAGTGTTGACGGCTGACGAGGTCATAAGAGAAATCCCCTGGTGAGAGCAAATGAACCAGAACGTTGCGCAGCCCAATGAGGTGACGTGGGCCGTAATAGCGCACACCATCGGCCGCATGGTAAGTTTCAGCATCCAATACCGTGACCGTATACAAGCCAAAGACGCCCTCCAAACGCCTCCCCTCGGGGGCCAGGACACCCGTATAAGCATCCACGCCCACACCCAGGTGCGGAACACCCGGCTGGGCAATGGCGTTGAGCAAACGTCCCAAACGGCCGCGTTGGTAGAAATGCTGATCGAGAATGACATTGGGGATGCCAAACGACAGGCCACGCCGCTCGGCGGTATGCCACACCTCCGCGGCGCCGAAATCCAGCGCGTTGCCGGCGGCGTAATTCTGGCGATAGCCGGCCAGCATGGTTGCAGAAAGCATTCCACCGCCGGCGCTCGTTCCGGCCACGATCGTCCCTTGCTGGTAAGCCCTGGCAAGCGCCTGCTCCAGCGGCGTTCCGGCGAGGGCCTGCATGGCCACCGTCTGGTCGCCGCCAAGGATGAAAACCGCCGTTGGAGGAGCGTCGAACAACGCCGCATTGGCCGGGTCTTCTGCATCGGCGCGGGTGAACACCGGCACCAAGCTGGCCGTACAAGTGATGTTGGCAGGAGCAGCTCGTTTGCAGGCTTCTTCGATCTGGAAGCGGCGCTCTTCGGCGTCACGCAGATTCACCTGGCGCTCAGCCTCGCTGATAGCGAGGGGATTGGAAGCGTAGGCTGTGGGCAAGACCAGGATTTGCACACGGTTGTCTTGGGCATTAGCCAGCACGGCTTGTGAGAAACCGGCGTACACATCCGAGTAACCGCCGCCTATCGGGATGAGCAGAGGGGTAGATTGAGCCGATGCAGGCGAGGCGACCGGCCCGCTCAGGACAGCCAAAACAGCTAAGAACAAGCCAAACTTCGACAAAAAGGAAGATTTCGTTAGCATGGTTCTCATCTCTTACCGGTTACATGCCGCGGGTCGAGGGCATCGCGCAGGCCATCTCCCAGGTAGTTGATGGCAATAGAGACGATGAAGATCATCATCCCAGGGAAGATGGCCGTCCAGGGGGCGAAAGTCATCTGGTTCTGGGTGTTGCTGAGCATATTACCCCAGGTAGGGGTCGGCAATTGAACGCCGAAGCCCAAGTACGACAGACCCGATTCGGTGAGAATCGCCCCCGAAAGCCCCAATGTTGCCGAAACGATGATAGGCGAAGCAATGTTGGGCAGGATATGCACAAACAACAAGCGGGTGCTCGAACCGCCCAGGGCGCGCGAAGCCTGCACGAACTCACGCTCACGCAGTTCGAGGGTGGCAGCGCGCACCAAGCGCGCCAGCCCCATCCACGACAACGCGCCAATCACCACGGCAATGGGGGCAAAGGAGCCAGGCTTGACCCACGGCAGATTGAGCGAACGCAGAAACATGCCTAAAACCAGCAAGATGAACAAGCGGGGGATAGACATGAAGATTTCGGTCATGCGCATCAAGGCGCTGTCTACCCAACCGCCGTAGAATCCGGCGGCCAGCCCCACCAACGTCCCAAAGGTTATCGTCACCAACATCGAGAGCAAGCCGACCGTTAGAGAAATCCGCCCCCCATACAGCACCCGCGCCCACATATCCCGGCCCAAGTCATCGGTGCCCATCCAATGCTCAGCCGATGGCCGCGCAAAACGGTTATCCAAGTCTTGCTCGAATTGCGAATAACGGGAGATGAGCGGCGCGGCAACGACCGCCAGCGTGATAAGCACCATCATCATCCCACCCACCAAAGCCATGCGGTGCTTAATGAAACGTCTCCAAAAAAACGCCAGCAACGAGTCCGAAGAACGAGAAAAATGGGTAAGCGTTGTGTCAGCCATGGCGCGTCAGGAAAGGCGAATGCGGGGGTCGAGAAGGGTATAAACGACATCCACGAGCAGGCTCGAAACGATGATCAGCGCGCTGTAAATCATCAGGATAGACATCACCATGGGATAATCGGTCTTGAGAGCAGACGTAAAGTAGAGGCGGCCAATGCCCGGCCAGGAGAAGATCGTCTCGGTGAAAAGCGCCCCACCAAACAGGGCCGGCAAATCCAGGCCGATGAGGGTGACCAACGGAATGAGAGCATTGCGCAAGGCATGTTTGTAGATGACCTTGCGCTCGGTGAGGCCTTTGGCCCGCGCCGTGCGCACATAATCTTCGTGAATGACATCCAGCATGGAGGAGCGCAGGTAGCGCATGTAACCGGCTGCCGAGACCAGCGCCAGCATCGAGACCGGCAGAATCAGGTGGCGGATGCGGTCCCAGAGAGAGAAGGGTGCGCCAAGCGTAGCCATGCCCGAACCCGGCAAGAGCGGGCCGCCGTCTGGCCCCTTGAGCGTCACGCTGAAGATGATAATGAGCAGCAGGCCAAACCAGAAGACCGGCAGCGAATTGCCGGCAAAAGCCAGCGTGGTAGCGATATGGTCGAAGAGCGAATATTGTTTGAGAGCCGAGAGGATACCCAGGGGAATGGCCAATAACAAAGTGACAATCAGCATCACCCCCATCAGCAAGACCGTATTGGGCAAACGTTCGGCGATTTCTTGCAGCGCCGGGCGGTTAGACACGAACGACTTGCCCCAATCGCCCCGCAGCACATTGCCCAGCCATTTGAGATACCTCACCGGCACAGGGTCATCCAAGCCATAGCGCTCCCGCAAACGGGCAAAGTCCTCGGCGGTCATATCCGGATTCTCCTCGTAGGCCGCCATGATGCCCCCCGGCACGGCACTGATCAGCCCAAACAGAATCACGCTGATCACCAGCAAGGTAAATAAAGCTTGGATCGAACGGCGAATGAGATATTGAGTCATGAGCCTATTATATCCGCTGTGAGCTTCCCCTCCCTCTCTCATCCCGCCCCAGACGAGAAGAGGGAGGGGGCTAGGAGGAGGAAAGAACCCTTTACGGCTTGATCCACCAGTTCTCGGAACCCCAGGCAAAGTCCGAGGCCCCTGGCGAAACCACGAAGTTCTGCAGGCGGGTGCGAAAGCCGCTGATCAGCAAACGCTCATACAGGTAGATGCGCGGGATGTCCTGATTGATTTGGGCAGCCACTTTGCAATACAACTCCTGGCGGGTTTTCATGTCGGTGGTATAGGCCGCATCGTCAATCCATTGATCCACGTCGGCATTGATGTAACGCGAGTAGTTGTTGCCGGCGCCCTCGTTGTCGGCGGTGGGGATACGGGCCGAGTGGTAATTGCCAAACAGATGACTGTCGGGGTCAATGCCAGGACCGGTGGTGTAGAGCAGGATGTCGAAGGCGCCGTGCTTGCGCAGGCCGTTCGAATCCCAACCAGCAAAGAGCACATCCGAAGGCACATAGTCCAACACCAGTTCGATGCCAATGGCCTTCATCATCTCCACCAACACCTGGCCGGTCTGCTCGCGTAGCTGATTGCCGGCGGTGGAGGTGAGCTTGAGGCTCATGCGGACACCATCCTTACTGCGAATGCCGTCTGCCCCCACTACCCAACCAGCCTCGTCGAGCAGTTGCTTTGCTTTTTCGGGGTTGTATTCGCTGGCGGGTTGAGGGCAGGCAAACTGGCCGGTTGGCAGCACGGAGGTGCCAACTTTGACATTGCCATAGAGCAAGGTATTGACGATCTTTTGCTTATCAATACCCAGTTGGATGGCCTGGCGCACCTTGAGGTCCGACAAGATCGGGTGCGGCGCAACGGCCGGGTCGGGCGGAGCATCCACCGTGGGGTCAGCAAAATTGAGTACCAGCAGTTCATTCTCACCGGTGACGGCCGCGGCATAGGCAACGCCTTTGGATTCCATCTGCTTCAGCGCGGGGAAATCTGCCTCGGTCAGGTCCCACAACACATCAATTTCGCCAGTCCCTAGCAATTGCATGCCCACTTCGCGGCTGGGCAGAATTTTGATGAACACGCTTTCGAGGTAGGGTTTGGCCGGGTCGCGGTAATTGGGGTTCTTGACCAGGGTGAGATGATCACCCGCTTGCCATTCTTTGACCATCCAGGGGCCGGTGCCGATGGGATTGCGGTTGAAATCCCACGTATCCATGCTTGCCAGATCACCTGCCGCCTTGGGGATGATGTACGAGAACAGACGCAGGTAGGGGGCATACACCTCGGCGAATTTCACCACCACCGTGAAATTGTCGGGGCACTCGATGGCGTCAATATCGCCGTAACCCGAGGTGCTGACACCCGACAGATCCGACAAGATGGCGTCCAGCGTAAATTGCACATCGGCGCAGGTAAAGGCGTCGCCGTTCGAGAATTTGATATTCTGCTTGAGCTTATAGGTCACTGTCAGGCCATCGTCAGAAACCGTGGGCAGGGCCTCAGCCAAGACGGGGGCATATTTGCCCTCGGCATCCACCTGCACCAAGCCTTCGATGATGAGCGAGCTGACGGCATCCTCGATGGAGGCCGACGCCAACAACGGATTGAGGGTGCCGGGTTCCTGGGGCGTTCCAATGATGACCGTGCCGCCTTTCTTGATTTCACCGCCGCTGGCAGGCTGCTTGCCGCAAGACGAAAGCACCATCGCCGCGGCAATCAATACGAACAGAAGGGTTTTGAAGGTTTTCATAGCTTCTCCTATAGAGTGAGGCATGGAAAGGGAAATTTTTCGAACGAACGGGTTGAACAATCTGGGCTTTGTGATGCTGATACACCTCCGTAAGCGAAAGATCAATCCACGGGCAGAATCTTTTCAGGAATGACCGCCTGGCGACTCTCCAGGTGGAACGAACAACCCTGCGTCAGCACATGCAGGCAAACCCCGCTGACCGCAATCGGGCGATGGCCAGAAACGTCGGCGATATCCGTAGCCGTGATCGTCGAACCATCCACGATGGTCACAGTATTAGCGCCAAGCACTTCGAGGGTATCATCTGTGACAATGGCCGCCGTGTTTTCGTCCACCCCCACTCCTAGCAAAGCGGGATGACTGGCCACGATATACAGCAAACGTCCTAGACGGTCGCGTTGACGGAAATGCTGATCGAAAATGATGCGATCGGTGAAGCCTAGGCCGGCGACGAACTGGGCGATACGGTGGCGAGGTGACGGCCCGCTCTTGCCAAAAGCTAACATGACCCGCGAGAGGGCTGCCGCCCCGGCAGAGGTACCCGCCACGATGGCCCCTCGGCTGTAAGCGGCCAGCAATTCCCGTTCGATGAGCGTTCCCCCCAGGAGGGCAGGCAAGCGCGCCTGATTGCCGCCGCTGAAAAACACTGCCGAAGCGCGGCGCAGGCGTTCGAGATGAGCGGCGTCATTAGCCTGAGCGCGCTGGCAAACATCGAGAACGCTCACCTCGCCAGCCCCCAGGGCGGCAAAGCGCTGACGATAGAACTCGCCGCTATCCGCCTGAGACGAGGCCGCTGGGATAACCAGGATAGACGCCGACGAGCCGCCCGCGCGGCGGATGAACTCCCGCGGGATCAGCGGGTCTTGCCAATCAATGGCGCCGCCGATGGCCATCAGCGTAGACATCAGCCCACCTGTTGCAAGGTAGCAACCAGTTGCCGCCCGGTTGTTTCGATATGCTGCCGCACAAGAGTCTCCGCCTGGTCGGCATCGCCAGCCTCCAGCGCTGCAATGATGGCCATGTGCTCGACGGTATCCAGATCGTCGCGGGCAGGCAAGGGTTGCACCGCCGTGAGGGCGAAATTGCCGATGAGCATGGTGGGAAAAGTCTCCCACATCTGATTGAGGGTACGGATGAGATAGTCGCGGCGGCTGGCGGTGTAGATAATCTGGTGGAAACGGCGGTTCAGTTGGCGGTATTCAGCGACTTGATGAGGCGCCAGGTTGCGCTGCATCTCGGCTTGCAGACGGCGCAACTCGGCCAGCTCTTCGGCGGTGATGTTGCGCGCCGCGGCGCGGGCTGCCTGGCTTTCGAGGAAAGCGCGGTGGGCATAGAGATCGGCCACATCATCGGCAGAAAAGGCAATCACCCGCACACCGCGGTAAGGGACATGCTCGATCAGCCCTTCGGCCGCCAGCTCCTTGAGCGCCTCGCGCACAGGCATCTGGCTGACCCCTAGCTCTTGCGCCAGCCGCTCTTGGCGCAGCCACTCGCCAGGCTGGAATTTACCTTCGAGAATGGCGGCGCGCAACCGTTCGGCAACCAGATGGCGAAGCTGGCGGTGCGAATAAGCAAGCTCATCAGTTTGCAGGGTCATAACAGCTTCTAGGATATTTGATATTAGATATTATATCTAAGACAACCCTAGCATATCATACTCCCCAGCGCGAGTCAATACGCAGTTTGTCACCCCTGCAATATGACAGACGCCCCACACAATATAACAGCACAAATTTTATAGTAATGGTAAAATTAGCCTATACCCCTTGGCAATCCCCAAAGCGCGACATCCCCTGCTAGGAGGCCTTATGTCTGCTCTCAAAACCACCCTCGACGGCTACACACACTATCGCGGCCGCGAGGGTCAATTGAATTTCATGCTCCACCGCATCACCGGCATCGGCGTGGTCATCTTCCTCACCATCCACATCCTCGATACCGCCATGGTTTACTTCTTCCCGGCTCTCTACAAACACGCCATCAGCCTCTATCGCTCGACTCTCTTCGGCTTGGGTGAGATGGGGCTGGTCTTCTGCGTGCTTTTCCATGGCGTCAACGGCTTACGCATTGCCCTGGCCGATTGGTTCCCTCGCAGCCGCTTGTGGCGCATCGAGACTGCCCGCCGTTCGGCGTTGCTCTCCTTGATCGTCGCTTTTATCCTGTGGCTGCCGCTGGTCGCTATCATGGCCTTCAACCTGCTCAAGCATAATTTTGGGCTTTTTGGAGGTTAAGACGATGTCTACCCTTCCTGAACACGGTTACCCCCGCCAGGTCAAGATCAAACCCAATTTTGAGACGCTGGCCTGGCGCTGGATGCGTTACAGCGCCCTGCTGCTCATCCCTTTGGTGTGGTTTCACGTTCTTCTCCAGGATGTCATCGTCGGCGTCCACCGCATTGACCTGGATTACGTTGCCTTGCGCTGGGCAACGCTAGGCTGGCGCATCTACGACATTGCCCTGCTGGCATTTGCCTTTGCACATGGCATGAACGGCTTGCGCCAGGTGTTGAACGATTACATTCACGCCGAAACGGGGCGGCGCATCATCGCCTGGGCGTTGTTGCTACTCTGGTTGCTCATTACCGCCCTGGGCGGTATAGCCATCGTGATGGGCGTGCGCCCGGCATAAGAGGAACGGTTCTATGATCCAAACACACCAATTCGAAGTCATCGTTGTGGGAGCAGGCGGCGCCGGGTTGATGGCAGCCATGTTCGCCTCACAATCGGCCAAGACGGCCGTTCTGAGCAAACTGCACCCCACCCGCTCGCACACCGGCGCGGCGCAAGGCGGCGTTGGCGCTGCGTTGGGCAACTCCGAAGAAGACCGCCCCGAATGGCACACTTTCGATACCATCAAGGGCAGCGATTATCTCGGCGACCAAGACGCTATTGAGTTCATGTGCAACGAGGCGGTGCAAGCCGTGTACGACCTGGAGCACATGGGGCTGCCGTTTTCGCGCACCCCCGATGGGCGCATTGCCCAGCGCCCCTTTGGCGGCCACACCAACAATCTCACCGGCAAACCCGTGCGGCGCTCGTGCTACGCCGCCGATCGCACCGGACACATGATTTTGCAGACGCTCTATCAGCAATGTATCCGCAACCAGGTCACCTTCTTCGACGAATTTCAGGTGCTCGATCTCATCCTGGTCAACGGCGCCGTGGCGGGCGTGGTGGCTCTTGAGCTGGCTACCGGCGAACTGCACATCTTTCACGCCAAGTCGGTGCTGTTTGCCACGGGCGGCCACGGGCGCATCTGGGAGATCACTTCCAATGCTTATGCCTACACCGGCGATGGCGAGGCCATTGTCCTGCGGCGCGGCCTGCCGCTCGAAGATATGGAATTCTTCCAGTTTCACCCTACCGGCATCTACAAATTCGGTATTCTCATCACCGAGGGCGTGCGTGGAGAGGGCGGTGTACTGATCAACGGCAATGGTGAGCGCTTCATGGCCCGCTACGCCCCGCGGGTCAAAGATTTGGCCTCGCGCGATGTCATCTCGCGCGCCATGTACCTCGAAATGCGCGCCGGGCGCGGCATCGAGGGCAAGCGCTACCTGCACCTGGATGTGCGCCCCGAGACGGTCAACCGCTACGCCGAAGAGGATGGGCGCACCCGCCCGGATGGCTCGCCCTACCGGGTGACAGCCGACGAAATCCTGGCCAAATTGCCCGACATCATCGAATTCTGCCGTGTCTACCTGGGAATAGACCCCATCTCCAAGCCTATCCCGGTGCAACCGACCGCCCATTACACCATGGGTGGAATTCCCACCAACATCTACGGCCAGGTCGTCAGCGACGAAAAGAACACCCCCGTACCCGGCCTCTATGCCGCCGGCGAGACAGCCTGCGTCTCGGTGCATGGCGCTAACCGCCTGGGGACGAACTCGCTGCTCGACCTGCTGGTGTTTGGCAAGCACGCCGGCCTGCACGCCGCCCGCTACGCCAAGGGAGTGGCCTTCCAGAACCTGCCCGCCGACGCTGCCGACCCGGTGCGCACCGAACTCGACCGGCTGCTCAACAGCAACGGCGACGAGCGCCCGGCAGCCATTGCCGAGGCGATGAAAGCCACCATGTTCGAGCATGTGGGCGTCTTCCGCACCCAAGAGGGTATGCAGCAAGCCCTGGAGGACATCCGCAGCCTCAAAGAGCGCTTCGAAAAGGTGAAATTGCAAGACCGCGGTAAACGCTTCAACACCGACCTGCTCAACGCCTGGGAATTGGGCAATATGCTCAACCTGGCCGAAGTCATCACCGTTTCGGCGCTGGCGCGCACCGAAAGCCGCGGCGCCCACGCCCGCGAAGACTTCCCCCGCCGCGACGATGTCAACTGGCTCAAACACACCCTGGCCTGGCAGCGCGGCCGCGACGTCGAACTGCGCTACAAGCCGGTGGTGATCACCAAATTCCAACCCAAGGAACGCACTTATTGACGGAGGCCGCTATGCAAGTCACCCTCAAAATTTACCGTTACAATCCCGAAAACGGCCAGCCACCTCACTACGACACCTTTGTCGTGCCAGACGCCGAGCCGAACGACCTGGTTTTGGACTTGCTCGAATGCGTGCGCGGCTATCAGGATGGCACGCTGGCCTTCCGCCGTTCGTGCGCCCACGGCATTTGCGGCTCCGACGCTATGCGCATCAACGGGCGCAACCGCCTGGCCTGCAAGACGCTGGTCAAAGACTTGCCCCCCGGCGTCATCACCATCGAGCCGCTGCTTGGCCTGCCGGTGCTGCGCGACCTCATCGTGGACATGAACCCCTTCTACGAGCACTACCGCTCGGTCCTGCCTTTCTTCATGTGTCCTGAGGACCCCGTCCCCGACGGTCGCGAGCGTTTGCAGACCCCTGAAGAACGTCAACGCTACGATGACACCACCAAGTGCATCCTGTGCGCCTGTTGCACCACCTCCTGCCCCTCGTTTTGGGCCAACGGCCAATACATCGGCCCGGCAGCCATTGTCAACGCTCACCGCTTCATCTTCGACAACCGCGATTGCGGCGCGGAAGAGCGTCTGAACATTCTCAACGCGCAGATGGGCGTGTGGCGCTGCCGTACCGCCTTCAACTGCACTGAAGCCTGCCCGCGCGATATCAAAATCACCCAGGCCATTGCCGAGGTCAAGAAAGCCATCATGACCGGTAAGATCGAATGACGCTCTGCCCACTCACTGCCAATGACACCCCTCGCCAAACCCTACAGCGGCAAAATTCTATGGGTTGACCTGACGGAGGGCAACGCTTACGAGCAGGTACTCCCCGATTTATTCTACGAACGCTTCATCGGCGGCATAGGGCTGGCAGCTGCCATCCTGTATCGCCACATCCCCCCCGGCGCAGACCCCTTGGGGCCAGATAACATCCTCGGCTTTGTCCCCGGCCTGTTGACCGGCACGCCGAGCCTATTCACCGGCCGTTGGACAGCCGTGGCCAAATCGCCGCTCACCGGCACGTGGGGCGAGGCCAACTGCGGCGGCACTTTTGCCCTGGCTATCAAGCAATGCGGCTACGACGGCATCTTCATCAAGGGCTTCAGCCCCCAGCCGGTTTATCTGTTCATTACCCCATCGGGCGTGGATATCCGCAACGCCGCTCATTTGTGGGGGTTGGACGCCATCGAGAGCGAACAGCGCCTATGGGTGGAGGCGGCCCACGGCAAGCAAAAGCCCTCGGTCGTGTGTATCGGCGCAGCAGGCGAGAAAGGCTCACTCATCGCCGGAATCTGCCACGACCAGGGACGCCTGGCCGCCCGCGCCGGTCTGGGAGCAGTGATGGGTGCCAAGAATCTCAAAGCAGTGGCGCTGGCCGGCAATCTGCGCCCCGCCTGCGCCCGTCCCGACGAGATGAAAGCGCTCACCCGGGCCTGTAAACGTCACGCTCAATTTGCCCTTCCCCGCCTGCCAGCGTTCGTCCCCCGTCTGCTAGGGGCCACTCTGCGCAAGCTGCCGTTTGTCATCCGCATGGACGGCCTGTTGCTGATGGCTCTGTTCCGCAAATGGGGCACCGTCAGCATGAATCAAGGCTCCATCGAGTGGGGCGACGCCCCTATCAAGAATTGGGCCGGCTGCGAGCGCGACTTTCCCGCCCGCCAATCTCAGGCCATCAACCCCGACCGCATCCTGGCTTACGAACAGCGCAAATACCACTGCTACGCCTGCCCGCTAGGCTGCGGCGGCCTGTGCAATTTCGAGGGGCGCGAAACCCACAAACCCGAATACGAAACCACCCTGGCCTTCAGCGGCCTCATCCTCAACACCGACCTGCCTGCCATCTTCGCCATCAACGACAAGCTCAACCGCGCCGGCATGGACAGCATCTCGGCTGGCAACGTCGTTGCCTTTGCCATCGAAGCCTACGAGAAAGGTTTGCTATCCCCCCAGATGATGGACGGCCTGGAATTGAAGTGGGGCGATGCCCAAACCGTGATGACCCTGCTCGACCGCATGATTGCCCGCCAGGGGATCGGCGACCTGCTGGCCGACGGCGTCAGGCGCGCCGCCCAGCGGCTGAACAACGGCGCCGAGGCCTTTGCGATCCACGCCGGCGGCCAAGAAATTGCCTTCCACGACCCCCGTCTCGACCCCGGTTTCGGCCTGCACAGCAGCGTGGAACCCTCGCCGGGCAAGCACAATACGGGCGCGTTCGTTTATTACGACACCTTCCAACTGTGGCGCAAGGTCCCCAGCCTGCCTCGTCCGCCGCTCATCGCCAGCAAAGCCAGCCGCTACCGCCCCACCCCGCGCCAGGCCATCCAGGCTGCCGCGGTCAGCAGCTTCACCCAACTCTACAACGCCGCTGGGCTATGTCTGTTTGGCGCCTACCTCGGCGTGGGGCGTCTGCCTCTCTTCGAATGGCTGAACGCCGCCACCGGTTGGCAACGAACGCCCCAGGAGTACATCGAAATCGGGCGGCGCATTCAGACTTTGCGCCAGATGTTCAACATCCGTCAGGGGATAGACCCTCGTCAGATCAAACTCAGCCCGCGGGCGCTTGGCCTGCCTCCCCTGCCACGCGGCGCCAACCGCGGCCGCTCGCTCGACCTGGAGCAAATGCGCCACGATTACTGGCAGGCTATCGGCTGGGACGCGCAAACGGGCATCCCCACCCCCCAAACCCTCGCCGCCCTCCAGCTTGGCGAAGAAGACCTGGAAGACCTGTTTGCCACTGAGAAAGCCTCGTGACCCCCTCTCCCACCGTCGTCATCACACGCGCCCCCCCAGGCGACTACCAGCAGGATTACGTCGCTCTGCCCAAAGATTATGGCACGCCCGCTTACTTCGCCCGCCACGACGTGCGCGCCATTTACCAGGCCGTGTGCGACAACCTGAGCAGCCTCGATGCTCACATCAACTTCACGCCGCGCCTGAGAGGCCGCAAAGTCATCCTCAAACCTAATCTGGTCACCGTTTACCACGACATGGGGCTGACGCGCCGCGATTACCCCGAAAGCAGCGATCCGCGCGTCATTGACGCGGTGATTGCCTTCCTCAAGCACTATACCGCCGACATCGTCATCGCCGAAGGTTCGGGTCGCGGCGTCCCCACACGCGGCGAATTTGCCGTCGCCGGGCTGTATCGCCTCGCCCGCTATCACGGTATCCGCCTCGTCCCCCTCGACGAACAGCCGGTGGACCGCTACTTCCTGCCCAAAGCCAAAATCCAGCGCCAAGTGCTCATTCCACGCCTGTTCAGCGAGGTAGTACACGGCCAGGCCTTCTACATCTCCCTGCCCAAGATGAAGACCAACCTCTACACCACCGTCACCCTGGGCTTCAAAAACGCGATGGGCATTCTCCCCTACAACCTGCGTCAGCGCTATCACCATTACGCCCTGGAGCAAAAACTGGTGGACCTGCTCTTCTTGCTGCGCCCCGACCTGGTGATTATTGACGGTATCGTCGGCGCCGAGGGCAATTGCCCTGCCCCGGTGATGCCGCTGGACAGCCGCCTCATCGTGAGCGGCAATCATGCAGTAGAGACCGACCGCCTTGCCGCGCAGCTAATGGGTTTCGACCCGGCCGAAATTGGGCTGCTGAGGCTTGCCGACGAGATGGGTTTTGGCAGCCCGCCGGCGACCGTCATCGGCGAGGCCACACCCATCCCCTTTCGCCCGGCCGACCCCTCACTCTTCAACGACGCTTTCCACGCTGCTTTTCCCAATGTGCGCGTCCTCATCGGCCATCCCCTCTCCGAAGGTCATTCGCTGCCCCTCTCGCCAGAGGCGCTCAGGCGCGTCGAAATGCGCTGCCGCGGCGGTTGCCTGGCCGTCGCCCGCTTCGGCTTCGACATGCTCACCCACGAGGGCCAGCCGCACGAGCTGGCGCTCACCCTCATCATCGGCGAAGGCGCCCGGCACGACGGGCAAACCGTCTACTTCGACCGGCAGGGGGCAGCCTACACCCCCGCCGACATCCGCCGCCTGCCCGGCAAGAAACTGGCCATCGGCCATTGCACCCAACCCATCGCCCACCTTGCCGACCGCTTCGTGGAGGGCTGCATGCCCTTCCCCAACGCCGCTCACACCGCCCTGCACGCCCTAGGCGGCACTTACTGCCGGGTGTTGAGCTGGCGCAACCGTTACCTCCTGCCCTTGTTGTCGGCCACCCTGCAAGCCTCAGCCGCCCGTAAGAGATTGATTCGCAGGGGGCAGCGAGTGGACGACGATATTCCCCTGCAAGCAGGCGGCGCGGAGTTACTGTCTATGCCCGCTGGTGCAGCGCAGGCCGATTTCATCGCCGCGCCCCTGCCGCCGCTCACCTCAGCCGAAATCCGCCGCGCTCTGAGGGCCGAAAATCGCGGCGTGCTGTCCACGTTTTTCGGGTAAGATTGAGGCAGCCGCAAAACTGGCACACGACATGGTTGGTCACTCTCTGTCGAAGGAAAACGGTATGCCTGCTTTACTCGAATCATCTGCTGTGCAATGGTTCATGGATAGCGTCCAAGCGCGCTGGGAAGTGATACCGTCTGACAGCCGTATGCCCAAGCTGACAAGCCTTCCGTTGGGCTTGCGCTACCGCACTGGCAAAGGACGCCCCGCTTACTGGTCAGCTTTCCCCCTGGAGATGGATACACCCCAGCCTGTCCAGTCTCCCCATGGCGCTGTGCAGCAGGTGAACCTTCACGCTGGTCCCAATTCTGACGGCTTGCATCTCAGCGTCGCCTTCGCCCTGACGGAGATTTATCCGCTGTTGCTATGGCAAGTGACTGTCGAGAATAGAGGCCATCAGCCCATCTTTCTGGAGCAGATAGATTTGCTGCAAGCTGCCGAGATCAGCTTTGGCGGCCAGCCTTCACCAGCGTTCTTCTCCAACGGCTGGCAGTCCTGGAGTCACAGCGGGGTATATGGCCTAGCCGATCGTCCGCGGCGTAACCGATTGGGGCCGTTCCAGGGGCCGATGTGTGTCAACCCCCGAACCGGCCAACCCAAAGAAAGCGGGCATTTCAGCGGCGATATGTTTGGCGTACTGGCCGACCGCAGCGGGCGCATCGGCTGGGTGGTGGGCTTTCTGTCGCAAAAACAGCACTTCGGCTCGCTGGAGGCGCGCCTACAAAGCAAGAACTGCTCACTGCGCTTGTGGGCCAACGGCGACGAAGCACGTCTCGACCCACAAATGTCCCTCAGCAGTGATTGGGCCTGCCTGCAACCGCTCGACGCCGATTTACCCGACCCGCTCGGCCCCTATCTCGACGCTGTCGCCCGCGAACACAGCGTGGCGCCTGGCGTCCGGGGCAAGGGTATCCCTACCGGCTGGTGTAGCTGGTATCATTTCTTTGAAAAAGTCACGGCAGAAGATGTGCGCCGCAACCTGGCCGGCGCCGCCGCTTTGCGCCACAGCCTGCCGCTCGGCATGATCCAGATTGACGACGGCTTCGAGCAACAGGTAGGCGATTGGTTCGAGTTCAACAACAAATTTTCAGCAGGCGTCTCGCCGCTGGCAGCGGAAATCCGCGCCCAAGGCTTCACCCCTGGGCTGTGGCTGGCGCCCTTCATCGTGCATCCCAAATCGCGGCTGGCGGGCATCCACGCCGATTGGCTGTTATGCAAGGCAGATGGGCGGCCGGTGAACGCCGGTTATGTGTGGGAAGCGTTCAACTACGCCCTGGATGTGACCAACCCCGAAGCGCTGCAATACGCCTGTGATGTCGTTCACACCGCCGCGCACGAATGGGGTTACGATTTTCTCAAGCTGGATTTTCTGTATGCGGCGGCGCTGCCGGGCCGTTACCGTGAGCGCAGCGTCACCCGCGCCCAGGCTCTGCGCCGCGCCCTGGAGGCCGTGCGCCAGGCCGTGGGGGAGAATGTTCACCTGCTAGGCTGCGGCTGCCCGTTAGGTTCTGGCATCGGCATCTTCGACTCGATGCGCATCAGTTGCGACGTGGCCCCCCGCTGGAAGCCGATTTGGAATGGCGTGGAAATCTTCTTCCGCGACGAGCCAGATATGCCCTCGGCGCGCAACGCCATCCACAACACCCTCACCCGCTTGCCGCTGCACCGCCGTTGGTGGATCAACGACCCCGATTGCCTGTTGCTGCGGCCCGAAAGCGAACTGACCCTGGCCGAAGTGCAAACGCTGGCCACGGCCATTGCCCTATCGGGGGGGACGCTGCTGCTATCCGACGATTTATCGGCCCTGCCGGAGGAGCGCCTGCGCTTAGCCCGCCAGTTGCTGCCGCTCATCGGGCGAGCCGCCCGCGCCGTTGACTGGCTGGATGCCGATCCCCCCCACCGCGTGCGTCTCGACCTGGAGAATGCCGTTGGACGCTGGCACCTGCTGGCGGCCTTCAACTGGGATGACGCCCCCCGCCCGCTGCCGTTGATTGCAGCCGATTTCGGCCTGCCCGAAGGCGATTACTACGCCCGCGAGTTCTGGCCGCCCGACGCTGTGCCGTACCGCAGCGCTTTGCAAGGAGAAGACAGCCGCTCGCTCGTCGCCGCGCATGGTGTGCGCCTGCTGGCCGTGCGCGCCGCAACCCCTGGCCTGCCGCAATACCTCGGCAGCGATCTGCACATCTCGCAAGGCCTGGAAGTGACCGAATGGGGGGCGACGCCGCAGGAGCTTACCTTGCGTCTCGAGCGTCCTGGCCAGGCCGAGGGCAACGTCTTCGTGGCCTTGCCGCGCCCGCCGCAGTCTGCCACGTTGAACGATCGGCCACTGGCCTGGGAAACTCTCGAACCGAGCTGCTACCGGCTGAGGGTGGCCTTCGAAGACGAGGCAATTGTGCAGATCATCAGCACGACTGCTTAAGCCTCGCTGCCGACCAACTGTCGGCGCTGCTAGGCCAGGTAAATCTGGTAAAATTCCGAGCAGTGGCAAGCGCTTCAGCAACTTCGTGGTGCTGCCTTTCTTTCTGCTACAGCAAATCCCTTTTTCGCCCCTCGCTCACTTCCTCCGTTGACCCTATGAATACTGCGAAACCTTTCGATTTCAACCATTTCCTGGCCCCGCGCGGTGTGGTGATCGTTGGCGCGTCGGCTGATCCTGGCAAGCTAGGCTATGCCCAGGCACGCAACCTCGTCGAGAGCGGCTACCGCGGCGCCATTCACTTCGTGAACCCCAAAGGCGGCACTCTCTTTGGGCAACCGGTGTACGTCTCTGTGGCCGAGGTGCCTGATCCGGTAGAGCTGGCTGTGCTGCTTGTGCCGGCGCCTGCCATACCGCCAGCGCTGCGCGAATGCGGCCAGCGCGGCATCCCGGCGGCGCTCATCCTGGCCGGCGGCTTTCGCGAGACCAGCGCCGAGGGTGCAGCGCTGGAGGCCGAATGTGTGCGCATCGCCGCAGAATACGGGATGCGCTTCATCGGCCCCAACAGCGTGGGCTTGTTGAACACCTACCTACCGATGGACGCCACCTTCCTGCCGCCCCCCCACCCCATGCAAGGCGATGTGGCCTTGCTCTCGCACTCAGGGGCAATGTGTCTGGTGGTGATCGGCTGGGCGCTCGAACACGGCTTTGGCTTTTCGCGGCTGATCAGCCTGGGCAATCAAGCCAACGTGAGCGAGACCGACATGCTGGCAGTGGTAGCAGACGACGCGCAAACAGCCGTGGTGACGATGTACCTGGAGGGGGTCAGTGACGGGCGGCGTTTTGTAGATGAGGCCAGCCGCGTCGCCCGCCAAAAACCGGTGGTAGCGCTGAAGGTTGGGCGTTTTGCCAGCGGGCGCCGCGCCGCTGCCTCGCATACCGGCGCGCTAGCCGGGCAAGACAGCGCCTATGAGGCCGCCTTTCGCCGCTGCGGCGTGATTCGCGCCAACACCATGCAAGAACTGTTCGATTGGGCGCGCTCCCTGGCACACAGCCCCCTGCCCCAAGGCCGCTCGATTGCCATCCTCACCAATGCCGGCGGGCCGGGGGTGGCTGCTTCCGATGCGCTAGAGGCCAACGGCCTGCGGCTGGCCGACCTGAGCGAGGAGACCCGCACGGCCCTGCGCAGCCTGCTCATCTCTGCTGCCAGCGTCAACAACCCGGTGGACATGCTGGCTGGCGCTTCTCCGCACCAATACGCCACCAGCCTGCAAATCCTATTGGCCGACCCTGGCGTGGATGGGGTCATCGTCATCTTTCCATCTTCGCCGATCTACTCCGACGTGGACGTGGCTGATGCCCTGATCCCGGTCATCCAAGCCTCCTCCAAGCCGGTGCTGACAGCCCTGCTGGGGGGAATTCGGGTCAAGGGAGCGGTGGAGCGCTTTCGGGCGGCGCATTTGCCCGATTTCGAACTCCCCGAATGGGCAGCCGTGGCCATGTCAGTCCTCTTGCAGCGGGCAGAATTCCTGGGGCGCGCCGCGCAGACGCCGCTGCGGCCAATTGCCGCCAAACCGTCTTTCTCCGGCGATATTCATCAGTTGCTGGCAGCTTACGGCATCCCCACCGCCGCCGTAGAACTGGCCACTTCCGCCGAAACCGCCGCAGCTATCGCCAACCGCATGGGCTATCCGGTGGCGCTAAAGGTTGCCTCGCCCGATATTTCGCACAAATCCGACGTGGGCGGCGTGCTGCTGGGATTGGACAACCCCCAGGCGGTGGTTCAAGGCTATGATACTGTGATAGCCAACGCCCGCGCCGCCCGTCCTGGCGCACACATCGAGGGTGTCCACGTGCAACGCATGATCCCCCCTGGCCAGGAGGTGATCGTGGGCGTGGTGCGCGACCCGCAGTTTGGGCCGCTGGCGATGTTTGGTTCAGGCGGCGTGGAAGTGGAAGGCTTGAAGGATGTGGCCTTTGCCCTGGCGCCACTGACCGCGGCAGACGCCGATTACCTGCTGGACAACACCTGGGCCGGGCGCAAACTGCGCGGCTTCCGTAACCTTCCCCCTGCCGACCGGCAAGCGGTGCGCGAGGTGCTTGTGCGTTTGGGACAACTGGCGGAGGATTTTCCCGAGATCAGCGAGATCGAGATCAACCCGCTGCGGGTGCTAGCCGATGGTCAAGGCGTTTTTGCTGTGGACGTGCGCGCCGGTTAGCCGCAGGTGGGCGGTGGCCTAAACCCTGCGTGCAGAGCCGCGCAGGGCTTCGAGGCGCGCCGAGGCCAGCCCTGGGGCAGCATCGAGGGCGAAGAACACGCCGCTGCCTTCGACCACCAGCGAAGCAGAGATATTGCCATACAAGACCGCTTGCAAGGGATCGAAAGTGAGGTGATAACCGGCCAGAAAGCCGCCGCAGAAGGCATCCCCGGCGCCGGTGGGGTCTGCCAGACGCGCCGGGTAAGCCGGCACATCCCAACGGCTGCGCGTTGCGGCGTCGTAGAGCCATTGGCCGCGTTCGCCGCGCTTGACGACGACGAATTCACAGCCATAAGAAGCCAGCGTTTCGACCATTTCCCACAGGTCAGCGCTGCGGCCGTGGAACAGGGCGCGCAGTTTGGCCTCAGAGGTAAGGAAAGCTGTCAGCCCGTTGACCAGGGGGGGAATATCGTCCCAAAAGGCCGGAATCATCGTGCCGGGGGAAGGGTCGAGGGTAATGGTGGTAAAACCGGCCTGGCGCAAAACGGCTGGCAAGAGGGTGTGGGTGAGGTAATCGAGAGGGCAAAGGTGGGCAATATGAGCATCCAGATAATCAGCGGGGATGTCAGTCTGGCGCAATGAGGTGGGGGTAAGGCGAGTGCGGCTGTCGAGAGGGGTGGAAACCGGGCGGTAACCGATGAGCGCCTTGGGGATCGGCTGTCCCAAACGGGTAAAACAAGCCACGGGGTCTTCGCTGGTGCGCGTCATACGTTCGGTGTAAAGATAAAAAGAGCGCAGGTCAATTGCTTCGGGGAGGACGCGGATACCACGGGTGTCGAAGCCCTGGCGGCTGAGTGCGGCCAGCCAGTCCTGGGGATAGTCTTCGCCCACACGAGCCAGCAGAGCGGGCGGCGGGTCTTTTTCCCAAACAGCTAAGCCAACAGCCGCGTAAGGCAAGTTGCCGCCCAGCACGTCAAGGTATAACCGCCCGGCGGGGGAGATATAGAAATCGCGGCGCAATTGGCCGGCAAGGAGATAACGGGGAGAGGTCATGGGCTGGCTTGCGAGGTGATCTGACTGGCTTTATCGGAGCATTGGCAGGCTGTGACGGTCTGCGAGAAACGGGTGAGGCTGCCGAGATAGGGGGCGCTGCCGTTGTGGGCCACCCAGCCTTCGAGATTGAAGGCAAGGATACCATCCGCGGGGATCCATTCGCCGTTGTATTTACGGGCGATATGGATGTGCGTGCCGGTAGCTGAGCCGCCTTCGCAAGAAGGATAGCCCAGCGGGTCGCCGGCCTGCAGTTTGGTGCCAAGCGAGGCACGGCCCTGTTGGGCGAGGTGCAAATAGAAGACCACCCAGCCGGTGCGTTCATCGCCATCTTGGTCAAGGTCGAGGGCAAGGCCGGTCTCGCCCGAACGGACGACCAAGCCGGGTGCAACGGCAATGGCCTGTTCGAGGGTCTGAAAGCAACCGCTGGTGAGGCCTGGGGGTGCAAAATCGAGAGCCGCCAGGGGGTCGCCTTGCCCCCAGGCGGTGTGGGGGCCGCCGGTAAGCGTCCACGAGTGCCCAGCTTGGAAAGGCAAGCGAAAGGGAGGTTGAGCGAGGCTGCCGGGGATATGCGGCTGATCGGCCAGCCACGGGTCGCCGAAGAGAGCCGTATAGGTCTGCGCAAAGCCGCTCGCCTCGATGGCGCGAGTGTAGTCGTCGGGATTCAACAATTGGGCGAAGTAATATTGCAAAGCGACACTGGCGGCATTCTGCCAGGGGTCAGGACGCTGTAAGCGGCCATCGGCAAGCTCGAAGGTGGTCAGGCGGGCGGTGCGATAACCGTAGTAGCCGTTGTTGAGCGTATTGGCGGCCCAAACAAGTTGAAGATAGAGGCCGGGGTGCTGCCAATCGGTGTAGCCGAGGGGATAAGTTCGAGCGTCTTCTGCCAGAAGGGGTTGAGAGAGGGCGCCAGCCTGGTATTCGAGCAGGGCCAACAACAAGCGGGGGCTGATGCTGAAATTTTGAGCCACCAGGTTGACGATTTGTGCGCCGCTGCGGTTGCTACCGGCGGCATATTCGCGGTAACCGTTCAGCCAGCCGGGGTGAGCGGCCACAAAAGTTTCGGCGTCGAAGCCGATCTGAGCCGGCCCGTTGATGAAGAGACTGTCGGGCAGGATTTTGTAGGCTGAGCCATAGAACATGGTGTAGTAGATGGGGATCTTCATCGGCATACCGGGCGGCAAAGTGGTGGCCGCGGCGGGAATGAAGTCGTTAGCTTGCAGAATTTCAGCAACGGTCGTGTTGAAATGAGCGGCCAGCGCCGGCAAAGTATCCCCTGTTTGGGCGAGGTAATCCACCAACTCGCCGGGGGCATAAGGCGGCCTTTCGGAGGGTGTGGGTTGAGGGGGAAGGACAGGGGAGGGGGAGGGCGTGGGCCAGGTCATGGTCGCTGCAGCCAATGCAGGACGGCAGGCCGCCAGCAAGCAGGACGCCAGGCAGGCCACTATCAGCCATATCCTGACTAACCCACGCTCTCCCCGCACAAAGAACAAGGGTTTGCTGACGCAGCGCCCTGGTCGCTGGGCGTTATTGGGGTTAGGGGTTCTCTCTGGTACGCACGATGCGCGAGTCATAGGAACCATAAATGCTGGCCACAACGGTTTTTTCGCCATCTTTGGTGAGAGTGCCTTCGTAGGGCTGTGCTCCGGCGTGAACTGTCCAGCCGCTGAGGACGAAAGGCACCGGCCCGTCAGCGGGGATCCATTCGCCGTTGTATTTGCGGGCAATATGTACATGGACGCCGGTTGCCTGGCCGCCCTCGCAGGAGGGGTGGCCCAACAAATCACCGCTATCCACCCAATCGCCGACAGCGATACGGTCTTTGGTAGCAACATGCAAGAGCAGCACCGACCAACCGGTTTGTTCACGCCCATCGCCATCGAGGTCTATGACCACCAGGCCAGGGCCGGTGCGCACCACCAGACCGGGAGCCGGCGCCAGCACCCATGCGGTCGACTCACTGCAACCGCCTGCCTCGCCAGCGGGGGCAAAATCTACAGCGGCACGGGCGCCATCGTGCTCCCAAGCGCCGTGCGGTCCGCCGGTGTAGCTCCACATTTGGCCAATGAAGAACGGCAAAATCATCTTGGGTTGAGTCAACTCAGGGGGATAGAGCGGCTCGACATCCAGCGCCCGCAGCCAGGGGCTGCCAAACATACGCTCGTAGAGCGCTGGCAAGCCTGAGTTGACATCCAGCGCCTGCAGCCAACCGGCAGTATCGTAAACCTGCGTCAGGTAATACTGCAATGCCACGGTACCGGCATTCAGCTCAGGCGCCAGACGGGCTATCACCCCATCCGAAAAGCGCACCTCGGTCAGCAATCCCTCGCGCCAGCCGTAGTAGCCGATGGAAATCTGATTGACCGCCCAGGCCAGTTGCAAATACAATCCCTTGCGGTTGATGTCAATATACCCCATGGGGTAATCTACCTGAGCGAGATTAGCGGGCTGACCATAGACCGAGCCGCTCTGGTATTCGAGCAAAGCCAAGAGCAAGCGTGGGTTGATGGAGTTCTCGCGGGCGACGCGCATGACCACGTCGGCCCCGCTCGTCCAACCGGTGCTCTTGAGATATTCGCGGTAGGTGCTCAAATAGCCGCCAGCTTGTTGGACGAAGGTGTGGATGTCGAAATCTTCTGCCGAGGGAGAGAAGATCACCTCGCTGTCTGGCAAGATTTTCTGTGCGGCGGTGGTATTGGTCAATCGGCGGGGGATGAGCAGCAAGCGATTGGGAGGCAACAAACCGGTGGATGAAAGCGGGTCGAAGGCCAGAATTTCGGCGGCATCCACACCAAAGCGGACTGCCAGCACTGGCAGGGTGTCGCCCGCCTGGGTGAAATACTGGATGGGCGGCTCACGCGTCAGCGTGGGCTGGAGAGATTGGCCCATCGGCAGGGGGGTGGGTGTGAACGACAAGGCAGGGGAGGTGGACAATGGGGCAACAAAGACGGAGGTGAGAGTGGGGGTGGGTGTCCACGAGCTACTGCTGGAGGGAGGGATAAAAGTGGGGGCAGTGGCCTCGGGCATGTCCAGCGCACAGGCCAACGACGAAGACACCAGCAACACGATACACCCCAGCAGCAGCCAACGTGTCATCGGCACTGGCCATGGCGAGCGTTCAACGCCGAATAGCATTCGCCTCGGTTGCGCCATTCCAGGCCTCGATACTTGCGCCATCTCGTTCCAGGAAACCATCGTATTCGATACCGGTACCGCGGGAAACCCACCCATCCATCACAAAAGGCAAATCCTGGTCGGCGGGGATCCATTCCCCATTATACCGCCTGGCAATATGGAGGTGTGTGCCGGTGGAGTAACCGCCCTCGCAGGAAGGATGGCCAAGACGGTCGCCAGCCTGAACGAATACGCCGGGGCGCACACGGTCGCGCCCTTCGATATGCATGTAAAGCACCGTCCAGCCGGTTTGCTCGAAGCCATCCCCGTCCAGGTCTTGCACCACTTCGCCATACTCGGCGCGTACGATCAGGCCATCGGCCACAGCCGTCACCCACCAATCGCTCTGGCTACAACCCAATCCTTCGATGGAGGGGGCAAAGTCGAGGGCTGCCCAGGCCGATCCGTCCCCCCAGCCGCCGTGCGGCCCGCCGGTGAAGGCCCAGGTCACACCCTGCTCGAAGGGCAGCCACATCTCCGGCTGGCGCAGATCAGGCGGCAAGAGCGGCTCGATAGCAAAGTCGAAGGGATAGCCAAACAAAGCCTGGTAAGTGGCCGCCAGACCGGCAGGGGAAACCGCTCGTTCCCAGTCGCGGCGTCCGTCCAGCAAAGCAAAGAGCTGCTGTACAGCGGCTGTACCGGGGTTGACGAGAGGGTTCACCGGCACCACACTGCCGTCGGCCAAAATCCAGCTCGCCACTGCGTCCACCTTCCAAAGGTAATAGCCGCGATTGAGTTGGTTGGCTGCCCAGGCCAGTTGGCGGTAGAGACCGCTCCGCCAAACATCCCGCACCCCCAAGGGGAAAGTGAGCGTGGCCTCGTCGGGATGAACGTCGGTCACCCAGCCGGCGCGGTATTCCAAGAGCGCCAAGAGCAGGCGGGGGTTGACCGAATACTGGCGGGCAACGCGTTGCACGATCTGTGCGCCGCTGAAGACACCGCCACCCAGGTCTTCCACCTCCTGCTGATAGCGGGCCAAATAGCCGTCGTGAGCGGCGACGAAGTCTTCCACATCCAAGGTTATGCTTACCGGGCCGTACACCAGCTCGGAATCGGGGATAATTTTATCGCCGGGAGCCATTTCGGCAGGTTGCACCGCAGGGATGCGCAGTGTTTGGCCGACGGCAAGCCAATCGGGGTTAGTCAAATCGTTGGCGGCAATCAGAGATTGGATAGGAACACCAAAACGGCCCGCAATGATGGCGAGGGTATCGCCGGGCTGCACCACATACGATTTTTCTTCGCTGGGCAGGGAGGGTACAGCATGGGGAGCATCGGGGGTGGGTGAGACAATGGGCGTACCCGGGGCGCGTGTCGCCGGCAGGAAGGGGGTTCGGGTGGGTGTGCCACGCGCCGCCACGGTGAGCGGCGGGCTGGAGACATTCCAAGAAGCCAAGCCGCCGGGCGCATTTTGCACACAGCCGCTCACGGTCAACAGGATAAGCCAGAGCAGGGGAAGGTAACGTGTCATAGCAATCAAGGGGCTAGAAGCAACTGCCCCCCATTTTACCATCGCCGCGCGAGTATAATTGCGCCCGTATTGCCACAATTCTCATGTGAGGAGCCCCTATGACAGAACCGCTTGTCGAATGTGTTGCCAATTATTCCGACGCCCGCCGGCCGGAGGTGGTGCAAGCAATCGTCGAGACGATTAACAGCGTGCCGGGAGTGCGCCTGCTCAACCGCCAATCGGACATGGACCACAATCGCTCGGTGATCACCTTCGTTGGGCCACCGTCTGCGGTGGAGGAAGCTGCCTTTCGCTCGATCGCCAAAGCAGCCGAGCTAATTGATCTCGATCATCACACGGGCGAACACCCCCGTATTGGGGCAACAGACGTGGTGCCGTTCGTGCCAATCAGCGGCGTCACCATGCAAGATTGCGTGGAAATGGCGCGGCGGTTGGGACGACGCGTGGGCGAGGAGCTGGGTATCCCGGTTTACCTGTACGAGAGTGCGGCCACCCGCCCCGAAAGGCAAAACCTGGAGAACGTGCGACGCGGCCAATACGAGGCGCTCAAGGTCGAGATGGGCATCAACCCTGAGCGCGACCCGGATTTCGGCCCAAAGAAGGTTGGCCCAGCGGGGGCAACCGTCATTGGGGCGCGCCCGCCGCTGATCGCTTTCAACGTCTATCTGACTACCGACGACGTCTCGATTGCCAACAAGATTGCCAAGACGGTGCGCCAATCCAGCGGTGGCTTCCGTTACGTCAAAGCCATGGGCGTACTGGTGGAGGGGCGCGCCCAGGTCTCGATGAATCTCACCAATTACCAGGGGACGCCGATGGCGCTGGTGGTGGAAACCATCCGCCGCGAGGCGCAACGTTATGGTGTTGCCATCCACCATACCGAGTTGGTAGGGCTGATTCCCGAAGCGGCTTTGGTGGATGCAGCGGTGTGGTATCTGCAATTGGATCAATTCGAGGTAGACCAAATTCTGGAGAGAAAGCTCTACGCCGCGACAGCCGAGACGGCTGAGGGCAGCGGCCTGCAAACTGAAGAGCCAACCAGCAAGCTCTTGCCGGCGACTTTTTTGGCCGAGCTGGCCGAGGGGACACCCTCCCCCGGTGGAGGCTCGGCAGCAGCTTACACGGGAGCAATGGCGGCGGCGTTGGTGGCCATGGTGGCGCGGCTGACGGTGGGCAAGAAGAAATACGCCGCCGTCGAGGTACCCATGCAAGAGTTGATCGAGAAGGCCGAGGCGCGGCGTCAAACTTTGACCGCCATGGTGCAGAAAGACGCCGAGGCTTTCGAGGCTGTGATGGCGGCAATGAAACTGCCCAAAGATACTGCCGAGCAGCAAGCAGCCCGCGCCCAAGCTATCGAAGAGGCCACGCTGGCAGCGGCGCAAATTCCACTCGAGACCGCCCGCCAGGCAGTCGAGGTGATGGCGTTGGCCCTGGAAGCTGTGAGTGTGGGCAATCTCAATGCTATCACGGATGGCGGCACGGGCGCAGCACTCGCCCGCGCCGCGCTGAACGGGGCAGGGTTGAACGTGCGCGTGAATACGCTCTCACTGCAAGACCGCGCCGCGGCCGAGGCGTTGTTGAGCGAATTGCGCGCTTTGGAGAGACGCGCCGCCGATTTGGAGGCGCAGGTGACCGAGCAGTTACGCCAGCGCGGCGCCTTGCCTCTGCCATGACGCTCGTCTCTCACCGCCTGCAGCTATCTCTGCGCGCCAGCCTAGCGCTGGCGGCATTGGTGCTGATGCTGATGCTGGCGGCAGCCTGCGCCACGCCAGCAGAGCCGCACGCAACCCAATCGCCAATCACGCCGCAGCGCGATTGGCCAACGCTTACGCCTTTCCTGCCGGGGCCGAGTGCCACGCCCACTTTCACACCACAGCCAGCAACGCCCACCCCACAGCCGTCCTTGTACGTGGCCGCCTACATTCCCTCTTCCCTGCGCGCCGCGCTGAAACTGCCACAAGGCTGGCTTTTGAGCGAGGACCCTGCCACGGCTACCGCCCGCCTGGCCGTGGAGACTCAGTCACCCAACGGTCGCTGGTTGTATGCCCTTGTCGCCCCGTTTCCTACCCTGCTGGACGGCGTGAGTGCAGCCGAGCTGCGCGACGCCTGGGGCGGGCAGCCCCCCGCGGCCATGCCTGTTCCCCTCCTCATGGATGAGAGCACCTACGGGGTGTTATCGGCCTGGTGGGGGCCGCCATCGCCACAAGCAGTCGAGATCGTCACGAGCGAGCAATTGCTGCAAACAGCCTGGGAAAAACGCCCTGCGTGGGCCATCGTGCCCTTCGATGCTTTGGAACCGCGCTGGAAAGTGTTGACGATAGACGGGCAATCGCCAATCCATAAGGATTTCGAGGCCGAAAGTTATGCCTTGAGCGTCCCGTTCTCTGTTCCGCCAGCTCTTGCTCTGCCAACCACCAACCGCGATCCGGCACGCTTGACCACACTGGTCATGACCGGGGTGACCGCCCTGGTGCGGGCAACGGCCTGGACGATGGAGTTGGAGGGCTTGCTCTATCCGGCAGAGGATATCGGCGGCTGGCTGCGGGAGGCCGATATCACCCACATCAGTAACGAGGTGCCGTTCGACCCCGACTGCCCTTATCCCAACCCCGGGCAGCAGGAGCTGGTCTTTTGCAGCGACCCCAAATATATCGCCCTGCTGGACGATGTGGGTACGGACGTGGTGGAATTGACCGGCGATCATTTCATTGACACTGGGCCGGAGGCGACTCTCTTTACGCTGGACCTCTATCACCAGCGAGGCTGGCTGACTTACGGCGGGGGCGCCACCCTGGAAGAAGCTTTGCGCCCGGCAACACTCACCCATAACGGCAACGCCATCGCCTTCGTGGGTTGCAACGCCAAGGGGGGCGGTTATGCCACCGCCAGCGCTTCATACCCCGGCGCAGCCGCGTGCGGTTACGATGCCCTGCGTGAAACAATCGCTGACTTGACCCGCCAGGGTTACCTGGTGATCGTTACCTTCCAGCACAAGGAATATTATTCTTACCAGGTCTTGCCAGAATACCGCCTGGACTTTACCGCTATGGCCGACGCCGGGGCCATCATTGTGCAGGGCAGCCAGGCGCATCAGCCACAGAATTTGGAGTTCTACAACGGGGCGTTCATCCACTATGGCTTGGGGAACTTGTTCTTCGACCAGCTCAAGGAAGTCGGCGGAGACCAACAGCCACTCGATCGCGCTTTCATTGACCGCCATGTGTTCTATGCTGGGCGCTACATCAGCACAGAATTGTTGACTATCAAATTCGTAGATTTTGCCCGCTCCCGCCCCATGACGCTGGAGGAGCGCCAGGCTTTTTTGACGGTGATTTTCAAGACGAGCGGGTGGGGGAGGTAGGGGGAGGTACACAGGTAGACAGGTACACAGGTAGACAGGTAGACAAGTAGGCAGGTAGAGAAGTAGACAGGTAGGCAGGTAAAGACAAGGCAGAAAGGAGCAAGGTATGGGTCTCAAACCTGATCATTGGATTCGCAAGATGGCACTGGAGCATAGGATGATCGAGCCGTTCGTGGAAAGCCAGGTGCGCAATGGCGTCATTTCTTATGGCGTTTCGTCGTATGGCTACGATATCCGCGTGGCCGATGAGTTCAAGATTTTCACCAATGTCTATTCGGCAGTGGTGGATCCCAAGCATTTCGATCCGCGCTCGATGGTGGATTACAAGGGTGAGTTGTGTGTGATTCCGCCCAATTCGTTTGCCCTGGCGCGCACGGTGGAGTATTTTCGTATTCCGCGCAAGGTGTTGACGGTATGCTTGGGAAAAAGCACTTATGCGCGCTGCGGCATCATTGTGAATGTCACGCCCTTCGAGCCACAGTGGGAGGGCTTCGTGACTCTCGAAATCTCGAATACCACCCCCCTACCCGCCAAAATCTATGCCAATGAGGGCATCGCACAAGTGCTGTTCTTCGAAGCCGATGAGGAATGCGAGGTTTCGTATGCCGACAAGAAAGGTAAGTATCAGGGGCAGCAAAGTATCGTGCTGCCAAAGTTGTGAAGGGTTGCGCCAATAAATCAACAGCAGGTGGTCGTCAACAGCGGCCATCAACGCATAGGGACGGATGGAAGAGCGGAGAGACGGCTTGCCTGGACAGGCGCAGGCGAGAGGCTGGCCGTTTCCGATTGCCGTTGACACAAAACGACCTGCGAGGTAAAATGGCGCTCAGTTTGTTTGGACAGGCACTTGACAACTGAAAATGGAGAAATAGCGGCTGGGGCTTGCCGGCGTTAGCAAGGTAAGTCTACGAGGTGGAGGTTCCTCCCCGCGAGGGGAGCGCTAACGGCTCAGACCCGCATGGGCGCGGCCGGAAAATCGGATTGATCAGCGGATGCCTCCGGGGTCTGGTCACAGGTCCCTTTCTCCCTTCCAAGAATGTGTGCAGGCAGATGATACCTGCCGCGGTGAGGGTCGCCCCTCACTTGCCGAAAACCCCCGGCGACGGGCGGCACAAGGCAGACACAGTGACCAAGCTCAAGGCCCTTGGGCGCGGGCTTGTTGCTATTTTGGAAGGGTCTGCCTATTCTTTTGTCGTTGACAGGGCATGCCCACGTGTGCCCTGTTGTTTTTTAACCCTACTTCTTTATGGAGGCTGAAAATGGACAATAAACTGCTCTTGACCCGTACCAAAGAGGACAACGTCAAATTCATTTCTCTGCAATTCACGGACGTCACCGGCGCTGTGAAAAGCGTAGATATCCCCGTAGGCCGACTGGAAGAAGCGCTGGATGTCGGCATCTGGTTCGACGGCTCCTCCGTCGAAGGGTTCGCCCGCATCCAGGAAAGCGATATGCGGCTAATGCTCGACAACGACACTTACGCCGTGTTGCCCTGGACGCTTCCTGAATTGCGGCGGGCGCGCATTTTCTGCGATATTTACCAACCAGATGGTAAACCTTTTCCTGGCGACCCGCGCGGCACCCTGCGGCGTATGCTCGACAAACTGGCCCAGCGTGGCTGGACTTATAACGTTGGCCCTGAACCAGAATTCTTCCTCTTCAAACGTAACGGCGCCACCAGCATTCACCCCGTCCCCCACGATGTGGGCAGCTACTTCGACTTCTCTGCCAACGACGAAGCTGTGACCGTGCGCACCGAGCTGATGAATGCCCTCGCCAGCATGGGGTTGGAAGTCGAAACCGGCCATCACGAGGTCGCCCTCGGCCAGCATGAAATTGATTTCCGTTTCGACGACGCCCTGCGAACCGCCGACAATGTGTTGACGCTCAAATACACCGTCAAAGCCATTGCCGCCCAGCACGGCCTGACGGCCTCTTTCATGCCCAAACCCATTTTCGGCATCAACGGCTCAGGAATGCACTGCCATCAATCCATCTCCGACGCAGAAGGCAACAACTTGTTCTACGACGCCAATGACGAATATCGCCTCTCGGACCTGGCTTACGGCTTCATTGCCGGGCAGTTGGCGCACGCCCGCGCTCTCTCCGCCGTGGTTGCCCCCACCGTCAACTCCTATAAACGGCTGGTGCCAGGCTATGAGGCGCCCGTTTACATTGGCTGGGCGCAGATCAACCGCTCGGCGCTCATCCGCATCCCCCGCTACACCCCCGGCAGTGAAAACGCCACCCGCGCCGAGCTGCGCTGCCCCGACCCCTCGGCTAACCCCTATCTGGCCTTCACCGTCATGCTCGCAGCAGCCCTGGACGGGATAGACAATCACCTGCCCTTGCCTAAACCGCTCAACAATATCAATGTCTATCACCTGACAGCCGAGGAGCGCGCCGCTCAGGGAATCGGCAGCTTGCCCGGCTCGCTCAGCGAAGCCTTGCGCGAGTTGGAAAAAGATACTCTGCTCCAGGAAGCGCTCGGCCTGACCATCTACGAAGCCTTCACCCGCGCCAAATGGGCCGAAGTGGAGGACTCACGCATGCACGTCACCGATTGGGAAGTGGAGAAATACCTGGAAGTGGCGTGAGACAGCGCCTTGCCGCTTACCATCAGCGGTCGGCCTTGCGCTCAAAGCTGACCGCTGATGGTGAAGGCGCTACGCTGTGAAGGGGTTGAAATTCGTGCCGATATCGTAATAATCTTCGCTCTCCGCCTTTTTCAGGCCGTTGACGATCAGGTAAGTGAGCGGCGTCATCAGCACTTCGATAGCACACTTGAACAGGTAGTTGGTCAGCGTCAGAGTGACGAACAGGCTCCATGGGAAAACGCCGAACAGCGAGGCCACGGCAATGAATGCGGCGCTATCCACCAGTTCGCCAATGAGGGTGCTGCCGATGGTGCGCGTCCACAGCCAGCGTCCACGGGTGAGCACCTTCATGCGAGCTAGGACCACCGAGTTGGAAAATTCGCCCATCCAGTAAGCACTCAGGCTGGCCAGCACGATGCCGCCGCTGCTCATGCCTCCCAGGATGGCATCGTAAGCCGCCTGGCCAGCGTATCCTTGCCATTGGGCCTCCCCCGGCAGGGCGCGCACCAGTGCAAAGATCGAGGCGCTAAAGGCCAGGCAGGCAAAGCCTGTCCAAATGACGCGCCGCGAGCGCTTGTAACCATAGACTTCGGTCAATATATCGCCAAAGATGTAACTGATGGGGAAAAGGATCGTGCCAGCATCGAAAGCCATTGGCACGCCCAAGATGCTAAAGCCCCAATCCACAATCTTGGCCGACGAAGCCACATTGCTCACAATCAGCACGGTGACGAAAACGGCCAAGATGAGATCGAAGTAACGGTAGGGGAAGGGGCGAGAGGGGGTAGAAATCTGGCCTGTCTGGCCAACAGGTTGGGAAATGATGCGATTCATGGTTTCTCCTTGTTTTGTTGAGGCGGGTGGCCTGGATATTCTCCAACGACCGCCGGCAGTTGGCGACGACGGGCATCGCCTTTAACCCGGATGTCCTGCCACCGGGGCGGGGCAAATATACCACAAAACACGCCTTTGAGCAGGGTCGCTATTTTGCTCAGCCTACAGGCCACACAATTTCACCCGGCCTCGCCCAGCTCGAGCTGCCAGGCTGACCCAGGTCTTGCCAGCTTGCCCAAACGGGGGTAAAGTAACGTCAGTTCGGGGTAACCGTCCCGAAGGCTTATGCCGAATTCAGGTTGAAGTGACCTTCTCACGGAGAATCATGATGACGGCCTCACGCTTGATGACTTTTGTCGCTGCGGGAGTGTTGCTACTGTTTGGCGTGCTGTACCTATGGGGATCGTTCGACCCGCAGGGGCAAGCCGTGTGGGTAGTCGCCGCCATCCTGTGTTTTGCCAGCGGCGCAGGCTGTCTGTGGGTAGGGGTGCGCCGTTTGCAGCGCTGAAACCGCATGCCGCTTTCGACGTAAGCAAAAAAGGCCAAATGTCACTTGCCACCCCCTTGCAGGACAGGTAAACTTATTACAAGCGCATCATGCTGGAGGTATCTTATGAGCACTGGAAGGATTATCGCCACCGTCGCCGCCGTCATTCTCATCTTGGCGGCGCTCCCCATCTGCCTGATCAGCTTCTTCTTCCTGTGGGGAGCGTTCAGCCCGCAAGGCGAGCCAAGCTGGATTGGGATCGGTGTCTTCGGCATTCTCGTCGGCCTGGTCATGATCGGCGGGGGGATTGCAGCGGCGCTATGGGCCAGACAACGCCAGAAAGCCGAAGCAGCCGCTCAAAACGTCACCCTGAAGATTGACCTGCCCGCCAACGTGAACCTCGACACGCTGAAGTGCCAATCATGCGGCGGCGTCCTGACAATGGACAATATCCAGATGGTGGCCGGTGCGCCCGTGGTGCATTGCCCCTACTGCAAGACGACTTACCAACTCAGCGAAGACCCCAAGTGGTAGCAGGCAAAGCGCCAGCCTCGCTTGCCATCTCTACGGAGGAAAGCTATGCGCAAATTTCTCCTCACCTTGCTTGTCCTGGTGGCCCTCTTGGCAATCCCCGCCAGCGTTCTGGCCCAGGATTATTACTTCCAACTCACCGCACTGACCGTCAACGTCTATTGGAACTCAGACGGCACAGAATCCATTGAGTACATCTTCGATTTCAAGAATTCCCCCTTCGGTCACCCCATCGAATACGTGGACGTCGGCCTGCCGAACAGTTCTTTCGAACTGAGCTCGATCGTCGCCGATGTCAACGGCCACGCCGTGACCGATATCACCACCGATTTCCAGGGCGAGGGCAGTGATGGCGTGGCCGTGGGGCTGGGCCAATACACCATTCCCCCTGGCCGCAATGGGCGGGTGCGCGTCTATATCCCTGTCATTCACCGCGTCTTGTACCCCGACAGCCAGGATAAAGCCTATGTCAGCGCCGTCCTCAAACCGGCTTATTTCCAATCCTCGGTTGTCTACGGTACAACCGACATGACCGTCACCTTTCACTTGCCGCCGGGCGTGCAAGACGGGGAGGCCCGCTGGCACCAAGCGCCCCCCGATTGGCCCCAAGAGCCACAAACCGGCTACGACGAGCAAGGGCGCATCATCTACAGCTGGCATAACCCCACTGCCAGCCCCTCCACACAATACGAGTTTGGCGCCTCCTTCCTGGCCAGTTATGTCCCCAACTCGGCCATCGTGCGCTTCGATCCCTTTGCCTGGCTCAACAAAATCAGCTTCGACAATCTCGCTCTCTGCGGCTGTTTCTCGTTCTTTATCATTCTCGCTGTCGTCGGCGTTGTGAACGAGAACCAACGCAAGATGCGCTATCTGCCCCCGCGCATCTCCATCGAAGGGCACGGCATCAAGCGCGGCCTCACCGCTATCGAAGCGGCCATTCTCATGGAACAACCCATGGACAAGATTCTGACCATGATTTTGTTCGCCGTCATCAAGAAGAATGCCGCTGAGGTAACCCGCCGCGACCCCCTGGAAATCAAAGTGGCCGAACCCCTGCCCGAAGGTCTGCATGATTACGAGAAGGAATTCCTGGCGGCGATGCAACAACCCAAAGAAAAACGCCGGCTTCAGTTGCAAGACGTGATGATCAACCTGGTCAAGAGCGTCTCTGCCAAAATGAAAGGTTTCAGCCGCCGCGAAACGGTCGAGTACTACAAAGATATCACCAACCGCGCCTGGGCGCAGGTCGAAGCCGCCAACACCCCCGACGTCAAGAGCCAGAAATTCGACGAGGTGATGGAGTGGACGATGCTCGATCGCGATTACGCCGACCGCACGCGCGACGTGTTCCGCGGCCACCCCGTGTACGTCCCCGTCTGGTGGGGGCGCTACGACCCGACATTTGGGCGCGCCTCCGCTCCGGTTTCCACCGGCATACCCGCCAGCGGCCCTGTTTCATTGCCGCATCTGCCCGGCTCAGACTTTGCCGCCTCGGTGGCTGGAGGCGTGCAAAACTTTGCCGGTAGCGTCATCGGCAACATTTCGGAATTCACCAGCCGCGTGACCAACACCACCAACCCCATACCCAAAAGCACCTCTTCGGGCAGCCGCAGCGGCGGGCGTAGCGGCGTATGTGCCTGCGCCTGCGCCTGTGCGGGATGCGCTTGCGCCTGCGCTGGCGGCGGAAGATAGTTTCCAGGAGCATCATGCTGGTCAAGCTCAATCAACTCATCCGCTCACTAGCCCCAGCGCCCCAACCCCAGCCTGTGCGCGCCGGTCTCTACCACTACACGCGCCAGGATGGCGATGAACACAGCCGCGTCCATCTGCGCATTGACGCCGATGGCAGCGGGCTTCTCTTGGTCAACGCCAGCCGCGTGCTCCATCTCAACCCCACGGCAGCGCTCATGGCTCATCTGGCATTGGAAGGGGCCACTGAACCCCAGGCAGTACGCGCCCTGCGGGAGGTGTACCGCGTGCCAGCCGGCCAGGCGCGCCGCGATTTCCGTGCCTTTCACCACCAACTCGATGAGCTAGTCCGTCCCGACGGCGCCTGCCCCATTCACGATCTCGATCTCGACATCACCGCCCCTTTCAGCGCCCAGCCTGCCGCTCCCTACCGCATGGACTTGGCGCTCACCTATCGCTGTAACAACGACTGTGCCCACTGCTACAACCAGCGCTCACAAGACGGAGGGCCAAACCCGGCCGCCGACGAATTGACCACAGCCCAGTGGAAAGCGATTCTCGACCGGCTGTGGGCTATCGGCATCCCCCACGTCGTCTTCACCGGCGGCGAACCCACCTTGCGCGACGACCTGCCCGAACTGATTGCCCATGCCGAACACAACGGCCAAATCACCGGCCTAAACACCAACGCTCGTCGTCTCAGCCAGCCAGGTTATGTCCATCAATTGGTACAGGCCGGTCTCGATCACGTGCAGATCACGCTCGAATCGCACGACGCGGCCATTCACGACGCCATCGTCGGCGCACGCGGCGCTTGGCAACAAACTGTGGCCGGTTTGCGCAACGCTCTAGCCACCCACCTCTACGTGATGACCAACACGACCCTGCTCCAGCAGAACAGCCCCCAATTGGCCGAGACGCTTGATTTCCTGGCCGAGGTGGGCGTCCCCACCCTGGGTTTGAATGCGCTGATCTACGCCGGGCGCGGCAAGACGGTGGGCAGCGGCCTGCCCGAAGAGGCTCTGCCGCCCCTCCTGGAAATGGCGCGCCAGCACATCGAGGCGCATGGGCAGCGCCTCATCTGGTACACCCCCACGCAATACTGCCGCTTCGACCCCATGACACTGGAATTGGGCATCAAAGGCTGCACGGCCGCCCTCTACAATATGTGCGTCGAACCCAACGGCAGCGTCATCCCCTGTCAATCCTACTATCAGCCGGTGGGCAACCTGCTGACCGACGAGTGGCCGGCCATCTGGAACCATGAATTGTGTCTGAATCTGCGCCAGCGGCGTTATGTCGCCGAAAAATGCACCCATTGCGCCTTGCTCTCCGAGTGTGGAGGCGGCTGTCCGTTGAAATCGAAGGTTGAAATTGATGTCAGGAGGCCAACATGACCAGTATTCGCGAATTCATCCGCCAGCGCCTTGGGCCGGTCGAGCCATTACCACCCGGCACCTTCCACTACCAGGCCCCGCCCGATGCGCCGCTGCCCTACCGTCTGCACCTGCGCATCGAGCCCGGCGGGCACGGCATCCTCATCATCAACGCTTCCACGGTTTTGCACCTCAACCCCACCGCGGCCGAGTTTGCCTACCATCTTGTAGGCGGCACACCCCCCGAACAGGCTGCCAGCGAAATCGCAGCGCGTTACCGCATCAGCCGTGCCCAGGCCCGCCACGACCTGAATGACTTCATCGAGCGCATCCGCACCCTCATCGAAACACCCGATCTCGACCCGGTGATGTATCTCGATTTCGACCGCCAGGCGCCCTACTCGCAGAGCATTTCCGCTCCCTACCGATTGGATTGCGCCCTAACCTACCGTCTGCCGCCAGGGGTCAACCCCGAGCTGGCTCCCACGAAACGGGTAGAACGCCAACTGACCACGGACGAATGGAAAACCATCCTCGACAAAGCCTGGCAAGTTGGCATTCCCCACATCATCTTCACCGGCGGCGAGCCTACCCTGCGCGATGACCTGCCCGACCTGATCAGCCATACCGAGGCCAACGGTCAGGTCAGCGGCCTGCTCACCGACGGCGTGCGTCTGGCGCAACCAGATTACCTCGACGCCATTCTCAAAACCGGCCTGGATCACATCGTCTTGAACCTGCAACCGGACAATTTGCAAGTAGCCGCCGCCCTCAAGAACACGCTCTCGGCAGATATCCATCTCACCGTCCATCTCACCCTGCGCCCGGAGAACGTAGCCCGCCTATCGTGGACGGTGGAGAAGCTGGCGCAGATGGGCATCGGCTCGCTCTCGCTGTGCGCCACCGACGCCGGGCTGATTGGGCCGCTCGAAGCCCTGCGCAACCATGCCGCCAGCCTGGGATTGTCCCTGGTGTGGGACTTGCCCGTGCCGTATGGGGCCTTCAACCCGGTGACGCTCGAAACCGCCGAAGATCAACCGCCTGCCGGGGCCGGCAAAGCCTGGCTGTACGTCGAACCCGATGGCGATGTGCTGCCCGCACAAGGCATGGCCGACCGCATCCTCGGCAACATGCTGCGCGACCCTTGGGAGGTCATCTGGCAAAATTGCAGCCACTGAAACAGCTCAACTTTACAACCGAGGTTACATTATGAACCCACAAACTGACATCCAACCTTCACTCGAAACCGCCACCCTGGCAGGGGGATGCTTTTGGTGTCTGGACGCCATTTACCGCCAACTCAAAGGGGTGTTGACGGTCGTCTCAGGCTACAGCGGTGGCCACGTGCCCAACCCCTCCTATCAACACGTTTGCACCGGCCAGACCGGCCACGCCGAAGTGGTGCAGATCACCTTCGACCCCGCCGTGATCTCCTTCCGCGAATTGTTGGAGGTCTTCTTCACCATTCACGACCCAACCAGCCTCAACCGCCAGGGCGCCGATGTGGGCACGCAATACCGCTCGGCCATCTTCTACCACTCGGCGCAACAGAAAGCTACCGCCGAGAGTGTGATTGCCGAATTAAATGCTGCCGGCCTGTGGCCTGACCCCATTGTGACCGAGGTGACGCCGTTCGAAGCCTTCTATCCGGCAGAAGATTACCACCAAAACTACTTTGCCAATAACCCCTACCAGGGCTATTGCCGCGCTGTTATTGCCCCTAAAGTAGCCAAATTCCGCCAGAAATATCTACAGCGCCTGAAAGCCAGTTAAAACACCTATGGCCTTCAAATTCGCCCGCCTGCTGATCCGCATTGTCATGCGGCTGATCACCCACATCGAAGTCATCGGTCAAGAAAACACCCCTCCACAGGGCGCCTTCATCGTCGTCTCGAACCACCTGGGGCGGTTGGACGCGCCCTTGATTTACTTAGGGCTTGATCGCTCGGACGTGGTCATGATGGTGGCCGAAAAATACAAAAAGAACCCCATCTGGCGCTGGTTCGTGCGCCATTTGGACGCCATGTGGGTAGACCGTTTCAACGCCGACTTTGCCGCCATGCGCGAGGCCCTCAAACGGCTCAAAGCCGGCCACGTGCTGGTGCTGGCCCCCGAAGGGACACGCAGCCCCTGCGGCGCCCTCATCGAAGGCCGCCCCGGCAGTAGTTACCTGGCGGCCAAAGCTGGCGTGCCGCTGGTGCCGGTGGCCATCACCGGCACCGAGGACGCCCTGGTCAAAGCGCAATACAAACGCTTACGCCGCCCCCACATCACCGTCAGAGTGGGCAAACCCTTCACCCTGCCGCCCCTCCCCACTCAGCAGCGCGAGGCGGCTTTACAGCAATACACCGACGAGATTATGTGTCAGATCGCCGCGCTGTTACCAGAGCGCTATCGCGGCGTTTACGCCGACCACCCGCGGCTGAAAGCGATCCTCGCCGAACAAGAGACCCTTCAAGACTGAGGCGCTCCCCTACAAGGTAACACCAACACAAAAGGGTAACGACCGGCCAGCCGCCGCGCCAGCACGCCTCGCTACAATAGCCTTGCCAGGGCAAGGCAGGCGTAGGTTGATCACCGCCAAAAGGGGGGAGAGATTGCTTTATAATTGCCCCTATGCGAGCCAAGAAAAGCTTGTCCTGCCTGATGCTTGTCATCCTGTTGATAAGCGCCCTGCCGCCGACAAGACCGGCAAGGGTAGCTGCTGCGGCTGGCCAAGCCGCCTCCGGCGAGGTCACCCCCTACGACCTGATTCTCGCCATGAACACCCTGCGCGTCTCCTACGGTCTCCAGCCACTCATCGAGGACGCCATCATTGACGCGGTGGCGCAAGCCACTGCTGAGACGATGGCCGCCAATCAGATGTCGTGGCATATCGGCGATGTGCGCGGCCGACTGGCGGCGGCTGGCTACGGCGGCGGCGCCACCGTGTGGGCAACCGAGAACTTCGCCGTCGGCCACATGACCATTGACACCATCATGCAAGTCTGGTCAGACCCCGATCACATGCGCCCGGCTACCAATCCCGCCTACTGTCATGTGGGCGCTGGAACCGCCAAAGCGTCTAACGGCATGACCTATTACGTCCTGCAGGCGGCCTACACTTCGGCCACTTCCTGTGGGCCTTACACCTACCCCGCGGGCACAGCTTCCCCTGGCGGCGGCGCGCCGGTCTCGCAGGTTATCGTCCCGGTGCAAGTTGCCACACCCGACGCCGAGGGCAAAGTGTACCACATCGTCCAGTCCGGCCAATCGCTCTGGGCCATTGCCATTGCCTACAAAATTACCATTGCCGATCTGGAAGTGTGGAACAACATTTCGCGCAATGACAAACTACAAATTGGGCAGAAACTATTCATCCCCACCAGCAACACGGCTGGCTACGCTACGCCGACGCCGGTGGGCATGGTGATCACCAGCACGCCCCAGGCCGATGGCAAAGTGGTGCATATCGTCCAACCTTATCAAACGCTCAGCACGATTGCCCAGGCCTACGGCGTCACGGTAGATAGACTCCTAGCGCTCAACGGCTGGCAGTTGGATTGGCCGCTGCAAATCGGGCAAGAACTGATCATCGTCCCCAGCCAGATCACACCTAGCCCCACGCCGCGCCCGCTCACCCCGCTCGAAAAGCTCACCCCTGCCGCCGACGGCAATTACTATCACATCGTGAAAAGCGGCGAGACGCTGAGCTGGATTGCCGGGCTGTATGGCGTCAGCGTCAATGACCTGATGCTATGGAATAATCTGAGCACGACTTCGATCATTGTGCCCGATCAGAAATTGCTCTTGCAGGTCACCCCGCCGCCGACCATCACCCCCACCTCCCTGCCGCCCACGGCCACGGTCACCCTCACGCGCACCCCCCGCCCCCCCACCGCCACACCCACCCTGCGGCCTAGCGCCACTGCCAGCGTCACAACCACCCCGGCGCCTCCCCCGCAAGCCGGCGGTCCTAGTGCGTGGGGCATCTTCCTGATTTTGCTGGCCGTGGCGGGGCTGGTGCTCATCGTCGTCAGTTTCCGCAAGCAAGCAGAGAACCCAGCCTCGCAGCAGGACTAGCGCGCCAATACCCGGCAGGCACGCGTGCGCTTTTTGCTGGCAACAGTAGCCGGCTGTTTTGCCAGCCTGGCTGCAGCAGCCCGCGTAAACCTTTGGCGCTTTGCCCTTCCACCAGCGCGAAAGCCTCCCCTCGCCTGGGCAGTCCCACCCCAAAATGGGAGAATTCGATGCCCAACTCGCCGCAAGAATTGGCAAGAAGCGAGTGAAGGTCAATCAGCCGCCTAAGCCGGCTAGCCGTTGTCGTTCAACTGCCGATCGTAAAGAAGCTGTAATGATAAGCCACCTTATCGCCCAACAGGCCAAAGGTATCATTGCCGTTGTGCACGTTGCCACCGGACGAAACCGCCGTCCAGGTAAAGTGGCGCGAACTGCCTGTGCCCGAAAAACCGGTGAGGGAGAAAGTGGCATTGGGCAAGAGCTGCGTGAACAGGGCAGTATACCAGGCACGGATTTTCTCTGTACCCTGGATGGTGCGCGCCGAAGTCACATGCACGGCTGTGGAGGTGTACAATTCGACGACCTGGTTGGGATCGCGCCGATTGAGGGCGGCGATGTACTTCTCGCAGATGTCCTGCGGGGCGGTGACGCCGCCCCAGGGGAAAGCGCTGATCGCTTCCCACACGCCGGGGAGCGAGCCTGAGCGGGCATCGCCCCATTCCCAGAAGTTGGCCGCGCTCAGGTTGAGGCTTTGCGCCGTCTGCAAGAAATCCATCACCTCGCTCACCGTGGGCTGCCAGCCGCTCTCGCGGAATGCCGCCCCGGTGGGGATGATCGGCCGGTAGGGGGTCATGGCATGGAATTCGCGCACGCAGCGGGTGAGCTGGTCGCCAGCATTGTGGGCTTGCACCCAATACACTTGCGGCATGTTGATATCGCACTTCTCCAGGAATTCTTTCCAGGGCAACTGCGGATGGTAAGAAGGATAACGGTAGGAGCTGAGCGCCACCGGCAGGTTGGGCAAAGCGGCGCGCAAATGCGCCATGAATTCTCTAGCGGCATCTGCCTTGCCAGGTTCCTTGTATTCCTTCTCGGCATCAATGACATACCCATCCAAGTGCAGTTGCTGGACGCGCTGGATAGCGCGGTTAGCCTCACCGATGGGGTTGTTACCATAGACGTAATGCCAGCCCCATGCCTGGATGCCGCGTGCCTTAAGCGCCTGCACAATCGGCGTGACATAATCCTTGGGGTCGCCCCAATTGCCATTGTAAACCGTCACACCATCAGCGATTTTGAGCAACACATGCGTCAGCCCGGCGCTCTTGGCCGCGGTGGCGAACGCCTCGGGCTGGCCACCCTCACAGCGGGGCAGTTTCCAGGTATAGAAACCCTTACCTTGTAGTGTGTTCATGCTTCCTCCTGCGTCCTCACTCGACAAAGATCTGATCACAATCTGAAAGGCAGCAACGCCGCTTGCCGCCTGATTGCCGCTCAGGGACTGTTTAGCGCCTGCTTCATCACTTCCAGCACCGCCTCGGGGATGGGTAGCAGCACCTGAGCGCCGCTATAATTAACCCAATCCATCACCTGCGCCGGCCCAATCGCATAACGCTGGACATTGGCGCCGCTTCCCACCTGCGCTGCCAGCGGCAGCAGGGGGGCGATCTGTTCGAACGTCATGTCGGTCACCACGTTCTGGCGGTAAATCTCGTACAGTTCAGGAGCGCTCTGCAGCGCGTTCAAGCTCATTGACCTGTCGAAAATGGCCTGCAACACCTCCTGTTGTCGTCGTCCGCGATCGAAATCACTGGTGGTATAGCGAGCGCGCACATACCACAAAGCCGTCTCCCCATCCATGTGAACCAGGCCTGCTGGCACAGTGTAATTGCCATAGCCGTCGCGATGATCGGTCAGAGTGACAGCCACATTGACATCAATCCCGCCCAGGCTATCAATGACCTGCTCGAAGGAACGGAAATTGATCATCACATAATGGTCGGGGCGGACGCCGAAATTGTACTCGAAGGTCAACGCTAGCGCTTCGAAACCGCCCCAGCCATAAGCGGTGTTGATACGCTGCACCGTCCAGCCGGGGATGTAAACGTACAAATCGCGCGGAAAGGCGGTGAGATGCGCCGTTCCGGCGGCAGGGTTCAACGTGGCCAGCAGAATCGTATCGGTGCGCAAGCCGCCCTCGTTAGGGCGCTCATCAGAACCCAGCAAGAGGATATTCACCTGGCCTGCCGGCTGAGAGAGGATGCCGGTCGGCGGGGGCACCTCAATATCGGGCCAGAGCATGGGGCCGGGGTAATCTTCCCAAGATTTCATCAGCGGCGTGGACGTTGGAGTAGCTTGCCAAACAGGCGAGGGCGTCGGGGTAACATTGGGTACATCGGTAGGCAGATAAGTGGGCGTGGGCAAGGAAGGCCGGAACGGTGTGGCTGTGGGGGTAGCATTGGCAGGCGCCGAAATCAGGACGGGTACGCTCAACCCTATCGCCTCAGAAGGCAAAGGGGAGGGCATTGGCAAATTACAGGCCGTGAGCAAGACCATCAACAGCAAGCCGGCATTGAAAAGGCGGTGTGGCATAGAAAATCCTGACTCAACGCGCAGCCGTAGCGGTGGCCGAGGCTGTCTCGCTTGGCAAGAGAGGGAGGGTGGGGGTGAGGGTGAGCGTAGGTGTCTCGCCAGGCGTGGCGGTGAAGGTGGGGGTGGGCGTTTCGGCAGGCGTGGCGGTGAAGGTGGGGGTGGGCGTTTCGGCAGGCG
>Ga0209018_1000246_pt1 | contig 52241 bp, 43 predicted proteins | sample YNPBryBLVA2012_FD_185814 | JGI IMG/M metagenome (GOLD analysis project Ga0209018, IMG submission 185814) | Anoxygenic and chlorotrophic microbial mat microbial communities from Yellowstone National Park, USA - YNP Bryant BLVA 2012 (SPAdes)... ...
GGGGGGGGGGGGGGGGGGGGGGGGGGGGGGGGGGGGGGGGGGGGGGGGAGCCGATGAGGCTGGAAGAGATCCAGGAAGCGCTCAGGGAACAGGGGCTGGAGGGGTGGTTGTTCTATGATCACCATGAGCGTGACCCGCTGGCGTACCGGGTGTTAGGTTTGACCCCGCGACGAGCGGTGACGCGGCGCTGGTATTATCTGATTCCGGCGGCCGGCGAGCCGAGGGGTCTGGTGCATCGGATCGAGGCGGGGGTGCTGGAAGGGTTGCCGGGATGGCGGCGGCAGTACGCGAGCTGGCGGGAGTTGGTGAGCGGCCTGGGGGAGTTACTGGCGGGCCTCCGCCGGGTGGCGATGCAATACTCGGCGGACTGCGCGCTGCCCCAGGTTTCGCTGGCGGATGCGGGGACGGTGGAGCTGGTGCGGAAGCTAGGGGCGGAGGTGGTCAGTTCGGCGGATCTGATCCAAAGGTTCGAAGCGCGATGGACGGAGGAGAATCTGGCCTGCCACTTAGAGGCAGGGCGGCGAGTGGACAGGATTCGGGCGGAGGCCTTCGATCGGATTGGAGAGAAGCTGCGAGCGGGCGTGACGGTGAGGGAGTACGAGATCCGGGGGTTCATCCGGGAGCGGTTTGCAGCCTGCGGGCTGACGAGCGATCACGGGCCGATCGTGGCGGCGAGCGAGAACGCATCGAATCCGCACTACGAACCGCGGGCGGGTCAGGACCGGGAGATTCGGCCGGGAGACGTCGTGCTGATAGACCTCTGGGCGAAGCTGGACCGGCCGGAAGGGGTCTATTACGACATCACCTGGGTGGGATACTGCGGGGCATCGCCGCCGGCGCCGGTGGAGGAAGCCTTCCGGGCAGTGGCCGGGGCGCGCGATCGCGCGCTGGAGCTGGTGCGGGAGCGAGTATCGGCGGGGCGTGAGATTCGGGGTTTCGAAGTGGACGATGCGGCACGGGGATACCTGGCGGCGCGCGGCTACGGCGATTACTTCACGCATCGGACGGGGCATTCGATCGGCCGGGAGGTTCATGGAGCGGGAGCGAACATGGACAATCTGGAGACGCACGACGAACGCCGGATCATACCCTGGACGTGTTTCTCGATCGAGCCGGGAGTGTACCTGGAGCAGTTCGGGGTGCGGTCGGAAGTGGACGTGTTTGTAAGGGAGACAGAAGCGCAGGTGACCGGAGAGATACAGAGAGAAATCGTGAGGCTACGGGTTGGCTGAATGAGAAGGAAGGGATTGTGGCTGGCGGCGCTGGCGGGTGCGGCGGGGAGTCTGGCGGCGGAGGTTTCTTACAAGCGCCAGGGGGATGTGTTTTTGGTTTCGCTGCGTGAAGGAGGGGCGGAGCTGGAGTTTCTGAGCGCTTCGAGCTTTCGGTATCGCCGCTGCTGGGAAGGGTGTGCGACGAGAGGGGCGGCGGCGCGCCGGGAAGGGGTCGGAGTGCAAGTGCGGGAGGTTCGCGGGGAGATCGAGTTCCGGACGAAGGCGGTCCGGGTGAGGTTGGACGGCCGGTCTGGGGGGCTGCGGGTGGAGGAGGGCGGCGGGGCGGTGCTGCTGGCGGATGCGCGCGAGCCGCGGCGGGAGGGGCGGAGGGCGATTCTGGAGCGACGGCGGCCGGCGGGGGAACGGTTCGCCGGTTTGGGGGTGACGGCGGAGCTGGAGGGCGGGGTGGGGGTCCAGACCGAGAGGCCGTTCTTGATGTCGAGCCTGGGATACGGAGAGTACTTCCGGCGGGCGGGGCGGTACCGTTACGAATTCAGCGGGTTCCGGCGAATCGAGGCGCCGGGAGGGGAGGATTTCGAGTACTTTTTCTATTACGGTCCGACGCCGAAGGAGATTCTGGAGGAGCACCTGGCTGTTTCCGGTGGGTTACAGGAAGTGGACTGGGGTATGTTCCGGGTGGGATCGCGGCCGCCCAAGGAAGGGGTAGCGTTGCCTGCACCGAAAGTATCCTGGGAGGGTCTTCGGGAGACGCTGCGCCAGGTTTTTCGGGCGAGTTACTCGGCGATCCTCTTGCCGGCGCTGGATGTGGCGGCGTACGGGGCGAGCGGGGGAGAAGTGGCGCGGCGGGCGATGCAGGCGGCCTGTTATCTGCCGGCGATTTATTGCGCGGCGCCGGGCGAGGGATGCGGGCAGATCGAATGGTTGAGGAAGGAGCGCGGGCGGTGGGCGCCGTACCTGACCAGCTACGGCTATGAAGCGCAGGAGCGAGGTTTTCCGCTGGTGCGGCCGCCGGCGATGCAATACCCGAAGGACGGGGAGGCGGCGCATTACGAGGACGAATTCTTTCTGGGGGACGAATTGCTGGTGGCGCCGGTGTTGGGTCCCGAGGGGCGGCGGCGAGTGTATTTACCGATGGGGATCTGGACGGAGCTGCACACGAACCGGCGATATCCCGGGCGGCAGGCGGTGGAGGTGGAAGCGGGGCCGGACTGGATCCCGGTGTTCGCCAAGAACGGCAGTATCGTGCCCCTGGCGGCGGCGAGCGGGCAGGGGGCGATGGAGGCGCACTATTTCCCACGGCTGGGGGGCGAGTTCTTCCTGTACGAGGAGGGAAGCGGGGCGCTGACGCAGTTGCACGCTGCGCCGGCGGGAGAATTGTTGCGGCTGGAGGTGGCGCCGGCGGTGAGGCGGACGATTGAGTGGGTGGTTCACCACGTCGAGCGTTGCCGCCAAGTAAGGCAGGCAGAGGGGGAGTACGTAGAGGTGTCCTCCCGCGAGCAGTTGCGCCCGGGCGGCTGGTGGTACGACGCTGAGAGGAAGAACCTGCACGTGCAGACGACGGCAGCGCCGGGGAGCGATCACGTCCTGCACGTGGCTTTCTGAGGGGGCGGGCCGGATTGGCCGAAGCGGGGGGCGAGGCTGCGGCATCTAGGGAGGGGTAGGAGGTGTTGTCATGAGGATGGGAATGTACGTGGCGGCGGCGGGGCTGCTGGCGCTGGCGGCGCGCGGGCAGACCAAGACGAGCCTGAAACCGGGCGACGCGGCCCCGGATTTCACGCTGCCTTCGACCACCGGCAAGGAGATCCGGCTTTCGGAGTTCCGGGGCAGCAAGACGGTGATTCTGGCGTTCTTCCCGGCGGCTTTCACGGGAGGTTGAACCAAGGAAGTCACCGGATACCAGGCTGGTATCGAAAAGATTGCGGGGCTGGAGGCGCAGGTGCTGGCGGTGAGCACGGACAACTTGCCGAGCTTGCGGCACTGGGCGGAGGAGCTGAAGCTGGACTACCCGTTGCTGAGCGACTTCATGCGCAAGGTGAGCGCGGCCTACGGGGTGCTGAACGAGGCGCGTGGGACGGCCAACCGGACGACCTTCGTGATCAACAAGGAGGGGCGGATCGAGTACATCGAGGAAGGCTCCAGCGCGATAGATCCTTCGGGCGCGATCCAGGCGTGCAGCCGGTCGGCTCGCCGGAAGTAACATTGGGGAGGGGGGACTGCGGTATATTGGTCTGCGGACAAGCAGACCATGAACCGGAGGCGTTTCTTTCTGATGGGGGCGACGGCCGCGCACGCGACGCGCGGCCGGGCGCCGGCCGGTCCCAACGAGCGGGTGCGGGTGGCGGTAGTGGGCTCGCGGCGGCAGGGCGGGGTGCACATCCGCATGTATTCGGCGATGCCCAACGTGGAGGTGGCTGCGCTGTGCGACGTGGACGAGTCGGTGCTCGAGAAGGCGTTGCGGGAGGTGGAAGGGGCGGGCAAGAAACGGCCGGCGGCTTACATTGACTACCGGAAGCTGCTGGAAGACCGTTCGATTGACGCGGTTTCGATCGCCACGCCCGATCACCACCATGCCTTGCAGACGATCTGGGCGCTGGAAGCGGGCAAGGACGTCTATGTGGAGAAGCCGTGCTCGCACAACATGTTCGAGTCGCGGCAACTGATCGCGGCGCAGCGCAAGTATCCGGGGCGGATTGCGGCGCACGGCACCAACAGCCGCTCGAGTCCGGCGCTGAGGGAAGCGGTGGAGAAGCTGAGGGAAGGGCTGGTCGGGGACGTCTACATGGGGCGGGGGCTGTGTTTCAAGTGGCGGGACACGATCGGACGGGCGCCGGCCGAGCCCGTGCCGCCCGGGGTGCACTACGATCTGTGGCTGGGTCCGGCGCCCAAGCGGGCGTTCACGCGCAACCGGTTCCATTACAACTGGCACTGGTTCTGGGAATACGGCACCGGGGATCTGGGCAACCAGGGCATCCACGAGCTGGACGTGGCGCGCTGGGGCCTGGGGGTGAAGTACCCGAGGAAGGTGAGCGCCCTGGGCGGCCACTTCATGTTCGACGACGACCAGGAGACGCCGAACACCCTGACCGCGCTCTACGAGTTCGAGGAAGGGGGCAAGAAGAAGCTGCTGGTGTTCGAGGTGCGGCACTGGATCAGCAACCATGAAGCGGGGATCGGCGAGGGGAGCAAGAAGGACGCCAACACGATCGGCAACATTTTTTACGGCTCGAAGGGATACCTGGCGGTGGAAGGTTACACGAAGTATTACAGTTTCCTGGGCCGGGAGCAGCAGCCGGGACCGGGCCGGCAGGAGGGGGGCAACAACTGGGCAAACTTCATCCAGGCGGTGCGGAGCCGGAATGCGGCGGAATTGAGGGCGCCGCTGGAGGAGGGTGCGATTTCCTGCGTGCTGGCGCATCTGGGGAACATTTCCTACCGGCTGGGCCGGACGTTGCATTTCGATGAGGAGAATTTCCAGTGCGTGGGCGACGAGGAAGCCAACCGGATGTTCACGCGGGATTACCGCAAGCCGTTCGTGGTTCCCAAGCTGGCTTGATGAACCGGCGGCGTTTCCTGGCGGCGGCGGGTCTGGCCGCGGGGGCGGAAGCCAGGGGCGAGTCGGGCGGCGGGCCCGAGGAGGGTTTCGTTTCGCTATTCGACGGGCGGAGCCTCGGGGGCTGGCGCGTGCGGGAGGGGCCGGAGTCGGCCTTCTACGTGCGGGACGGGGCGATCGTGGTGCACGAGGGTTCGAACTTTCCCGCGTGGCTGTGCTCGGAGCGGGAGTACGAGAATTTCGATTTTCGCTGCGAGTTTTTCTTGCAGGGCTGGATGGACTCGGGCGTGTATCTGCACGCGCCGGAGCACGGCCGGAACGCCTGGGCGGGTTTCTACCTGAAGCTGTTTCACAAGCAGGATCCCAAGCCGCTGAAGGAATCCGCCGGGGCGATCTTTCCCCTGATCGCGCCGCGGAAGGTGAACGTGCGGAACCGGGGCGAATGGAACACGCTGCGGGTGGTGATGGACTGGCCGCTGCTGCGGGTCTGGATGAACGAGGAGCTGGTGCAGGATCTGGACGTGGAGAGCGTGCCGGAGCTGCGCTGGCGGCTGCGGCGCGGGTATCTGGGGCTGGAGTCGCTGTCCTATCCGATCCGTTTCCGGAACCTGCGAATCCGGGAGCTGCCGGGCAAGGAGCGCTGGGAGACGCTCTACGAGTCGCCGGAGGATCTGGAACGGAACTGGTTCGTGGCGGAGGGCAAGCCGAAGGTGGAGGCGCTGGGCCGGGTGCTCCGGCTGGACCAGGTGGGGCACCTGGCGACGCGGGAGCAATACCGCGATTTCGAGCTGCATCTGTATGTGCGGGCCAGCCGGTGGTCCAACGGGGGCGTGATCTTCCGGGCGGACAAGGAGCCGGGCAGCAAGCGGCGCTACGAAATCCAGTTACACGATGTGGAAAACGCGGTGTATCCGACGGGGTCGCTGTATTACTATCGGCGTTCGACGTATCCGCGGATCGAGGCGGAACAGTGGTTTTTGATGCAGCTCGTGGTGCAAGGGCGGGATTGCCTGGTGCGGATCAACGGGGAGAACGTGATGGAATACTATGAGCTGGAGAATCTGGAGGCCGGCCACCTGATGCTCCAGGCGCACCAGATGAACCGCTGGATCGAGTACAAGCGGATCCGGGTGAAGAGGTTCTGAGGGCCGGAAGGCAGGAGGAGTTCCATGACGGCGGGCGTGCGAGGAAATCCCCTGGCGTATCTGAGCGAAGCGCTGGAAGGCTGGAAGCGGGAGGGCACTTACCAGCGGCTGCGGGAGCTGGAGACGGCCTGCGGACCGGTCTGCCGTTTCGACGGCCGGGAGGTGATCAATCTGGCCTCCAACAACTATCTGGGACTGGCGGACCATCCCAAGCTGAAGGAGGCGGCGATCGAGGCGACGCGGCGCTACGGGGTGGGTTCGGGGGCGGTGCGGACGATCGCCGGGACCATGTCGCTGCACCTGGAGCTGGAGCGGCGGATCGCCGAGTTCAAGCGGGTGGAGGCCTGTGTGGTGTTCCAGTCGGGCTTCGCGGCCAACGCCGGGACGGTGGCCGCCATCCTGGGGCCGGAGGACCACATCATTTCCGACGAACTCAACCACGCCAGCATCATTGACGGCTGCCGGCTGTCGAAGGCCCGGATCCACGTCTTTGCCCATCGGGACGTGAACGCAGCCGAGCGGATTCTGGCCGAGCTGGCTGAGACGCCCGGGCGGAAGCTGCTGATCACCGACGGGGTCTTCTCCATGGACGGCGACATCGCGCCGCTGCCCGAGCTGGTGGAAGTGGCCGAACGGCAGGGCGCCATCATGATGGTAGACGACGCGCACGCCTCGGGCGTGTTGGGGCGGGCGGGGCGCGGCACGATTGACCATTTCGGCCTGCACGGGCGGGTGGACATCCAGGTGGGCACGCTCTCGAAGGCCATCGGGGCGCTGGGCGGCTACGTGTGCGGGAGCCGGGATCTGATCGAGTATCTCTACCACCGGGCGCGGCCGTTCCTGTTCTCGACCTCCCATCCTCCCTCGGTGGCGGCCACTTGCCTGGCGGCCTTCGAGCTGCTGGAACGGGAGCCGGAGCGAATCGAGAATCTCTGGCGGAACACCGAATACTTCAAGAGCCAGCTCAAGGCGGCCGGTTTTCAGACCGGATCGAGCCAGACGCCCATCACGCCCATTCTGGTGGGCGAGGCGGCGCTGGCCCACCAGTTCTCAGCGGCCTTGTTCGAGGAGGGGGTGTTCGCCACCGGCATCGGGTATCCCACGGTGCCCAAGGGCAAGGCGCGCATCCGGACGATCGTGACGGCCACCCACACGCGCGAACAGCTCGACCGCGCGCTGGAGGTTCTGGCGCGGGTGGGGCGGCGCATGGGCCTCATCCCTTAGGCGCGTGCGCCGGCCGCTCGCCGGGTCCCTCAGGTTTTCTCCGCGGCGAAGTTCAGGGCCTTTCCCCTCGCTTGCCGGCTCAAACCGCCAAGCTCCTGACCGATGAGCGAATAAGCCGGACGGCCATTCCGGCGCAGGCGAACGGGCGTTCGAAGGCGCCGGGCGGCGGCCGGTGAGACTAGCAAGCGAAAGAGGAGAAGGAAATGACCCGTCTGTTGCGTCGTTTCTGGAGGGAGACCGAGGGCCAGGACCTGATCGAGTACGCCTTGATGGCGGGATTCGTCGCCCTGGCCGCGGCCGCCCTGATGCCCAACGTCACCAGCAGCATCAGCACGATCTTCAGCAAGATCAACTCGCTGTTGAGCAGCGCAGCCGACACCTAATCCGGTGCATCCTGAAGCGCCGGCCGGGTTCAGGCGGCGCGGCTCGAGCTGGTCAGGCTGAAGCGGCAGTCCGACGGCGCGAGTTCGAGCGCGCCCTTCGACGGTCCTGGTCGGCGGCGCAGGCGACTCCGGCACCCGAACAGCCCGCGGCGGCGCCGGTCCGACAACAAACCCGCTGCGGGTGCGTCCTGCGCCTCGCCGATTCGGCGGGCCGGCCGTCCGGCCCGCTTTTTTATTGCGCTGGGGCGAGCAGGGCGTCCTCGGCCAGAGGGGAGGAGAGGTTTCCCTCCGCGTCGAACTCCAGCTCGCGCGGCGGGCCGAGAATCTCGAGGGCGGGGTTGGCCCGGATCGCCTCCCGCAAGTTCTCGCTCAGGGCCAGCAGGTTCAGGCGCATGGTGTTGCGGATCCAGCCGATGGTCACCTCTTCCTGGCGGAACTTGCCCACCGTGGGCCAGATCTTCTCCAGGCACTCGCGGTCGCTCGGGAAGTGGATGGGCGTGCGGATGGCGGCCGGGGTGGAGGCGGTGAGCGAGTTGATTTGGGTGGGCGTCCAGTCAATCTTCGCCAGCAGGCGATCATGGATGACGTCGGCCATGCCGATTCCCACGCCGTTGCCGTAGCTGAGCTCGCTCAGATCGCGCACGAAAATGCGCTCGATGCGGGGCAAATCCGGCCAGGGATTGTAAGCGGCGTGGATTGAGCGGTTGATGACTTTGGTGTCCATGCCCGCGCCGCTGATGTGCTTGCCGATTTCGTCCACGATAAGGATGTCCAGGTCCACCGGGATGCGGCCCATCCAGGACTTGGCCAGGGCCAGCAGCTCCTCCTCCTTTTGCTCCATTTCCTCGACCGGGACGGCCTGGAGCTTGCCGGTGGAGTGGTTGGCGTCCTCGACGATGGCCAGCCCGCCCAGGATCTTGCCCGAGGCCAGCACGACTTGCCCCACGCGGCGGACCATCTGCTCCAGCCCGATCTTGTAGGCCCAGGTGTGGTAGGTTTGCGCGCCCGCGAACTTGCCCACGCCGATGGCCATCATCTTGAACAACCCGCTTTCGATCCTGCCCGCGAAGTCCGTGTGCCACTTGACCCGGTTGATCAGGAAGACGCCGTCGCTCTCCCAGGCCTGGCGGTCCATGTAGATGCGGATGCCTTCCGGAGTCTGGCCGAGGGGAACCACCTCGAGAGAGCTGACGATCGGGCACCCCATAGCGGACTCGGTGATGCCGTAGTGCCTCAGGACGTCGGCCTGGCCTTCGGCGGTGGCTGCGCCGTGGCTGCCCATGGCCGGGAAGATGAACGGCTGGATGCCGTGGGAACGAAAGTAATCCACGACGGCCCGCACAATGAGGGCGGCGTTGGCGATTCCCCGGCTGCCGCAGCCGAGGGCCAGGCGAGCGCCCGGGCGGAGCCGTCCGGCGAAGTCAACCCGCTCGAGTTCGCGGCGGACCTCGGCCGGGATGTCCTTGAGGCTGCGATCGGGGAAGTGCTGGCGCACCAACAAAATACGGGAGAAAGGCATACAGCCATTATAGCAATGCGCGCCCGAAGACCTCCGCCGGCAGGGATTCCGCCGCGCGGCTTAGCGGTCTTCTTCCCACTGGCGCTCCAGCAAGCGCGCATATTCGCCCGAGGCGTATAACTCGAAATCGAACTGGGCGGCGCGAGCGGGAGTGAAAGGGGCAAGCTGCTGGCGGCAGGCGTAGAGATGGTCGGCGTAGCGGTGGTAATTGCGAAGGAAATCCTCCGAGAGCAGCTCGAGCGGGGGCAGTTGGCTGAAGACGGCGTGCAGGCCGACGGCGCGGGAAAAGATGCGCTTGTACTCCTGCACGCCCCAAGCCCGCAGCTTCTGATCCACCTTGGCGGGCGGATCCTCGATCAGCAGGGAGAGGAAGCTTTCGCTGCGGTAACCTGCCTCGCGCAGGCTCTCCCGGCGCAGCACGACCTCCAGGCTCTGTTCGGCCCAGCGCAGGAGGTCTTTGCCGACGTAGAACAGCATCGAGAGCTCGCAGTAGCGGCCCTCCAGCAACCGGCGTTCGAGCTGCTCGGTGCTGAGCTCCTGGTTGGGCAGCAGCCCCTGGAGGGCGAGGTTGGCGCGCGATCCTTCGATGAGTTTGGCGGGCCCGGAAGGTTCGGCGAAAGGATGCAGGATCAAAGGCGGCAGCTTCAGGCAGGGGCCGGGCTGGGGTGAGGGCGCTGGCATCTCCCCCTTACAGATCGGCCGGCGGCCGGCCCCTCGTTAACGCCCGTCTCATTTGCGCTCGCCGAGCACGACGCGCGTCTGGAAGGGCTGCTCGCCCCGCAGGACCTTCACCGTAACTAGCTCGCCCGGTTTCTTGGTGCGCAGGGCGTAGGTGAAATCGTAGAGGTTCTCGACGGGCTTGCCGTCGAACTCCACCAGCACGTCTCCGGCGCGCAGGCCGGCCTGGTAAGCGGGCGAGCCCTGGCGCACGTCGGCGAAGCGCACGCCCTTGGCGGTCTGGCTGAAATCGGGTACGCTGCCGAACCAGGCGCCGTAGCCGGGACCTCCCCCGGCGGGGGCGGCTGCGGGGCTTCCCGTGAAGCGCGGGCGCTCCTCCTGGTTCAGCAGCCAGAGGGCGGCCTCGCCCACCGCGCGCAGCAACTCGGCGGCTCCTTCGGCGTTAATCTTGTCCCAGGTGTCGCTCGGCTTGTGATAGTCGGCGTGCAGGCCGGTGAAGAAGAACAACACGGGCACGCGCTTGCTGAGGAAGGAAGTGTGGTCGCTGGAGCCGGCCTCGAAGCTGCCCGACAGATCGGCGGTGAGCTTGTGCTTGGGCGCCACCCGCTCGACCAGCTCGCGGAAGTTCGAGCCGCTGGCGGAGCCTCCGATGTAGACCTTGCCCTCGCGGAGCCGGCCGATCATGTCCAGGTTGATCATGGCTACGGCCTGATCCAGGGGGAGCAGAGGATGGTCCACCCAATGGCGGGAGCCGAGCAGGCCCAGTTCCTCGCCCGCGAAGCAAATAAACAGAACGCCACGCTTTTGTTTGGGCTGGGCGGCCAGCCAGCGCGCCAACTCCAGCACCCCAGCCACCCCCGAGGCATTGTCGTCCGCCCCCACGTGCGGCTTGCCCGCCTCCCCGGGGGCCATCGAGAACTGCTCGCCCAGCCCCAGATGGTCGTAATGGGCCCCGATCACCAGGTACTCGGGCGTCTGGCCGGGCAGATAGCCCGCCACGTTGTGCACCGTCTTGATCTCGCGCTCCAGGTCGGCCTTCAGGCTCACCCGCAAGTCCTCCGGCAACTCGAAGGACCGGGGCGCCGGCCCCTGATCAATCGCCGCCTGGACTTCCTCCAGCTTGCGCCCGGCGCGCTCGAGCCACTGCTCGGCGATCTCGGCCCGCACTTGCACGAAAACGATGCCCGCATCGGCCGGGCCCGCCGCGCGGCCGAAGCGCTCCAGCTCTTCGGCCTGGCCGGGATGGTTGGCCCGGTCGTGGATCAGGATCACGCCGGCCGCCCCGTGCTGCTTGGCGTTCACCGCCTTGCTCCAAAGTTGGGCGTGGGCGGTCAGCAGCTTCCCGGCGAACACGCTTTTCTCGTCGGCCTCCTGCGGTTCGTGGCGCAGCACGAGCACTAGTTTGCCCTTGACGTCCAGGCCGGCGTAATCGTCGTAGTTGTACTCGGGCGCCGTGATGCCGTAGCCGGCGAAGACCACCGGAGCGGAGACCTCCCCGGCGGCGGAGAAATTCAGGGGGAGGAAGTCCCGGTTGGGCTCCAGGCGCCGTTGCTGGTCGCCCAGGCGAAACTCGAAGCGGTTCTGCGCTCCCAGTCGGGCGTTGGCGGTGAGGGAGAAGGGCTGCAAGTAGCCGGAAGGGCCGGCCGGTTTCAATCCGAACGCCTGGAATTGGCGGGCGATGTAGTGCGCCGCGCTCTCCAGCCCCGCTGATCCCGCGCCCCGGCCTTGCAGTTCCGGGGAAGCGAGGAATTTGACGTGCTCCAGGTAGCGCTGAGGGTCTATGTCGGCGGCCCGGGCGAGCGCGAACGTCGCCAGCAGCGCCGCAACCTGCAAAAAGGCCCGTCGGGTTTTCGTCATCGCAACCGTCCTGTCAATCCTTCACCGGCGAGGGGATCTCGACCGTGCAGCAGTGCGGGCCGGCGTTGCCGGCCGCCCGCTGATAGCCGATTTCGTACTCGATGATCTGGCGGAGATGGCTCCAGCCGAGATTGCCCACCAGCCGCCGCCCGTTGACGAACAGGGTGGGCGTGGAATTGACCTGCAACGCCTTGCCGTCGGCCACGTTGCGGTCCACTTCGGCCTCGGTGGTCCGGGCTTCCAGGCAGCCCTGAAGCTGAAGGGCGTCAATTTGATGCTCGCGGCCGCGGGCGAACTGCATGACTTTAGCCTTCAAGTTCTCGGGCGTGATCTCGCCTTGATGCGCGTAGATCCAGTCGTGGAAGTCCCAGAAACCGGCCGGGTTCTGCCGGAAGATGCAGCGCCCGGCGATCGAGGCCGTCCGGGCCCAGGGATGGATGCCGTCCAGGGGAAAGTCCTTGAAGTAGACGCGGACCTCTTTCGGGAAGGCGGCCGGCACGTTCTTGCGCAGCGTCTCGGCCTCCTCCTTGCAGTAGCCGCACTGGAAATCGCTGAACAGCACCAGGGCGACGGGCGCGTCCGGCGGGCCGAAGGCGGGCTGGGATTGCGTGTTGAGCTTGGCCAGTTCCTCCTGGAAGGGGTGCTGCGCCACGTCAAAGACCATGGCCTTGAGGATCTTGGCGCCGTCTTTGGAGACGTAAAACAGCTCCTCCTGCGCGGCCGCCCCGGCCGAGCCGCGGACCTTCACTTCCCAGAACCCGGGCAGGCGCGTGGAAAGCTTGGGCTCGGCGATCTCGACTTTCACCTGCGGCCCCCAAACGAATAGATGCCGGACGTAGGCCTCCAGCGTGGCCTTATCCAGGGCGGACTTGCGGGCCGGCGGCGGGGCGCTTTTCCGGCCTGTCGCCGGCCCGGGGGACTGGCTCGCCCCCAGGGCCAGAACACAAATCAGCAGAGCGTGAAGGCGAGACATGGACGCTATGTTTTCATTCTAACGGAAGGGCGCCGTGCCGCCCCCGCGGCACGCCTTGGCCTAACGCCCGCGGGCGGCTTCGATCTCCAGCCTCTGCCGCAGCAGGCGGTTGAGTTGTTCCAGTTGCGCCGTTCGCGCCCGCTGGCTGCGCAGCTCCCTTCGCAGCCGCTCCAGTTCCGCCGCCAGTTGATCGCGCTCGCGCAGCGCCTCTCGCAGAGCTTCTGCTTCCGGGGGCTCCGGCAGGGGCGCCCGCTCGCCCACAAACAGCACGGCCTCCTCCAGGGGCGCGCCCCACCAGCGTTCCAGTCTGAGGCGAACCTCCACGCGATCCGACTGCCTCGAGCGGCTGAAGCGGCCTGTGCGCACCTGAGGGGGACTCAACTCCAAGCGGGCGTTCTCAGGGCCGTCGGCGATCTGGAGAGTTACCCGCCTGGCCCGGCGGACAGCCGGTGCGTTCGGATCCCAGCAGATTTCCAGCCGCCCGTCGGATTCCGCCGCCTTCAGCCCGAGAGGCGCGTCGCTGCCGGCGTAATAACTCCAGGCCGCCAGGCCGGCGCCTTCCAGCAGCAGCGCCGCCAGGACCAGCGGGCGCCAGCCCCCGCCGCCCACCCGGCGCCCGGCTTGCGCCGGCGGGCTGTCCGCCTTCCTGGCCGGGGCCGGCTCGGCCGGGACAGCCGGCTTGCGCCGCCCGCCGGGGAGAAACGGCGCCAGGGAAAACTCCTGCGCGGCCGCCGGCCGCCCCGCTTGAGCGGCGTCTTCGCAGAAAAAGGCGGCCCGGACGTCGTTCGCCCCGTAAGGCCGCACCAGCAGAGCCACCTGCCGGGGGTCCGGGAAGTGCCGCCGGTGAACAGCCCAGTCCTCCGCGCTCAGCGCGAGCTCGCTCCGGGTGTGCGAGTGGTACCAGCCGACCGCATGCAGCCCCCCGGCGGCCGCCTCCTCGAGCATCCGCGCCAGCGCCGCCTGGTCGGGTTCGGAAAGGAGGAATCCCGGCCCGCGCGCATGCTCGCAGGGCAGCGGCCGCTGCGCTGCGATCCGCACGCCTCTCTCCCGGAACTCGCCCAAGAGCACGCCGCCCACCTCGACGCCGCCGTGAGGCGCGGCCAGGAACCCCTCGACCGCCGCGCCGCGAATCTCCTCGAGGACGGCGCGCGAGTACTCGATGCGCAGCCCTCCGGGCTCCGCTTCCCAGACTCCCCATTCCGCCGGCGCTGGATCCTTGGGCAAAGTTTCTCTTCCAGCTTAACGGCTCCGCCCGCCGGCGCGGGCCGCCCGGCGCGCGCCGCTCAGCCTGTTCGCCGCTCGGCGATGAGTTGCTCGATCTCGGCCGGCGTCGGCATGGCTTCCGAACAGCTCAGCCGGCTGACCACCACGGCCGCCGCGGCATTGCCGTAGTGCAGGCATTCCTCCAGCGGCTTGCCCGCCAGCAAGGCGTAGAGGAAGCCCGCCGCGAAGCCGTCGCCCGCGCCGATGGTCGAGACCACTTGCACCCGGTAGGGAGGCAGGAAAAAGTCCTGCTCGCCCTGGCAGACACGCGTGCCCCGCTCGCCCAACTTGGCGACCACCAGGGGAACGCGCCGCCGCAGCGCCTCGAGGGCGCGCTCGTATCCTTCCAGCCCGGCCACCAACTCGAGCTCGGCCTCGTTGGCCAGCAGCACGTCCACCAGGGGCAGGGCCAGCCGCGAGGCCAGTCCGGCCTCCTCCGGCCGGCGCCACGACATCCAGCGATAGTCCACGTCGAAGGCCACCCGGCGGCCCGCCGCGTGCGCCCGTTCGAGCGCCCGATAGGCGGATTCGCGCGAGGGCGAGGCGCACAAGGCGGTGCCGTTGGTGAGGAACATCCTCGCCCCGGCCACGTAGTCCAGATCCTCCGGTTCCGCCTCCAGATGAGCGTCGGCCGGATCCTGCCGGTAGAAGACCTGCGGGAAGCGATCGGGCGGGGAGACTTCGGTCAAGGCCAGGGAGGGCAGCAGGCCCGGCACGCGCTTCACGCGCGAGGTGTCTACGCCTTCCTGGTGCAGGAAGTCCGCCAGGAATTGGCTGAGCGGGTCGGTTCCCAGACAGCTCACCATGCCTACGCGCAAGCCCAAGCGCGCCAGGCCCACTGCGATGTTGGCGCTGGAGCCGCCCAGGTAACGCGAGAACCGGCGCACCTGGGCCAGGGGCACGTGCGGCTCCTCCGAGCAAAGGTCGTAGCCGATCCGGCCCAGGATCACCACATCCATCACAGCAGGTAACGCTCCTTTCGCCGCTCCTGCTCGTAGCGCTCGCGGGCCGCCCGCACCGATTCCATTTCGGAGACCTCGGCCACCGGCACGTCCCACCAGGATTCGTAGCTCGGCACCCGCTGCTCGGGATCGGTCTCGATCACCACCACGCTCGTGCGTTCCTGCTCGCGCAGCGCCGCCAGAGCCTCCTCGAGCTCCTCCCGCGTGCGGACTTGCACCGCGTAAGCCCCCAGGCTGGCCGCGTTGGCCGCGAAATCCACCGGGATCCGCTCCCCTTCCAGCGCGCCCTCCCGCCGGTAGCGATACTCCGCTCCGAAACCTCCCGAACCGCAGGCCCGGCTCAAGCCGCCGATCGAGGAAAAACCGTGATTGTCCAGGACCAGGATATTCAACTTATAGCCTTCCTGGAGGGAAGTTACTATCTCCTGGGACATCATGAGATAGGATCCGTCGCCTACCATTACCCAAACCTCGCGGCTGGGATCGGCCATCTTGACGCCCAGCCCGCCGGCGATTTCATAACCCATGGTCGAGTACCCGTATTCGAGGTGATAGCCTTTCGAGTCCCGGGTGCGCCAGAGCTTGTGCAGGTCGCCCGGCAGGCTGCCGGCTGCGCAGACCACCACGTCGCGCGGTCCGCTCAGGCGGTTGAGCACGCCGATCACCTCCGCCTGGCTGACGGGCGGGCCGTGCCGCCGGAGGCAGAGGCGGTCCACCTCCTGGTCCCACTCCCGGCGGAAACGCGCCACCCGGTCGCGGTAACCAGCGCCGACTTGATGCCCTGCCAAGGCGCCGGAAAGCTCCTCCAAGGCCGCCCGCGCGTCGGCCACCAGAGGCAAGGCCGCGTGTTTATGGGCGTCGAACTCGGCCACGTTGATGTTCAGGAAGCGGACGGCCGGGTTTTGGAAGGCGGTCTTGGACGCGGTGGTGAAGTCGGTGTAGCGGGTGCCGATGCCGATGACCAGATCGGCCTCCCGAGCCAGCAGGTTGGCCCCCGGCGTGCCCGTCACCCCCACCGCGCCCAGCGCCTGCGGATGGTCCCAGGCTAGCGCGCCCTTGCCGGCCTGCGTTTCGGCCACCGCGATTCCCGTTCGCTCGGCAAAGCTCGCCAGCGCCCGGCAGGCTTCCGAATAGATCACGCCCCCGCCCGCGATGATCAGCGGAGTGCGGGCGGCGCGGATCCATTCCACCGCCTGCCGGAAGGCCTCCCCGTCCCCGCGCGGGCGCGGGATGCGCCAGACGCGTTTGCGGAACAGCGCCTCCGGATAGTCGAAGGCCTCGGCCTGCACGTCCTGGGGCAGGGCGAGCGTGACGGCGCCGGTCTCGGCCGGCGAGGTAAGCACCCGCAGGGCCTCCGGCAAGGCGGTGATGATCTGTTCCGGCCGGTTGATCCGGTCCCAGTAGCGGGAGACCGGCTTGAAACAGTCATTCACCGAGATGTCCTGGCTGAACGGTCCCTCCAGTTGCTGGAGCACCGGCGCCACATTGCGCCGCGCGAAGACGTCGCCCGGCAGCAGCAGCACCGGCAGCCGGTTGACGGTGGCGGCCGCCGCCCCGGTGACCATGTTGGTGGCCCCCGGCCCGATCGAGCTGGTGCAGGCCATGGCGCGCAGCCGGTTGCTCATCTTGGCGAAGCCGGTCGCGATGTGCACCGCCGACTGTTCGTTGCGGCAGAGGTAGTAGCGGAAGTCCGGCCGTTGCTGGAGCGCCTGCCCGATCCCCGCCAGATTGCCGTGGCCGAAGATGCCGCAGCAGCCGGCGAAGAACGGCCGCTCCAGGCCGTCCCGCTCGACGTACTGGGCCCTGAGAAACTCGATGATCGCCTGGGCCGTGGTCAGTCGCCTCATCTGCGCCTCCGTGTCTGCCGCCAGCGTAGCACGGCTTCCGGCGGAGCCTCGGGCCCTGTCGGGTGGCGGCGGCCGCGCGGCGGCGCCTACCGAGGTGCGGTTCGGGGAACGGTGCGCTCGGAGGTCAGCCCGCTGATCACGTCGCGCGCGCGCAGGCGCCAGAGGCCCTCGGGATCGTTCAGCGCCCAGGGAATCTGGAAGGCCGCCCGCCCGTTCCGGATCGTCACGTTGCGGCTGTAATGGCGCACCGGCCGGCCCGCAGGGTCCAGCACCTCCACCCGCGCAACGGACCGGTCCACCGGCCGGCCGTTCTCATCCGTGAGCCAGAGCGAAAGGTCGGCGGCGATCTCCAGCCGTTCGATGCGCGTGGGGCGCACCACCAGCAGCAGCGGCCGATCGGGCCCGGCCTGGATCCGCGGGGCCGCCGGGCCGCCGCGCAGCAGATCGTAGACCACCCCGTCCAGCTCGGGCAGCGTCACTTCCACCGGCGCCTTGGGGAGCAGGCCGATCAAGCGGGAGGCGCCGAAATCCCGAATCGTGGTGAGGAACTCGCCGGGGATTTTCCAGGGGCGGGGCGCCTCGATCGGTCCCGGTCCCCGCCGCAGCAGGCCGGCCCGAGGCTCCGCCCACAGCGGACGCGCCCGCCAGCGGCAGCGCTCGTCCATCCGTCCGGTCTGCTCGTCGGCGTACACGATTCCCCCGCGATCCAGGAAGCGCTCGATGGCTTCCGCCTCCCCATCCGACAGGGCGATCGAGTAAGGCAGGATCAGCACCCGGAATTTCTCCAGCGCCCCCTGCTCGATTTGCGGCGTGGCCAGGAAGCGGAACTGCACTCCCTGCCGCTCGAGTTCCTTCACCCAGGCGTCCCGCCGGGCCATCAGCTCGGCGAAATTCTTCGAAGTGCGCTGGGCGTAGCCCATGCCCGCCGTGATGCGCCCGTCGGTGATCCAGGCGCCCCGAAGGCTGGCGGGCGAAAAATGGATCGCCACCCCGTCCTCGCGCACGCTCGAGTTCATGAACACCCGCCCGATGCCCGATTGCAGCCGGCCGAACGCCGCGGCCAGCGCCCGGCCCTGCTCGCTGAGGGTCAGATCCGGATTCAGCAGGGTGTAGTGCCAGAAGATCGAGGCGCCCGTGTGCCCGTAGAACAATCGCTGCCATTGCTGATACTGCGCCTCCTCGCCCGTCAGCCCGTAGCCGGTGAATCCCGTGATCGGCAGGCCCGGACGGAACAGGTGATGCATGGCGTCCTGGTTGCCTCCCGAGTAAGGCTGCAAGTAGTCAATCGCCTGGTCTATCTCGTACCAGTTGCATCCGTTGTGCGGCGTGGGAATCTGCGTGCCCGAGATCGAAGCCCGGCCGCCCGGGTCCATCTCGTGCACCAGCGAGCGCGCCAGCCGGAAGGCCCGCACGAACTCCTCCTCCATGTAGGCCCGATGCTCCGCCCAGGGAGCGAAATTGCCGTGCTTCTGGGCCTCGGCGGTGGTCATGGGCAGCACCGCGTTCCACTCCGGGAAGTCGGTTCCCCAAGCGGCGTTGAGCGCCTCCAGGCTGCCGTAGCGCGCCCGGAGCCAGTTTCGGAAGCCGGCCAGCGCCTCCGGCGCCCAGTCCACGTCGAAGGCGTCCGCGTAACAGGTGAGCGAGGACTCGTCCGCCAGGTAGACGGCGAAGGGCTTGAGCAAGGCCAGCGGGCGGTAGCTTTTCTCCAGTTGTGCGCGCAGGCCGCGCTCGAACTCGGGCGCCTGGAGCGTCACGTCGCGCGTCAGGTATTTCTTGTCGCCCGTGGCCGCGTAGGCATCCTTGCGTTTCAAGTAAGCCTCCCGCCGGTACCAGTAAATGCCGAAGCCCGGCAGGTGCGCGCTCACCATGAGCTTGAAGTTTCGCTCCGGCCGCGCCAGCACGGTGACGCCGATGCGCCGGAACTGTTCGTCCAGCGCCGGGATCCACGGCTGGTAGCTGCGCGGCCCGGCCCAGGGCAGCAGCACCTCGTAGTCCTCCCACTCGCGCGAGGAGGCGCTGAAGCGGACTTCCCGCCGGGCGGCGGCTCCTCCGGCGGTGACCTCGACGTAGCCGGAGTGTGTCAGGGGCCTGCCCGCGCGAAGGCGCACGGGGCTGGATCCTTGTCCGCGCGCAATCACCCGGCCGAAACCGTCCGCCAGCTCGACCAGCCCAGGCTTCTGGCTGCGCCACTCGACGTGCACGCTGTCGCCCTCGGCGATCACGCCGGGCGTGACCGTCAGGCTCTCGATCCGCTCCGGCTGCGGCACGCCAATCACGGACACCTGCCAGTCCTCCCCGGCTTGCTGCTCCACGAAATAGCGGCCGGGCGGCAGCTCATTGAACGCCGGCGGGCGCCCGCGGCCCGAGCGGCGCACGCGCCCCTCGGCATCCCTTAACCGCCAGACGGCCTCCGCCGCGTTGAAGTCCGCCGCCTCCGGCTCGCGCCCGGCCGCCCAGATCAGGGCCCGCGCCAGCAGCGCGTAGAAATACTCCCAATAAACGTCCACCCGGTCGAACCGCGCCGCCATGGGCATTCGCCAGCTCAATCCGTCGTTGCGGTAGGCGAACGCCGCCACCCGGCCCTTCCCGTAAGGCCGCACCGCCAGCACGGGGTGTCCGCTCTGCGTCTCGACCAGTACCGTGGCGCCCTCCGCCGCCCGGTAGACGTAGTGCTCCACGTACTCGAACGGAAAATGCTCGACGGGAACGCCGCGCGTGATGTAGTGCGGCGCCGTGCAACGCCAGGGCGATTTCTCGGGCGGGCCCGGTTCGACGGGCGCCGATTCATCCGCCGGGGGCGCGGGCGGCGCCGCCGGCGCCAGCGGGGAGAGTTCGCTCTGGAAGGGCCGGATGAGCACCAGCCCGGCGCCCTCGCGCACCCGCCGCATCAGAGCCTCGCGCGAGGCCGGCGTGAGCCGCTCCCAGCCGTGGTTGAGCGGCAGCAGGATCGCGTCGAAGGCCTTGCCGCCGGTCAACTCCTCCTCCAGGTACGAGTAGATCAGCCGCAGATCGCCCCGCTCGGCACGCGCTCCGTATTCCGGGCCGAAGGCCATGGTCCACTTGTTGACGTCCCAGGCCGGGTCAATGCTCACCGTGGTCAAATCCAGCGACAGCCGCTGGGCCAGCTCGACCACGGTGCGGCCCTCGCTCACGCTGGGCACGGCCAGCAGCCGGATCGGTCCGCCCTTCAGCGGCCGCGCCCACTTGACGTGCGGCGTCTCGATCTCCAGCGTGTAGGGGGCCTCGAAGCGCCGGCCCGAGCCGCGGCGCGCCCCCAATCCGACATCCTGCGCGGCCGCGCTCCACAAACCGGCCGCCGCCACCGCCGCCATCCACCGTAGCGTCATGAGATTCACCTTGCGGTATTGTATGCTGGCGGGAGACTTCATGAGCGAACTTCATCCGCTGATCCGCCGCTTGCTGGCCGAGGCGCCGGCGCCCACCGACGGCGCGTGGGGCACTCAACTCCAGGCCTGCGGGTTGACTCCGGGAGAGTGCCCGGACGCCTGGAATCTCTCGCACCCGGAGCGCGTCGAGCAAGTCGCGCGCTCCTACGTCGAGGCCGGCAGCCGCATCATCCTGACCAACACCTTCCGCGCCAACCGGCTGGCGCTCGCCCGCCACCAGTTGAGCGACCGCGTGGCCGCCATCAATCGGGCGGGCGTCGAGATCTCCCGCCGGGCGGCCGGCGCCCGCGCCTTCGTGTTCGCTTCGATCGGCCCCAGCGGCCGCATGCTCATGACGGGCGAGACCAGCGAGGAGGAGTTGGCCGAGGTCTTCGCCGAGCAGGCCCGAGCCCTGGCTGAAGGCGGCGCCGACGGTCTGGTCGTCGAGACCATGGCCGATTTGAGGGAGGCTTTGATCGCCCTGGGAGCGGCCGCCGCCACCGGCCTTCCCGTCGTCGTCTCAATGGTCTTCGACTCCGGCCGGAACAAGGACCGCACCATGATGGGCGTCACCCCGGAGCAGGCGGCGCGCGAGCTCAGCCAGGCCGGCGCTGACGCCGTGGGCGCCAACTGCGGCCAGGGCGTCGCCGGCTACGTCGAGATCTGCCGCCGCATGCACGCCGCCGCCGACCGGCCCGTGTGGATCAAAGCCAACGCAGGACTGCCCGAGTTGGTGGACGGCGCGCCGGTCTACCGCATGACCCCCGAGGAGTACGCCGCCCACGTGCCGGCCCTGGTCGAAGCCGGCGCCTCCTTCCTCGGCGGCTGCTGCGGCACCGGGCCGGAGTTCATCCGGGCGATCCGCCGCGCCCTGGGCAAGTGAACGCCGCCCGACGCGTTGCGGCGCTGCCGGATCTGCCGCTATACTACTCCCACGCCCTGCGTGGACGCGGCTTTTGATCGGGAGTATCTGGAACGGCTCATCGCGCGCGATCCCGCCGTTGAAGAGCACTTCGTGCGCCATTTCGGCGAGCTGATCCGCATGGTGGTGATGGCGCGGGCAGGCTCCCGGCGGCTGGTGGAAGACGTGCGCCAGGAGACTTTCCTGCGGGTGCTCGAAATCCTGCGCAAGCAGGGCGGACTGGATCGCCCCGAGCGCCTGGGTTCTTTCGTCTACTCGGTCTGCCGGCGAGTCCTGGCCGAGCAGCTTCGCCAGCAAGGCCCGGCCGCCCAAAGCCGAGGGCCGGACGGGCCGCTCGATCCCGGCTACCGCATGTTGATTGACGAGCGCCTGGTGCGCCAAGAGCACAAGCGGCGGCTGGAGCGCCTGCTCGAGGAACTCAGTCCCGTCGAGCGCAAAGCCCTGCGGATGGTTTTCTGGGAGGATCGCGACCGCGCCGAGGTCTGCGCAGAGCTGGGCCTCAGCCAGGATTACCTGCGAGTGATCCTGTGTCGGGCCAAGGCTCGCCTGCGGAGCAGTTTCAGCGCCTTGGAAAAAGGATTTCCCTCAAAATCAAGGGGTTATCGGCCGCAAGCACTCCGCGGTGAAACGTCCGGGGGGTCGAAAATCACGGAGCTATAGGAGCCTGATGGAGCACCGGGAGGCTGTCGAAATTCAGGCCGCCGAGCGGTACGTGCTGGGAGAGCTGCCGGCCGGGCAGCGGGAGGCCTTTGAAGAGCACTTCTTCGATTGCCCGGAGTGCAGCCGGCAGGTCCGCTCCTGCGCCGTGCTGCTCGCCAACCTGCGCGCCGCGGTCTCCGAACAGGCCGAGCGGGAAAGCTGGAGTCGGGCGCAACGCCTTCTCGCCTGGCGGCCCTTGCTGCCGGCCGCTTTGGCCGCCTGCCTGCTGCTCGCGATCGCCGCAGGGTATCTCGGCTTCATCGCGCTGCCTTCCCTGAAGCGCCAGATCGCCGCCCGGACCGCCCCTCAGGCCTACCCGGCGGTTTTCTTGCGCCCGCTGGTGCGGGGCGAGGAGCAGGCCATACGGGTCCCGCGCGGCGCCCAATTCCTGGGGCTCTGGCTGGATGTTCCGCCCGGCGCTGCCTACCGGGCGTACCATTGCGAACTGCTGCGCGATGCCGAGTCCCCCGTGGCGGTCATCCAAGCGCCGGCCCCCGCGCAGCCCGGCGCCCCGTTGAACTTACTTCTGGATGCTTCGCGCCTGGCGCCCGGGCGCTACGTCTTGCTGCTGCGCGGCCAGGACAGTGAAGGCGCCCGCCGCCAGATCGCCCGTTTTTCGTTCCTGATCCAGTTGGAATGAGGGACTGAACCAGCGCATGTCACGATTCTTCTATCACGCCCATGCTCTGGCCGTCGCCGGCCATCTTCGCAAACCCTTGGAATACTCGCTCGACCCCAGAGCGGCCTGCGTGCTCCCCTCGCTGGGAGGCCAGGCCCGATCCCGCGCCGAGGGCTTCAGCCTGCGGCATCCCGCCACCGACGAGCTGCTCGTGGCCTTCTCCTCCGCCGAGACCTTCCTTCAGGGAGTCCAAAGCGGGCCCCGCCTGCACCGCACCGAGTTGCGCGCCAGCGTCCGCGGTTTGAACGTGCTGAATTTGCTGCGCGCCGAGGAGGTGCTGGCCGTGATGGTGCTCACTTACGACCGCGCCGGGCATACCTTGACCGTGGATACCACCGGGAGCCGCTTCGCGGGCCTCCGGCTGGCCGGGCAGCCCCTGGAGATCTCCCTCGACCACGCGCTCAGCGGGGAGGCCGCCGACTACCCCGCCTTCCGCAACCGCCATCCCGAGCTGCTGGAGAGCCGGGGCGTCACGCGCTATTCCCTGGCCCGCCATCCCTTGCTGAAGTTCGAACCCGGCGAAGCGGGCTACTTGGACCGGCCCGACTTCGGCCGGATATACTTCTGCGAGTGGGCGGCTGCGCCTTACAGGCAGAGTCTCACCATGCTGCGCCTGCGGCTGGGGAGTCCCGCCGAAGGCGAACTGGAGATCGGCTCGATCGAGGCCAACGGCAACGATTATCCCTGAGGCCGCCTGCGGCCCTCGGCCCGGCCGCGCTGCTGGCCGTCCTGATCGCCTGCGCGCCTCCGGCCTTCCAGTCCGATCGCGCGCTCGCCGAGCAAGTTCGCCGGCAGATCCGCGACGGCGATCTCCACCAGGCTCTGGCCTTGGCGGATCGCGGCTGGGCACGCTGGCGCGAGCGACCTGATTCGCCGACCCACTGGGAGTTCCGGCTCCTGCGCGCCCAGGTGCTGATCCACCAGGGCAAAGCGCCCGAGGCTTCCCAACTGCTGGCCGAGGAACCCCCGCCCGGGGACGCCTTCCGCAGCTTGCGCGTGCGCCGGCTGATGTGTCTCGGCCGCGTTCACTTCCTCGGGGCCGACTACCCCGCCTCCGGCCGCCTGCTGGAGGAAGCCCTGCGTCTGGCCCGCCAGGCCTCCGATCCCTTGCTGCTCGCCGAAGTGCAACTGTGGCGCGGCTCGACCCTGGCGCGCTCCGGCCGGTTCGAGGCCGCCGATGCGGCCTACCGGGAAGGTCTCGAACTGGCCGCCCGCCACGGCGATCTTTACCTCCAGGCGGCCGGCTTCGGCAATCGCGGCTTCGTCCGCCTGAACAGCTCCCGGTTCGACGAAGCGATCCCCTTCTTCCAGCAAGCCCTTCGCCTGGCCGAGCGGGCCGGAGCCCGCCGCTTCCACGCCAATACCCTGGGCAACTTGGGCCGCTGTTACGCCGGCTTGGGTGACTACGCCAAGGCCGCGCCCCTGTTGCGCCAGGCCGCCGCCCGACTGGGAGAACTGGGCGACGCCAACGCCGAGCAGATCTGGCTGGGCAATCTGGGCGAGACCTGCCACCTGCAACGTGATTACGCCGGCGCCTCGGCCTGTTACCGCCGCGCCCTGGAGATCTCCCGCCGCCTGGGCAACGCCTACTTCACCTTGATGTGGCTGAACAAGCTGACCGAGCTCGGCCTGGAAGCCGGCGAGCTGCGTGAGGCCGAGGCTTGCAACCGCCAGGCGCTCGAACTGGCCCCGCGGGTCGCCACCCGCGGCGCCGGCATCTGGTCCCGCCTGTGGTCGGCCCGCTTGCTGGCCGCGCACGGGCGCGTGGCGGAAGCCGAGCAGCGCTACCGCCAGGTGCTGGCCTCCGCCGCCGCACCCGATGAGCTGGATGTCACCTGGGAAGCCCACGCCGGTCTGGCCGCCCTCTATGCGGCCGCGGACCGCCCGCGCCAGGCCGATGAACAGTTTCGCCGCGCCCTGGCGGGCCTTGAGGCCGCCCGCAGGGGCCTGAGCCGCGACGAATGGAAGCTCAGTTTTCAGGCTCGCTCCCTTCGCTTCTATCAGGACTACGTGGATTTCCTGATGAGCCGAGGCGCCGCCGAACGGGCCTTGGAGGTGGCTGAAGCCAGCCGGGCTCGGGTGCTGATGCAAAAGCTCGGCCTGGCATCGGACCTGCTGCGAACCGTCTCGGCCGCCCGCCTGCGCCGGACCGCGCGCGAGTTCGGCGCCGCGCTGCTGTCGTTCTGGCTGGCGCCCCGCCGCTCGTTTGTCTGGGTGGTCCAGCCGGGCGCCGTGCGTTGGTTCCCGCTGCCGCCCGAAGCTGAGATCCGCCCTCTGATCGAGGCCTTGCGCGGCGCCACCGAAGGCTTGCAGGATTTGATCGCTACCGACAACCAGGCCGCCCGGCGGCTCTATGAGATCCTCCTGCGGCCGGCGGCGCCTCTGCTGGGTCCGCAGGCGCGCGTCGTCGTCGCCCCCGACGGTCCTTTGCACGAGATCAACCTCGAGACCTTGCTGGTGGCTTCCGTGCCGCGGCGCTACTGGATCGAAGAGGCCACGGTGGCGGTGGCCCCCTCCCTGGCCCTGTTGGCCGAGGGGCGATTGCCTGCCCGCCGGGGACCGGATTCGCTCTTGCTGATCGGGGATCCCTCCCCCGCCACCGAACAGTTCCCCCGTTTGCCCGAGGTCGAGCGCGAGATTCAGGGCATTCGCCGCCGATTTGCCGGCCCCGAGCACAAGCTTCTGACCGGGCCCGCCGCCCATCCCGCCGCTTATGCTCAAGCCGGCCCGGCGAACTTCTCGCTGATCCACTTTGCCGCGCACGCCACGGCCAGTCCGGACAATCCGCTGGATTCCGCCGTGATCCTTGCCGCCCGCGCGGAAGTCGGCAAGCTCTACGCGCGCGATGTAGTCGCCGTCCCGCTGGCGGCTCGCCTGGTGACCCTTTCGGCCTGCCGGGGCGCGGGCGCCAGGCTGTACTCCGGCGAGGGCCTGGTGGGCTTCGCCTGGGCTTTCTTGCAGGCGGGGGCGCGCAACGTCATCGCCGGGCTGTGGGACGTGCACGACGCTTCGACCGCCGCCTTGATGGAACGGCTCTACGAAGAGCTGGCCGCCGGCCGGCCTCCTGCCGAGGCGCTGCGGGCCGCCAAACGCACTCTCATTTCCGGCCGCAGCGCTTGGAGCAAGCCCTTTTACTGGGCCGCCTTCCAGCTCTACAGCCGCGCCGAGCCGTTCTAGCGGCGGCCGGAGCCGCCGCGGCCCGGCCCCGCTCGGCCGGCCTGTGCCGCCGGCGAGCGCATTTTTTCCTTGTCGTTTTTTCCTTGTAACGCTCGCCGCCCGTAATTCACTGTGTAATGAACACCCTTTCTCCAACCGGGCTGCGGCCCGCCCGAGCGGTTAGTAGCGGGGAGCTCCCGGGCGGACCTGCCGGGGCGCCGCAGCCCCGGTTGTCGAGACAGGGGGCGGCAGACCGGGCGGGTCGGGCGCCGCGCCAGGCCGGCTGTGCGGGCGGCAAGGCTGGCGCGGTCCGCCCGGTTGTCCCGCCCCGGGCGAAGGCCGGGGTTCCGGCGGGCGTCACTCGGAGGGACGCGATGAGGTTCCCGTCGCCGCTAGCGGCAAGCCGTGAAAGTCTGTTGATGAGCGTCGAGGCGATCCCGACCATCCTGGTGGTGGACGAGGAGCCCCAGCTCCTCCGCCTCATCCGTGTCATCCTGGACCGCGAGGGCTATCAGGTTCTGCCCGCCCGCTCCATCCGGGAGGCGGTCCGCATCTGCGAGCATCATCCCGGACCTATCCATCTGGTCCTGATTGACATCCTGATTCCTGAGGCTCAGAACCCCGAGTTGGTTGGGCGCCTGACTGCCCGGCCCGGCATGAAAACCATCGCCATGTCGGATGCCGGCCCGGAAGGCTGGCCGGGCCCTTTGGCCGGCTACCTGGCCAAGCCCTTCAGTCCCGACGGCCTGCGGCGGGCGGTGGGCGCAGCCCTGGGCCTGGCCGATCGAGCCGCCTTCCAGTAGTACAATACTGCGGAATCGCGCGCCGCCCGATCCCCCCGGGCGGCCGCCGGAGTCGTCCCATGACGCGCCGCACGCGCCGGAGCTTCCTTCATCGCGCCGCCGGGCTGGCCGGCGCCCTCAGCCTCCCACGCCTCTCGGCCGCTGTGCAGTCGGCGGCCTCCCCGTACCGCCGGCCCCGGCTCAAGATCACCGACGTGCGCAGCGCCGTGGTCCGCGCCCACGGCCTGCAACTGCACGTCCGCGTTTACACCGACCAGGGTTTGATCGGCCAGGGCGAAGGCACCGACGCCGTCGCCGGAGGCGTACCCTTGGTCGCCGGCTTTCGCAGCGCCCTGCTCGGCCAGGACCCTCTCAACGTTGATTTCCTGTTCGAGCGCCTTCGCACGGCCGGCATCTTCGCCGGAGCGCAGGCCGGCCAGTACGTGGCCGCCCTCTCGGCGGTCGAAATCGCCCTCTGGGACCTGGCCGGCAAGGCTCTCGGCCTGCCGGTCTGGCAGTTGCTCGGCGGCCGCATGCGCGAGCGCATCCGCTTGTACTGCGACTCGCAGACCAACCGCCCGGAGGATCCTCAAGCGGCCGTCAAGATCCGCCAGATGCTCGAGCTGGGTTTCACCGCCGTCAAAATTGACCTGGACGAGGCCGCCGACCCGATGCGCTGGGACCGCGTCAACTGGACCGCTTCCAACGCCGAAATTGACACCATGGTGCGTAAGGTCCGCTTCATGCGCGAGTCCCTGCCCGCCCGTGTGGATCTGGCCGCCGACATGCACGGCCGTTACGATCTCGTCACCGGCAAGCGCGTGGCCCGCGAGCTGGAGCCCTTCCGCCTGCTTTGGTTGGAGGAGCCGGTGCCTCCGGAAAACGTGGACGCCCTGCGCGAAGTGCGCGCCTCCACTCGCACCCCCATCTGCTGCGGCGAAAATCTCTTCCTCCGCCACGGCTTCCGCCAGGTGCTGGAAAAGCAGGCCGCTGATATCCTGATGCCCGATTTCCAGAAGTGCGGCGGCCTGCTGGAGGGGCGCAAGATCGCCGACATGGCGCACGCCTACTACGTGCCGGTGGCGCCCCACTGCGTGGTCTCCCCCATCGGCACGATGGCCTCCTGCCATGTCTGCGCCGCCATCCCCAATTTCCTCATCCTGGAGTGGCACTGGTTGTCGCGGCTCGAGTTGTGGCGCAACTTCGTGCGCGAGGGCGACATCATCGAGCAGGGCTTCATCCGCCTGCCGGAACGGCCCGGCCTGGGCGTCGAAATGAACGACGAAGCGGCCCGCAAGGCCCAGCTTCCGGGCACCTCCTGGTTCGGCCATTAAGCGTCCCGAAGCGGGATCCCGGCCGCCGCCCCGCTATAATGGTTGTCTCCCCTGGAAAATGCAACCCGACCGCGTGGACCTGAAGAAAACCGTCAACCTGCCGCGCACCGCCTTTCCTATGAAGGCGGACCTGCACAAGCTCGAGCCCAGAATGCTCGCCCGCTGGGAGCAACAGGGGCTGTACCAGAAAATCCGCCAGGCGCGCGCCGGGCGCCCCCTCTACGTCCTGCACGACGGGCCGCCCTACGCCAACGGCACCATCCACGCCGGCACCGCCTTTAACAAGATCCTCAAGGACTTCATCGTCAAGTCCAAAACCATGGCGGCCTACGACGCTCCCTTCATCCCGGGCTGGGACTGCCACGGCCTGCCCATCGAAATCAAGGTGGACAGCGAACTCGGCCCCCGCAAGGCGCAGATGAGCCCGGTCGAGATTCGCCGGGAGTGCCGCCGCTACGCCCAGTATTGGGTCGAGGTCCAGCGCCGGGATTTCAAGCGCCTGGGCGTCTTCGGCCGCTGGGAGCGGCCCTACCTCACCATGAGCCCGGATTACCAGGCCGCCATCGCCCGCGCCTTCGTCGAGTTCTTGGATCGCGGCTATGTCTACAAGGGCCTCAAGCCCGTGCATTGGTGCATCCACTGCCGGACCGCTCTGGCCGAGGCCGAGGTCGAGTACGAGGACCACGCCAGCCCCTCCATCTGGGTGCGCTTCCCGCTGGCCTCCGATCCCGCCCGCCTGGATCCCGCCCTCGCCGGCCGCAAGGTTTTCGTCCTGATCTGGACCACCACGCCCTGGACCCTCCCGGCCAACATGGCCATCGCCTTCCACCCCGGCTTCGAGTACGTCGCCCTGGAGGTCGCCGGCGAGGTTTACATCGTGGCCGCCGCGCTCGCCCAGGCGACCGCGGAAAAGTGCCGCTGGGAAGCGCCCCGCGAACTGGCCCGCTTCAGCGGGCGCGCCCTCGAGGGCGCCGTCTTCCGCCATCCCTTCATCGAGCGTGACTCCGCCGGCGTGCTGGCCGACTACGTCACGCTGGATCAGGGCACCGGCGCCGTCCATACCGCTCCCGGTCACGGCCAGGAAGACTACCTCACCTGCCGGCAGTACGGCATCCCCACCTATTGCCCGGTCGGCGCCGCCGGCGAATTCTTCCACGCCGAAGGCGCGGCCGGCGTGCTGCCCGACTCCCTCATCGGCAAGACGGTTTGGGAGGCCAATCCCCTGGTGCTCGAGCTGTTGCGCTCAGCCGGCGCTCTGCTGGCCGACGAGCAGCTTCGCCACAGTTATCCCCACTGCTGGCGCTGCCACAACCCCACCATCTTCCGCGCCACCGAGCAATGGTTCATCGGCATGGATCGGCTGGAATTGCGCCGGCGCGCTCTGGAAGCCGTCCGGCAGGTGCGCTGGCTGCCCGCCTGGGGTCAGGAACGCATCGCTAACATGATCGCCAACCGCCCCGACTGGTGCATCTCCCGGCAGCGCATCTGGGGCGTCCCAATCGTGGTCTTTTACTGCCAGGGCTGCGGCGAGACCCTCACCGATCGCAAGGTGTTGGACCGCGTGGTGGCCCTGTTCGAGCAGCACGGCGCCGACGTCTGGTACGAACGCGCGGCCTCCGAGCTGGCCGGTCCCGACGCTCGCTGCGCCCGCTGCGGCGGCGCCTCCTTCCGCAAGGAGAGCGACATCCTGGACGTGTGGTTCGACTCGGGCTCCAGCCATCTGGCGGTGCTCACCGAGGCGAACGCCCTGCCCTGGCCTTGCGATCTTTACATCGAAGGCGGCGATCAGTACCGCGGCTGGTTCCATTCCTCCCTGCTGGTCGGCGTCGGCCTGCGCAACTCGGCCCCCTACCGCCAGTGCGCCAGTCACGGCTGGACCCTGGATTCCGAGGGCCGGGCCATGTCCAAGTCCCTGGGCAACTACATTGCGCCGGAGGAAATCATTTCTCGCTACGGGGCTGAAGTGCTCCGCCTCTGGGTGGCCTCGGTCGAGTTCACCGACGACGCCCGCATCTCGGAGACCATCCTGACTCGCCTCTCGGAGGCCTATCGCAAGCTGCGCAACACCTTCCGCTGGGCCCTGGGGAATCTGGCCGACTTCGACCCGGCCCGCGACGCCCTGCCGGCCGCCGAGCTGCTCGAACTGGACCAGTGGATCCTGTTCCGCGCCGAGCAGTTGGTCCGCGACTGCCGCGCCTGGTACGAGGAGTTCGCCTTCCATCGCGTCTACCACGCGGCCTACGATTTCGCCACCGCCGACTTGAGCGCCCTGTACTTCGACGTACTCAAGGATCGCCTCTACACCGCCGCGCCCCGATCCCGCGCCCGGCGCAGCGCCCAGACCGCGCTCTGGAGGCTCACCTACGCGCTCGTCCGCCTGCTGGCCCCCATCCTCACCTTCACCGCCGAGGAGGTCTGGGACCACTTCGCCAAACCCCAGGGCGCGCCCGAGAGCGTCCACCTGGCGCTGCTGCCCGAGCCCGCCGAGCTCACCGGCGGCCTCGACGAGCAGCCCCGCCGCCGGGCCCGCAACTGGGACCGCCTGCTGGAAGTCCGCCAGGCCGTGCTCAAGCGCCTCGAGGAGGCTCGCCGCGAAAAGGCCATCGGCGCGCCCTTGGAAGCCCGCGTGCGCCTGCGGGCCGATGGCGACCTCTACCCGCTGCTGGCCGACTACGCGGCCGAGTTGCCCGCTCTCTTCATCGTTTCTCAAGTCTCCCTCGAACAGCAGCCGGGCGAGCTGTCCGTCGAGGTCGAGCGCGCCGCAGGCAGCAAATGCGAGCGCTGCTGGAAGTACTCGACCGAGATTGGCGCCGACCCGACCTGGCCCACCATCTGCCCCGCCTGCGCCCAGGCGGTCCGCGAGATCCTCAAGGGCTGAGATGGACGACCGCGCCCCGGCCTTCGCCCTGGCAGGCGCCCTCTTCCTGGCGGACCGCGCCAGCAAATGGATCATCCAGGACCGGATCTCGCCCTGGCAGACCGTGACCGTGATCCCCGGCTTCTTCAACCTCGTCCACACCCGCAATCCGGGCGCTGCCTTCAGCTTGCTGGCCGCCGCCGATCCCGGCTGGCGCACCCTGCTGTTGTTGGGACTCTCGCTGGCGGCCGTCCTGTTGGTCAGTTTGCTGCTCTGGCGCCCGGGCGGCGCGGGGCGCGCTTTGCGCCGGCCCCTGGCCCTCATCTTGGGAGGCGCGCTCGGCAACCTTTACGACCGCTTGCTGTACGGCGAGGTCACCGATTTTCTGGAGTTCTATCTGGGGCGGTTTCGCTGGCCGGCCTTCAATCTGGCCGACAGCGCCATCACGATCGGCGCCATCCTGGTGGCGCTGGATCTGTGGCGCTCGCGCGAGCCTGCCGGGAGCCCTTGAATGCTGCCTTCCCTGGTCCGCATCGGCGACTTCTTCCTGCCCACCTACGGCCTGCTGGTCACCCTCGGTTTCCTGAGCGGCCTCTGGCTGGCCGCCCGCCTGGCCCGCCGCGCCGGACTCGACAAAGACGCGGTGCTGAACCTGGGCATCTACTCCGCCCTGGCCGGCATCCTGGGCGCCAAGCTGCTCATGGTCTTGCTGGACTGGAATTACTACCGGACCAACCCGCGCGAGATCTTCTCGCTATCCACCTTGCAAGCCGGGGGCGTGTTCTTCGGCGGCCTGATCGCCGCTCTGCTGGCGGCCGTCTTCTACCTGCGCCGGAAGCGCCTGCCCGGCCTGGCGACCGCGGACTTGTTCGCGCCTTCCCTGGCCTTGGGTCATGCCATCGGGAGGCTGGGCTGCTTCGCGGCCGGCTGCTGCTGGGGTGTCCCGACAGGCCTGCCCTGGGCGGTCACCTTCCGGAATCCGACCTCCCATCAGCTCTTCGGGACCCCGCTCCACCAGCCCTTGCATCCCACCCAGCTCTACGAGTCCTTGGCCGAAGCCGCCATCTTCCTGCTGCTTTACCGCCGCTACGGGCGCCCGCACGCGCCCGGCGCGATCCTGGGCTGGTACCTGGTGCTGTATCCCGGCGCCCGCTTCCTGATCGAATTCGTGCGGGCCCACGATCAAGCCAATCCCCCCTGGGGACCGCTGTATCTGGAGCAGTGGCTGGCTCTGGCCCTGGTCCTCGCCGGCCTCTGGCTGATCGGCCGGGCTCGCCGGCTCAGTTCGGCCGCTCCGGATGCTCCAGCCAGCCGGCGTTCATCTCGACGTGCTTGATCGAGTAGCGCCGGGCGCCGCGCCGGCTACAGCGTCCGATCGTCGGAGGATTCGTAGCTGCCCCCGTACCAGCCCGCCAGCCAACCGATCAGCGCTCCCATTCGCCCTCCTCAGCGGAACACGACCAGTCCCTCCAGGGCGACGGCGCTCCCCTGGCAGACGCCGTAAGGCTCGCCCCGCACCACCAGACGCAGGCTGTGGCGGCCGCGCTTCAGCCCGAAGGCGTGCCAGACCGCCTCCCCGCCTTTGTCGGCCTTCTCGTCCGAGCACACGTCCACCGTGCGGTGCAGCCTGCCGTCCAGATAGACGTCGGCTTTGCCTCCCCCGGCCAGGTACGGCCCGGTCAGGATCGCCCCCGTGCCCTCGAAGCTGACCTCCGCCTGAGCGCCCTTGCGCTCCGTGATTCGCCGCGTCTTTTCCGTGCGCCACTCTCCGCTGAAACTCCAGCGCGCATCGCCGGCCGCCACGCGTTCCGCCGCCACGCCGTAATTCCACACCTCGAGTTTGGGCGGTTTGGGCCGCTGGAGGCGCACCAGCACTTTATCGCCCTCCCGGCGTCCTCCCGTGCGCTCGATCAGAGCCAGCGCCCGCTGGAAGGTGCTCTCGACGATCGAGTGGAACGAGTAGTCGGTGTAGCGGAACTTTTCCTGCGCGATGGCGGGAATGCCGCTCTTGAATTCCTCCGGCAGGCCCGCGTAGCCCAGCGCCACGCCCAGAATCCCGCCTGCGCTGGCCGGGTTGCAGTCCGAGTCCTGCCCGGCTCGGGTGGCGATCTCGATGGTCCGCCCGAAGTCCCCCTTGCCGTAAAGCAGCCCCAGCGCGATGTAGGCGCCGTTCAGCTTGGCGTCAATGTTGAAGGGCTCCAGCGCGCCGCTCGGGCAAGGGTCGTTGACGTTCCACTTCTCCTCGATGAGCTGCCAGACCTTGCGCCAGTCCTCCGGGTACTGCCGGTGCCAGGCCAGCACGTCGGCGATCAGCCTGCCGTAGGGACTGGCCCCCGGGATCGCCGCCAGCCCGGTCTCGACGATCCGCCGCGGATCGCTCTCGAAAAACGCCGCCGCGTACATCGCCGCCACGAACATGCCGCCGTAAATGCCGTCGCCGTAGTTCATCACCCGCCCGGCGCGCTCGGCGATCCGGTTGGCCGACTGGTACAGTCCCGGGGCCATCAGCCCGATGAAGTCCGCCTCGATCTGGAAATCAATGTCGTTGGCGTGCGCGTTGTAGCGCGGATGCCCCGCCAGCTTCGCCGGAACGCCCCGGCGCAGGTTCCGCCGCGCCGCCAGATTGGCGTGCCAGAGACTGTACTGCGTGCTCCGGAAGGCGGCTCCGAAATCCTCCGTGCTCGCCTCCAGGCCCTTCTCGTCCAGCACGCGGGCCAGGGTCATGTCTACATAGAGATCGTCCTGGTTGAGCGCGTTGCGCACCCGCTCCGGCGTCCACTTCGGCAGTTCGCCCTCGTTGATCTTTCCCCGGTAGCGGAACTCGGTCGGCGCCCCGAAACTCACTCCGATCATCTGGCCCGCCCAGCCGCCCGCGATCTTGTCGCGCAGCGCCTCCAGCGTCAGCTCGCGGTAGGGCTTCTCCTGCGCGGCGGCTGCGGCCGCCCACGCCAGCATTAGCAGCGTCGCTTTCCTCATAAGGCCTCGATCCGGCTCTCGAACATCTTACCGCACCGCCCGGCGCGGCTCCCGGACTGCAACCCGTCGCCTGGCCGGGCCCGCGGCCGGCGGAGGGGAGGCTCTCATGCAGCCGCTGCGGCAGCGCCGGAACCCCCGCAACATCGCTGCGCGGGCCGGCGCCCGTGCTCTCGGTCAGGGGTGCGCCTCAGGAGTCGAAGCGGAAGGGCGTCCCCACGGCGGATTCCCTCACGCGGCCGGGAAAGCGCGCCCCCAGTTCGCTGGTCCCCTGCCAGCCCGTGCAGTGGCCCGGGGCGATCAGTTCCGGCTCGTAGCGCTCCAGCGCCTCCAGGGTTCGGGTGATGCGCTCGGCGCCCGCGCGCACCAGGTGCATCCCTCCCAGCACCGCGCGGATGCGCCGGCCGCCGCTCAGCCGCGTGATGTAGTCCAGCGTGTTGACCACGCCCGAGTGGGCGCAGCCTAGCAGCACCACCAGCCCTTCGGGGGTTTCCATCCACAGCGCCTGATCGTCGGCCAGCGGATCGGGCACGCGGCATTCCTCGTCCAGGAAGAACGGGCCGCCGGTATCCTCGAAGTCGTTGGCGCGCGGAATCTCGCCCGTGATCCAAACGCCCTCGGCGATCTGGGTGGGTCCTTCGGTCAGATGCAAGGCGCGCGCCCGCATCCGCACGCTCTCCTGGTTCAGCTCGGGCAGGCCGATCGAGCGGGCCGGCCCCTGCTCCCGGCGAGAGTACTTGGCCTGAAAGGCCGCCGGATGCACCCACACCTCGGGCCGCCGCGCGTGGCTCAGAACCGCCACCAGCCCGCCGGTGTGGTCGTAGTGGCCGTGACTGAGCACCACCATTTCAGCCGTTTCGATCGGCGCGTGCAGATGGCGTGCGTTGTGTTCCAGGACCCGGCCCGCTCCGGTGTCGAAGAGGATGCGCCGCCCGTCGGCCTCGATCCAGAAGGCCAGGCCCCACTCGGCGAGCAGGTCGGGTTCCCGCACCACATTGTCGGAGAGCGGCGTGATGGCGACGTGTCGGATCATGGGTTGGGCGCGGGCGATCCGCCGGCGCTGCCCGGCCCTGCGCCGGGATTGCCTTGCGCCCCGACCGCCTTATAGTATAGGTCTTTGGCAGTTCCGCCATCAGGGAGAGACGCCCGCATGTGGACCAAGCGCAAGGAAGAGGAATTCGCTCCGAAGCCCCCGTCGCCGGCCCCTTCCATCCCCGAGCCGGTTCGCGAACCGCCGGCCCCCGCACCGGCTCCCAAGCCCGGCGAATCCGAGCTGCCGCGCGGAGTGGCCGCCATCGGCAAGTCCGTCATCATCAAGGGCCAAATCCTCAGCCGCGAGGACCTCTATCTGGACGGGGAGATCGAAGGCACCGTCGAGGTGCCCGAAAACCGCCTCACCATCGGACCTCACGGCCGCTTGCAGGCCAGCATCAAGGCCCGCGAGGTGGTCGTGCTGGGCGCGGTCAACGGCAACGTCGAAGCCAGCGAACGCATGGACATCCGCAAGGACGCCAGGCTGGTGGGAGACATCAAGACCGGGCGCATCATCATCGAGGACGGCGCTTACTTCAAGGGCAACATTGATATCGTGCGCGAGCCGCCCAAGCCGGCCGCGCCCCCCAGGCCGGCCTCGCCGGCGCACCCCTCCGGCGCCCCCGCCGCCGCTCCGGCGCCGCCGGCCGCCGGCCCGGGCGCCGAAGCCAAACGCTAGCCAGGAGCCGGAGGCTTTGTTCCGCGACCGCTGGAAGCTCGGCGCCCGTCCCGCTCCGGCGGAGGCCGCCCCTGCGCGCCCTTCCGCCAACGGCGCCGACTCCCGCGCCCGGAGCGCCGTCTACTCCCGCCACAGCCACGGACTGGAGGAGTTCTTCCGCTGCCTGGAGGGAGAAACCGGCCTCAGCATCCTGGATCTGGCCGGCGCTTCCCAGGCCAACGTCAACTTCATCACCAACTTCGGCCACCGCCTCTACTCGGAGGACCTCTACCAGATCCTGGAAGCCTACTTCGGCCAGGGCGACTTTTACGCCAATCAGAACGACGCCGAGCGCGCCGAGCGCTTCCTCGCCCACAGCCTCAACTTCCCCGACGCCTCCTTCGACGGCGCTTTGCTTTGGGACATGCTGGAATACCTCGCCCCGCCCCTGCTCCAGGCCGCCGTCACCCGCCTGGAACGCATCATGAAACCCGGCGCTTACCTGCTGGCGATCTTTCATGCCGACGAAAAGGCCGAATCGGTCCCCGTCTACTTCTACCGCATCGCCGGCGCCGGCACGCTGATGTTGACCCTTCGCGGCCTCCGCCGCCCGGCCCAGTTCTTCAACAACCGCGCCATCGAGAAGCTGTTCCGCTCGTTCCGCTCGGTGAAGTTCTTCCTGACCCGCGATCATCTGCGGGAAGTGATCGTGCGCCGCTAGCGCCCTTCAGTGGCCGGCCTGGGATCCCTCGCGGTACAGTCCTCGCCGCCAGCGCCGCCGCACCCGCACCAGATCCAGGAACATGTTCAGGCTGTCGCGCCACAGGCTCACCCGCGTGCCTTCGGCATGATCCCAGCGCACCGGCACCTCGATGGTCTTCAACCCCAGCCTCTGGGCCAGGAACAGAATCTCGACGTCGAAGCCGAAGCGCTCGATCTGCTGCCGGCTGAAGACCGCTCGCGCCGCGTCCCGCCGGAAGAGCTTGAAGCCGCACTGCGTGTCGTGGAAGGGCAGCCCCACCACCAGCCGCACCAGCAGGTTGAAGATCCGTCCCGCCCACTCCCGCGGCCGCGGCTGGTGCACGCCGATCAGCGACCGGTCGAGCCCCCGCGAGCCGATCGCCACCGCCGCTTGCTCCCGCTGCGCCGCCTCCAGCAGCTTGTCCAGTTCCTGGATGGGCGCCGAAAGGTCCGCGTCCGTGAACAGCGCCCACTCGCCCTCGGCCTTCAGCATCCCGTGCCGCACCGAATAGCCCTTGCCCCGGTTCCCCGGGTTCCGCAGCAGGCGCACCCCGGGGCGCTCCCGGCCGAACTGTTCCGCCACGCGCGCCGTCGAGTCGCTGGAGCCGTCGTCCACCACCAGGATCTCGAAGCCGCCCGGCCAGCGCGCCTCCAGATACTCCCAGACCGCCTGGAGCGTCGCGGGCAGCCGCTGTTGTTCGTTGTAAGCCGGTATGACGATCGAGAGGAAAGGCAACGTTCAATTATAATGAAGCATTCGGCTGCCCGTCCCGCCTTAGTCGAGGAGACGCGATTGTCGCTGGAATTCGAACTGCTCGCTCAACGTTACCGCAAGATCCGCCAGATCCGCGACCTGGGCTTCGAGCCTTACGGCAGGCGCTTCGATTTCACCCACACCCTGGCGGAGATCCGGCGCCTCTACGGCGCCAAGAGCGCCCAGGAGCTGGAGCCGCCCGTCCGCGTGCGCGTTTGCGGGCGCCTCCAGACCATCCGCCCCATGGGCAAGGCCGGCTTCGCCCACTTGCTCCAGAACGGCGAGCGCCTCCAGATCTACGTTCGCCAGGACGCCGTCTCCGAGCGCGACTTCGCCCTCTTCCGCCTGCTCGATCTGGGCGATTTCCTGGGCGCCGAAGGCTACCTGTTCCGCACCCGCACCGGCGAGCTCACCGTCCACGTCGAACGCCTGGAATTCCTGGCCAAGACCCTGCTCTCCATGCCCGAGAAATGGCACGGCCTGGAGGACGTCGAGACCCGCTACCGCCAGCGCTACCTGGATCTGATCGCCAACCCCGAGGTCCGCCGGATCTTTCTGATTCGCAGCCGCCTCATCGCCAGCCTCCGCCGCCAGCTCGAGGCACGCGGCTTCCTGGAGGTCGAGACCCCCATGATGCAGCCCCTCTACGGCGGCGCCGCCGCTCGTCCCTTCCTCACCCACCACAACACCCTGGACTTGGACCTCTACCTTCGCATCGCGCCCGAGCTCTACTTGAAACGCCTCGTCGTGGGCGGCTTCGATCGGGTCTACGAAATCAACCGCAATTTCCGCAACGAGGGCCTCTCCAGCCATCACAATCCCGAATTCACCATGCTCGAGTTCTATCAGGCCTACACCGACTACCGCGGCCTGATGGACCTTTCCGAAGAGCTGCTGCGCCAGGCCGCCCTCGACGCTACGGGCGGTACGGAAATCCCATATCAGGGCCGCCGCCTGGACTTCAGCCGCCTGGCGCGCTACTCCATGCGAGAGGCCATCGTCGAGTTCTGGCGCGGCCCGGACCGGCCCCGGCCGGAGGACGTCAACGACCCCGCCTGGCTCAGCCGGCATTGCTTGCTGCCCACCCCCGGTCAGGCCCTGGTGGATCTGTTCGAGCGCATCGTCCAGGACCAGCTCGTCCAGCCCACCCTCATCTACGACTTCCCCGTCGAAACCTCGCCCCTGGCCAAGGCGAAGCCCGAGGAACCCGGCTTCGTCGAGCGCTTCGAGATCATCATCGCCGGCATGGAGGTGGCCAACGCATACACCGAGCTGAACGATCCGCAGGAGCAGCGCCGCCGTTTCGACGCTCAGCTTCGCCTGCGCGAGGGAGGCGACCAGGAGGCCCACCAGATGGACGAGGACTTCCTGCGCGCCCTCTGCTACGGTATGCCTCCCACCGGCGGGGAAGGCATCGGCATTGACCGGCTCGCCATGCTGCTGGCCGGCGTCAGCTCGATCCGCGAGGTCATCCTCTTCCCCTTGCTGCGGCCGGAAGGACCCCTCGGCCTGGCCGACAGGCTGCGCGAGCTGGATCGCTAAAGGTGCCGTGAAAGATCGCTTCGAGTTCTTCGTCGCGCTGCGCTACCTGAAGGCCCGGCGCAAGCAGGCGGTGATCTCGCTGATCACGGTGATTTCGGTGCTGGGCGTCGCCGCCGGCGTCATGGCTCTGGTCGTCGCCCTGGCCATCAACAACGGCTTCCGCAACACGCTCCAGCGCAACCTGCTGGGCGCGACCGCCCACGTCACCCTCCTGGAACGCACCCCGGCTTACGGCATCGAGAACTGGCGCGAACTGGCCGACCGGCTGCGCCGCCTGCCCCACGTCGTCGCCGCTTCCCCCGCTCTCTACGGCCAGGTTTTCCTCACCGGCTTGCACTCGGAGGGCGCCGTGCTGAAGGGCGTCAATCTCGATGCCGAGCTCCAGGCGAGCGAGGTCCTGCGCCGCTTGCGCCAGGGCTCGATCGCCCAACTGGAGGACGCCCGGGGCTTCCCGGGTCTCGTCGTGGGCTCGAAGCTGGCCCAGAAGACCGGCCTGCTGCTGGACAGCGTGGCCACCGTCATGAGCCCGCAGGGCGAACTCACCCCGTTCGGGCCCCGCCCCAAGACCGCTCGCTTCCGCGTGGTGGGCATCTTCGAAACCGGACTCTACGACTTTGACGCAGGCTGGGCCTTCACCACCCTCAAGGCCGCCCAGAGGATCCTCTCCTTAGAGGATGTGGTCAACGCCGTCGAGCTCCGGCTGGACGACATCTACCGCGCGCCCGAAGTCACCCGAGCGGCGGAAGCGGCCGCCGGCCCCCGCCTGGCCGCCACCAACTGGATGGAGCAGAACCGCCAGATCTTCAACGCCCTGCGCATGGAGAAGGCGGTCACCGTCATCACCATCGGTCTGATCGAGCTGGTGGCCGCCCTGAACATCTTCATCACCCTGACCATGATGGTGATGGAAAAGTACCGCGACATCGCGGTGCTGATGTCCATGGGCGCGCGCCGCGAGCAGATCCGGCGGATCTTCGTTTATCAAGGCGTGCTGATCGGCGCGGTGGGTACCGCCCTGGGCCTGGCCGCCGGCCACCTGCTCTGCCGGCTGGCCGACCGCTATCGCTGGGTGCGCCTGGACGAGGAAATCTACTCGCTCAGCTTCGTTCCCTTCGATCCCCGCTGGTTGGACAGCCTCTGGATCGCCGCCGCCGCCCTGCTGGTCAGCTTCCTGGCCACCCTGTACCCCTCGCGCAACGCCACGCGCATCGCGCCCGCCGAAGCCCTCCGCTACGAGTAGGGGGCGGCGCCCCGGGCGGGGCTTGGCCTGCGGTACCGCCTGTGGTACCATCGCTCTTGGCGAGTGCGGCCAAACTCCTGGAGAGGATGCGCGGCAATCCCCGGGACTGGCGCATCGAGGACCTGGAGGTGATAGCGCGCAAGTATTCGATTGATTACCGCCGGCCGGGCACCAGCCACGTCGTGTTCCGCCATCCCAAGGCGGGAATCCTGACCGTGCCCGCGGCGCGCCCGATCAAGCCGGTCTATATCCGGCGTTTCCTAGCGATGATCGAGCGCTTGGAGACCCACCCATGAAAAGCGGGTTGCGCATTGACGAGTATCCCTTTCAGATTCGCCCTCTGAGCGAGGAGGAGGGCGGCGGATACCTGATCGAGTTCCTGGACGTCCCGGGTGTGATCTCCGATGGGGCGACGCCGGAAGAGGCCATCCGGCGCGGGCGCGATGCGCTGAAGGCCGCCCTCTTAACTTTGAGGGAGTTTGGCGACCCGGTGCCGGAGCCGGGCAGCCATCTGTGGGCCAGCGGTCAATGGCGCCAGCGGGTGCCCAAGTCGCTGCACGCTCGTTTGGTCCGCCGCGCCCGCCAGGAGGGAGTGAGCTTGAATGCGCTGGTGACTGCGCTGATCGCGGAGGGATTGGGAGTCAGGCGGGCGGCCGGGCGGTTCGGTGCGCCACGCGCATCGCGCCCGCCGAAGCCCTCCGCTACGAGTAGGAAGCGCTAGACCTCGGCGCCCTGCTCGAGGACCCGCCCGTCGAACAGGCGCACCGTCCGCCGGGCGCAGCCCGCGTAGCGGGGATCGTGCGTCACGACGCACAGCGTCGAGCCCGAGCGGTGCAGTTCGCCCAGCAGCTCCATCACCGCCTCCCCGTTCTTGGAGTCCAGGTTCCCGGTCGGCTCATCGGCCAGCAGGATCAGCGGCTCGCCCGCCAGCGCCCGCGCCACCGCCACCCGCTGCTGCTGGCCTCCGGAGAGCTGGGCCGGGTAGTGCTTCTTGCGGTGCGCCATGCCCACCCTCTCCAGCGCCTGCTCGACGCGCCGCCGGCGCTCGGCCGAGGGCATGCCCCGATAGGTCAGCCGCAGCTCGACGTTCTCGTACACCGTCAGGTCGCCGATCAGGTGGAAGGCTTGGAAAATGAAGCCGATCTCCCGGTTGCGAATGCGCGCCCGCTCCCTGGCCGTCAAGTTCTCCACCGCCCGGCCCCTCAGCCAGTAGCGGCCCGTGCTGGGCGCCTCCAGCAGGCCCAGGATGGCCAGCAGCGTGGACTTGCCGCAGCCGGAAGGCCCGGCGATCGCGACGTACTCGCCCGTGCGGATCTCCAGGTTCACTCCCCGCAGCGCGTGGGTTTCCACCTCATCGGTGTAGAAAATCTTGCTCACGCCCTCCAGGCGAATCAGCGGGCTGTCCTGCCGGTTCATGGGCCGCTCCTCTGGCTCAGTGCAACCGGATGCGGTCGTGCCCCTCCCAGGCCGACATGTCCGAGAGGATCACCCGGTCGCCCGGCCGCAAACCTTCCAGAATCTCGATCGTGCTGACGGAACTCCGCCCCAGCTTCACCGCCGTGCGCGCCGCCCCTCGTCCGTCCGCGTCCAGCCGGAACAGGCTGATCCGCCCGTAGGGTTCCCCGAAAGCCGGCCGGCCCACGTACACCACGTCCGCCAGGTTCTCGACCTCGATCGTGCCCTCCACGCTCAGGTCCGGCCGGGCGCCAGGCGGCAACTCGCCCTCCAAGCGCACGTCCACCGCCACCGTTCCGTTCTGCACCGCGGGGTCTATGCGGCTGACGCGGCCCCGGAGGACTCCGTTGTGCGTGTCAATCTCGGCCGGCTGGCCCACCAGCAGGTCCTTGGCCTGGGTTTCCGCGATCTGGAGCACCGCCTTCAACCGCTGCGGCTGCGCCACCCGCGCCAGATTGGTTCCCGCCGCCACCCGCTGGCCGACCTCCACCGGCACTTGTTGCAGCACGCCGGCGACGCCTGCCCGCACTTGCAGCGCCTCCATCTGGCTGCGCTTCAGCCGGCACAGCGCGCGGAGCTGCTCGACCGTCGCCTGTTGCGCCGCGATCTGCGCCTCGATCGCCTCCCGCTCGATCTCCAGCCGCCGCTGCTCGATGCGGGCCCGGTTGCCCAAGTCCTCGGCTCTGGCTTGCGACAGCTTCAGGCTGAGATCGGCCAGCAAGCCCAACCGGGCCAGCTCCGCGTCCCGTTCCGCTTCGAGCTGCGCCTGGCGGTGCTGGGACTCCAGCGTGGCCGCCTGCGCCTGGTGCGTCAGGCGCTCGCTCTCCAGCTTCACTCGCAGGTTCCGCAGTTCGGCCTCCGCCGCTCTCAGCTTCCATTCCGCCTCCAGCGCAGCCTGCTCCAACTCCGGATTGCTCAGCTCGAGCAGCACGGTCTGGGGCCGCACCGCCGTGCCGGGCAGCGCCAGCCGCCTCACCACCCGCCCGTCGGTCGCCGCCGGGATCCAGACCATCTCCTCCGGCGCCAGCGTTCCCGAGCCGCGCACCGCCCGTAGCATCGGCCCGCGCTTCACCGTGTCCACCCAGACGGTGGACCGCTCGACGACGGGCGCCGCCGGCCCCAGCCTCCCCAGTCCCGCAGCGGCCAGCGCCGCCGCCGAAAGCGTCCCGCCCGCATACAGCAAGCGGCGAACCCTGCGCCGCCGAACCGCAGCTTCCCGAGGTATATCCATGAACCTTACCTTCAACCTTACCCCCGCTTGCGCTGAAGGCTCCCCGCCGACTCTGCTCTCGGCCCGCTTACTCGCTTCGCCAGCAATGGCTTAGACGTCACCCCCGCTAGCTGGAACCCCTGTGACCGCCGCGCCGTGCACCCGCCGGCCCGCGCCCCCTCCCTATAATGGGTTAGTGCTTCCTGTTGACGAGCAGTTACGCTACCTCAAGAAAGGCCTGGCCGAGCTGATCCGCGAGGACGAACTGCGCGAGCGCCTGGCCGAGGGGCGACCCCTGCGCGTCAAGGCGGGCTTCGACCCCACTGCCCCCGACCTCCATCTCGGCCACACCGTCCTGCTGCGCAAGATGAAGCACTTCCAGGATCTCGGCCACACCGTCATCTTCCTGATCGGCGACGGCACCGGCCGCATCGGCGATCCCACCGGGCGCAACGCCACCCGCCCCCCGATGAGCCGCCAGGAAATCGAACGCAACGCCGAAACCTACCGCCGGCAGGTCTTCAAAATCCTCGACCCCGCTCAAACCGAGGTCCGCTTCAACAGCGAGTGGCTCGACGCTCTCGCCTTCGAAGATATGATCCGGTTGTGCGCGCGCTACACCGTGGCCCGCCTGCTCGAGCGCGACGATTTCGCCAAGCGCTTTCGCGAGGGAGCCCCCATTTCCGTCCATGAGTTACTCTACCCCCTGGCCCAGGCCTACGACTCGGTCGCCTTGCGCGCCGACGTCGAGCTGGGCGGCACCGACCAGAAATTCAATCTCCTGGTGGGCCGCGAGATTCAGAAGGACTACGGCCAGCCGCCCCAGATCGTCGCCACCACGCCCTTGCTGGAAGGCCTCGACGGCGTGCAGAAAATGTCCAAGTCCCTGGGCAACTACGTAGGCATCACCGAGCCGCCCGAACAGATGTTCGCCAAACTGATGTCCATCAGCGACGAGCTGATGTGGCGTTACTGGGAGGTCCTCACCGATCTCAGCTTGGAGGAAATTCTGACCCTGCGCCGCCAGGTCGAGGCCGGCCGCCGCCACCCCATGGAGGTCAAGATCGAGCTGGCCCGCACGATCGTGGCCGATTTTTACTCCCCCGGCGAGGCCGACCGGGCCGCCCGCGAGTTCGATCGCGTGGTCCGGCAAGGGGAAGTCCCCGCCGACATCGAAACCGTCCCGCTGCCCGAGGAAGTCCGCCTGGCGGGCGAGCTGCGCGTGGACAAGCTGCTGGCCAAGGTCGGCCTGGCCGACTCCGTCAGTGACGCGGTGCGCAAGCTCAAAGCCGGGGCGGTGGAAATCAACGGCGTGCGCCACTCGGAACTGCGCTATCCCGACAGCGCCGGCGCATGGCTGACCATCCGCGTGGGCAAGAAATGGAAACGGGTGGCCTGCTGATCCGCCTGCTGCGGCCCTCGGACATCCCCGCCGCCATGCGGCTCAAGGAAGCCGCCGGCTGGAATCAGACCGAGCAGGACTGGAGCCATCTGCTCGAAGTCGAGCCCGAGGGCTGCTTCGCTTTGGAGTGCGACGGCGTGCTGGCCTCCACCGCCACCGCCGTGTGCTACGGCGCCGAGCTGGCTTGGATCGGGATGGTCCTCACCGCCCCGGAATTCCGGGGCCGCGGCTTCGCCCGCCGCCTCATGCAGCACGCCCTGGAGTTCCTGCGCCGCCGCGGCGTGGCTTGGATCAAGCTGGACGCCACCGACCTGGGCCGGCCGCTCTACCTTCAACTGGGCTTTCAGGACGAGGCTCTCGTCGAGCGCTGGGCGCTGGAGTCGCCGGATCCCCGGGAGGCGCCCCCCGCCCCTGCCAGCGAGTTCCTCCTGGATGAAGCCCTCGACCGGGAGGCCTTCGGCGCCGACCGCCGCCGGGTGCTCCGCCGGCTGGCGGGCTGGGAAGCGGTCTCGCTGCCGGGCCAAGGTTACGCCCTGGGGCGGCCCGGCTCGAAGGCTTTCTATTTCGGCCCTTGCGTCTGCCGGAGGCCGGAGGCGGCCCGCCTGCTGCTCGAATACTTCCTGGCGCGCCACCCCGGCCGGCCCGTCTTCTGGGACTTGCTGCCGGGCAACCGGGCCGCCCTGCGCCTGGCTGAGGAATTCGGCTTCCAGCCCCGGCGCCGCCTGGTGCGCATGGTCCTGCCCGGCCTGGCTGATGCGCCTCCCTTGGCCCGCAACGACGATTTGGTGTACGCTATCGCCGGCTTCGAGTACGGCTAAGCCATGATCCGTCCCCGCCTGCTGTGGAGGCTCAAGCGCCGGGAATTGCCCCTGGGCGAACGCACCCTGCTGATGGGCGTGCTCAACGTTACGCCCGATTCGTTCTCCGACGGCGGCCGCTTCCTGGATCCCGACCGGGCCTTCGCGCGCGCCCTCGAAATGGAGGAGCAAGGGGCCGACATCATTGACATCGGCGCCGAATCCACCCGCCCCGGCTCGACGCGCGTTTCCGAAGCGGAGGAGAAACGCCGGCTGGCGCCCGTGTTGAAACGCCTGCGCGACAAGCTGGTCACGCCCATTTCAGTGGACACCTACAAGGCGGGGGTGGCCGAGCACGCCCTCAAGCTCGGCGCCGAGATCATCAACGACCCCAGCGGCCTGACCTTCGATCCGCAACTGGCCCGGGTGGTCGCCCGCTACGACGCCGGCCTGGTCCTCAACCATATGCGCGGAAGCCCGGAAACCTGGGCCAAGCTGGGCCCCCTGCCCGATCCCCTGGCCGCCATCTTGCAAGACCTGGAGGCCGCCGTGCACCGCGCCGTGCGCGCCGGCGTGGATCGCGCCCGCATCGTGGTGGACCCGGGCATCGGCTTCGGCAAGCGCGGCGAACAGAACTCGGAGATCCTGGCCCGCCTCGGCAAGCTGGCCCAGCTCAAGCTGCCCGTTCTGGTCGGCCCCTCCCGCAAGTCCTTTCTGGCCCAGAAGACCGAGGAGGAAACCCGCTTCGCCACCGCCGCCGCGGTTGCCGCCGCCATCCTGGGCGGCGCTCACATCGTGCGCGTGCACGACGTGCGCCAGATGCGCGCCGTGGCCGCCGTGGCCGACGCCATCCTGCGCTGCCGCGAGCAGGCCTGAGGCCGCTCGCGCCTGCTATCCTCAAAGCGAAATGTCCAAGATGCGGGAGGAAATCCGCCAGCAGCCGGACGCACTGGCCCGGACGCTGGAGCGTGAACTGCCCCGGGCGGAACGCCTTCGCCGCCTCCTGGAAAAGCGCCGGCCCAAGTTGATCCTGCTGGCCGCCCGCGGCACCTCCGACAACGCCGCCCACTTCGGGCGTTACTTGCTGGAAATCACCACCGGGATCCCCGTCTCGCTGGCCGCTCCCTCTATCTTCACGGTCTATCGGGCCGCGCCGGATCTGCGCCAGGCCCTGGCGGTGGCCGTTTCGCAGTCGGGCGAATCCACCGACACCAACCTGGTGTTGGACGGCGCGCGGCGCCAGGGCGCCCTCACCGTGGGCATCACCAACGAGGCCCGCAGCAGCCTGGCCCGGCTGGCCGAGCATGTCCTGCTAGTCCACGCCGGACGCGAGCGCAGCGTCGCCGCCACCAAGACTTACACGGGCCAACTGCTGGCCCTCTACTTGCTCGCCTACGCCCTCGGGGCGCGGATCCGGCCGGACGACCTCCGCCGCCTGCCCGAGTGGGCTGCCGCCGCCCTGGAGGCCGAACAGCAAATCGTGCGCCTCTCCGAGCGCTACCGCTTTATGAACGACGCCGCCGTCGTGGCTCGCGGCCTCAACTACGCCAACGCTCTGGAGTTCGGCCTCAAGCTCATGGAGACCTGTTACGTGGTCGCCGAGCGCTTCTCCTCGGCCGACTTCCTGCACGGCCCCATCGCCATGGTGGAGAGGTCTTTCCCGGTCTTCGTCTTCGCTCCCCCGGGGGTCACCTGGCCGGCCATCCGCCAAGTCCTCGCCACGCTCTCCCGCCGCCGGGCAGAGACCTTGGTGCTGACGGACCCCTCCAACCCCGCGGCCCTGGAGTGCGGCGCTCGCGCCCTTGTGTTCCCCGTCAAACTGGCGCGCCGCGGCTTGGCGCCCGCCGATCTCTATACGCCCATCCCCTACATCATCCCGGCGCAGCTTTTCGCCGCCTCCCTGGCCGAGTGGAAGGGGCTCGATCCGGACCGCCCGCGGGGCTTGCATAAGGTGACTCGTACGGTGTGAGGGGCGCCGCCCGAGCCGGCGCAGAAATACGGAAGCCCCGAGCTGGGCCTCGGGGCTTCACTCAGAGGGGCTGGCGACGAGCTGGGCCTCGTCGCCGGGGATGCTATTGAATAGCAGGTTTGATTCGAGTATAGCACGGATTTCGGGTCCTGTTATCTCTTTCCGCATTAAATTTGCTTAATACATAGGCCCAACCACCACCCACCGGCCGGCCCCTATGCCGGTCCCCAGTCCAGCCCCCTCCGATTGAGCTAACCTTTTCTTTTATGGACACTTCCATCACACGCCGCCAAGCCATCGCCGCCCCCGCCCTGCCCGCCCTCACCGCCCAGACCCCCGATCGGGCGATCCTGGAGGGCCACGACCAGGCTGTGGCCGACCTGCTGCGCCGCCAGATCAGGGATCCCTCCAGCCCGTGGCGCGGCGCCTATGCCGACCCCTTCGGCCTCCACCACGCCGGCTCGGCCGCCGCCATCCTGGCCTCCCTGACTGCCGCCTTCCTGCACCCCGGCTCGAAGCACCACCGTGACCCCGGGCTGATCGAACCCATACGTCTGGCCGCCGGCTACCTGGAGCGCGCCCAGCACCCCGACGGCACCATTGACCTGCTGATCACCAACTTCCACTCTCCGCCCGATACCGCCTTCACAGTCCAGCCCGTCGCCACCGCCGCCCTGCTCGCCCGCCGCCACGGCGAAGCCGAGTTGGCCGCGCTGCCCGAGCCCTTTCTGCGCCGCGCCATGGGGGCCCTCAGCCGCGGCGGCGTCCACACGCCCAACCACCGCTGGGTCGTCTGCTCCGCCCTGGCTCAGCTTTACGAACTCTATCGAGAGCCGGCGTGCCTGCGCCGCATCGAGCAATGGCTGGCCGAAGGCATTGACATGGACGAGGACGGCCAGTACACCGAGCGCAGCTCGCTGGTCTACAACCCCGTCGTCAACCACGCCCTGATCGTCATCGCCGCCAAGCTGAACCGCCCCGAGTTGCTCGAGCCCGTGCGCCGGAACCTGAACTCGATGCTCTACCTGCTGCACCCCGGCGGCGAGTTGGTCACCGAGATCTCGCGCCGCCAGGACCAGTACGAGCGCGGCGACATCGGCCGCTATTGGTTCTCCCTGCAATACATGGCCGCTCGCGACCGGGACGGGCGCTTCGCCGCCTTGGCCCGGCGCTTCGCCTCCCGCTACGCCTCCTTGAGCGCTCTGATGGAATACCCCGAGTTGCTGGAACCCCTGCCGGCCGACGCCGCTCTACCGGAGGACTACGAAAAGCGCTTTCCGGCCCTGAACATCGTGCGCATCCGCCGCGGCCCGACCAGCGCCACCCTGCTTTTGGGCGGCAACAGCCGCTTCTTCACTGTGCGCCGGGGCGAAGCCGTCATCCAGGCGGTTCGCTTCGCCAGCGCGTTCTTCGGCAAGGGGCAGTTCCTGCCCGCCCGGGCCGAGAAGCGGGGCGGCGCTTACCTGCTCGAGCAAACGCTGACGGGAGACTACTTGCAACCCTTGGACCCGCCGCGCCGCGTCACGCCCTCGGATTGGGCCGTCCTGCGCGGGCAACGCCGCCGCTCGGAACTCTGCCGCTTGATCCAGCAAGCGGCCGTCACCGAGCGCCCCGGCGGCTTTCTGCTGCGCGTTCAAGTCCGGGGGACCGACCACGTGCCGGTCGCTATCGAGATCAACCTGCGCGAAGGAGGGAAACTGGAAGGCGTCGAGCCCGCACCGGGCGTCGCCGACGCCTGGCTGCCGGCCGGCGCCTGGGTGACCTGCCGCGCGGGCGGCGATCTGCTGCGGTTCGGCCCGGGCCTGCGGCAGCACGCCTACACCCAGGTGCGCGGCGCCGAGCCCAAACTGCCTGGGCCCAGCGTCTACTTGACCGGTTATACTCCTTTGGATCACACCATCGAGTTCACCTGGAGCGGCGCATGAGGCGGATTGGATTGATTGGCTGGCTTTTGACGACCTGGCTGGCGGCCCAGCTTCCGCCGGCCTTCGAGGCGGGCGTCGGCCGCCGGGACATCACGCCCCGCGAGCCGGTCCCCATGTGGGGCTACGCCGCCCGCCACGACGCCCTCTCGGAGGGCGTGCTCGACCCGCTCTACGCGGAGGCGCTGGTGATTCGGGCCGGCGGCGCCACACTGGCCATCGTGGGTTTGGACTTGGGCCGGGCTCCTGCCGAGCCGTCGTTGGTCCGCATCCGCCGGCGCCTCCGCGAGCAGGCCGGTATCGAGTGGAGCTTCATCGCCGGCTCGCACACTCATCACGGCCCGGTGCTCGAGCTTTCCGACCAGCCCGGCAAAGGCCGGGAACGCTTCGCCGCAGCCCTGCGCTATTACGCCGAGTTGGAGGACAAGATCGTCGAGGCGGTCCTCGAGGCCGACGCCCGGCGAGTGCCCGCCCGGGTGGACGCCGGCATCCTCCCGCTGGAGGGTTTCAATCGCAACCGGCATAGCAAGTTCGAGCCCAAGCCGGTGGACCGCGACCTGGCCGTGCTCCGGCTGGACGACGCCGCCGGCAAGCCGCTGGCGCTGCTGGTCAATTTCGCCGCCCACCCCACCATGCTGCCTTCCTCCACCCTGAAGTTCTCCGCCGACTGGGTGGGGGCGATGAAGCAAGCCCTCCGCCGCGAAAGCGGCGCCGCGGTCGTGTTCATGCAAGGCGCGGCCGGCGATCTCTCGGTGAACCCCGGGCCCGGCAAGGACTTCCGCGAATACGGCGAGGCTGTCGCCCGCCAGGCCCTCGATCTGGCCCGCCGGCTGAGGCCCGAGCCGCCCGAGTCGCCCGCCTTGGAAGTCCGTGAAGAACGCTTCCGTTTCGAGTCCCGAACCGACTTCGCGGATCCGCTGGTGCGCACCCTGTTCGCCAAGGCTTTCTTCCCGGAGCTCATCGCCAACTACCTGGACGAGTACGCCGAAGGCGTTCGGCCTCGCCTGACCGTCGCCCTGCTCAATGGCCGCATCGGCTTCGTGGGTCTGTCGGGGGAGGTCTTCAGCGCCCACGCCGTCCGCCTCAAGCAACGCGCCCGCCTCACTCCCCTGTTCTTCTTCGGCTACTCGAACGGCTACCACCAGTATTTCCCGACCATCGAGGCGGTGGCCGAGGGCGGCTACGGAGCGGACGCCGCGGTCTCGCCCGTCGCGGTGGGAGCGGGTGAACGCCTCATGGACGCCGCGCTCGTCTGGCTCTATCGGATGCTGGGTCGGATCCGGCCCTGAAGCGGCCCGGTGCGCCGTTCTTTTTCAGAAGGTTAGGGCTTGACAACATAAAGTAACCCCCGCCTGGATTACTGCATCTTAGCACTGAGGGGCTAGTGCAACTCTGCGATCACACCCAACGCCTTTCGCGCCTCGCCGGCCGAGCGAGCATCCTCCTGCTCGCCGTCCTGGCCGCCATTCCCGCAACCGCCCAAACCGCTGCCCGCCTATTCGACGACAGCTCCCTTCAGGACGTGTACTTGGAAGTGGATCCGAAGGACTGGCAGGCGCTGCGCGATAATTACTTGCTCGACACTTACTATCCCGCCCGTTTCATCTGGAACAACATCGTTCTCGATCGGGTGGGCATTCGCTCCCGCGGCAGCGGCAGCCGAAGCCCGGAGAAACCCAACTTGCTGGTCTCCTTCAACCGCTACCAGAGCTCCCAGCGCCTGCTCGGCCTGGCGGCGGTTCAGTTGAAGGCCAACAACCAGGACCCTTCCTTGCTCCGGGAGGCGCTGGCCATGAAGCTGTTCCGGCGCATGGGCATTCCCGCGCCCCTGGAGGCGCCGGCTCGCCTCTTCGTCAACGGAGAATTCTTCGGCGCTTATACCCTGGTCGAAAACATGGACGAAGCTTTCCTGCTTCGTAACTTCGGCGACGATTCCGGGTATCTCTACGACTGGCAGGAAAACCGGACCGACGGTTACCGGTTCGAGTATCTCGGCCCCGATCCCGCCCTCTATGTGCCGGCCATGTGGGATCCCAAGACGCGTAAGTCGGACCCCGACGCGGCCGGCATTGTCGCTATGGTCCGCGCCGTAAACGAGGCCTCCGGCGCGGATTTTTACCGCGAGGTTTCCCGATATATAGACCTCGAGCAGTTCATGACTTACATCGCCACGGAGAAATTCCTGGCGGATTACGACGGGCTGCTCGGCCGCGTCTTCGGGATGAACAATTTCTACTTCTGGCGCCCGGCCGCGGCGGCGGCGGGCCTCTTCCTGCCCTGGGACAAGGACGGGGCCTTCGACTGGGAAGGGGCCGCGGTCTTCGAAGGGGTCGAGGAGAACGTCCTGGCGCGCCGCGCCGTCCAGGTCCCCGAGTTGCGCCAGACCTTTCTGGAGGGGCTGGCGAAGGCCGCCTCGCTGGCGGGGGGACGCGGCGGCTGGCTGGAGCAGGAACTGGACCGGCTCTACGCGCAGGTGGCTCCCATCGCCCGGGCCGACAGCCACAAGCAGTGTTCGCAATCCGGCGTGCTGGTCTCCTGCGGCGCCGCCGAGTTCGAGCAAGCCGTCGAGGCCCTCCGCCGGTTCGTCCGCGCCCGCGAGGCCGTGGTGCTGAGTGAGGTCGCTGCGGCCGGCTACCGGCCTTCGGGCGACGGCCCGCGGCTGTTGAACGGGGGCATCGTCAACGCCGCCACCAGCGGCGCCCTGGTCGCGCCCGGCGCCCTGGTGAGCATTTACGGCGACGGTCTGGCGGCCGGGGAGGCATCTGCTCCGTCCGCGCTTGCGCCCACCGAACTGGCAGGCGTGGTGCTCAGCGTGAACGGCGCGCGGGCTCGGCTGCTGTTCGTCTCCCCGGGCCAGATCAACGCGCAAATGCCCTGGGAACTGGTTCCCGGGCCGGCAGCCGTCACGGTCTTCAGGAACGGCCAGCCGGGGAACACGGTCCCGGCGCAGGTCGGCGATTACGCGCCCGGGATTTTCCTGGTGGCGCACGCCGACGGGCGGCCGGTAACCGACTTGGATCCCGCCTCGCCCGGAGAGACCCTGGTGCTTTACGCCACCGGCTTGGGACCCACCTTGGGAGCGGCGGCAGACTGGCGCACCAGCGAGCTGCCCGGCGTCCGCCTGGGTACTGCCGGCGCGGAGGTGGAATCCTCGCGGCTGCTTCCCGAGGCCGGCGGCCTGTACGAAGTGCGCATCCGGGTTCCCGCGCAGGCGCCGGCCGGGTCCGGCGTCGAGCTGACCCTGAGCATCGGGGGCGAATCCACCACCACCGCAGTGGCGTTGACGGAGCCGGCTTCGATATACTAGTCGCACCATGCCCGGGGGGCTCTGGGTGCGATGAAATGCGCGGCGTGGCCCGCTGTGCTGGCGGCCGCCTGCCTGTGCCCCGCGGCCACTCTGCTGCGGTCTCCTTACTTGCAGAACGTAGGGACCGATCACGCCACGGTAGTCTGGGTGACCCGGGAGCCCGGCCAGGGCCTGGTCGAATACGGCCGCGAGGACGGCTTCTGGAGCGCCGCGGCGGCCCGGACGCGCACTCTGACCGCCTCGAGCGGCGCCGTCCGCTATCAGCACCAAGCCGATCTGGTCGGCCTCGAGCCCGGACGGAGCTACCGCTACCGCGTGCTGCTCGACGGGGATCTCCTCAAGGACGGCTTGCTGTTCCGCACTGCCGCCTCGGGTCCCTTCACCTTCTTGGTTTTCGGCGACAGCGGTACGGGCAGCCCGGCCCAGGCCGCCTTGGCCCAGCGGATGGCGCTCGAGCAGGACCTCGCTCTGGCGCTCCACGTGGGCGACATCTCCCAGGACGACGGCTCGCTCGACCGCATGGAGGCGCACTACTTCTCGGTCTATGGCTCCCTGATGAGCCGCATCCCCTTCTTTCCCACCTTGGGCAACCATGACTACGGCGCCGATCTGGCCGCCCCCTATCTGGCCGTGCACGTGCTCCCCGCCGGCGACGTGCCCGCCCCCGACGCCGGGCGTTACTACTCCTTCGATTGGGGCGATGTGCATTTCGTCTCGCTGGATTCCAACCTGCTGATCCATCCCGGCATGACCCGCCGGATGCTGGACTGGCTCGAGCGCGACCTCCAGCG
>Ga0209018_1000249_pt1 | contig 52082 bp, 47 predicted proteins | sample YNPBryBLVA2012_FD_185814 | JGI IMG/M metagenome (GOLD analysis project Ga0209018, IMG submission 185814) | Anoxygenic and chlorotrophic microbial mat microbial communities from Yellowstone National Park, USA - YNP Bryant BLVA 2012 (SPAdes)... ...
TGCCCTCCGAAGTCTTCCCGGGTGGCTCGCCTCCGGTTCGCCAAGGCCCAATCCTGCGGCCTGCCTTTCACCCTCCGCTTCGCTCCGGGTGAAAGGCGGGAAACCGTGCCGGATAGGATTTTGGACAGCAGTGAAACGCGCCCTTCTGCCGCCGCTCCAACACCCCCCAAAAAATCGCCGGAGGCAAAACCTCCTCCGGCGCGAAAGACCTTCGTTTTCGAATGCCAGGCACTTTACCCTATCTCTTACCCTCTTTTGGGGGTAATACCCTCTTTCCGCTCCCATTGGGCTCCTGGGCCACGGCCAAGGCATTTGACTCTGCCCTCCCGTTGCATGTCCTTGAGAACTCGGCGGATCATGTCACGGCTCACGCCTGGGCAGACTTGCTCCAGGTTCCTTACCGTGAAAGCGCTTTTTTGGGAAGCCACGGCGGCCTCGATAAGCTGAGTCTTCCCCCCTCTGGGTGACTTCATTTGCCTTACCCGCTCCTCAAACTCCCGGTAGGCTTCCGCAAGAATGAAGAGGAGGTAGTTCACATAGGGCCATGGGTCGTGCTTCCCCTCATGCCACCCCCGGGAGCTTTCCTCAAGTGTCTCGTAATAGCGCGCTTTGTTCTGCTCGATGAGGCGCTCCAGGCTGATGTAGCGGCCCACCTCAAGTCCTAGGTGGTAGCACTGGAGAAGAAGGAGGAGCCTGGAGACTCGCCCGTTACCGTCCCTGAAGGGGTGGATGCAGAGAAAATCCAGGTTGAAGCCCCCCAAGGCTACCAAGGGCGGCACCCAGCGTTCCTGGAGGCATCTCTCCCACTGGCCCGTGAGGCTTTCAACCGCGGCTGGAGTACGCGTGGCAGAAACCGTTTTGAACCTGACGCGTTGGCTTCCATCCGGGTACCGCTCAATCACGTCCACGTCGCGGGCCTTGAATGCCCCCGCGTCCCCAGCGCCGGCATGAGAGAGACGGTGCAGCTCCAGAATGGTGGCCGTGTTGATGGGAATCTTCGCCGCCCGTTGGTGAATCCAGTCGAGCGCCTGTCGGTACCCCCGCACCTCCTCCTCGTTTCGATCTTTGAGAAGTGGACGGCCGAAGAGCACTGCTTTGAGCCGCGCCTGGGGGATCTCCACGCCCTCAATGCGGTTGGAGGACACCGCGCTCTCGATGAGGGCGTGTTCTCTAAGGGCCTTCAGCACCTGGGGAGATTGGCGCGTGAAAAGCGCTTGTCTGCCTTTGGACTCGGCAAGTTGCTCAAGAAGCCAGACCGTAGAGGTCCGGAGCGTATCGGGCTGTTTTGAAAATAGTTCAAGAGTCGTCATTACGAGTTCTTTTCGGGCCGTAGTTCTACCCCTCCTCGTCTCTCACGAGCACCCAGATTCGCTTCAAAGGGAGCTCGGCTTTGACCTCATCGTCGAGACGCTCATAGTTGGCAAGGATTGCTTCGACGAGGTCCCCTTGATCCCAGAGGCGCATGGAAAAGAATGAATCGCGGGCTTCTTTCTGCGCCTCCTTGGTGAAGCCGCCCCACGAAACGAGCAAGCCTTGTTCGGCTCGGACCTTCTGCATCACGCCTTGCAATTCTCGCAGAACCTTCACGTCGGCAACGATGGCGCCCGACTTCACCTGCACGCAAATGCGCGGATGCTCAAAGCCGAGAGGCCCTGGCGCGGCGAGAATATCTACGCCGCCATCGGGCCCGGGCGGAGCAACATACGTTTGGTAACCCTGCGCTTTGAGAACTTTCTCGACCAGCCACGCCATCGAATGCCCTTGAAATCTCTCACCGATTCGGTTCACGAGTTCGTCATGGGCGGTCTGTTCCAGATCCATCAGCTCTAACACCCCTATGGTGTCGCCTTTTGGAGACGCGGGAGGGCTCGGGACCGGATCCAGCCCAAGTAACTTCCTCACTCGGTTCTCAGCATCGTTTCGTTCCACTTGGAAGACCGTTGAAATGGCCCCGAGAGAATAGAGAATGTCTTGGTCGTAGGCGGATCGTGGCAACGTCTTAATCCACTCCACGCGCCTGATGTGCTTCACGTTCGGTGCCAGTTCCTTGTATTCGTAATCGCCGACTACCTTTCCCAACGCTATAGCCGATTCGGTCTTGAGCGGCAACGCCACTAAGTCGCCCTTCTTGATGCCGTGCGCGAAACGCCAGACCTGGCCCACTCCCACGACCACTTGTCTTGGCCCTTCGCGCGGATAGGTCTTCTCATAGAGCGCCCTCAATTCCTCACGGCTCTTGCACCCCGAGTAATCCGGCAACTCGTTCCATCCGTGGCACACTACGCCTTCGTTCAACGCCGTTTCTTGTTGTTCACCGTAGCGACCCGCACGAACTACCCAAAGGGACATAAGCGCCTCCTAATTCTTCCTTGGCTGCAATACTGCCTCAACTGTGCACCGCCCCTCATTTCTTGGACACTGATACGCATCAAAGTTTCGCCCAGGACCCGCCAAAGGACAACCTTCGGCTTCCGCGCCGCCGTCCACCGCTTCCGCGGCTCCCTGCCACGTTGTTTCGTTCTTTCCCGTTCATGCCTATTTCCTTGAACACCATCCTAAACCCTCCTTTGTGTCCAAAGAAAGTGGGGGCAGTTCATAGAGAGGGCCTTTCCCTAATTTTTACATGCCCATTAATGTTGCTTGTTTCGGCTCTGCATACTTTGTAAGACCTTCTGCACGTACAAGATGATCAGGCAATGAAAGCCGTTCCAATGCCCGAGGTTCAACCTTTATCGCTCCGCTGCCGTAGGACTTGCCAACCTTCCGCAAGTTGGCAATGGTTTCAGGGTGTGAGAGCACTTTCCAAAGGTGCTCAATGAAATCTGCATTCGCATACTTTGGATAAACGCATAGGAGGCATGTAAGAGGCACCACGCCCGCATAATTTCTAATGAAGCGTAAGTTTCTTCGCCCAAGGTACGCAAACATAATCGGGGGAATCTTTCGAGTCTCCATTCGATACCACGGTTTGCGTTTCTGAATGAGCGATTTCTTGTTAATGCCTCGGTTCTCTCCTTCTATCAAATACGCCTGAACCGTAGGTGGGAGGTCATCGAAAGACAATCCGTTTACGCATAGTAGGCGAGTCGGTCTGGAAGAAGCTTCGAGCCGTTCGATATCTTCATTCGTGAATTGTTCTCCCTGAATATCTCGCGTTCGGCCCACTGCCTTGACGAGAAATGAATCTGGTATGCCCAATTCCTTTGCCCGTCTTAACGTCATGAAGAAAAACTCATTATCTCCGGTCACGATGCCGCGCATGACCGATGCAAAGTCGCCAAGGGTGTAGCGGTCTGGTCTGGCTTGCGAAGGCGGACGAGAGAGTCCAGTCGCTAGGGCTTCTTCGACAGTCCTACGGTGGACTTCTATCGTCTCATATTTTGACTGCCTAATGCCTGAAAGCAGAGACACCAGTTCTTCTGAGTTCTCCCGCAAACACTTCACCCAATAGAAGTCCTTCTCTGGGTATTCGTTCCTGATGCAGAGTACCAATACGTTGGTGTCTATACCAGGAAAGGGCGTTGCATCGGGGCAGAATGTAATTACGGCATCTATCCGGTACTGGGAGGCAATCCACTGCCACAGTTTCTGCGCAAAGACGCCCTCACAGATATCGGAAGACACAATATAACAGAGTCGTCCTCCTGGTGACAGTGTTTGGAGCGCACGGATGAGGAAATAGACATGCAGCCCTGCGCGTCCATCGATATTTTTCCCGGTAGCCTTTCGAGCAAAGTCGCGCAGGGATGCCTTCTGCGACGTTGAGAGACGGTGATGTCGGATGTATGGGGGATTCGCAACGATTGCCGGGAACTTCTCGGATGGAGGGTCAAGAACGAAGTCCCGTATCTCCACATTTTGCAGGTCGGAGTCGGTCAGACCGGATTGGTGAGCTTGCGCAAAGATGGTCGGATCAATATCCCGCCCGAAAAGGGTCAAATCAAACTCATGCAATTTGGAATAGCGTTTTGCGGCACGAAAAAACACACCTTCACCCAGGGCAGGGTCGAGCATTTGTTTCGGGTGTTCACGTAAAGCATAGGCGACCATGAACTCCGCCACCCAGTCTGGTGTCCAGAACTGCCCTTTATTTCGGAGCGTTTCTCGCTCGCAACCTGACGCCGATAGCGCTTGATATCGTGCTCGCTTCATAGGGCCTGCTTGATAGAATCCAGAATGGTCAAAACCTGCTCGCTCAGTCGGAACTTCCCGCCCACAAACCGAACGTAGGGAAGGATGTGGCCGTTTTTGTCAGTGATAGAGTCGGCAACCAGCTGCGGCTCTTCAACCGTCGTAGCCAAGGAATAGGCGTGCTTGTAATAAATCTTATAGATTACCTTCTTTGTCGTGGCGCCGCCGGGAGCTTGAAACACCTGTGCAGTCGGTTCGATATCACCCCGCCTAAGGAGCCGTTCGGCATCCGCAAGGGATATGCCGTACGCTTCGTCAAAGAACGCGTGCCACACATGAATCGGAATCCCTGTCGTTCGCTGCCAGCGATTAAGAGGTTTCCGGTCCTCCTCTTTGATTATAATGGTTGGGACCACAGCGGTCTTCTTCAAGCCATTACGGCCGCCAAGCCGCTTCTGCGGGGTAAGCGGCGACGCATAGTCCGGCATCTGCTTGGCTCGCCAAAGGCTGTTTTCGCACTCCACAGCAATGATGGCGGCTTCCAACAAATCTTGCATCCTGGGATCGTCTTCAGGCGTGAACGGTAACTCACGGATGCCCTTCAGCGCCTTGACCGCTGAATCTACTTTCGCTTTGTCTCTTGTTCGATAGATCAGGAGGTCGGGCCGCTTGATTTTTCCCAGACCGGCTTTCTCAAGCTGCTCGAAGTATAATTCAAAAGCGCGAACATCGTTGTCAGGCGCGGTCCCGCTAGGACCATATGGCAATGCAAAATACCTTCCCGACGCGTTCACCGCTTGCGTGAGCCGCTCTTCGCTCCAGACACCCTGGGACCAGCGCATGAGAAAATCGCTTCCTCGGAGACGGCGGGGATTGAGGAGAAACTCCGCCCAGGGGACATTACCAATGGCCCGAAGGGTCATGCATATTTCTTGCATCGAGACGGCTAAAACCTTCTCGAATGGGTTTTCTGAATGGCTGGTCATATTGTCCCTTTCTTGAGCCAACACTGATTAGACAGCCTGTATAACCCAGGGAGAGCAGCCTGTCCACTTCCGCCTAAGCCGGGTGGGTCGTTTCTCTTCCTGGGCCAGTTTCGGACGGCCGGTCTCGGCACCTTCAGGCATTGCGCCGCTTCAAGGGCTGTGAGCCGCGTGGTTTCCATCCATCTCTCTTTCCAGCAGGTCCTCGCGTCCAACGGGTCGCGTCCGGTATCATCCCGTTATCTACTCCAGGCAGGGCGGCTTCGTCAAGGCCCGATTCTGCTATTTTTCCCGGCCCCAGGTGTCACAGCTTTTCAAAATCCCATTGGGTGATGTTTTCCGCCTTTCTCCCAGCGGAGCGGAGGGGGAAAGGCAGGCCGCGGGATGGGGCCGGGGCGGGCGAGGCCGGCCCTCGCCGGGTTGGGGGGTCACCCCTCGCCGAGCAGCAGGACGACGGCGGCGGCGGTGTCTCCCTCGTGGGTGAGGCTGACGAGGGCCCCGCGGGCACCCAGGGCCTCCGCCCGGGTCAGGGCCTTGCCGTGGAAGCGGAGGCCGGGGGGACGGCCGGCCCCGCCGGTCACCTCCACGTCCCGCCAACCGATTCCCCCCCGCCAGCCCGTGCCGAGGGCCTTGAGGGCCGCCTCCTTGGCGGCGAAGCGGGCGGCGAGGGAGGGCCAGGGGTCCTGCCGGCGTCCGGCGGCGGCCCGTTCTCCGTCGGTGAAGAGCCGGTCCAGAAGCCGGGGGCGCCTCGAGGCGGCGGCCTTCAGGCGCGAGACGGTGCAGAGGTCCAGTCCGATGGCGAGGATCACGCGGGAGCGGCGGAGCCCGCCGGCGGCTCCTTCTCCAGCCAGCGGCGGAGGGTGGCGGCGGGGACGCCCAGGCGTTTGAGGTGGTTGAGGGCGCCCCGGATGGAGGAACCCATGTCGCGGCAGATGATGAGGCGCTGTTTCCAGGCCTCCACGGCGGCGTTCTTGTAGGAGGGGTCCACCTTCATGATCTTTTCCCGGAGGTAGCCCAGGTTGTTGGCCGCCCAGCGGTGGCGGGGGTCCAGCTCCAGCGCCCGGAGGTAGGCCTTTTCCGCCTCGAAATACCGCCGGTTGGTCTCCAGGGCGATACCCAGGGTGTTGTGGACGTCGGCGTCGTCGGGGGCGAGGCGGAGGGCCGCCCGGGCCTCTTCCAGCGCTCCCACGGGGTTCCGGGTCTTCCGGTGGTACTCGGAGAGCCCCAGGTGGGCCCAGGGGTCGGAGGGATCCAGGTGAAGCGCCCGCTCCAGCGGTTCCCGGGCCCGGTCCAGGATCCCCTGGTCCAGGTAGGTGAGACCCAATTGGCAGGCGGCGGAGGCCATCCGGGGGTCGGCGTCCAGGGCCTTCCGGAAGCACTCGACGGCGTCGTCGGGACGGCGGGTTCGGGCGTAGAGGTTCCCCAGGTTGAACCAGGCCACCGCCAGGGAGGGGTTCAGCTCCAGGGCTTTTCGGAAGGAGGGCAGGGCCTCGGCGTACCGCCCCTGGAGGTAGGAGAGGTACCCCAGGTAGTTGTGGACCTCGGCGGCGATCACCTCCCGCGGGTGGAGGTCCAGGATGGCCAGGAGGCAGGCCCGGGCCATCTCGTGGCGGTTCTCCGCCAGGTACTGGTCGGCGAAGGTGAAGTAGATGCCCCAGTCGCGGGGGTTGATGGAGAGGGACATGCCGAAGGCCTGGACGGCCAGGTGGCGGTCCCCCGTCTCCAGGTGGATCTTGGCCACGGCGTCCCAGGCGGTCACGTAGTGGCGCTCCCGGCTCACCAGCCGGTAGAGCCAGGCCAGGGCCCGGGCCGGCTTGCCCATGGCGTGGTGGACCCGGGCCACGTGGAAGGTGTGGCGCAGTTCCCGGGGGGCGAGGCGCCGGGCGGCCTGGAAGGCCTTGAGGGCCGCGGCGTAGTCCTGGCGGGCCATGGCGAAGAAACCGTAGACCTCGTAGAAGAGGGCCCCCCGGTCCTTCTCCGGGACGGCGTGGAGGCGCTCCAGCCCTTCCCGGTCCCGTTCCAGGTAGTACTCCACCAGGGCCGAGAGGACCTCCCGGTCGGCGGGGGAGAGGGCCTTCTCGGCGGCCAGCCTCTTGCGGGTCTCCTCCAGCCCCTTGGGGGAGAGGGCCCCCGCCTGGATGCGGATCCGCCAGAGGTCGGGCTCGCCGGGGTGGTGGCGGAGGCCCTCTTCGGCGACGGAGTCGGCCAGGTGCTGGAGGGAGCGGATGCGCAGGCCCTCGGCGGTCTTTCGCCAGGCCTCCGCCGGCGAGGAGGCGTTGAGGGCCGCCATGTCACGCCGGAGGCTCCGGTCAAGGAGGAGGTTCCGTTCGAAATCCAGGGAAGGCATGGCCGTCACCTCCGGTAGAGCCCCGACTTGCCCCCGGACTTTCGGAGCAGGCGGATGGGCCCCACTTCCGCTCCCTTGTCCACGCCCTTCACCATGTCGTAGAGGGTGAGGCAGGCCACGGCGCAGGCCGTCATGGCCTCCATCTCTACCCCCGTCACGTCCAGGGCCGCCGCTTCCGCCACGACCCGCACCGTGTTCCGGGCGTCGTCCCACTGGAAGTCTACCGAAACTTGGGCGAGGGCCACAACGTGGCAGAGGGGGATGAGGGAGGGGACGGACTTGGCCGCCAGGATGCCCGCGATGCGGGCCGTCGCCAGAAGGTCCCCCTTGGGGAGGTCGCCGGACCGGGCCAGGGCGTAGGCCCGGGGGCCCATGGCGACAAAACCTTCGGCCAGGGCGCGCCGTCGGGTCCTCCGCTTTCCGCCCACGTCCACCATGCGGGCCTGTCCCCGTCCGTCGAGGTGGCTCAGTCTCTGGGTCACCGAAACCTCCCGATGAGCGCCGCCATCCGGCCCGCCCCTTCTCCGTCCCGCCGGTACGAGCAGAATAGCAAGGGGTGGCAGGCGGTACAACGGCCGTCCCGGTGGATGCGGTCCCAAGGAAGGCCCGCCTCCTCAAGAAGGCGGGCGTTGAGGTCCGCGAGGTCCAGGGCGGTCCCCGGGCCCTCCTCCCGAACCCACCCGGGAAACTCCCGCCCGAAGGCCCGGTAGCGCTCCCCGTCCACCGCGTAACAGCAGGGGCCCACCGAGGGGCCGATCCAGGCGGTCAGGTCCTTCGGGGAGGGGAAGCGCCGGACGGCGGCCTCCACGATGCGGGCCAGGGTTCCCCTCCAGCCGGCGTGGACGGCGGCCACGGCGGAGCCGTCCCCGGAGGCCAGCAGGACCGGCACGCAGTCGGCGGTTACCACCCGGACAAAGTGTCCCGGCTCACGGGAGACGAGGGCGTCGGCCTCGCAGGGACCGTCGGAGAGCTCGGCCACCCTTCCCGAATGGACCTGCTCCACCCGGTGGACGGCGGCCTCCCCGCGGCCCAGCCCGGTAACGAAGGCGGAGAGCCCCTCGGGGGAGACGGAAGAGAAGCCCCGGAGGGTGAAGGCGGCGAAGACTCCCGGCGGGAAAAGGGGAGAGAGGTCGAGGTAGGGCCCCTGGGGGGAGGTCCGGGGAACGGCGCTCACGCCCCGCCGCGGCTCCATGTCCGCTCCAGGCGCAGGAGCCGTTTCTTGACGGCGAGGCCTCCGCCGAACCCCCCCAGGCCGTCCTTGGCCACCGCCCGGTGGCAGGGAATGAGGAGGGGGATCCGGTTGGCGCCGCAGGCGGAGCCGGCGGCCCGGGCGGCGCCCTTCCTCCCCGCCCAGGCGGCCAGGTCGGAGTAGGAGAGGACCTGCCCCGGAGGGATTTGCCTCAGGGCCGCCCAGACGGCCTCCTGGAAGGGGGTCCCCGGCGGGTCGGGGGCGAGGGGAAGGTCGAAGGTTCCCCGGCGTTCCTCGAAGTACTCCTTCACCTGCTTCCGGAGTTCCTTCCAGAGGGGGGCGACGGCGGCGGGAACGGGACCGTCGGGGGCCTCTCCCGCGAAGCCGATGCGGTGGACGCCGGAGGGGGAGAGGGTCACGTCCAGCCTTCCGACGGGGGTTTCCAGGCCCAGCGTCACCGGCTCCCTCATGTCTCGAAGCCTCCCTTCCGCGTGTAGGTGGCCACCACCGAAGCGCTCATGCCGCCGCGGGCGTTGAAGACACCCGTGACCGAGGCCCGGACGGGCTTGCAGGCCTTCACCACGTCCCGCAGCACCCGGTTCACCACGTTCTCGTAGAAGATGCCCAGGTTCCGGTAGGCGAGGAGGTACTCCTTGTAGGACTTGAGCTCGATGCAGGCCTTGTCGGGCTCGTACCGCAGGACCAGCAGGCCGAAGTCCGGCAGGCCCGTTTTGGGGCAGACGGAGGTGAACTCCGGCGCCTCGATGGTGATCTCGTAGCCCGGGAACTGGTTGGGCCAGGTCTCGATGGCCGGCAGGGCCGCATCGAGGCCGCTCTTCGCGTGGACCTTGGTGTATCCCGCCATGGCCGCCTCCCCGGGGAGGGAGGGTCCTCCCCGACGGGGCCATCATGGCAGAGAGGAGAGGATCCTGTCGAGTTCCCCGCTCCGGTCCAGGGCCTGGAGGTCGTCCGCCCCGCCGAGGTGGCGGTCGCCGACGAAGACCTGGGGCACGGTCTGCCGGCCCGACCGGCGCTCGCACTCCTCCCAGCGGTGGGGTTCGCGGTCCAGGTTGACCTCCTCGAAGGCCACGCCCTTCTTCGCGAGAAGGTTCTTGGCGGCGGTGCAGTAGGGACAGAAGGTCATGGTGTAGATGACAACGGGTGCTTTCGCGGCGTCGCTCCTTTACGGCCCGGTGAAGCTCCTTTTCTCAACGCCCGGTCTCCCTTTCTTCATCCCCCAAAGGACGGAGGACGACGAAGGTGGCCCCCCATCCGCCGTCGGCGGTGCCGGCGGGGGAGACGGAGGCCACGGCCGGGAGACGGGCCAGCAGGGCGAGGACCGTGCGGCGCAGGGTCCCCGTTCCCTTGCCGTGAATGATCTTGACGTCGAGGATGCCGCGGCGGCGGCACGCGTCGAGGTACGCCTCCACCACCGCCGGGACCTCCCGGGGAGGGAAGGGGTGGAGGTCCAGCACGCCGTCCACCGGCAGGGCCACGGGCTCGGGGAAGGGGCTCTCGCTTTCGGTCACGGCCTCTCTCCGACGATCCACACAGCAAAGCGTCCGTCTTCCACCACCCGGGCCTGGAAGCCCGCCTCTTCGAGGAGGCCTGCCCACGCTCCCGGGGGCCGCATGTGGCTCGTCATGCCGAGAAGGCGCTCCGCCCGGCCGATGGCGCGGACCGCCGCCCGCCGGTGGTCCGGTTCCTCCACCACCAGCCGGCCCCCCGGGCGAAGGACCCGCAGGAGTTCCCGGAGGGCGCCCTCGGCGTCGGAGAAGTGGTGAAAGGCGTCCACCACCAGCGCCCGGTCGAAGGTGCCGCCGGCGAAGGGAAGGTGGAAGGAGGAGGCGGCCACGGCCCGGAGCCCCGGCTTCCGGGCGGCCCGCCGCGCCATGGGGCGGGAGAGGTCGGCCACCACCACGCCCCCGGTGAGCGGGGCGAGGCTTTTGGAGACGCGGCCCGTTCCCCCGCCGGCGTCCAGCAGGAGGCCTGGGCAGGGAAGGCCCAAGACCCGGGCCAGGGCCCCGGGGTCCCGGTGGCCCCCTGCGGCGTCGAAGAAGGGGGCGAGGAAGTCGAAGTGGAGGTTCATGGAGGGGAAGCGGCGGGTCCGCCGAGACGCTCGGCCCCGGCCGCCACGAGGAAGAAGGCGGGAAGCTGGAGGAGGTGGAAGAGCCCGTTGTGGTCCAGGGGCAGGCCGGCATGGACCACGAAGGGTCCCGAGGCCTGCACGGCGCCCGCCGCCAGGAGAAGTACGAAAGCCCACAGGCAGAGCCCGGCCCCCGCCCTTCCCTTCCGGGCCAGGCTCCCAAGGAGGGCCATGGCCAGGCCCAACCCCGCCGCCTCGTAGGCGACGAAGAGGGAGAAAGAGGAGGACCGGTAGGTGGTGAGGAGCCAGAAGAGGCAGGCACCTCCGGCCAGGGCCGCGAAGAGGAGGCGGGCCGCCGTCCCTCCCAGGGCTTCCCGGCCGGCGGCGGCGGCGGTGAAGGCCACGGCAGCGGCCAGGAGGGCGTAGATCCCCCTCCAAAGGCCGTGGTAGACCGGGGGCGGGAGGACCAGCCCGTGGGCCGCCGCTCCGAGAAGGGCGGCGGCGGCGGCGGTGACCAGGGCGGAGGTCCAGAGCGCCGTGTTCCGCCGGCCGGAGAGGAAAAGGCGGAGGGCCGCGCCCCCGGCGGCGGCCGCCACCAGGAGGTCGGTGAGGGCGGTGGTCCGCTCGGTGAGGAGGGGGTGAAGGGCGAGGGATCCCGCGCCTTCCGTCACTTCCTTCCCCCAAGGCCGATGGCCAGGGCCGCCGCCGCCGATCCGACGAGGTTGAAGACCAGGTCCCAGCCGGTGTTCACGTACCCCCCGACGTTGGTGTCGCGGAGCACCTGGGTGGCGGCGAACTCCACCACCTCGTTGAGGGCGCCGAAGCCCATTCCCGCGGCGGCGCAGAGGAGGAGGGGGCCCGGCGCGGGGCGGGGCTCGCCGCCGCTCTTCCGCACCGCCGCGGCGTACCCCTGCCAGCAGACCCAGGTGGTGACCCCGAAGCCGAAGGCATGGACCACCATGTCGTACTTGAGCCGGCCCGGCACGATCCAGAGGGAGTAGAAGACCGCGTGGGGGCCGTCGTAGGGCCACCCCGCCGGCAGGGGGACCAGTCCTCCCACCATGTGGAGCAGGCCCCAAAGGCTGAGGCACCAAAGGGAGGCGGTGATGAGGCCGATTCGCAGGTGCAGGTACCCCACCAGGACCACGAAGATCCCCATCACCCCCAGGTAGAGCAGGAACTCCCCGTTGCCCGAGCGGAGGATGCCCGCCGCCGCGGCGGCCATGTACAGGAGGGTGAAGGCCAGGACCCCGAGGTCGCGCCGCCACATGGGCTCAGCCCCCCGTCTCGGGCTTGCCCGCGCGGATGGTCTCCAGGCCGTGGGCCCGGGGACCCTTCTCCACCTGCCAGAGGAGCCAGGCGAAGAGGAGGGCCACGAAGCCGAGGCCGGAGAAGATCCACATCCCGGGGACGTACCCCGCCGGGTTCTGGGGTCCGGCCTGCCCCACGTCGTTGGCGTAGCCGACCAGGGTGTTGAGCCCCGCCACGCCCACCTGCTGGACGAGGGTCATGAGGGCGTAGGCCGTCCCCAGGCGGTTCTGCTCCACGATGTACGCCACGCTGGGCCACATGATGGCCGGAACCAGCGAGAAGGCCACCCCCATCAGGACGATGGGGACCCACAGGGGAAGGGCGTGGTAGGCCATGATCACGTAGACCGGCATGAGGAGGAAGGCCCCCAGGAACATCATGGAGGCCCGCCTCCCGATGCGGTCCACCAGGAGGCCGAAGAGGGGGGTCGCCACCATGGCCGCCACGGGAAGGCTGCTGTTGAGCTGGCCCGCCGCCTCCCGGCTGAGGCCGTAGCTCTCGATGAAGAACTTGATGGAGAAGGTCCGGAAGGGAAAGATCGCCGAGTAGAAGGTCACGCAGAGGGCCACGCAGTACCAGAAGGAGGCGTCAAAGCGGAAGAGGTCCTTGAGGACCAGCTTGTCGGGCTCCCCCGCCTCCCCCAGGGAAAAGCGCCGGAGGGCGGCGGACTCCAGGGCCCAGTAGGCCAGCGCCGCCAGCGTGCAGAGGAGGCCCAAGCCCGCCGCGAGGAGCAGCGGCGCCCGCCACCCTGTGTAGGCCCACTTGGCCCAGGTGGGGGACCAGTCCACCGCCACCTGTCCCAGCCGGGCGATGGTCAGGTTGATCCCGAAGGCGAAGGAGAGCTCCTTCCCCTTGAACCACTTGGCCAGGGCCGCGGTGATGGCCACGATGAGCGGCTCGGCGCCCACCCCCAGGAGGAAGCGGGAGGCGATCATCACCCACGGCTCCCGGGTGAGGACCATGGTGATCCCGGAGACGGTGCAGAGGGCCCCGAAGAGGACGGTGGTCCGGGTCGTCCCCAGCCGGTCAATGAGGACCCCCCCGACGAGGAGCACCAGCACCGCCGCGATGCTGTAGCTGGTGTTGAGCTGGCCGATGACGGTGTCGGTGAAGCCCAGCTCGGCCTTCATCAAGTCGGTGATGGGGTTGATGGAGTCGTAGAGGTAGTAGTTCCCGAACATGGCGAGGCTGATGACGATCAGCACCGCCCACCGGAGGAGGGACGGCGGCTCGGGCCGCCCCGCCTCCATGCCCTTCTTCGCCTCGGCCATGGGTCCTCCCCGAAACAAGGATGCCGCAAGGTGCGCCAGTATAGCCGCCCCCCCTGTTCTCCGCCACCGTGCCCGCCGAGCCGCCAGTCCGCGGTGGATCACGGCTGTCCCAAATCCTATCCGGAGGGGTTTTCCGCCTTTCACCCGAAGCGAAGCGGAGGGTGAAAGGCGGGCCGCAGGATTGGGCAGGGGGCCAGGCCCCGGGGCCTGGAGGACGAGGCGGGCGCCTTGTCGCCCTTGAACTTGAAAGGGAGGGGCTCCTTCGCCTATCCTGCCCAGCACCGGAGGGCGGGATGCGGGCCTTTTTGGCGGTGGAGATCCCTCAGGAGGTGCGGGAAGCCCTGGGAGATGTCATTCGACATCTGCGCGGGGAGGCGCTGGGGGTCAAGTGGGTCCGGCCGGAGCAGATTCACCTGACCCTGGAGTTCTACGCCGACCTCCCGCCGGAAAGCCTTTCCCCCCTGGAGGAGGCCGTCTCTCCGGCCGCGCTGGCCTTTGCCCCGGCTCCCCTCCGGGTCCGGGGCCTGGGGGCCTTCCGGTCGGGGGGGAAGATCCGGGTCCTCTGGGCGGGGATCGAGGACCCGGGGAACCATCTGGCGGCCTTCGCCGGGGGCCTCCGGGAGGCCCTTTGGGCCCGGGGAATCCGGGGCGACGACAAGCCCTTCCGGCCCCACCTAACGCTGGGGCGCCTCCGGGAGCCCTCCCGGAATCCGGCCCTGGAGCGGGCCCTCTCGGCCCTGGGGGACTTCCAGGCCGGCCCCTTCGTCCCCCCCCGCCTCACGCTCTTCGAAAGCACCTTGGCCCCGGAGGGGCCCATCCACCGGCCCCTCCGGCGGTGGCCCCTGGGAGGCGCGACATGACGGGCTCGGACTTGGGAATCCTGGCGGCGGCCTACTTCCTGGGGGCCGTCCCCTTCGGCCTGCTCCTCACCCGGGCGGCGGGGGGAGGGGACATCCGGACCCAGGGGTCGGGGAACATCGGGGCCACCAACGTGCTGAGGACCCAGGGGAAGGGGTTGGCCCTCCTCACCCTCCTGCTGGACTTCGGGAAGGCCGCCCTGCCGGTGTACCTGGGCCGGCGCTTCGGCTCCGCTCCCTTCGTGGGCGCCGCCGCCGGCGCCGCGGCGGTGGTGGGGCACTGCTTCCCGGTCTACCTTCGCTTCAAGGGGGGCAAGGGCATCGCCTCGGGCTTGGGGACCTTCCTGCTGGTGGCTCCGGCGGCGACCCTGGCGGCCTTCCTGGTCTTCCTCGGGGAGATCCTCACCCTCCGGTACGTTTCCCTGGGGTCGGTCCTGGGCTCCCTGGCCTTCGCGGCCTTTCTCCTCTTTTCCCACCTGGCCTGGGGCTGGTACGACCTGCCCACGGCCGTACTGGGGGCCTTGACGGGCCTTCTGCTGGTGAGCCGGCACCGGGCCAACCTCCAGCGCCTGCTCCGGGGCACCGAGCCCCGCCTCTGGGGTAACGGGCCGAAGGAAGGGGGCCGCCCGTGAAGGCCGACGCGGTGGTCTGGGGGGCGGGGGCCTGGGGGACGGCCCTGGCCCTGCACCTGGCCGGCGGCGGGGCCCGGGTGGCCCTGTGGGTCTACGAAAGGGAGCAGTACGAGGCCATGGCGAGGACCCGCGAGAACGGGGACTTCCTCCCCGGCTTCCCCCTTCCGCCCGGGGTGGATCTCTTCCACGACCCCGCCTCCCCCCCGGTGGGCGCCGCCCTCTGGCTCTCGGTGGCCCCGGCCCAGGCGACCCGGGCCCTCTGGAAGACCATCGGGCCCCTCTGCCCCGCCGGGACGCTGGTGGTCTCGGCCTCCAAGGGGATAGAGGAGGGCTCCCTCCTGCCGGTGAGCGCCCTCATCGAAGAGACCCTTCCTCCCTCCTGCCGGCCGGTGGTGGTCCTGTCGGGCCCCTCCTTCGCGGCCGGCCTGGCCCACGGGGACCCCACGGCGGTGGTCCTGGCCTGCCCCGACCTGGACCGGGCGGAGGCGGCCCAGCGGCTCCTCTCCCGGCCGCCCCTCCGGGGGTACACCAGCACCGACCGGACCGGGGTGGAACTGGGAGGCGCCGTCAAGAACGTCATCGCCCTGGCCTGCGGCATGGCGGCGGGCCTGGGGATGGGTCCCAACACGGTGGCGGCCCTCATCACCCGGGGCCTCCGGGAGATCGCCCGGCTGGGCACCGCCATGGGGGCCGACCCCCACACCTTCTCGGGGCTCTCGGGGGTGGGGGACCTGGTGCTCACCTGCACCGGGGGGGAGAGCCGGAACCGGACGGTGGGGCTGCGCCTGGGACGGGGGGAACCGGTGGAGGCCATCCTCCGGTCCATGAAGTCGGTGGCCGAGGGCGTCCCCTCCACCCGCTCGGTGGCCGAACTGGCCCGCCGGCATGGCGTGGAGATGCCCATCACCTTCGTGGTGGAGCGGATCCTTCGGGGCGAGCTGACCCCCGCCCAGGGGGTGCGGGAGCTCCTCTCCCGGGACCTCAAGCACGAAATGGCCGACTGAGCCTCAGGCGGGCCCTTCTTCCTCGATCTCCCTGAGGAGGGTCAGGTAGCTCTCGTAGCGGGAGGGGGCGATGCGCCCCGCCTCCACGGCCTCCCGGACGGCGCACCGGGGCTCCTCCCGGTGGCGGCAGTCGGGGAAGCGACAGGCGGCGCCGGCCTCGTGGATCTCCCGGAAGGCTCCCTCCAGGATCCGGAAGTCCACCCCCGAGAGGCCGAACTCCCGGATCCCCGCCGTGTCCACGAGAAAGGTCCCGTCGGGAAGGCGGTGGGCGTAGGCGCCGGTGGTGGTGTGGCGGCCCTTGCCCCGGGTGGGGTCCACCTCTCCCACGGGGCGGTCGAGGCCAGGCGCCGCCCGGTTCACCAGGGTGGTCTTGCCGACGCCGGAGTGGCCCAGGAGGAGGACCCACTTGCCGGCCACCGCCCCGAGGAAGGGGGCCACACCCTCGCCGGTCCGGGCCGCCATGGGAAAGAGGGGGTAGCCGAGGGCCCGGTAGGGGGCCAGGGCCTCCTCCACCTCCCGCCGGTCCAGGAGGTCCATCTTGTTGACCACCACCGCCGCCGGGATGGAGTTCCCCTCCGCCTCCACCAGCGTCCGGTCCAGAAAGGCGGTATTGAGGGCCGGGTTGGGGGCCAGGACCACGCAGAGGAGGTCGAGGTTGGCGGCGATGACGTGCTCCGCTCCGGAAAAGGTCATGCGGCGGCTGACGGCGTTCCGGCGGGGCTCCACCCCCTCGATCAGGGCCGACCCGTCGGGCTCCCGCCGGATCCGGACCAGGTCCCCCACCGCCACGCGGTTCCGGCTCCTCTCCCGGCCCCGGGGAAGGGCCAGGCGCCCTCCGGGGAAGGCCCGGAGGAGCTCCCGCCCGTCCCACACCCAGTGGTACTTTCCGTGGGTCTCCACCACCCGGCCGGAGTCTTGCACCGTCGCCGCCTCCCACCGTATAATCGCACACCCGGAACGGGGGGGGCTCTCTCCGATTCCCTCTCGCCTCTCGCGGAGAAAGGAACGCCATGTACCCGATCACGTACAAGAAGGTACTCGCCACGGGCGTGGTGGAGATGCGCATCCTGGCGCCGCGCGTCGCCAAGGCCCACAAGCCCGGACAGTTCCTCATGGTGATGAACGACGAGAACTCGGAGCGCATCCCCCTCACCATCGCCGACTCCGACCCCGCGACGGGGGAGGTGACCATCGTCTTCCTGGAGGTGGGACGCTCCACCATCGACCTGGGCCAGAACTACAAGGAAGGCGACGCCCTCTTCGCCGTCCTGGGGCCCCTGGGGACCCCCACCCACATCGAGAAGTACGGCGAGGTGGTGGTCATCGGCGGGGGGCTCGGGGTGGCCCCCATCTACCCCATCTGCAAGGGGATGCGGGCCGCCGGGAACCGCGTGACCACCATCATCGGCTACCGCCGGAAAGACCTCATGTTCTGGCAGGACCGGCTGGCCTCCGCTTCCGACGAATTGATCGTCACCACCGACGACGGCTCCTACGGCATGAAGGGCTTCGTCACCACGGCCCTCCAGAAGCTCCACGACGAGGGGCGAAAGATGGACCGCATCGTGGCCATCGGTCCGCCCATCATGATGCGGGTGGTCTCGGACCTCACCCGGCCCTGGGGGGTTCCCACCGTCGTTTCCCTCAACACCATCATGATCGACGGGACGGGCATGTGCGGCGGGTGCCGGGTCTCGGTGGGGGACGAGACGAAGTTCGTCTGCGTGGACGGTCCCGACTTCGACGGCCACAAGGTGGACTGGGACCAGATGTTCGCCCGGATGAAGGTGTACGCGGAGGAGGAGCACAAGGCCATCGCGGCGAGCCCCTCCTGCAAGCTGTACTTCGAAGCCCTGAAGCGCTGAGGGGGGAGCCATGGCCGAAGCCGTTGACATCGCCGCGCTGGGCGGGGTCAAGGAGGGGGAGAAGAAGCGCCCCCGCTCCAAGGAGCCCCGCCGGGAGATCGCCTGCCAGCCCGTGGCGGAGCGGATCCGAAACTACAACGAAGTGGCCCTGGGGTACACGCCCGAGGACGCCGTCTACGAGGCCATGCGGTGCTTGGAGTGCCCCAAGCCCCGCTGCGTGGTGGCCTGCCCGGTCCACATCGACATCCCCACCTTCATCGGCCTCCTCGCCCGGGGGAAGTTCGTGGAGGCCGCCGAGGACATCCGCAAGTACAACAACCTCCCCGCCGTGTGCGGGCGCGTCTGCCCCCAGGAGAACCTCTGCGAGGCCGCCTGCATCATCAACGACACCAACAAGGGGAACCCCATCGCCATCGGGCGGCTGGAGCGCTTCTCCGCCGACTGGCAGCTCCTCCACACCGAGCGGCGGGACGTCCACAAGCGGCCGGCCACCGGTTTCAAGGTGGCGGTTCTGGGGTCGGGCCCCGCGGGGCTCTCCTGCGCCGCCGACCTCGCCAAGATGGGCCACACGGTCCACCTCTTCGAGGCCCTCCACAAGCCCGGCGGCGTGCTCATGTACGGCATCCCCGAATTCCGTCTTCCCAAGGCCATCGTCCAGAAGGAGGTGGAGTACGTCCGCTCCCTGGGGGTGGAGATCGAGTGCAACGTCGTGGTGGGGCGGACCATGCCGGTCCAGGAGGTCCTGGACGACTTCGACGCCGTCTTCGTCGCCACCGGCGCCGGCTACCCGAACATGATGGGGATCCCCGGCGAGAACCTCAACGGCATCTACTCGGCCAACGAGTTCCTGACCCGGGTGAACCTCATGAAGGCCTGGGGCCATCCGGAGACGGGAACGCCCATCAAGAAACCCAAGCGGGCGGTGGTGGTGGGGGCCGGCTTCACCGCTTTCGACGTGGTCCGCATCTGCATCCGGCTGGGGGCGGAGGAGGCCCGGATCGTCTACCGCCGAACCCGGGAGGAGATGCCCGGCCGCGGCGAGGAGATCGAACACGCCGAGGAGGAGGGGGCGATCTTCACCCTCCTGTCGGCCCCCGTGCGTTACATCGGCGACGAGAAGGGCTTCGTGAAGGCGGTGGAGGTCCAGCGGATGGAACTCGGCGAACCCGACGCCTCCGGCCGCCGGCGCCCCGTTCCCATCCCCGGCAGCAACTACATCCTGGAGTGCGACCTCGTGGTGGTGGCCATCGGCCAGACCCCCAACGTCCTCATCCCGTCGAGCCTCCCGGGACTGGCCACCAAGTGGGGGTCGGTCATCAAGGTGAACCGGGAGACCTACATGACCACCGTGCCCAAGGTCTTCGCCGGTGGCGACGCCATCACCGGGGCCGCCACCGTCATCCTGGCCACCCGCGCCGGCCGCGAGGCGGCGAGGTCCATCGACGCTTACGTGCGGGACCCGTTCCGCACCTGGCAGCCGCCCGTCTGAGGCAGGGAAGGGGGAGACCATGTCCGTTCGGGAAACCTTCGCCGCCTATCTGAACAGCCCCTTCGCCGAGAGCCTGGCCAGGGACTTCGAGGGCGCCCGGGCCGCCCTGGTCGGCGGCCTCGAGGGGGCCGCTTCCCTCCAGGAGGTGCTGGAGGCCATCGTCCCCGAGAGCAACCACCCCGCCTTCGCCAAGAAGGCCGGTCTCTTTCTCTCGGCGGCCTTCCCGCTCCTCGGCGCCGACCAGACGCTGGACCTCTCGGTCCTCCCGGAGGTGCGCCTCGTGGGCCTGGGAACGGGGCTCCGGCGCTTCGACCTCCGGGTCCGGGGGGACCTGGGGGACTACGCCGGGGCCTTCCTGGAGTCGGGGACCCTCACCGTGGAAGGGGACGTGGCCGACTACGCCGGGCTCGGCATGAAGGGCGGCGAGATGGTGGTGAAGGGCCTGGCCGAGAACCACCTGGGCCATTCCATGGTCGGTGGCCGCATCGTGGTGGAGAAGAACTGCCACGACTTCGCCGGCAACCGGATGGTGGGGGGAACCCTGGTGATCCGGGGCAACGCCGGGTACTCCACCGGCTACCGCATGGTGGGAGGCTGCATCGAGGTCCGGGACCTCACCTGGGACCTCTGCGGCGAGGAGATGGTGGGCGGGCGCATCCAGGTGGGAGGCCACCTGGGCCGGGACCTGGGCTTCTCCATGGCCGGCGGCGAGCTCCTCATCAGCGAGGCCCACAAGGACCAGCCCCGGGTGAAGGCCCAGGGCGGGCGCCTCACCGTGGTCGCCAAGGGGAAGAAGGCCTCCTGACGCCGTTCCCCTTCCGCCTCACCGGAAGGTGACGACGTAGACGCAGGTCCTCTCCGGTCCCGTGGCCTCCGCCCGGCAGACCGGGTGGGTCACCATAGGGTCCCGGGCCCCGGTGATCAACAACCCCTCGTAGAGGTAGCCTACGCCGGTGGAGCACTCCATCCGGCTGGCTTGGGGCACGTCGGTATTGTCAATGTGCACCTCGAAACGGCCGGGGGCGGTCTCGACAACCCGGCTCTTTTCGGCGAAGGCGTCCCCGTAGCACCGTCGGAGAACCAGGAAGAAGCCCTGCCGCAACCACTGGTCGGGCTTCTTTCCCTGGAAAAAGGCCTTGAAGACCGTCTCCGCCTGGCGCCGGGCGTTGTACCGGCCCGCCTCGAAGGTGATGCAGGGCCTTTCCGACGTCGTGGTGAAGAGGGGGGCCCCGGGCCCCTGCAAAACCACGGACATGGCCTCGAGGAGCGTGCGGTCCACCCACTCGGGGTAGAGGGAGGTGGAGAGGACGGGGCCTTGGAAGATCTTTTCGCGGAAGAACGCCTGCCGTTCGGGGCTCCGGACCCGCCGGAGGACCTCCTCCTCCACCGCCTTTCGTACGGCAACGGGGTCCTTTCCCTGCCGGCGGGCGTGGTCCTCCAGAAAGAGAAGGCGTCCCTTCACAAAATCGCCCAAGAGCTTTTCTTCCGCCCGGTTCTCCATGGTACCCGTCTCCTCGGGGCGGCCCTTCAGCGCGCCGCCTCCACCAGCGCCGAGGCGGGGGACCGTCCCTCCGGCACCCGGCGGACCTCCAGGGTGACGGGCCCCGGCTCCGAGACCACCGCCGAGGACCCGAAAAAGTGCACCACCGCCGTCTTGGCCCTTCCGGCCTCCTTCACCGTGAGGGCCGCCGTGCGGTCGGCCCACCGGGCCGCCGCCAGCGCCTCCGCCCCGCCGGAGAGCCTCCACCCCTTAGGGGTTCGCGAGGCCAGCCCCTTCTCCGAAAGGGCCTTGAGGACCTCGGCCAGGGCCTCGCCGCCTCCCGAAAGGGCGTGGGCCCGTTCGGCCCAACCGGGATGGATCGCCACCGGCGGCGGCGGGGTCTTCAGCGCCGCGGCCAACTCCCGCTCTCCCACGGGGCCCCCGCTCCGGCAGAGGACCCCAAAGACCGCCGCCTCCGCCGCCGTGAGGGTGATCCGGTCGAAGGCCGGGCCGGGGCCGGGGGAGACCCGCCCCAGCGCCCACCGGGTCCGCCCGTAGAGGGTGTACAGGAGCCCCAGCACCACACAGGCCGCCAGGATCAGCACCCAGACCGTCCAGTAGGTGAGGAAGCCCCACGGCATGAGGCGGAAGAACCCGGCCACGGCGAAGGCGCCGGTCCAGAAGCCCAGGGCCCGCCACCGTCCCGGCACCACCACCCCTCCGAAGGGCTCCCGGGCCACCGTCACGCCCCGGCCCAGGAGGATCCCCAGGACGATGCCCAGGAGGGGCGCCGCCAGCAGAAAGCCCAGACGGAGGCCCATCCAGACCAGGTCCATGGGATTGATGCGGAATCCCGCCAGGGCCCGCAGCGTGGTGTTCCCTGCCAGGATCCGCGGGGCGCTGAGCAGGAAGAGCACCAGGCTCACGAAGACGACGACCACGGGAAGAAGGAGGAGGGCCCGGGGGTCGGGGCGGTGGTTCTGGCGGAAGACCTGGATCCTCCGGTGGATCTCCGCCAGGGTGGCGAAGAGGGCGGTGGTGTAGCAGAGCTTCAGAAAGAGGGCCACCAGGAAGAAGCCGGCGCCCACGAGGAAGGAAAAGACCTTGAGGGCGGGGTTAGGACCCATGGCCGCCTCCCCGTGTGCGGAGGTCCACCCAGGCTTCCGCTTCGTCGGGGTCCAGAGGGAAGCGCAGGCGGAGCCCCCCGGGCTCCCGGACCACCTCCACGGCGGCCCCGTCCTTCTCGACCAGGTGGAAGGCCTCGGCCCCCCCCGGCCCGAAGAGCGCCAGGCAGAAGACCCGCTCCGGGGTGGCGGCGAAGGCCAGCGCCGTGGCCGCAAAGGGGTTGGGAGCGTCTCCCACCACCAGCCCGCGGGCCCGAAGGTCCGCCTCGATCTTCCGGGCGGCGGGACTGTCCTCGGGGGCGGGGGCCGTTCCCTCGAGGGGCTCCCGCAGGGGGGAGGGATCGCGGGGCTCGAGCCCCATCCGGTCCAGGATCCACCGGGCTTCGGAGAGGGAGAGGGACAGGTCCATCATGGCGACTCCCAGCGGCCCCAGAGGCCGAAACCGATCTTCAGCGCGTGAAGGGTCTTCCGGCCCACCGCCTTCAGGCACGCCTGGAAGTCCTCGCCGGTGGAGGGAAGGGGCGGGGCGTGGAGGGACGGCGACGGGGGCAGGGCCGTCTTCAGGGCCCCCGCCCGGTAGAGCGCCTCCAGCGCCCGGGACCAGGCCTCCTCGCCGCCGGCGGCCTCGGCCGCGGCGCGGTGGAAGGCGCCCAGACGGCCTTCCCGTGCCTGGCGGAAGTGCTCCGCCGTCTCGGCCCCCGGCTTCAGGCAGCGCTCGTAGGGAAAGGCCTGGATCCCGAGGACGGGCGATGGCCCGGCGGGGGCGGCGGGGGGTGCCGCCGGCGCCTTCTCCGGCGGGGAACCGCCCCGCAGGAAGAGGGTGGAAGCCCACCCCAGAAGGTAAGCGTCCTCCGCCACGTCGGCGGGGGAGAGGTGGCGGTAGTAGGCGGGGGATTCCAGGAGGGCCCCGCGCCCCCGTTCAAAGGCGTCCTCCTGCCACCCGGGTTTCCAGCGTTCGTCGCCCATGGCCGTCCTCTCAACCGTTGGTTGCCTGGAAGCGAAGGACCGTCTGCCCCAGCCGGATCCGGTCGCCTTCGGCGAGGGCGGCGGGGGAGTCGATGCGGGTCTCGTTCACGAAGGTTCCGTTGCTGCTCCCCAGGTCCGCCACCGTCCACCGGCCTTCGCCGTCGAGGTCGAAGCGGAGGTGGACGCGGGAGGCCCCGGGATCGGCCACCACCAGCCCGTTGTCCTCCTTGCGGCCGGCGGTGAGGCCCGGCACGAGGGCGATACGCCGGCCCGCCCCGGCCCCTTTCTCCACCACCACGGAGCCCGCCGGCGGCGCGGGGAGGGGGCTTTCCAGCACCGTCCGGTCTCCATCCTCCGCCGCCGCGGGGCGGGAGGGAGCGGCGGAAAGTTCGAAGGTGAGGGCGAACTTCAGGAGCTCGTCGAGGTCGCCCCCTAGAAGGGTGGAGGCGAAGCCCACCTCGCCGCTCATGAGGAACCCCAGGAGGTGGAAGGGGCCCCGGCAGAAGAAGAGGACGTCGTGGCAGAGAACCTGCCCCGCCCTGCGGGTGACGGCGAGGCCGGCCAGGGCCCCCGGGTTGGCCAGGGCCTCGGAGAAGATCCGCCCCGGAGAGGTCATCTCGAAGAGGGGCGTGGGGGCCTCGGAGACGGCGTCGAGGAAGCCGGCCCGGGCCAGCTCCACCAGGGCGGGACGGGGGTCCCTGGCGACGTACAGGCCCTCCACCGGAAGGGGAAGGAGGCCCACGGCGGCGTGGAGGGCCCACCGGAAGTCGGCCTTGGAGGCCTCCTTCAGGCGGGCAGCGAGGCTTTCGGGGGAGAACAGCTCCGCCCCCTCCTCGTGGCGCAGGAGGGCGGTCAGGCGGAGCCGGCGGATCTGGTCTCCGGCGGCGAGGAGGGCCAGTACCGCCGGAGTGGAGAGGTCCGCCCCCACCCGGTCGTAGGCGGAGACGTCGGCGGCGGCCAGGTGGCGGGCCACCGTCCAGCGGATCTCCGCCTCCGAGCGGAGCGAGAGGCGCCTCAGCTCTCCCATCCGCGCCAGGCTGACGAAGGTACCGGGCATCTCGGGGGAGGTGGCCAGCACCGTCCGGCTCACCCACCGGTCGCCGGCGGAGAGCTGGAGGCGCACGGCCCGCGCGGGGGAGGCCAGGAGGGCGACGGCCTTGCGGAGGAGGGCCGCCACCTCCGGTTCCATCGCGGCGAGGGCGTCCTGGACGGACCGCCGGCCCTCCTCCCCCGCCGTCTCGGGGGGAGGCAGAAGGTCCATCTCGCCCCGGGGGGCCCGAACCTCCGTAGCCAGGGCGGCGAGCTCGCCCTCCTTCAGGATCCATTCGCCTTGGTCCGCGTGCATGGGGGGCTCCTTCTAGGGGCGGAAGTGCGCCGAATAGTCCACCACCTTCGACGCCCCCTGGTTGCAGAAGGCCGAAGGATCGGGGTTCCCGTGGGCGTCCACGAAGCCGTTCTTTTTGAGGATCTCGTTCATGCGGCCGGGGTTCTCGTAGATCTCCCGCGCCGTCTGGGTCAGGCGGGGATCGCCCAGGGAGTCTCCGGCCACGTTGGCGATCTTCTCCGTCCGCCCCACCGCCTTGGCGATGGTGAGAGGGTCGTCGGGGTGCTTCGCGATGCTGGCGGTCTGCTGTTCGAGGACCGACGGGACCTCGCTCCGGGGGATCCGGGTGGGGTCCTCGGGGAAGTGGTAGTCGGGGTCGTACTTGGCTTTGTTGAGCTGGTTCTGGTCCACGACGGTTTGGCCCGAGACCGGCACCGGGTCCCTGGCGGTCCCGTCGGGGTTGACGGTGTACTTCTCCCCCGAACCCTGCCCCGCCTGGCGGGAGTTGGTGAAGCCTTCGGCGTAGGAGTCGGCCTTGCCCGACCCTCCGCCGATGCGGTCGTAGGACTTGTAGTCCACGTCCGAAGCGGAGAGCCCCGTCCGGTGCCGGAGGGTCTGGTCCACGGCGTTCTCGTGGGTCTCGGCGAACTTTTTGGAGAGTTCGTCGTAGGCCTCCCCCTCCGAGATGCCGCGCTTGGCGGCGTAGCTCTTGATGCTTCCCTCGTCGAAGGTGGGGATGAGGGTGCGGTCGGCGTCGGTCTTGATCCGTCCGGGCGGCCCTTTGGCCGACGAGCCGCTGTCCCCCACCAGGACCTCCTTCACCTTGACGCCGGTCTGGCTCTGGAAGTCCTCGATGGCCTCCTTGGTTCCCTGGCGGATGGACTGCTGGACCTCGCCCTGGAGAACCCGGTTGATGGCCTTGGCCTCATCCCCGCTGATGTAGCCCTTCTTCTGCATGGCGATGAGTTTCTGCATGCCTCCGTCGCGGTAGAGGCCCGCCACGGCCTCCGGGTCCCCCGTGGCGGCGGCCCGGCGAACCTGCTGCTGCATGCCCCATTCGGGGGTCCCGGTGGGAGGCGACTTGGCCGCCCCGCCGGCGGCCCCCTCGGCCCCGCCCTTCCCGGCGCTCGCCAATAGCTCGGCCTCTCCAGTTAGAAGGTCCTTGAGCCGTGACGTCCCCTTGGACAGAGAATCGATGGGGTGTTGGGCGATGTTCTTCGCCTTCAAGAGGGCCCCCCAGGCCTCCTGTCCCTCCTTAACCACGTTCTCGCCGCACTCGCCCAACCCCTTCCAGGCACCCTGGGCGGCGCCCTTGAACAGGTTCTTGCCGGCCAGCTCGGCCCCCACCATGCCGCCGAAGGCCTTTCCTCCCACGTGGAAGAGCCCTCCCGCGGCCTTGCCGATGAGCTCCTGCTTGATGGTCTCGGTCATTCCCTCCTTCCAAGCCTGGAAGCCGTCGGCCCCGCGGTCCACGGCGTCCTTGGTGGTGTAAAGGCCGGCCGCCGGGGTGAAGACCCACTCGGAGGCTCCCCCCGTGAGCGCGCCGATGCCCACCCGGCCGCCGAGGCCCATCCAGGAGAACTTGCCGTCGCTGGTCTGGCAGGTGGAGAGGTTGCGGGCCGTCTCCTGGAAGGCGTTCTTCCAGGACTCCCCGTCGGCGTACCAGGGCGCTTCGGGGCCCGGAAGCCGGTTGGGATCGCCGAGGGTGCCGTCAATCCGTCCGCCGATGTAGTTCCGGACCTGTTGGATCTTGTTGGGGTCGAGGGACTTTCCGGAGAGCAGGTCGTCGATCATGTTGCCGACCTTGCCGTAGACGTCCCCCCGCTGGCCGTCGGCCCCCGGTTCCATTAGGCCGTGGTCGAAGGCGGCCTTCTGCATCTTCTGCAGCCTGTCCAGGAGCTCCGCCTGCTCCTGGGCCTTCTGCCCCGCCTCGGCGAACTCCTTCCCGACGCCGATGACCCCCCGGTCGGCGGCGTGGTAATCGATGTCGGCCCCCTCCTTGCCGAGCTTTCCGTGGAGATCGGAGATCCGGTCGTTGAGTTGCTCCAGCCGCTTCTGGTGCTCGGAGGTGTCGAAGCCTCCCTGCTGGGCGCCCGCCATGACCCCGAGGAGATGGGCTTTTTCCTCCTCCGCCGCCTTGAGGTCCTCCTGGCGGTCTTGGATCCACTGCTGCTTGTTGGCGGCGGCCTCCGCGGCGGCGGCCTCCTGCTCCCGCTGGGTCTTCAGCGCGTCGGCCTTGGCCTCCGCCTCCTGGGCGGCCTGTTCCTGGCTCTGGATGTACTGGTCGTACTGGTCTTTCAGCTTCTGGTAGTTCGGGTCCGACTTGTCGGCGGACTTCTCGCTCTCCTCCCACTGGTCCTTGTACTTCTGGGCCTCGTCCCTGGCCTTCTGGGCGGCATCCCGGGCCGCCTGCTCGTCGTCCGAGGGCGGAGCCAGGAAGGAGCCTCCCGGCGGGGGCGGGCCGGAGCCGGGGGAGGTGCCGGCGGCTCCGCCGGCGGGGGGAAGGCCGCCGGTGTCGGCGCCCACCACCGAGATGCCCGGCGCCACGGAGGAGGAGGAGGAGACACCCGAGGAGAGGTTGGCGTCCAGGTAGCCCACGTCCATCTTGTAGCAGCTCACGTCGGCGGTGTGGCTCGGGTGGACGATCTGCCGAATGGGGTTGTACTCCGCCCACATGTGGCCGTGGACCAGGCCGGCCCCCACGAGCCCGCCGGCGGCGGCGCCGGCAACGGCCGCCCCCAGTCCTCCCAGCCCCTGGGCGGCGAGGGAGCCGACGCCGGCCACCTCCCCGCCGAGACCGTTGGGCAAAAGCCCCCCGTTGCGGATCTGCATCTCCCGGATGAGGAGCTCGCGCTCCCGGGCCCGCCGCGCCAGCTCGGCGTACATGGCCTGGTCGTACTGGCGGATGGCCTCCCACTGTGGGTCGGGGCGGCGGGGACGCCTGCGGCCGCCCGCGGGTTCGTCCTTCCCCGGGGGGGGTGTCGAAGCGGCTTCCAGCTCCGCCTGGATCGCCGCCACCTTCGCCTCGGCCGCCGCCTGGGCAGCGGCGGCGCGGTTGAGTTCGGCGGCGGCGGCGTTCCGGTCGGCGACGGCCCGGTCGTAGGCCTGGGCGGCGGCCTGCCTCTCCCGCTGGGCCCGTGCCGCCTCCTCTTGGAGCTTCCGGGCCTCCGATTCCCGGCGCCGGGCCTCCTCCCGGGCCCGTTGCGCTTCCCGCTCCTTCTCCTCCGCCCGGAGCCGCTCTTCCTCGAGCCGGCGCCGGGCCTCCTCCTCCCGCCGCTTGACCGCCTCGATCTCCCGTTGCTCCTCCCGCCAGCGCTGGAGGATCTCCTCGTTCTTCTTCTCCATTTCCTTGAGGCGGCGGGACTCCTCCGCCACCAGCCGGTCCTGGCGCGCCTTGGCCTCGGAAATCTCCTCGTACCGCTGGCGCTCGGCCGCCAGGGCCGCTTCGGTGGAGGCCAGCTCCCGCTGGGCCCGCTGGAGCCCTTCCGGGGTGAGGGGACGCCCATCCAGGTCCTTTCCGGTCCGGACCATTTCCGAAAGGAGGTCCCGGTGGCTGCGGAGGCGCTCTCCCGTGGTCAGGCTCTCGTCCAGGGACTTGGCCAGGGAATCCTGGCGGAGCCGGTCCGTATCCAGCTTTTCCCGCAGGGACTCCTGCTCGCCGCTGGCGTGGCGCAGTTCGGCGTCGGTCCGCTCGTGCCGGGAATCGAGGCGGGTGCGCTCGGCCTCAAGTTGGTCCACTTCCTTCTGCGCTCTGCCCGCCTCCTCCTGGGCCCGTTGGGCCTCCAGCCGGGTCTTGCCCACCTCCTCGTTGGCCTCCCGCGTCGCCTCGTTGGCGCGCTCCACCGCCGCCGCCTTCTGCCGGGCGGCGTCGTCGGCGGCGGAGAGCTTCTGGGCCGCCCCGTCGGCCCGGTCCTCGGCCGTCCGGACCTTTCCCAGGGCCGCCTCTTGGTTCCGGGAAGCGGCGTCCCGTTCCCCCAGGGCCCGGTTGAGCTGGTTCTGAAGCTCCCGGGTGTCCGGAGGGCCTCCGTCCTTGAGGATCCGGGCCCTGCCGGCGTGAAAGGCCCGGGAGAAGACGGTGTAGAGGATGCGGGAGCCCAGGCCCGGAAGGATGGCGTAGAGGGGCAGGGTGATGAAGTCCATCCGGGCGTAGGCGCCCCAGGTCAGCAAAGGACCGGGCTTGCGGAAGAAGGAGTAGAGGTTGAGAGGCGAACCCTGGGGGAAGAGCCAGTAGGTGGCGTTGGTCAGGCAGTCGCCGATGCCGAAGGCCGCCGTCATGAGAAGGGCCAGGATGGGGGAGAAGCACCCCGCCATGGGGAGGAGCTGCATGACGTACTGGTGCTCGCCCAGGTGGCCGTAACGCTCGATCCGGGCCCCCAGAAGGAACATGAACAGCAGCACCCCGGTGAAGGCCAGGAGGAAGCCGGGTCCGCCGAGCTTCTTCTTCATTCCGGCCAGGAAGGAAAGGCCGGTGATGTCGAGGAAGATGGAGGCGAGGCACCCCCGGGGCCGGGGGCCCTGGGGTCGGGCCGGGGGAGGGCCTTTCCGGGGCGGAGCCTGGGGGCGGGGCCGAGGGGGGGACGTCATGGTACCTCCCAGAAGATCCAGAGCTCCCCCACGTCCAGCGGCGTGAGGGAGCCGTCGGAGTCGGTGTCGGCGGAGACCAGGACCGCCGCCGCGGCGCGTCCGGCCGCCGCGGGGTGGAACCAGGCCCGGCCGGCCCCGTCGAGGGTGGCGCCGGGGCCGCGGGACCCGGCGAAGGCAAAGCGGAGCCCCCGTCGCCGGGGCCCCGCGGGGAAGGCGAAGAGGGCGAACTCCTCCGTTCCCGCCACCTCCAAAAGGGACGGGGGCACCGAAAGGCCGAGGGGGTAGAAGCGTCCTCCCTCCGCCCATCCCGCCTCCGCCCGTCCATCGCCGCCGAGCCAGACCCAGGCTCCCGCACCGGCGGGGGCGAAGGCCAGGGTATGGCGCTCCGGCGGGGTGACCGCCCGGGAGCGCCCGTTCTGGAAGCGAACGAGGAGCCGGGGGCTCCCCTCCCGGACCTCCGCCAGGGCGTAGAGGGCGTCGCCCCGGGCCTCCCCGCGGCTCCAGCGCCAGACCTTCCCGTCTTCGAGGAGGAGGGGTTCCGGCGGAGACCCGGCCCGGAGGGACGAGCCATCCGGAATCCGCCGTCCCTGCCCGTCCCGGGAGAGGCGCCGGTACTCCCGGCCGGTGGTGAAGGCCGGCCCCGCCCCGCCGGCGGGCCACCCGCAGAGGCGGGGGAAGACCCCCGCTCCCCCGGCCGCGAGGGTCCGGACCCGACCGGTCTTCACGGTCCAGACCTTCAGGGCCTCCCCTTCGGCAAAGGCCACTTCGCCGCCGTCCGGGGAGAAAACGGGGCTTGCGGCTCCCTCCCCGCCGGGGGCCAGCCGGGCCACCTCCCGCCCCTCGGCGTCGAAGAGGAGGAGGCCGTGGCGGTCGGCGAAGGTGAGGCACCCGTCGCCGTCGGTGTCGAAGAGGGGGCAGGGAAGGACCAGGAAGCGCCCGTCGGGGGACCAGGCCGCCTGGCCGGAGGCGAAGTCCAGGGTGTAGGGGGTGAGGCGCTTCGGGGCTCTCCACTCCCTCCGAAGCAGGAAGAGGGCCTGGCCGTCCCGGAAATCCACGCCGCCGTCCCCCTGGGTGTCGGGCCCCCTCCGGCCGAAGACCACCGCGTCGCCGCCGGGGGCCAGGAGGGCCCGCAGGTCCGCCGCCAGGTCCCGGGCGGCGAAGAAGGCCCCCTCCACCGGAGGCCGGGGGGGCGGATCCTGGGAGAGGGAGGGAAAGGCGGGGTCGGGGCGCAAAATGTCGAGTGACATCCTGGCGGCCAGGAGGACCCACGGGGAGGCGGCCCCCGCGGAGGCGGCGAGGAAGGCTCCCGGCGGAGAGGGGGGGCTCTCCCGGCCGGCGAAGTCCATGTTCCCGGCGTGGCAGGAGAGGCAAGGCCTGCCGGGGAGGACCGGCAGGCGGCTTCCGTGGCAGGAGAGGCAGGCACCGTCGCCCTGGTAGGGCCGGGCGGGCCCCGCCGCGGCCGCCAGGGCGAGGCCCGCGGCGAGAAGGCAGGCGCCCTTCATGGGAACCCCGCCGCCAGGGCCGAGGCGAAGCGGCCGGCGCAGGAGGGACAGAACTCCTCTCCCCGGTCCTCCGCTCCCCCGCCGGGGCGAAAGGCCAGGACGCAGGAGCGGCAGGAGCAGTGGGGGAGGCCCAGGGCGTGCCCCAGCTCGTGGCGAAGGGCGGTCCGGAGGGCCTTCGGGCCGAGGCCCCAGGAGGAAACGACGGCCACGCCACGACCCTCCCACCCGTACCCCCGGACGGGGCTTCCTTCCTCCTCCAGGGGGGCGGCGGTGAGGCCCAAGAGGGGCCGGCGCCGCTCCCGCCCGGCGAGCCAGGTCAGGAGTTCGGGGGCGGGGCGGCGGTGGAGGAGGCCCGGCCAGGGCTCCACCGAGATCACCTCGGGGACGAAGGGGGCCACGGCGCCGTGAAGCTCCGGCGGAAAAGCGACTCCGTCGAGGAAGATCCCCAGAATCCTTCCCACCGCCCCTCCCATTCCGGTGCAAGGTGAGTTTTCAAGATAGGGTGTCGGAGTCCCCCGGGTCAAGGCGCCCTCCCCGGCGAACCGCCGCCGTTGGCATCTGCCCCACTTGGCAGGGGAGAGGTCTTCGCGTAGACTCGCCGGAGGATGGCCATGGACCCCGCTTCCCCTTCCTGCTCCCCCGCCTGCGGGCCCCGGAACGCGCTCCTCGCCCCCTGGGCGACGCCCTGCGCGCCGGAGGTCCCCCACGAGTATCCCCACCGCCACCCGGCCCACCGGACCTTCTTCCAGCAGGACCGGGACCGCCTCCTCCACTCGGAGGCCTTTCGCCGCCTCGGCTACAAGACCCAGGTCTTCGTCGTCCACGAGGGGGACTTCTACCGGACCCGCCTCACCCACACCCTGGAGGTGGCCCAGGTCTCCCGGGGGCTCGCCTGCGCGCTGGGGGCCAACGAGGACCTCTGCGAGGCGGTGGCCTACGCCCACGACCTCGGTCACCCCCCCTTCGGCCACCGGGGAGAGGACGCCCTGGACCACCTCTACGCCGACCTCCTGGAGCGGCGGCTGGGGGTGAAACGCCCCCCGGGGCGGAAGGCCTTCGAGCAAAACTTCCAGTCCTACCGCATCGTGAGCCGCCTGGAAAAGCGGTACGCCGCCTTTCCCGGCCTCAACCTCAGCGTCCCCACGCTCCACGCCGTGCTCAAGCACCACACCGCCTACGACGCGCCGGCCCTTCCCTATCCGCTGGAACTCTCCGACCCCGAGGAGGCGGAGCGGATCCGGCGGACCTACCTCCGCACCCCCGGGTGTTCCGCCGAGGCCCAGATCGTGAACGCCGCCGACCAGATCGCCTGGGTCACCCACGACCTGGAGGACGCCCTCCGGGTCCGCTTCCTCAAGGTCGAGGAACTCCGGGCCCTCAACAATCCCCTCCTGGAGGCGGCCTGGGAGCGCGCCCACGACGGGGCGCCGGACTGGGAGCGGGACCCCATCCTCTGGGCCCGGCTCCTCGTCCGGAACATGATCGACCTCCTCATTGGGGACGTCATCGCCCATTCGGCCCCCCGTCTGGTGGCCTTCTCCTCCCCGGCGGAGGTGGTCGCCGAGCCCAAGCCGGCGGTGGACTTCTCGCCCCCGATGGCGGAGGCGGTGAAGGCCGTCCGGGAGATGCTCTTCGCCCGGGTCTACACCCACCCGGTGGTGGAGCGGATGTCGGCCAAGGCCGCCGCCATCCTGGAGCGGCTCTTCCTCAGCCTGACCCGGGACCTCCTGGACAGGGGCTCCTTCTCCATCCGCCTCCTGCCCCTCTCCACGCGGGCGCGGGTGGAGGAGGCCCAGGGGGAGATCGCCAAGTACGGCGTCGTGGTGGACTTCCTGGCGGGGATGACCGACCGCTTCGCCGAGGAGTTCTACCGCGTCCTCTACGAGCCGGAGGAACGGGGGATCACGTCCCTTTATTGAACGAGGGCCGCCGGGCCTTGCCCCGTCCCAGCGGCGGGGGTAGAGTGGGGACAGGTCGGCAAAGGAGGATGCCATGAGGAAATGGGTGGTCTGCGTACTGGCGGTGGTGGTTCTGGTCGCCGCGGCGGCGGCGGAGCTGGAGGGGGTGAGCCTTCCCAATACGGTGACCGTGGGCGGGACGACCCTGCACCTCAACGGCATGGGCGTCCGCGTCAAGAAGGTCGCCTTCATCGGCGTGAAGGTCTACGTGGCCGGCCTGTACCTCGCCGAGAAATCCTCCGACCCGGCCAAGATCCTGGGGGCGGACGCCCCCCGCCAGCTGGTCATGCACTTCCTCTACAAGGAGGTGGGGAAGGCCAAGCTGGTGGAGGCCTGGAACGAGGGCTTCGAAAAGAACGCCGGAGACAAGGCCGGAGCGCTGAAGGCCCGCATCGAGAAGTTCAACGGCTTCTGGTCCGACATGAAGAGCGGGGAGCGGGCGGTCCTCACGTACATCCCCGGAACGGGGGTGGAGGTGGAGATCAAGGGCCAGAAGGCGGGGGTCATCGAAGGCAAGGACTTCGCCGACGCCCTCTTTTCCATCTGGCTGGGGCCCAACCCGCCCAACGAGGACCTCAAGAACGGCCTCCTCGGCAAGTGAGAGCCCCCGGCTCCATTCTCCGGACGGGCGGGGTCACCCGCCCGCCCTTTGCGTGTAGGGCTTCAGTCCAGCTCCACCGGGTCCCAAGGGGCGGGACGGGCCGGGGCCGCCTCCCGCCGGGGGCCCGGAGAGGCGAAGAGAAGGGCCAGCAGAGGGTGGCGAAGGGCGAAGGAGGTTCCCTCCCGCCGCGCCAGGGCGGCGTCCTCCATCCAGGCAAGATAGGAGCGGGCGGCCCCGGCGCTGACGCCGAGGCCCTGCGCCACCTCCGCCGCCCGCCGCGGGCCCGGGGCCAGCAGGGCACCGGTCCGGAGGAGGGCCACGCCCCCGCGGGCGGCCGCCATCCCCGTCCGCCACTCCAGCTCCAGGTGGAGGCGCAGGAGCGTCCCTCCCGGGGGAAGGCCGCGGTAGAGCGGCGGAACGGAGCCGTCGGGGGCGAGGTCGTCCCACTCCGGGGCGGCTCCCGCCCGCTGAAGGGCCTGGAAGAGGGCTCGGGCCGGCCGGGGGAAGCGGCACTCCAGCACGAGGCCGCGATGCCGGGCGAGGCGGGCGAGGTCGTCGAAGAGGCCCGAGGCCTGCCGGCTCCGGGCCCAGCCCAGGAGCACCTCGGCGTTCCGGAGGACGAGGCCCTCCCCGGTCTCCCCGAGGTCCGGCAAGGTCTCCCAGAGAAGGTCCCCCACGGTCCAGCCGCAGGGCGGGAAGGGCGGGTAGCCGTAGTCCCGGCGGAAGATGAGGCAACGACGTCGCGGCGGGATGGGATTCGGCTCCATGGCGTCAACGTAGTCCGTTCCCGCTTGAATGTCAAGTGACAATATACTGGTCGAAGGGCCCGGCGCGGTGGTATCCTCGTCCGGGAGACGGGCCATGCGGGTGACCTTCCTGGGGACCGGCACGTCGGTGGGCGTTCCCATCCTCTCCTGTCGGTGCCCCGTCTGCACCTCCCCCGACCCCCGGAACCGCCGCCTGCGCCAGTCGGTCTGGATCGAGGCCCAGGGCCTCTCGGTGGTGGTGGACACGGGGTCGGACTTCCGGGAGCAGGCGCTCCGGGCGGGCATCGGGCGGCTGGATGCCGTCCTCCTCACCCACCCCCACGCCGACCACATCTTCGGACTGGACGACACCCGCGTCTTCTCCTACCGGCAGAAGGCCCCCATCCCGGTCTACGGCTCCCCCTCCACGCTGGAAGGGGTCCGCCGGACCTTCTGGTACGCCTTCGCCGACCTTCCCGAAGGCGGGGGACGGCCCCGCCTGGATCTGAGGCCCCTCGACGGTCCCCTGGACCTCCAAGGCCTGCCCGTGCTCCCGCTGCCCGGGGACCACGGTTCCATGCCGGTGACGGTCTTCCGCTTCGGTCCCTTCGCCTACGCCACCGACCTCAAGCGCATGCCCGACGAGACCGTGGCGGCGTTGCGGGGGGTGGAGACGCTGGCCATCAACGCCCTGCGCTACGCCCCCGAACATCCCACCCACATGACGGTGGGGGAGGCCCTCCGCGCGGCGGAGCGGATCGGGCCCCGGCGGGTCTTCCTCATCCACATGGGCCACGAACTGGACCACGGGGACCTTTCCCGTTCGCTCCCCGCCGGCGTGGAGCCGGCCTGGGACGGGCTGGTCCTCGATTTCGACGGGGAAAACGTCCGAATGGAGGTCGAATGACATTGCCTTGCGCGTACCGCGATCTTGACGGGAAACGGGTTCTGGTGACCGGGGCCTCTTCCGGCATCGGGCTCTCCTGCGCCGAGGCCTTCCTCGGCCAGGGCGCCCGGCTGGTCCTGCACTTCCGGAGCGGCCGAACGGCCGCGGAGCATACGGCGGCCGCCTTCCCCGGCCGCGCCTTCGCCGTCGGGGCGGACCTGGCCACGGAGGAGGGCTGCGTGGCCCTGGTGGAGAAGGCGGCGGAACTTCTGGGCGGCCTGGACGTCCTCGTCCATTCGGCGGGGATCTGGACGCCGGGGCCCATCCGGAAGCTGAGCCGGGAGACCCTGGAAACCATGTTCCGCACCAACGCCTTCTCTTCCTACTACCTGGCGAGGGAGTGCGCCCGGGTCATGGAGAGGGGGAGCCTCGTCTTCATCGGCTCCACCGCCGGCCAGCGGGGAGAACCGGGCCACAGCCACTACGCCGGGAGCAAGGGGGCGGTCCAGTCCATGGTCATGAGCCTGGCCCAGGAGCTGGCCCCCGCCATCCGGGTGAACCTCGTTTCCCCCGGCTGGGTGAGGACGCCCATGAGCGAGGAGGCCCTCGCGGCCCGGGAAAGGGCCATCGTCTCCGTGGTTCCCTTGCGGCGGGTGGCCGAGGCGGAGGACGTGGCGGCGGCGGCGCTTTTCCTGGCTTCGGAGGCGTCCCGGCACGTCACCGGCGCCGACCTCTGCTGTTCGGGCGGGGCGCTCCTGCCCATGCCCCGGGGCTAGGGGGCCGGCGGCGCCCCCCCGTTCAGGGCCGACTCCAGGTCCCGGACCATCTGCTCCACGCGGGAGCGCTCGGCGGGGTCGAGGTCGGCCTTCAGGGCCCGGCGGAAAGCCTCCAGGGCCTCCTGGGGCCGGTCGGCCTGCAGGAGGACGGCGCCCAGGGTGAGGGCGGCGGGGGCAAAGGCCGGGTACCGGGCGAGAACCTCCCGGTAGATCCGGACCGCCTCCTCGGGGCGGTTCCGCATGAGGTAGATGTCCCCTTCCCGCTTCAAGGTGGCGGCGGGGTCGCGGCTGAGGCGCAGGGCCGCCTGGAAGTCCGACCGGGCGGCCTCTTCCTTTCCCTGGATGAGGTGGATCCGGCCCTCGAGAAGGTAGGTCTCCTCGTCGGCGAAGCCCTCGGAAAGGGCCCGTTCGAGCAACGGGAAGGCCTTCTCCGGCTCGTTCCGGTCGAGGTGGGCCGCCGCCAGGGCGTTCAGGGCCCCGATGAGGCGGGGGGAGAGGCGGAGGGCCTGCTCGTAGGCGGCCATGGCCTCGGGGATCCGTTCCCGGGAAGCGAGGATGTGGCCCCGGGCCGTGTAGGCCTCGGCCATGCGGGGAGCCAGGGCCAGGGCCCGGTCCAGGACGGCGAGGGCCTCGTCGGCGCGGCCCGCCCTTCGGAGGGTCTCGCCGTACTCAAAGGCGAGGGAAGGGTTCTCCCGGTCCTTCTGGACCAGGGTGGCCAGGAGCTGGAGGGCCCCCCGGAGGTCGCCGGTCTCGCGGAGAAGGCGGGCCCTCGCGGTCTCGAGAAGGATCTCCGTCCGGTCGTGGGGGTCGGGGAGCCCCCGGAGGGGAAAGGCTTCGGCGGGGACGGGGGCGTAGCCGAGGCCCCGCAGGGACTCGGAGACTCGGGCCTCGGGCGCCTGCCGGGGAAAGGCGGGGAGGGCGGCCTTCAGGCGAAGGGCCTCCGCGGGAGGCCGGGCGGAGAGGTCCCGGCTCTCCACCGGGTCCGCCTGGAGGTCGAAGAGACGGTCGCTCTTCTGGGACCTCACCCACTTGTACCGGCCGTCGGTGACGCCCAGAAGGGGACTCCACCGGAAGGCGTCGAAGGGCAGCCACGATTCCAGGGGCAGGGTCCGGGAAGGGGCCGCCGGGCCGAAGAGGTCCACGCCGTCGGGGAAGGCGCCGGAAGGCGCGGGAAGGCCCAGCCGTCCCAGGACCGACGGAGGAACGTCCGCCAGGGAGCAGGGCCGGCCGTCGCGCCGTCCCACCGGCACGCCCGGGCCGGCGAAGATCAGGACCGTCCGCAGGGTGGGCTCGAAGAGGAGGACGCCGTGGGTGGGCTCCCCGTGGTCTCCCAGGGCTTCGCCGTGGTCGGAGGCGACCACCACCAGCGTCTCGGGGGGAAGGGCGCCGAGAAGCCTCGCCACCTCGGCGCCCACGTAGGCCGCCGCCGCGTCGTAAGGCTTTCCGGGAAATCGGGCGGCGTAGGCCTCGGGACTGGTGTAAGGCTCGTGGGTGTCGAAGTAGTGGACCCACAGGAAGAGGGGCTTCTCCCCCCGCTGGCGGAGGAGGGAGAGCGCCCGGTCGGTGACCTCGGCGGCGCTCCGGGCCCGGGCGGGGCCCACGGCGTCGTCGTAGACGGAGAAGCCCCGGCTCAGGCCGAAGCGGCCCTCCAGGACGGCGCTGGCCACCACCGCCTCGGAGCGCCAGCCCGCCGCCGAGAGGACCTCGGCCAGGGTCTTCACCCCCGAGGCCAGGCTCCCCGTGCCGTTGTCGTGGAGGCCCGTCCGCGCGGGAAAGGCGCCCGTCAGCAGGGTTCCGTGGGAGGGAAGGGTGAGGGGCGCCGGGGCGGTGCAGGCGGTGAAGGCGGTTCCCCGGGCGGCGAGGCCGTCGAGGGCGGGGGCGGGGGAGGCCTGGGCGCCCCAGGCCGCCAGCCGGTCGGCCCGGAAGGTGTCCAGGGTGATGAGCACCACGTCCCGGTCCCGCGACCAGAGGAGCGACCCGAAGGAACCGAGGAAAAGCGCCAGAAGAACCTTGGAAAGCCTCACGGTGCACCTCCGCCGCAAGAGTGTACCAGAGGCAGGAGGGGGCGGGCCAAAGAAAAAAGGCGGGAGCGGGAGGGCAAGAGGACAAGAGGAGGAGATGAGGGAAAAAAAGTTGGAACAACGAGATCCGAGAGATCGGGGTTTTTCTTTTCACTTTTCACTTCGTTATCCTGCCCACCCGCGCTCCTCCGGACCCGGGCCCACCCCCCCCTCGCCCCCGCGCCCACTGCTCCAGGGTCTTCATTTTCTTGACGTTAGCCGGATGGCGAGGTAAAATACCCCTTCATGCCGAAGGGCCGCTTCTTCCTGGGAACGATGGCCGCGGCCGCGGCGGGCCTCCTTGCGGCCTGCCGCGTGGCGGAGGTGCGGCTCCTGGTGCTCCTTCCCCTTTCCGGTCCCCAGGCCGCCTACGGCCGGAGCCTGCTCGACGGGGCCCGGTTGGGGGAGGAGGCGGTGAACGCCGCCGGAGGCGTGCGGGGCCGGAAGCTCGTGCTCACCGTCGAAGATTCGGGAGGGGAGGGCTCCCGGGCGGTGCAGGTTCTGAAAGGCTGGGCCTCCACGGCGGGATGCCGGCTGGTGGTGGGGGGCGCCACCAGCGAGGAGGCGCTGGCCCTGGCGCCGGAGGCGGAGCGCTTGGGATTGCTGCTCCTCTCCCCCTCCGCCTCCTCGCCGCTCCTGTCGGACCGCTTTCCCCACTTCTTCCGGACCTGGCCCTCCGATGCCGTGGAGGCCGGGGCGGCGGCCGAGTTCCTCGCCTACTCCCTCCACGCCACCGAGGTCCTGGTGGTCACCGAGCCCGGTCCTTACGGGGAAGGGCTGGCGGAGGCCTTCCGGAAGGCCTTTTGCGACGGCCTCCGCCGGGTGGAGACCCTGGCCGCCGGAGGGGGACGGGGAGCGGATGAACCCCTTCCCCCCGGGCCCCAGGCCCTCTTCCTGGCGGGGACGCCGGAGACGCTCCTGCCCTACCTGGAGAGGGCCCGGAGCCGCGGGGACGACCGCGCCGCCGTGGCCGCGAGCGCCTTTTCCCGGGCGGGGCTCAACGGCGGGACCGCCGTGTCGTGCGAGGGGCTCTGCGTCGTGGCTCCGGCCGCTCCGGAGACGCCCCGATGGCCCGAGGCCACGGCCTTCGAGGACGCCTTCGTCCAGCGCCTCGGCCACCGGCCCGACCGTTACGCCCGGAGCGCGTACAACGCCGTGCGCGTGGCCGCGGCGGTGGCGGGTGCGGGAAAGACCGCCGACGAACTGCGCCAGGCCCTGCTCAGCCTGAAGAAGTTTCCCGGCGCCTCGGGCCCCATCGCCTTCGGCCCCGGGGGAGACCTCTCCCGGCCGGCGGAGGTCCTCGTCTGCCGGGGCGGGAGCCTGGTTCCCCTGCGGGAGGTCTCGGCGGAGGTCCTCCCGGGGCTCCAGGAACGGGTGGCCCGCCGCCGGCTGGGAGGGAAGCGGTGAGGGAGCGGATCCTGTCCCGGGAGGAGGCCGTGGCCTACCGGCGGGAGCTGCGGTCCCGCGGGGAGCGGCTGGTCTTCACCAACGGGTGCTTCGACCTCCTCCACGCCGGCCACGTCCGGTACCTCAACGCCGCCCGCGGGCTGGGGGACCGCCTCCTCGTCGGCCTGAACGACGACGCCTCCGTCCGGCGGCTCAAGGGCCCGGGACGTCCCGTGGTTCCCGAGGCGGAACGGGCGGAGGTCCTCTGCGCCCTCACGGCGGTGGACGCCGTCGTGCTCTTTCCGGAGGAGACGCCCCTCCGCCTCATCGAGGCCCTCCTCCCCGACATCCTCGTGAAGGGGGCCGACTGGCCCCTCTCGGCCATCGTGGGGAGGCGGGAGGTGGAGGCGGCGGGGGGCCGGGTCCTGACCCTGCCCCTCCTCTCCGGAAGGTCCACCACCGCCCTCCTGGAACGGATCGGGGGCCGCCGGCCGTGAATCCTCTCCTCCACGCCTTCCTCGCGGAACTCTACGAAAAGACGGGCGGGGAGACGGGGCTCTCCCGGGCCCGGGGAGGAGCGCTTCCCTTCCTGCTGGCGGCCCACGTCCTCTTCCGGAAGGAGCCCCTGGTCCTTTTGGTTCCCACCGAAGGGCAGGCCCGGAGCCTCCACGGTACCCTGGAAGCCCTCCTGGGAGAGGCCGGGGCGCCGGTCCTTTTTCCCGCCCCCGACGCCGACCCCTACGAGGGGCTGCCCAGCCACCCGGGAATCCTCCTCCAGCGGGCGGCCGCCCTGACCCGCCTGCTCCTGGAGGCCCGGCCGGCGGTGGTCCTCTCCGCCGAATCCCTTCTCCATCGGGTGCCCCGGCGGGAGTGGTGGCGGAACCACGTGCTCCTTTTGGACCGGGGGCTGGAGATGGACCGGCGGGACCTCCGGCTCCGGCTGTGGACGCTGGGCTACCGGCCGGTGGACCTCGTGGGGGAGGCGGGAGAGGCCGCCTTCCGCGGCGGCATCGTGGACCTCTTCCCTCCGGCGGAGAACCTTCCGGTCCGGCTGGAGTTCTTCGGGGACGAAGTGGAGTCCCTCCGCTTCTTCGACCCCGTTTCCCAGCAGTCTCTGGCGGAGGTGGGCCGGGAGGTGGCGATCCACCCCCTTTCGGAGGCGGTGCGGGACGAGGCGGCGCTGGCGCCGCTCCGGCGAAGGCTGGAGGAGGAGGGGGAATTCGGCCGGGTCCGCCTGGAGGGCCTGGAGCGGGTAGGGACCTACCCCACACTCGACGCGGAGATCCGGGGGGAGGAGGAGTTCTTCGGCCCCTTCCCCGAGTTTCTGCCGGGGGCCCGGTGGGTGGTCGTGGAGCCGGCCCGGATCCTCCACGAGGCGGGGAGGACGCTCGAAGCGTGGAACGACAGCTTCGTCCGGAGGCGCCGTCCGGCCTTCCTGAGCCCCGGCCGCCTCTTCCTCTCCACCCGGGAGGTGGCGGAGGCGGCGCAGGGGCCGTCGGTCCTGGAGGCGGGGGCCGGGGAGCCGCCCCTCGCCGTCCACCGGCCCGCCCTGAGGCCGGGGGAGGTCCACCGCGCCCTCGAAGAGGCGGCGGAGGCCGTGGGGAAGGGCTTCCGGTGCCTCTTCGCCGTGGAGGGGCAGGGGACCCTCCGGCGCCTCCACGAGCTTTGCGCCGACGCCGGTCTCCCCCTGCTGGAGTCCCCTCCGGCTCAAGAGGGCCTGCCTCCCGGCCTCTACGGCGTCTCGGCGCCCCTCTCGGAGGGCCTGGTCTTTCCCGAAGAGAAGCTGGAAATCCTCACCGGCAAGGAGATCTTCGGCAGGGGCCGGGCCGCCGCCGAGGGGCGGGTCCGAAAGCAGGAAGCCTTTTCCACGGGTCTGAGGGACCTCCGGTCGGGGGACCCGGTGGTCCACGTCGAGTACGGCGTGGCGATCTTCCGCGGGATCGAGACGGTGGAGCGGGAAGGGGTGCGGGAGGACTTTTTGGCCCTGGAGTACGCCGGGGGGAGCCGCCTCCTGCTCCCGGTCCAGCGGATGGACCTGGTGCAGAAGTACGTGGGCCCCGAGGGCTACCGGCCGCCCCTGGACCGCTTGGGCGGAACGGCCTGGAAGAAGAACAAGGAGAGGGCCCGGAAGGCGGTGAAGGCCGTCGCCGTGGACCTCCTCCGGCTCTACGCCACCCGAAAGACGGTGGAGGTGCCCGCCTGCGGGGAGGATACCGAGTGGCAGGCGGAGTTCGAGGCCCAGTTCCCCTTCGACCTGACCCCCGACCAGGAGCGGGCGGTGGAAGAGGTCAAGCGGGACCTCATGAAGAACCGCCCCATGGACCGCCTGGTCTGCGGGGACGTGGGGTACGGCAAGACCGAAGTGGCCATGCGGGCCGCCTTCAAGGCCGTCTCCGAGGGGTACCAGGTGGCGGTCCTCTGTCCCACCACCGTCTTGGCCCTCCAGCACCTGGAACGCTTCCGGGAACGCTTCGCTCCCTTCCCCGTCCGGGTGGAGATGCTTTCCCGCTTCGTTCCGCCCCGGGAGGCCCGGGAGGTCCTCCGGGCGGCGGCGTCGGGGGAGGTGGACATCCTCATCGGCACCCACCGCCTCCTCTCCAAGGACGTCCGGCTACCCCGCCTCATGCTCCTCATCGTGGACGAGGAACAGCGCTTCGGCGTGAACCACAAGGAGAAGATCAAGGCGCTGAAGGCGCGGGTCCACGTCCTCACCCTCACGGCGACGCCCATCCCCCGCACGCTCCAGATGGGCCTCTCGGGAATCCTGGATATGTCCCTCATCCAGACGCCGCCCAAGGACCGGTTGGCCATCCAGACCTCCGTCCGCCCCTTCGACCCCGAGCTGGTGGCCTCGGCCCTCCGAAAGGAGCTCCAGCGGGGGGGACAGGCCTTCTACGTCCACAACCGGGTGGAAACCATCGCCATGCGGGCGCGGAAGGTTCAGGAGTGGGTCCCGGAGGCCCGGGTCACCGTGGCCCACGGCCAGATGGGGGAGCGGGAGCTGGAGGAGGCGATGGTGGCCTTCTTCCGGGGCGACTACGACGTCCTGGTCTGCACCACCCTCATCGAGAACGGCATGGACCTTCCCCGGGTGAACACCCTCGTGGTGGAGGACGCCCACGCCCTGGGGCTCACCCAGCTCTACCAGCTCCGGGGGCGGATCGGGCGTTCGGACGTCCCCGCCTACGCCTACCTCCTGACCCCGCCGGGCCTGGAGCTCCGTGGGGACGCCGCGCGAAGGCTGGAGACCCTCCAGGAGTTCTCCGAACTGGGGGCGGGCTTCCGCATCGCCGCCGTGGACTTGGAACTCCGGGGAGCGGGGAACCTCCTGGGGGCGGAGCAGTCGGGCCACCTGGCGGCGGTGGGCTTCGAACTCTACCAGCGCCTCCTGGAGGAGGCGGTGGCGGAGGCCCGGGGGGAGGAGCGGCCGGCGGAGGCCCGGTGCGAGATGGCCCTGGGCCTGGACCTCTCCATCCCCGTGGAGTATATGGAGGAGATGAACCACCGGCTCTCCTTCTACCGGGACCTGGCCATGGCCGGGTCCGCCGAGGAGGTGGCCCGGGCGGCGGCGAGGGCCGAGGACCGTTTTGGGCCCATGCCGGAGGCGGTGCGGAGGATGGTGGAAGCGGCGCGAATCCGGCTTCGTGCGGAAGGGCTGGGGGTGCGAAGCATGGCCCGCCGGCAGGGGCGCCTCTCCCTGGCCTTTGATCCGGCGGCGAAGATCCACGCCGCTTCCCTAGCCGCCTTTCTTTCCAGGAGGCCCGGAGCGCGGATCGCCCCCTCGGGACTGGTGGAGGTCCCCCTGGCGCCGGGCGAGGAGGTCCTGGGCCTGGTGGACCGCCTGCTGGCCGCCGCCGCGCCCACGCCGGAGGCGAGGCCATGAACCGCCGGCTTCTCCGGAGCCTTGTGCCGGTCCTTCTGCTCGGCCTGGCGGCCTGCCGGGGGGCGGGCCGGGAGGCCCTCCGGAGGGACCCCGCCGTCCTGGCGCTGGTGGGCCGCTTTCGCGTCGAACGGCCGGATTTCGAGGCCGCGGCGCGGTACCGCCAGGCGGGGGAGGGGAGCGCCCCCAACCTTCTGAGCCGCATCTTGGACGGCCTCGTGGAGGAGGTCCTGGTCCTCAACGACGCCGTCAACGGTACCCCGCCCGCCCTTCCGGAGCCGCTGGGGCCCTACGCCGACCCCGCCCGGCGGGAGGCCTTCGTGGCGGCGGTCCTCCAGCAAAAGGTCTACGCCAAGGTCCACGTCACCGACGGGGAGGTGGCCGCCTACTACCGGGAGCACCTTTCGGAGTTCGAGCGGGGCCCCGGCGTCCTCTTCCGGGAGATCCTCCTTTCGGGGGAGGCCCAGGCCCGGGAGGCCCGGAGCCTTCTCCGGCAGGGACACTCCTTCGAGGACGTGGCCCGCCTCTACTCCCTCTCGCCCGAGCGGGGGGCGGCCCAGTACTTCACCTACGAGGAGATTCCCGACTCCCTCCGGGAGGTGCTCCGGCGGGCGCCCCTGGGGGTTCCCACGGAACCGCTCCGGGCCTCCGCCGACACCCTGCAGATCTTTCTCGTGGAACGGCGCCTGCCCCACTACACCCCCCCCCTGGAGGATGTCTCGCCCCAGATCCGCCTGACCCTCTCCGACGCCGCGGGGGAGCGCCTCTACGCCGAGTACCTGGAGGGGCTCCGCCGCCGCTTCCCGCCGGAGATCTTTTGGGATAAACTGCCCTTCGCCTACCGGAAGGAGACCCCATGAACCGGTCCGTACCCGTCCTCCTCCTCGCCGCCGTCCTCGCCGCCCCCCCGTTCTCCGCCGCCGTGGTGGAAGAGGTGGTCCTCAAGGTCAACGACGCCATCGTCACCAAGAGTGAGTACGAGGCCCGCCTCCAGAGGACCGTGGAGGGCCTCAAGCGGGAGTACAAGGGCCCCGACCTGGAGGAACGCCTCAAGGAGGTTCCCCAGCGGCTCCTGGAGCAGATGGAGGAAGAGCTCCTCCTCGTGGAGAAGGCCCGCCAGCTCTACCAGGTGGACCTCATCGTGGACAACCAGCTGGACCTCTTCATGAAGGAGAACCACCTGGCCACCAAGGCCGACCTGGCCAAGGAGCTGGAGCAGGAGGGCATGACGCTGGAGGAGTTCAAGAAGCAGATTCTGTACATCTACGTCCCCGAGTTCATGAAGAGCCGGGAGATCCGAAGCAAGATCGCCGTCTCGGGAGACGAGGTGAAGGCCTTCTACGAGGCCCACAAGGCCGAGCTGGCCGCCAAGCCCTCCGTCCACCTCCAGGAGATCCTGCTGCCCCGGGAACGGTACGACGAGGCGGGGGCCCGGGCGGAGCGGGACCGCATCGCCGCCGCGGTCAAGGGGGGACAGGACTTCGGGGCGCTGGCGGAAACGTTGTCCGCCGCCTACTCCCGGAGCGCCCGGGGGGACGCCGGGTGGTTCTCCCCCGGGGACCTGAGCGCCGACATCTCCAGCGCGGTCTTTTCCCTCAAGGCCGGCGAGGTCTCCCAGGCGGTGCCCACGCTGGCCGGGTGGTACGTCTTCCGGGTGGCCGAGCGGCGGGAGGCCCACACCCCCACGCTGGACGAGGCCCGGGAGATGGTGGTGGAGGCCCTGAAGGAGCAGAAGTTCGCCGAGGCCTACAAGGCCTACATCGCCGACCTGAAGGCCCAGAGCTTCGTCCGGATCAATCCCCGGTACGTCTGAGATTCCCCCCGGCGAAGGGCCGGGGCGAGGACGGGGCGCGGGCGAAGATGCGGCTGGACCTCTTTCTCAAGCACGCCAGGATCCTCAAGCGACGCTCCGCCGCCAAGGAGGCGGCGGAGGGCGGGCGGATCACGGTGAACGGCCGCCCCGCCAAGGCCTCCCGCGACGTGAGGCCGGGCGACGTGGTGGTGGTGGCGGAGGAGGGGCGCCCCGTCCTGGAAGTGACCCTCCTCCGGGAGCCCCTCCGGCCCGTTCCCCGCGGACAGGAAGGGGATTTCTTCCAGGTGCGGCTCCGGAAGGGCGCCGAGGAGGAGCGGTGGTGAACGAGGGCCTCCTGCGCCCCTTCCGCCTGGGGGAGCTGGAGGTAGCGCCTCCGCTGCTCCTCGCCCCCATGGCCGGCCTCACCGACGCCACCTTTCGCAGGCTCGTCCGCCGCATCGGCGGGGTGGGGCTGGTGGTTTCGGAGATCGTCTCCTCCGAGGGCCTCGTTCGGGGGGGCGAGGCTTCCCGGCGCCTGTTGCGGACGGCTTCGGACGAGCACCCGGTGGCCCTCCAGATCTCCGGGGCCGACCCGGAGGTCTTGGCCCGGGCCGCCCGCCTCTGCGAGGAGGCCGGTGCCGACGCCGTGGACCTCAACATGGGCTGTCCCGCCCCCAAGGTCACCAAGGGCTGGTGCGGGGCGGCGCTGCTGCGGGAGCCGGCGCTGGCCGCCGCCGTGGCCCGGTCCGTCGTCCGGGCCGTCCGAATCCCCGTCACCGCCAAGCTCCGGCTCGGCTGGTCGGAGGCCGCACGGACCTACCTGGAGGTGGGCCGGAGGCTGGAGGACGCGGGGGTCCGCGGAGTGACCCTCCACGGGAGAACCCGGGAGCAGGGATACGGGGGCGAGGCCGACTGGGAAGCGGTGGCCGCCCTCAAGGCCGCCCTCTCCATCCCCGTGGTGGGCAACGGCGACGTCTCCACGCCGGAGGAGGCCCTCCGGCGGTTCCGGGAGACGGGGTGCGACGGCGTCATGATCGGCCGAGCGGCGGTGAAGAACCCTTGGATCTTCCGTGAGACCGTGGATCTCGCCCGGACCGGTTCCTACCGCCCCGTCCCCCCCTCCGAACGACTGGCGGTGTTCCTGAGCCACTTCGAGGAGGTGGTGGCCGGGGACCCCCCCCTCGCGGCCCTCCACCGGATGAAGAGCTTTCTGGGGAAGTACACCCTGGGGGTTCCCGGCGCCGCGGCCCTGCGCCGCTCCCTGGAGGGGACGCGGGACCCGCGGGTTCTCCTGGAGACCTTCCGGAGGTGGGCCGACGGAAAGAGTGAAAAGTGAAAAGAAAAACTCCTGACCTCCCGGGTCTCGTTGTTGCTGGCCTTTGTTTCTTCCTCATCTCCGCATTCCGTATCCACCTCGTCCCTTCCTCACCTTCCCCGGGGACTGGCCCGAGCCCCTGAACTCCTGGGACGGGATTGGGGTATACTCGTCCCGCCCGAAAGGGACCGGAAGGGGCCATGCACGGCAGGCAGCGCGTTCTCATCCTGGATTTCGGCTCCCAGTACACCCGCTTGATCGCGCGGCGGGTGCGGGAACTCCAGGTCTACAGCGAGGTGGTGCCCCACCACCTGGCCGCCGAGGAGATCGCGCGGCTCTCTCCCCTGGGGCTCATCCTCTCGGGAGGGCCCGCCTCGGTCTTCGAAGAGGGGGCTCCCCGCCCCGATCCGGCCATCGTGCGGCTCGGCATTCCCGTCTTGGGCATCTGCTACGGCATGCAGTGGCTGGCCCACGCCCTGGGGGGCCGCGTGGCGCCCTCCCCCGGGCGGGAGTACGGTCCGGCGGACCTGCACCCCATCACCGGGAGCCCGCTCCTCCGGGACCTCGGCGATCCCTCGCCGGTCTGGATGAGCCACACGGACCGCGTGGAGGCGCTGCCTTTGGGCTTCGTCGTGTCGGCCAGCACCGACTCGGTGCCCGTGGCGGCCATGGAGGACCGGGAGCGGCGCCTCTTCGGCCTCCAGTTCCACCCGGAGGTGACCCACACGCGGCAGGGCCGGGAGCTCCTCCGGCGGTTCCTCTACGACGTCTGCGGGGCCTCGGGGGACTGGACCCTCGCCTCCTTCGCCGACCGGGCGGTGGAGGAGATCCGGCGCCGGGTGGGGGAGGGGCGGGCCCTCTGCGCCCTCTCCGGCGGAGTGGATTCGGCGGTGGCGGCGCTCCTGGTCCACCGGGCCCTCGGGCCGCGCCTCTCCTGCCTCTTCCTGGACCACGGCCTTCTCCGGAAGGGGGAGGCGGAGCGGGTGGGGCGGGACCTCCGGGAGGGCCTCGGGCTGCCGGTTCGGACGGTGGACGCCTCCGCCCGGTTCTTTGCGGCCTTGAAGGGACTTTCCGACCCCGAGGAGAAGCGGAAGGCCGTGGGGAAGGCCTTCGTGGAGGTCTTCGAGGAGGAGGCCCGGGCCCTGGGGGAGGTGCGGTACCTCGTGCAGGGGACCATCTACCCCGACCGGATCGAATCGGCGGCGGCCTCCGGCACCTCCGCGGTGATCAAGAGCCATCACAACGTGGGCGGGCTCCCCGAGCGGATGCGGATGGAGGTGGTGGAACCTATCGGCGACCTCTTCAAGGACGAGGTTCGGGCCGTCGGGCGCCTCCTCGGCCTCCCGGCAGCCTTCGTGGACCGCCACCCCTTCCCCGGGCCGGGGCTCGCCGTCCGGATCCTGGGGGAGGTGACCCCGGAGGACGCCGCGCTCCTGCGGGAGGCCGACGCCGTCTTTCTGGAAGAGATCCGCGCCGCCGGCCTCTACGGCGCCATCTCCCAGGCCTTCGCGGTCCTTCTTCCGGTGCGGACGGTGGGGGTCATGGGGGACGCCCGAACCTACGAGCGGGTGGCGGCCCTGCGGGCCGTCGTCACCGAGGACTTCATGACCGCCGACTGGTACCGCTTCCCCCCCGACTTCCTCGCCCGGGTCTCGGCGCGGATCGTCAACGAGGTGAAGGGGATCAACCGGGTGGTCTACGACATCACCTCCAAGCCTCCGGGGACCATCGAATGGGAGTGAGGGGCCCGGGGCTTGGGGAAGGGGAGGGCCCGGCGCCGGCGGGGCGGGGCTCCTTTTCTCCGGAAGGCCGCCGATGAGCGAAAAACCGTTCGTCCACCTGCACGTACACACCCAGTATTCCCTTCTGGACGGCGCCTGCCGCCTGGACGAGCTTTTCAAACGCACGCGGGAGCAGGGGGCGGAGGCGGTGGCCCTCACCGACCACGGCAACCTCTTCGGCGCGGTGAAGTTCTTCAAGATGGCCCTCAAGAGCGGTGTGCGGCCCATCATCGGGTGCGAGGCCTACCTGGCTCCCGGCTCCCGCTTCGACCAGGACGTCATGGGAGCGGAGGGCCGCCGCCCTTACTCCCACCTCCTCCTGCTCTGCGAGGACGCCGAGGGGTACCGAAACCTCTGCGCTTTGACCTCCAAGGCCTTCCTGGAGGGCTTCCAGTACAAGCCGAGGGTGGACCGGGAGCTGCTCCGCCAGCACCACCGGGGGCTCATCGCCACCTCCGCCTGCCTCGGGGGGGAGATCCCCCAGAAGATCCGGCGGGGGCAGGAGGAGGAGGCCCTCCGCACCGCCCTGGAGTTCCGGGAGATCTTCGGCGCGGAGAACTTCTTCCTGGAGATCCAGGACCACGGCCTGCCCGAGCAAAAGCCGGTGAACGAGAAGATCCTGGAACTCCACCGGGAGACGGGCATTCCGCTGGTGGCGACCAACGACGTCCATTTCCTGCGCCGGGAGGATTTTGGCGCCCACGACATCCTCCTCTGCATCCAGACCAAGACCACCCGGCAGGAGCGCAAGGCCTCCGGCAAGATGGCCTACTCCACCGAGCACTACCTCAAATCCCCCGGCGAGATGTGGGAGCGCTTCGCCGAGTGGCCCGAGGCCCTCCTCAACACCCACCGCATCGCCCAGCGGTGCCACTTCGCCTTCGACACCGAGGCGCGCCACTACCCGCGGTTCCAGGTTCCCGAGGGGGAGACGCTGGCCTCCTACTTCGAGAAGGTGGCGCGGGCGGGCTTCGAGCGCCGGAAGGCGGAGGGCCTCTACCGCCAGCCCGGGGCCCGGAGCCCCGAAGAGTACGAGCAGCGGTTCGAGATGGAGCTCTCCGTCATCCTCCGGATGGACCTGGCGGGGTACTTCCTCGTGGTGTGGGACTTCATCCGGTACGCAAGGGAGCGGGGCATCCCCGTGGGGCCCGGCCGGGGAAGCGCCGCCGGCTCCTTCGTCTCCTACTGCATGGGCATCACCAACCTGGACCCGCTGAAGTACGACCTCCTCTTCGAGCGCTTCCTCAATCCCGAGCGGATCTCCATGCCGGACATCGACATCGATTTCTGCATGCGGGGCCGGGGGGAGGTCATCGAGTACGTGCGGGAGAAGTACGGCCGGGAGAACGTCGCCCAGATCATCACCTTCGGCGAGATGAAGGCCCGACTGGCCCTCCGGGACGCCGGGCGGGCCCTGGGGGTGGCCCTGGACAAGGTGGACCGCATCGCCAAGCTCGTGCCCGAGGAGCTGGGGGTCAAGCTGGACAAGGCCCTGGAGGACTCTCCTGCCCTCAAGGAGCAGTACGAGAACGACCCGGAGGTGCGGGAGATGGTGGACATCGCCCGGCGACTGGAGGGGCTGGTGCGCCACGCCTCCACCCACGCCGCCGGGGTCGTCATCGCCCCGGGGCCCATCACCGAGTTCCTGCCCCTCCACAAGGGCTCCAGCACCGGGATGGAGGTCACCACCCAGTTCGGGAAGGACGAGATCGAGGCCCTGGGTCTTCTCAAGATGGACTTCCTGGGGCTGCGGACCCTCACCATCCTCCACGATACGCTGGAGCTCATCCGCAAGTCCGGCGGGACGCCGCCGGACCTGGACGCCCTTCCCCTGGACGACCCTCAAACCTTCGCCCTCTTCGGCCGGGGGGACACGGACGGCGTCTTCCAGTTTGAATCGGCGGGCATGAAGGACATCCTCCGGCGCCTGGGGCCCACCCGCTTCGAGGACCTGGTGGTCCTGAACGCCCTGTATCGCCCCGGCCCCCTCGGCGGGGGGGTCATCGACTCCTACATCCTGCGGGCCAAGGGCAAGGAGCCGGTCACCTACCCGGTCCCCCAACTGGAGCCGATCCTCAAAGAGACGCTGGGCGTCATCGTCTACCAGGAACAGGTCATGCGGATCGCCCACCAGGTGGGGGGCTTCACCCTCGGGGAGGCCGACACCCTTCGGAAGGCCATCGCCAAGAAGGACGGCGCGGCGATGGAGAAGCTGGGCCGCAAGTTCGTCGAGGGCGCCAAGGATTCCATCGGGGAAACCAAGGCCAAGGAACTCTTCGAGATCATCGAAAAGTTCGGAAGCTACGGCTTCAACAAGTCCCACTCCGCCGCCTACGCCCTGGTGGCCTACCAGACGGCCTACCTCAAGGCCCACTTCCCCGTCCACTTCATGGCGGCCACCCTCTCCAACTGGGCGGAGCACACCGACGAGGTCCTCAAGTACATGAACTCCTGCCGGGAGATGGGGATCGCCCTCCTGCCTCCGGACCTCAACCGGAGCGACGAGGGCTTCACCATCGAGGGGGAGGGCATCCGGTACGGCCTCTCGGCCATCAAGAACGTGGGGCTCTCGGCGGTCCACACCATCCTGGACGCCCGCCGGCGGGTGGGGCGGTTTCGGAGCCTCTTCCACTTCTGCCGGGAGGTGGACCGCTTCGCCGTGAACCGTCGGGTCCTGGAGAACCTGGTCTTCTCCGGGGCCATGGACGGCTTCGGCCAGCCCCGGTGGGACCTCTTGGCCTCCCTCGACGGGGCCATGGCGGCGGCGACCCGGCGCCAGGAAGACCTTCTCCGCGGCCAGCGGGGCCTCTTCGGGGAGGCGGACGAGCGGGAGGAGGACTTGGCCGAGCCTTACGTGCGGGCCGCCCCCTGGTCCATGCCCGAGACCTTCGCCCGGGAGAAGGAGAGCCTGGGCTTCTACCTGACCGGCCACCCCTTGGTGGAGAGGGCCGAGACCCTCCGGCGCTTCGCCACCCATACCCTGGCCGAGCTGAGCCAGTGTCCGGGGGACACGGAGGTCACCGTGGGGGGCGTGGTCGCCGCCCTTGCCCAGAAGAAGACGAAGAACAAGGAGTCCTTCGGCCAGATCGTCCTGGAGGACATGGAGACCCGGGTGGAGGTTTCCCTCTTCGGAGAGACCTTCCGCCGGTACCAGGGAACCCTGCGGAAGGACATGGCGGTCCTGGTGGTGGGGCGGCTCCGGAGGGACAGCGACGGGAAGGTGCGCCTCACCGCCGACGCCGTGGTCGCCATGGACCGGGCCGAGGAGGAGCTGGAGCCCAAGGCGGCGGGGGTGGTGGTGACCGTTCCCTCCCGGCTGTGCGATGATGACGATTGGCTCCTCGACTTTGAGGAGCGCCTCCGCCGCCACCGGGGCGGCCTTCCGGTCTACGTGGAGGTGGTGGAGGAGGGCCGGGCCGTGACCCGGGTGCTGCTGGGCTCCCAGCTGCGGGTCAAGGCCGGCAAGGCCTTCGTGGAGGAGGTGGAGGCCCTAGCCGGCAAGGGGGCCGTCCGCCATCTTCTGCGCAGGCCCAACGGGAACGGCAAGGAGAGGAAAGGGACCCCACCATGAAGGATCCCCGCGACTTCGAGCGCCCCATCCTGGAGCTGGAGGCGGAGATCGAGGCGCTGGGCCACCGCCCCGGAGACGAGAAGGCGGAAAAGGAACGGGCCGCCCTCCAGCGCAAGCTGGAGAAGCTCCGGCGGGAGGTCTACGCCAAGCTCACCCCCTGGCAGGTAGTCCAGGTGGCGAGGCACCCCCAGCGGCCCTACACCCTGGACTACCTCCAGGCCCTGGTCACCGACTTCGAGGAACTCCACGGGGACCGCGCCTACGCCGACGATCCCGCCATCGTGGCGGGGCTGGGACGCTTCCGGGGCCGACCGGTGGCCGTCATCGGCCACCAGAAGGGGCGGGACACCAAGCAGAAGATCCACCGGAACTTCGGCATGCCCCGCCCCGAGGGCTACCGGAAGGCGCTGCGGGTCATGCGGCTGGCGGAGAAGTTCCGGGCTCCGGTCCTCACCTTCATCGACACCCCCGGGGCTTACCCCGGGATGGACGCGGAGGAGCGGGGCCAGGCGGAGGCCATCGCCGTCAACTTGAAGGCCATGGCCGCCCTCCGGACCCCCATCGTGGCCACCGTGACGGGGGAGGGGGGGAGCGGCGGGGCGCTGGCCCTCGGCATCGCCGACCGGGTGAACATGCTGCGGTACGCCATCTACTCGGTCATCTCCCCCGAGGGTTGCGCCGCCATCCTCTGGAAGGACGCCTCCCGGGCCGAGGAGGCCGCTTCGGCCCTCAAGCTCACCGCCCCGGACCTGAAGGCGCTGGGCCTCATCGACGAGATCGTGGAGGAGCCCCCCGGCGGGGCGCCGGTGGACCCCGCCGCCGTGTACCGGGCCCTCGGCGACCTGTTAGAGCGGCAGCTCGAGGAGCTCTCGGCCCTTTCCCTGGAGGAGCTTCTGGAACGGCGCTACGGCAAGTTCCGGGCCATGGGGGCCTACGCCGAGGAGGCCGAGGCCTCCATGGGAAAGCGGAAGTAGGGCCGCCGGCCGGCTCCCCCGCTGGGCGGAGGGCCCCCGCGGGGAGCCCCGGAGGGCCCCCAATCCCGCGATGGGAACCGAACAAGCGGTGCAAGTCCTTGATAGCCTTGACGATTCCAAGAATAACCCCATCACCTGCCAAGGGATTGGGGGCATTCGAGCCGAAGGCGAAGAATGCGCCAAGGGTGGGGTGAGGCTCCACGGGCTTTGC